>Ga0074044_10004214_pt1 | contig 11974 bp, 17 predicted proteins | sample BogForMeECP23OM1_FD_94443 | JGI IMG/M metagenome (GOLD analysis project Ga0074044, IMG submission 94443) | Bog forest soil microbial communities from Calvert Island, British Columbia, Canada - Bog Forest MetaG ECP23OM1 | ecosystem: Environmental > Terrestrial > Soil > Wetlands ...
CTTTCTCGACGGGCGCCGCCGCAGACCCGGTTGAAAGAAGCATTTCTGCGCTCAGATCCGATATCATAGTACCTCCGACTCCTATTCACTATTTTCATTGTATTCACATATTTCACGGATTTCAAGAGGCGAATGCGCGAAAGTGCCCTATCCGCTTCCATGCGGGCTTCGGACGCCAACCCTTTTTATTTGTATGACTTGCGTTGAGATCGTGAATAGCTGTAACCCTACCACCAATCCCGCCCCGACCGACTATCCGATTTTCCATCGCAGTTTACGAGGGTGCCATGAGAATTCGCAGCAAGAATTACGTCTAATCCATCGATCGCTCTCCTGCTGCGACCGAGCGCTTCTTCGGAAACCCAAGCGGGTTCGGCGTGGAGTGCAGAGGATTGAATATCCCCATCATCCGCGGGGATATCGAGAACTCCGATCCCCAGCCGAAATGCGCAAACTGCTGAAGCGGAAAGTTGCCGAACAGAACAGCATCTGCGCCATCTGCCACCATGAGTTCACGGATTACAACGATGTTGTGCCGGACCACAGAGATCCCAAGGGAATGGGAGGAGCGTGGAGAGATGACCATCCAGACAATATCCGGGCTACGCACTGGTGGTGCAACGGGGAAAAAGGATCAACCAGAATGGACTGACCGCCCATCAGCCGTCAGGTCCGTCCTCTGTTCGAGTTCGAGAGGACTGGCAGAATACCAAGCGATGGCATATACTCATGTATATGCCGCGAACGTTCCCGCAACTGGAGGAGGCGCATGCAGCGTAAAGCGAAAGTCTTCATGAATAACCGTAGTCAAGCGGTCCGATTGCCCAAGGAGTTTCAGTTTCGGACGCAGGAAGTATTCATACGGAAACAAGGGAACGAAGTGGTCCTTTCCCCTCGGCCATTTGATTGGACATCCTACCTTTCCGAGGGGCCAGTTGCCTCGACGAGTTTCATGGAAGGTATCGAAGACCTCCCTGTGCAGGAGCGTGAGCCGTAATGGCGCGCTACATGCTCGACACAGACACTTGTTCGTACATCATGAAGCGCTCGAATGATGCGGTCCTGAAGCGACTGCAGAAAGTTCCCGTGAGTGATGTATGTATCTCGGTGATCACGAAGTCAGAGCTGTTGTTTGGGGTCGAAGTGTCTCCCCGACGGCAGCAGGATGAGTCGGCGCTGAGCGCTTTTCTGCGCTACGTCGACGTTCTCGATTTTCCCGACGCAGCATCCCCGCATTACGCCAACATTCGCGCCAGCTTAAAGACAAGCGGCACGATGATCGGGGCGAACGACCTGTTCATTGCAGCCCATTCCCGTAGCCTTGGCCTCACGTTGGTTACGAACAACACGAGAGAGTTCGGACGGGTCCCTAAATTGAAGATCGAAAATTGGACAATCGCTCTATGAGCCGGACTGAGCGCCCGTTCTCGATGGCAATCGGTCCTTTGTGTGCCGGCAGTGTGCTAGATTCGCGACTGAGTCACGCCCTTACCCGCCTGTTGGACTAACGGCCGATAAGCCAACCGTTGTTCGATCCACGGCTTAATACTCATATTTTCCTCCAAGCAATGTGCGAAGAGTGTGCCTCTCTCACGAGCCGAGGCGGCGTGGTCCGAACAACGATCCACAAGGTTCACGAGACTACGTGGCTAACAGCCCTAGAGGAAAAGCAGCGATCATTCAGGTGTGCATTGCTGAAATCGCTATTTCTAACAGGCTTGCCAGGCTGTGTCTCTCGATCTTTTTTCGAGTGTCGTGCTATCCACAAGTTCGACAGGCCGGACCCGGCGTTTCCACCGCCCGACTATGTGCTCCACTTTGACTTCTGCCTGGGAGCGGCAGTGGGCGAGAAGAAGCCGACCAACGACTCAACGGCAATTGCGAAGGTGAGGGCCCGGCCGAAAAGACCAGCGGCCAGGAAAGCGGGTGGGCCATTGAGCGTCAACCGTGCCAGCCAAAGAGAACGAATGCGGTTGCGCAACCACATCTCGACCCCCAAGTGAGGGGGCAAGTACGCTGCAGCGGCTCACGCCGTGGCGTCGGTGGATGGTAGGGCCTTAATGTCCCGCGTCTCGGCGGTTGACCGAAGAGACGGGTGAACTGACTGGTCCTTCTCACATCCGATTTCAGACAGTCACCCGAGTTTCTTATCGCGTATAAGCCGGTACCGCAGAAGAACATCCGTGTCCTCGCCCGCCTCTCGAAGTGTACGCGCTATCGACCGAGCCACGTCTACGAATCGGAGCGGGCCTTCGAACCCTTCATGCTCCCCCTTCGTCACTTCGAATAGGATTCCCCGCTCATGGGCAGGCAACGTGACCCGGAGCTCTTGCGTTTCTGTGGTCAACTTCCGCCAGTAGTGCTCGCCCATGAAGTGAAACTCAACGGGAACACCCCGCTCATCCTTTCTGAGCATCGTGAACTGCCACTCCGAGAGAATCTCCATCTGGTGTGACCGATGCCAGAACGATTGGGAAATTCGGCCGTACTTCTCTCGGAATAGATCAATGCCCGGGATTGCCGGCCGGAACTCGCTATCCCGGTTCGTGGTCAACAGCCAAACCGCCTCCGCGATGTCAACAGACCCGGTGGTTCGCACTTCCTGAAACGGTGCAACATCGTCGTGTAGGTCAATGAATGGCCTGAGCGCAGCGAAACCATCCGGATCGTGCGCTTCCCATTTCCTGAATATCGCTGCAATCATCGGATTATGCTTCAAATACCAGGCCGGCGTCAGCCCAAGCGATTCGATGTATCGCCTGGGGAAACCGATTGCCACCTGATGCTTGGCGTGGTGGCGATACTTCATGCGGTCGAGCTCTCCGATCGGAAGCTCGGTGAACGCGACCGTCCCATTGTTGCCCGGTTGCAGCGCCCCATCTCTAAAGATCCGATCGATGTTCTCTTCGGTCGTGCAATGAAACGCGAGAGGAACCCAAGTGGGAGGCCGATCCTCCTGCCGACCGGGGTCCGTGAGTTCTTGTCGTGCGGGAGGGTATGTGGAAACTAATGGCTGATAGAAGCGCTCGTAGACCGCCAGCGCTTCGGCAAAGTAATACTGGCGGATAAGCGACTTCCGAAAACGGGAGTCGATCTCCCTCATTTCCTGGATGGTCATCACTCGACCTCCAACTTCCGTCGCTCTCTCAATGTCGGATCGTCGGCAAGCATCTTCAGCGGCAAGGAAAAATCGGACTTCGAAGACACGATCCAACGTTCCGCGTAGAGCATCTGCAAAGAATTTACGCGAGTGACGACTTGAGGCTCGTGGGCCGAAGGCGTCCCGCTCTCCATTGGCCCGATCTGTTGGTTTACGCGATCGCGATTTTCTTTCAATTCCTTTAGAAAAGCCACGCCTTGGGCCGGGAATCCATCTGCTTCAATCCTTTTCTCAAACTCCTCGTAACCGGCTCGGACCTTTCGCGCGCCCTCAAACAATTCCTCGATCAGGGCTGGATCGGTCATCGCCAGGCAGAGCGTGGAGCTGAGTGGCAGATAGATCGTCACTCCGGGTGATGCCAATCCCAAAGAGCCGCGCCCGCGGTCAAAGTCGTTATCCAAGACCAGTGGGTGATCGCCGAGATGAAAGGGATCGTCAGGTGTGGCTCCGATCAGGTGCCAGAATTTCGAAAGAAAATGCGGTGCAAATTTCCGCGGCGCATCAGCCAGCATATCCATCGAGAATGCCTTGACCTCCTCCTCGGAAAGCATCTTGAAATTCGAAACTTGGGAGGGGTCGATTCCGCGCTTGCGAAGGGCTTCGGCGACACCCTCAGTCATATCCTTCACACGATCGCGAAATCGCTGGGTTCGAAGCATCTGCGCCGCACAGAAGCTGGCGATAGTGAAACGGTCCTCTTTCGAGAGAGACGCCAACTTCGGTTCGTGGACCAACCGAGCAAGGATCGGACGTAGCAGGCTTTCGATCTCCGATAGCGGCTCTTCGAGGCTCAGCGTCTGGCCGTTGACTTCGACCTCATAGAATCGCGTGCCGGCCAATACGCTGCGGATGTTCGGAGAAAACACCTTCTGGGTTTTCTTATCGAAGCACCAGACTTGCTCACTTCCCCGTTTGGTCGAGGCGTCGTTCACGTGCAGGCGCAACAATACCTGGGGCACGTAATGCTGTACTTCGGCCTTTCCATCGGTCCTCATGTTCGATTTGCGGCGGTCCTGGTCACGATGATAATCGAGGTTCGATGGCAACGTGGCAGGTACCCAGAGGTACGCTGGGAAACGCGCGACGACGACTCTTGGCCCTACGTCTGGAGAATTTCGTGTCGATCATCGTGTATTTTGCCCGCACTCGCCGTTGCCTGCTATCGAGTCGGAGCGCAAAGCCGCCACTGAGACCGTGGCAAGTGTCAGTTGCGGCGCCAAGTGGGCTATGAACTACCAGTGGTCCGTCTGACCGTCACTAGGCTCTCGCTTTGTAGCATTTGTCCGCCTCTTTTCGATAAAGGCGCGCCGCTTCCCACATCTTACTTCTGGTGGGCGCGCTTTGTTTTGCCTTTGGCCACATCTCTGCCTCGCGCGAACGGCTCAGGGCGAAAACTTTCCGAGTGATTGAAAAACCGGACGATCCGTGTCCCTGGACGGGATCTTTTTGAGCGTTCCAAGCCGAAATTGATCAAAGGTCATTCGCGGTGGTCCGTAAGGCAAGTCCTTCAGCTGCGGGTGAGCGAGCTTCAGTTCGTGCAGTACGATCGTATACGTCTTGAACGTTGCGACGCGCCAGGCGCCGAAAGCCTTCGGTACAAAAATCGGGCCGTTGCTTTGACGGGAATCGGCGTCGGTAAATCCAGCCGCTCCGTGCGTGTATTTCGACAACTCTCCAAAGAATCTTCGCATGAGCCCTTTGGGCTTTTGCGCGAAGAGCGAATCCGCGGCGTCCGTTGCGAGATGCTTCTCCAAGGCAGCTACGACCGCGCTCTTCAGTATTGTGTCGCCGGCCCATCCGAAACCGATTCTCTCGCTCGCATTCCGCCAGTCCGCAAAATAGTTCTGGTCGGGAACGAGGGCGAGACGCAGAGCGATGGTCATCTGTTCGAGCACATTCCGGAGGCAAGAAAACGCGACCCTGTAGTAGCCGACCAGGGCACAGTATGCGGACGCCTGAAACTCATCCGCGGCGTCGGACGCGGCAATTGCGGTTGGTGACTCCGCAGGGTCCCTCGCGAGGGTCTGAACGGCAAGGACGACGCGAACCCAAATGCGCCAGTATTCCCACATCTCTTCCAGTTGGGAGCCATAGTGATCAGAGGTTCGGATGCTCACATCGTCGGGAAGAGAAACGATGCTCTCCCAGGTGGCCTTTGGGATCAGGTTGGTTGGACCGGGATACTTTCCTGGCACCAGTGCGAAATCCTTGTCCTGAAACATAAGGCGCCGAGCTCGAAAATCTGAGGCGCGCAGTGGTTTCATGGCTTAGGTTTGGTCGTCTTCTTTGCGAGAGAGCCGAGCGATGGCGCTCCGAACTCTGAAACACGCGGCCGGATGCTCGGGTCTTTTTCCTCCGCCCTGACAAGCAGGGCATACGCGGGAAGAGAGGTGTCCATCAGGGCGACGTAATACTGGTGCAAGCTGTCATGCAATCTCCTCCATCCTCTCCGGTCGAAATCATCGCCGTTATAGTCCAATGCCCACTGCCACGCGTTCGTTTCAGCGTCGAGGGTTTCCCGAGGATTCCGCGGCGGGCGCGCCGGATCGCACATCACGTGGCCGATTTCGTGGAGTGCAGCAGCGAAGTCTCCGGGGTCCAAGATTTCGTTGATCCATATCGCTTTCTGCTCTCGGTTGGCGCGGTTTTTGCCTGATTCTGCGGGGTGGATCGTGATTCCACGCTCTTTGCAAATCTCTTTGATCTTGCTGGCCAGTTGGTGGTCATTCATCTTTTCGGTCCGCCCGGAACCCATTCCTTATCATACGGATGTGAGTTGACCAAAAAGCTACTTATCTTCTGAAAAGCCATCCTTCCTGCCGCGCGAAGCGACCGAGGCTGCGATCTTTGCGGACGCGGTCGGCGGGATGGACGCTCCGTGCATAACGATACAAACGCCAGAAGCTAGAAGCTGAGGATGATGCCAAGAGGCGGCCGGGATCGCCGGGGGGATTTTGCGCGACTGATGCGCCGAAGCAACTCGGCTCACAAGATGGCGTAAACCGGTAAACCCAACATTAGCCAATCATTTATAATCGCCCCGCAGCACCTCGACTCTCGACGGCTATGGACTGCCCGCTGGCGGGATACGGCGGCTTCTGGTAGCCCCATTCGACCCTGATCGGGAGGTATGGGTACTCCAGGGCTCCGTGGCACTTCTTGTACTTCTCTCCACTGCCGCATGAACACGGCTCGTTCGGCTTGCGCTTCGGCACTACCGCAGGAGGCATGAAACCGCCCACTTGGAGCAACCCGCCGCTGCTCATCATGTCGTGCAGCACGGCGTTCACTGAGTACATCTTGCGCGTTACGTGCTCGGAGTAGTACGTAGCGGTGATCGGCAGCCCCGTGTTACGTGACACTATATACGCGTTGCATTGAGTGCCAACCGTGTTCGCCGAAAGCGGGCTGAGGCTGGCCTTCCGGATGATGTCGTGAATCTTCTTCTCCACCCCGAGCGCAGGAATGCCGCATCGGAGCAGCGCTTCAAGCATTTCTGTATCCGAACCCGCGACAGCGGTAGTGTTCCCAGCGGGGATAAGGTGCATCTTGTCGGGTGCGCTCGGGGTGTACGAGATAATCTGGAACTCCTCCGTCAAACTGCCGGTGTGCTCCCAGTTCGTTATCTTCCAGGCCCAAGGCTCTGCGGCTTCGCCCTGGTATATGAAGCCAGCGACAAGCACGGTGAGTCGGGTGTCCGGAGGGCTCGTCCCCGCCAACTGGCGTATTGCTGCCCCAGCACCGCTCCTGAGCCCCTCAAGAATCGAGTGCAGGTCGGGAGTTGCACTGCTCACGTGGTGGAGCGTATCTAGAATCCAGTGCTCCGTGTCGAAGGCTCTCGCCCGAGCAATCCCGGTGTACGCAATGACGGTCCTTGCATCCGGCGTCACCAGGACGGTCAGCTTTGTGGATTCCTCTTCAACAATCTGGCCGTTGTCGGAAAGGCGACGATCAGCACCGACAACGACATACTCGGGCGCAAGCGCCGCCAGAATCAAAGTCATGTAGGGATGATAGTCGATTTGAAGTTCTGGAACCGCTCACCGGCACGCCGCAATGCACAGATCGTTGCTATCGAGCGTAAGGTATCACGAAGCGAGCGGTGCGTGCTCAGTTGACGACCAGTGCGATGCGCGTCAACGTCGCCGGTTTGCGGACAGCGCACTCCTTCACTCGTATAAGGGGGGTTGCCTAACGCCCCGAAAACCATCAATTCAAAATGTCGGATGCTGTTTTCACAAGGATTTAGGGGTTATTTACGGAACGCCTCGAAGGGTGTTGGCGTGCTCCCTGAAAAGACGACCATCATTTTCATAAAGTTGAATGCCTTACGGGAATTACCTTGCGGCTGGTGGTTCAAATGTTGGGTTTACCCCGAGTGCGAGAAAGTGCGACTCTGATCCTGGATTACATACCTTGATTCTCTTACCGTCTTTCTTTACTGAGAAAGGCAGGAAAATCTGAAACAGCCTAAAGATTAGAAATTCGGTCAGGAAAACGGTCGTTTTCTTTACTCCACCAAAAACGGGAATCCTCCCATGATGGACCCCTTCTCTGCCGTGCTCGAAGCTCGTGATCCCGCCCTCGGTCGATTCGGGACGTACCGTCTTGAAGCGGGCACGGATTTGCTCGGCGATTGGCTTGTCGATGTCACTTACGGGCGCATTGGAACGAGGGGCCGTCGCATCCGCTACGCCGTGAAGGATGAAACTGAAGCAAAGAAGCTCGTCCGCGAGACGCTTCGCCGGAGAGCAACCGCCCGCTAGCGCATCGGCGTCCCCTATCGTTTCTGCCAGCTTATCGACCCGCACCAGTGGTTTCCCGTCGCGCTGGAGTGAGAGTCTTAGCACCCCAGGTGCGAAGCGATTGGGGGCTAGAATGGAATAACCGGATGAATACGAATCGCATCAAACAATTGTTTGTGGAGTTTGCTCAAAAGCTCCCTGCGCCCGGAATGGAAGCCCCAAGCGGGTAATGAACCATCGGGTCGTCCGTTGATGCTCAAAGGGCCGCTCCTGGTTCGAGGCAATCTGACACTTCGCGAAGAACTTGCGGTTGAATATGTAGAGATGCTGGACAAGATCAGCGAGATTGTCACCCCCGATGGAACCTGGAGCAGGGCCTCTGTCGATGACCTTCTTGCCGAGTCAGTGTTTTACGTAGCTGCCGCACCGGTAGGGGATCGCAAAGAAATTACCCGCACGCAGGTAGACCGCATTCTGGCTTCGCTCAAGGCCCATCCCGACAAATGGCACGTCGATATGGCGATTGCCGACCTCTCTCTGGACTGTGCAGGGCAAACGTTTGGTAAGCTTCTGTTTTTGCGCGACACGGTGAGGAATCGTGCGGCGCATCCTGACGAAAGCAGCGATGAAGGGAAAGTCACGTCGGTTTTTGTAAGGGCCTGCGTGGAGGCGGTAGATGTGGAGTCGGCGCTGCATGCGGCCATCCCTCTGGCCGATCAGCACCTCGCGGTACTGAATGCTTTGTTCTCAGACTGGCAGCCATCCCGAATCCATTCTTTACCGGGGGCAACCGAATCCATTTATCCGCGATACTATTAACCGCGCCGTGAAAGTGGGTGATGACAATCCCCGCGCAGAGTTTATAAGTAAGATCACCGGAACCGTACTCTCACGCGATGAGTGGGCTAATTTTATGAAATTGCGGGGCGGCGCTGCCGTTAGCGACCTTTTAACGCAAAATCATACCTTCGCAAATCGGATCACAACCGGGTACGTCACGGCCGGTACCGCATGTGTCGAGCCAAAGCCTCAATTGGCGTTTCTGCTTTTCGCTATCGCCCTGGAGAGTGTCGTACTGGGAAACCAGATCAAGACCGAGATTACGTACCAGCTGAGCACACGCGTTGCGCACTTATTGGCTTCGACAGTCGCCGCGAAGCGCTCCGTGGTTAAACAGGTTAACGACCTTTATAGATTGCGCTCTGCCATTGTCCATTCGGGCGAGAATGAAATATCAGAGGCCGATCTGTACACGATTCGAGCAATCTGCCTGAGTAGCCTTCAAACGCTTGCTACCTCGTCGGATTTCGCAGGCATGAAGTGCGTTGAGGAACTGGATCAATGGTTCGATGATCGAATGCTGGGCAGCCCCTAAACGGGATTTATCAACCATTGAGAATGCTGCCAGGAGGCATTCGGGAACACGGGGCAGAGTTCGCCTGAGTGATGCGCCGAGGCAACGTGGTCGGTTTTATTCAGTGAGAGTGGAATATTTATTCCTGGTTGAGTGTTCTAGCTGTTTCGTATAGATTCTCTGTGTTTGACAAAAGTAGCGACGTACTCACTCTGCCAAAGGAGGAAGGCTCAATGGCGCGACGCGTATTTTTCAGCTTCCATTACGACGGTGATGTCTGGCGAGCAAATCAAGTTCGCAATGCAAATGTCGTTGCCGGATCTGACGTTGCTGGTTTCTTTGATCACTCAGAGTATGAGGAAGCCAAGAAAAAGGGCAAAGAGGGCATCCAGCGGATGATCCTCAAAAATCTTAGGGACACGACGGTCACAGTGGTGTTGATTGGCACAGAGACGGCAAACCGACCGTACGTGAAATATGAAATCGAGCAATCCATAGACCGCAAGAACGGGCTACTAGGTATTTACATCCACCACCTGAAAGACAGCAGTCAAGCTACTTCTTCTCGCGGAGCCAAACCGGGAGTGCCGTACGGCACGGAATTTCCCACTTACGACTGGGATAGGGATCTGGATCGTTTTCGGAAAGAGATAGAAGCCGCTGGCAAGCGGGGAGACGCTTTGCGGGCGGCGAAGTAGCGCTCACCCTGAGCGCGGGGAAAGTCATTCTATAAATGGTTGTAATCCTTTATCAACGCGGCTGCAGAAACATTGCTAAGAAAGCCGCAGGAGATTTGGTCAAAGCATTCGGCGGTCATGTGAAAGTTTCGGTGATCGCAGCAAGTTCCTCGTCTTCGTGGCCCGAAGACGTTTCATGGGACGATCTCCTCATGGTCATGTTCGACGGCAAGAGGTTTCCGGACACGGGCAACCTCTTCATTAGGAATTATCTTGAGCAAAAGCCGCACTCCTCAATTCTTCTTCCTGTGGCGCTTGATAGGGCCTCCAGAAAACCCCCAGAACCTGCCGCAGGCATCAAGGCGCTTGAATATGACCGCTCTGCAAAGGGTCCGAAGGGCAGATTAGCGAGCCGGGTCGGGGGAATGCTCGGCCTTCGGGTGCAAGGCCGTGATAGCAGGATCTTTATTTCCTATCGAGCGACGGATGGGGCAGCAATTGCGAAACAGCTCCACGCTCATCTGGAAAGCGTGGGCCATCGTGCATTCCTCGATGAAGCAAAGGAATTTGACGGCGAAACAACTATCCTACCTGGCAGTCCGGTTCAAAAGCAAATCGACGAGGCACTAGAGAAAGCAAACTTAGTGTTGCTGATAGACACTCCATCTGCGCCCGCCTCATCTTGGATCAAGCATGAGGTGGACACGGCTGACGCTTCATTGTTGCCGATTCTTCCTCTATGTTTCCGGGACAAGGGTGACCCGAAGGTTGGACCTCGGTTTCCCTCGCTTGTGGCGTTGCAGCGTTCGGTCTCTTTTGAAAGACCAGATCCGGCTGATGACTCACCGCTCAGTACGAGTCAACTCGACCGGATCGTGGATGAGGCGGAGACATATCTCTGCGAAATGTTCCAGCGCAAATGCAGAGTGCCTTTCATCGTGGAGAAGGAGTTCGTGTCGCACGGATTTGCGTGGAAGGCGCTCGATAAACGTCTTTTAATGTTCGAGTCTTCAAAGAGCCTCACCTGGCGCGTGCGGACAAAGGTGCTCAGTCACTGTTCTGTATTCGACCCAACATATGGTCCTGCATTGAGAAGGTTTGCGGAGTTCCTCAAGAACACGCCGCGTTCCAATCATTCTCTCTTCATTTATGATGGCGAGCTTTTGCCGGAACCGATACTAAGGGACATCGCTGAGGCCCAGACTGAGCCCGTAATTATCCTGCATCATCAGGAATTAGCGGCTCTGATTGATTCAAATTTCACCACAATGGTGGCAGCATGAGCGTGACAAAACTAGACGTTTCTTTGGATCAATACGAAATTGGTTTGTCCGGCGCAATTCCGGATCGTAAGGACTGGTCCGAACCCGCGATGGATCGCGGAATCCTAGAGTTTGTGGCGCTTTTCAGTGGGATTGTTTTCAAGTATGGGGGCCGCATAGTTCATGGCTGCCATCCAACGTTCACGCCCGTGATTCTTCGCCAGGCTCGGCTGCACGGCGGCAAGCGGCTTCGGAAACCGGTGACTCTGATAATGTCCGAGCTCTGGGCGCAGGATTTGCGTCCCGAAAATATTGATTCGATGACCGACATTGCAGAATTTGTCGTCACCAAGAAGATAGGAGACGGAGGGCCAGCAGACGCAAACACTCGAAACCGAAGCCTGTCAGCGATGCGACGGGTTCTGATTGATGCTCAAAACGTGATGGTCGCGGTGGGTGGAAAGATGCATAGCAAGGATGGGATCGTGCCTGGGGTCGCCGAGGAAATGACACTCGCCAAAGAGAAGAGCATCCCGCGTTTTTTGATCGGGGGACTGGGTGGATTCGCCCGGAAGCTTGCGAGAGAGCTGACCCCCTCGACCTTAAACAACTCACTGCCGTATCAAGAAAATGTCACTCTTTTCGGTACCGGCGACGTTTCTGCGTGTGTGAATGTCCTCTTCGAGCATTTGGCTCGATCCAAATCGCTCGCGGAGTCAGCTGTTCAGCCGATCAAATGGAATCCTGGCCTTCGTTCCATTCTTGACCACCGCGAC
>Ga0074044_10004215_pt1 | contig 11973 bp, 7 predicted proteins | sample BogForMeECP23OM1_FD_94443 | JGI IMG/M metagenome (GOLD analysis project Ga0074044, IMG submission 94443) | Bog forest soil microbial communities from Calvert Island, British Columbia, Canada - Bog Forest MetaG ECP23OM1 | ecosystem: Environmental > Terrestrial > Soil > Wetlands ...
GTTTAACTGGCGCTGGTTTAACTGCCGATTGTTTAACTGGCGCTGCTTTAGCGGGAGCATGATGAACTGCCGCTTTCGGCCCGCCTTTGGTCTTACCCTTCACATCCTTCTTCACCGCAGCCGGTGCCGCCACGGGATGCGTCACATACTTCTCGTAGTTCACGATGGCTGCGGTTTTCACTCCCGCGGCCATCGCCGTTTTGGCCGCCGCTGGCGTCAAGGCTGGTTGCCGAGCCATGCCGTTGAGATCGGGATTCACGATGATCTGGCCGTCGTAGCGCAAGTCCACCGATTCGAGCTTGTCGAACTGCTGCCGCCACTGTTGCACATGCGTCACGTAAGTTTTGTAACGCTGCAAATAGTTTCCCGAGCCCAGATGCACCAGCACTTCGCCGTTCGCATCCGCCGCCAGCACTTTCACGTCCTCGGGGTCGGTCAGATCCACTTCGCTCAATTCCTGGGAATAATGAGCGCCGCTCGAATCGATCTCGCGCACCAGTTCGTTGTAATTCTTCATCCGCGCCGCGCGGGTGGAGAGCGGCTCGCCAGCGTTCATGCCCGCAATCACGGGAAACGAATACTTGTGCTTGCCCCCCGGAGCCAGTTCCATCAGCGTGCCCCCGGCGTCGATCAGCGAAATGTGCGACCCGATGCGGGCAAAGGCCACCGGCGTGCGCTCATGAATCTCGATGCGCAGGCGATTGGGGACGAAGCGCATCACGCTCGCCGATTCCACCCACGGAATCTGTTCCAGTTGTTGCTGGCGTTGCGCCAGCGGGACGAAAAAAATGTTGCGCCCAATATCTCCGCCCATCACTTCCATGATTTGCGCGTGCGCCACGTGCTCGGCGCCGGCGACTTCGATCTGATCGCTCGAATCAATGCGAAAGCGCCAGGAGTGCTTGCCGTAGCGGTATACGCTCGCGCCCGCAGCGCCCAGAATCCCCAGCACGACGAGCGACAGGACCAACCACATCAACCGGTTGGCCGTTCTTGGGGGAAGGGATCCACGCCGGACCGAGACGCGCTTCTGCCCGCGCAGGAATAGGGATTCCTGCTCCTCTTCCAGATCGACGAGCCGCGAGTCGTCGAAAGGCTCACGCTCGCGAGCCTCGCGTTGAGAAACGCCGGGAAGCGGATACAATTCTTCCTGGACCGCGGTGGAACTTGATGTCCGCGCCACTCTTTCGAGTCAGTTGTCGACAGAAAACCGCTGAGCAAATTTACTATAACTGGTTTTCGCGATTTGAGACATTGCCAAGTTGGTTCGGATGCTCACGTAGGGACAGCCGCCCTCGGCTGTCCAGGCCGAGCGAAGCTCGGCAGCCGCCCGTGCTCACGGCAACATTGAAGTCGCCGCAATCTCCAGCTTCTCCAGCATCATCGCTCCCAACTGCGAGACGCTGCCCGCGCCCAGCGTTAGAACCATGTCGCCCGGACGGACAAGCGCGGCAACCGAAGCGACAGCGTCCGAAAAAGACGCGGCATACGCGACGCTCCCTTTCCCTGCCCCGGCAATACGACTCGCGAGAGCTTCCGCCGTAATTCCTTCGATCGGCTTCTCGCTAGCCGGATAAATATCGAGTAGGCAAAGCGTGTCAGCATCGGAGAAGGCACCCGCGAACTCATCCATCAGGTCGCGAGTCCGTGTAAACCGGTGCGGCTGGAAGATCACATGCACCCGCCGGAATCCACACTGCCGAGCCGCGGCCAGCGTCGCCCGTATCTCCGTAGGATGATGTCCATAATCGTCAATCACGCTGACGCCAGCCGCTTTGCCCTTGAGCTGGAACCGGCGGTCCACCCCGCGAAATCCATCCAGCGCGGAGCGGATCTGCTCCGTCGGAATGTCGAGCGCCACGCCCACCGCAATCGCCGCCGTGGCGTTCAGCACGTTGTGCGCGCCCGGAACGTGCAGCGTGAACCCGCCGAGATCCTTCTCTTTGTAAGTTACCTGGAAATGGTGGATGAGCGAGCCGTGCTCTCCGCCGGCCGCCGACGCCCCCATGCGAATCAGAAAATCCGACCCTCGGCTGGTTCCGTAGGTGGTCACGCGGCGATGGACCCGCGGCAGCAAGCGCCGCAGCACGGCGTCGTCATTACATCCAACGATCATGCCGTAAAACGGCACGCGCTCCATAAATTCCAGAAACGTCCGGCGGACGTCCCTCATATCGCGATAGCAGTCCATGTGCTCGCGGTCAAGGTTCGTGACCACCGAGAGAATCGGCGAAAGCTTCAGAAATGACCGGTCGCTCTCGTCCGCGTCCGCCACCAGGTATTGCGACTTGCCCAGGCGAGCGTTCGAGCCCATAGCGTCCACCCGCCCGCCAACTACAACCGTGGGATCGAGCCCGCCAGCCGCCAGCACCGCCGCCACCATCGAAGTCGTAGTCGTCTTCCCATGCATCCCGGCAATCGCGATCCCGTACTTCAGCCGCATCAGTTCCGCCAGCATCTCAGCCCGCTGAATTACCGGAACATGCAACCGCCGGGCTTCGGCAACTTCGGGGTTGTCAACCGAGATCGCGGAACTGGTCACGACCACGTCCGCTCCCGCAATATTGGCGGCAGCGTGCCCTTCAAAAGTGGTCGCGCCCAAAGCCGCCAGCCGCTCGGTGACCGCCGACTTTCTCAGGTCGGAACCGGAAATCCGGTAGCCAAGATTCAGCAACACCTCGGCAATCCCGCTCATGCCGATGCCGCCAATCCCCACGAAATGTATGCGCTGAATCTTGGCAAACATGAAAACTCAATCCCGACTGAACGCTGATGATAGACCATTTAACCGCAGAGCTCGCAGAGTACGCGGGGAAGATCCGGGATTCCCCTGTGCCCCCCTGTGACCTCTGTGGTTAAGTTCTTTCTCTGCGCACTCAGCGTCCTCTGCGGTTAAAGGGTCTGGTCGCGGTCGGCAAGCTCCCTAACCATCTCCGCAATCTCCTCCACCGCCCGAGGATGCGCCAGCGATTTCGCCGCCGCCGCCATGCCCTGCAGCCGGTTCGAATCGCCAATCAGCGCCGCAATCGTGTCGACCAGATAAGCCGCACCTAAATTACCTTCTTCCACCACCACCGCGGCGCCCACTCGTTCCAGCGCCCGGGCATTCACGTTCTGATGATCGTCAGCCGCCGCCGGAAACGGCACAAAAATCGCGGGCTTCCCTGCCGCCGTAATCTCTCCAACCGTGCTCGCGCCCGAACGGCAGACCAGCAAATCGGCGCGCCCAAACGTGCCCGGCATATCGTCAATGAACTTGTGGACTTCTCCCGAAATTCCCGACTGCTGATAAGCAGCCAGTACGTGGTCATAATCGCGCTGCCCCGTCTGATGAATGATGTGAATCCCTGGAATCCGCGCGAGTAAACCGGCCAGCGACTCGATCATCGCCTGATTGATGGCGCGCGCCCCCTGACTGCCTCCAAAGACAAGCAAAGTCGGCGCACCCCCAGTCTTCAAAGGAATAGAAAAAAACGCCGAACGCACCGGAACGCCCGTCACCCGGCAGTGAGGAAAATACCGGCAAGTCTCTTCAAAGTGCACCGCCGCCGCCGAAACCCAGCGCGCAATCATGCGATTCGCAAACCCCGGCACGACGTTCGGTTCGAAGGCAAGCGTTGGAAGACGCCGGCGAATCGCAGCTACCATGGCGGGTCCGGAAGCATAGCCGCCGACCCCGATTACCACCTCTGGATCGAAATCCGTGAGCATCCGGGAGGAAGCCGCAATCGCCCGCGGCAAATCAAACATCGTCTTCGCCCGAGTCAGCAGGCTGACATTCTTCAGCGCGCCCACCTGAATCAACTCCAGCGGAAACCCAGCCTGCGGCACCAGCCGCGTCTCAATCCCGCGAGCCGTCCCGATAAAAAGCACCTCCGCCCCAAACTGCTTCTTAAGCTGTTGGGCAATGGCCAGAGCCGGAATTACATGCCCGCCTGTCCCTCCGCCCGCGATGATAACGCGCATGAATTTAGGTTCCCTGAAAGTGTGTCGTAATGGAGCCCGGTTTTGTTACACAAGATGCCCAATCTCGCAGGAAAAACCCCTAAGCCCTGCCTCTTGCAGGATGCGATACATGCGTTGCGAGATGATGATTAAAGGTGTCGGTCTTAGCAGATTCCGCCCCTGCCCGAACAGAGCGGCGGTGACTGCAATATCAGATCCGTCCCACCTATCCCTATGCAGGTAGATTTCGGAGAGAAACTCTGTCACTATCGAGTGCCCGAGCGGACAGCGCCAACTGATTTGCGATGGGCTGAAAGGATCCCTGCCAAGCTTGGTTGCCTCGGCCAGCTCCCCGACCTTTCCCGTGATCCGCAGCTGATGCCACTCTTTGGACGGTCTCGTGGGATTCTTAAACTCGAAAATCGGTCTAAATTCTGCTCCGGTCAGCTTGTTCTCCGAAAATGCTCGAACGAACCTTGAAGACACAACCCACTCAACCCAAGCGATGGTCTCAGATATGTCCTTGTGCTGGGGTACCCTACGAGTGTCGAGGATCAGATCGGAAACTTGGTTTCCCCAATTGCACTCTTTGCAGAAGGTTTCGTAGATCGTCCCACATTCTTCCCCGCTTGGCTCAAAGTGTGAGTTAATCGTCAGGCGGAGAACCTCTGCTTTCTTCAGTTCCGCTTTCGTATATTTCCGGAGGTACCAGCCTATTGTGAAGTCGGCGAACCCATGCACTGCTTTCTTTCGCCTTGCGTCGATAAACCTGCTAATTTCCTCGAATTCGGGAGAGTCCGAGGGCACACGTACCTCAACACAATCCGTTCCTTCAACTATCCTTCGACCACCCACAGGTCTCGTGGCCTCGAACCGAGACTTCAAGAACGCCACTAGCTCTCCCTGATCCAGGGTTTCCGAAGCTCTCACATTTACGTATTCCATCATCCGATACTCGTCATCGCCAGCCCACAAAACTCCCGACCTTCTAGGCCTTACTCCGCCATCCTCGCGTACTTCTCTCTCGCCGCCTGCAGCATCCCCAGCACCGACTCCTTCTCCGCCTCCGTATTCCACGAAGTATTACCCCGCGCCGCCGCAATCAGCCGGTCAACCCAAGCCACAAAATAAGCCGCATCCCCCGCATTGCGCACCGGAGCACCCGCCACGCTTACATACACCGGACTGGTCGTAGCATAAGGATACAAATCCAGAATCGGATACTCCGCCTTGTCGCTGAAAGCCCGCAAAACGCACCACCCGCTAGCCTCCAGAGAAATCGAGCCATCGACATGCGCCGACGCACGATTGCTATCGAGGGTAAGCTCGCGCGCCACTTTTCCGTTACAGACGATTTGCAGATGATCCACGGGCACAATCGAATTCATCTCAGCCGAAAAGTGCACGTCTTGTTTCTTTTCCAGCCGCACTTCTCCGCCAACCCCCTGCCCTCCCAGCGAAAAACGCAGCAACGGCCCATTCGTAGCAAACGTCCGTCCCGCCTTGATCGCCGCCAGCCACGGCTCAATCTTCAGCGGCCCCGGCTTCACTTCCGCATACACGCGATTTAATCCCACCGGCCCGCGCAGCGACGCGTAGTTCCCCATAAAATCCGTGCCCGAAGCCGTAGGCAATCGAAACCCGCAATTCAGCAGCTTGTACCAGACCTCAGCCGTCGACTTATGATCGGAGAAACCAACCACCTCGATGTAATCCACCTTGCCCAGCGCCACGTCGGCGGGTAACTCGTTAGTAAGAGAAGCATCCTTCGCTGGATCAGGGAAGCTGTCAAAAGGATGCACATATCCCACCAGCGCGCCCTGCGCATGAGCCATGTCGGCAACATTCCCGTTTGCTGGATAAAGGCTGGCCGCCGCCGTATTGGGATAGCCCGCATATCCCGGAAGAAGAATGTTACGGGTCAGGTTCAGCAATCCCAGATGCCCCCAATAACTCGTGTGATACTCCTGCCCGTGCAGCAACAGATGGTCCGCCGTCGAAGCCGTATCCAGTTGTGGCGAGAAATATGAAATGTCGGGAACGCGCTGCTCTTTGTTGACAATAAGATTCTCGACGATTGCCAGATTTTCCGCGTCCGCCTGCTCCACCAGATGCGCCGGCGTATTCCGATAAGTCCCGGCATAGTTCATGTGCGTATGAACATCGCCGCTCACCCAATTCGATGTTGCGTCCACTTCGACTAAAAGCGGAACCATCCGAACCGTGACCTGCACGGTGCTGTCGGCTTTCACTTCCACCTTACGCTGCTCAAAATGATTTTCGAATCCGCGCATGACGTCCACTTCGACCGCACCCGCCGGCACCATGATCTCAGACACTCCTGAGGTGTCGAAATAGTGCGCTTCAAACGGCCGCTCCGAGCGATCAAAGCTGTCGTCGGCGTGCATCCATGCGTTATCGGGCGCGTAGGCCAGTCCGTCCGCACCGGTGATGAAAACTCGCGCTGCGATTGGCTTTCCGCCCGCACCCATCACGCGCAGTGAAACCCGCCCCATCGCCTTCAAATATTTCCGTTCGCGCGCGACCACTTCGGTCTGCTCTCCGCCCGGAATCGTCTGCACCCAAAGCGAAGTATTCCCGTTTCGGTTGGAGATGAACGCAATTTTCGACCCATCCGGCGACCACCGCGGATTCACGTTATCAAAAGCGCCATAAGAAATCGGAAACGCATCCCCGCCCGCCGCCGGCATCAGCCACAGCTGATGCCAACTCTGCCCCATATAGGACGCATACACCATGCGCTTCCCGTCCGGCGAAAAATCCGGACGAGCCTTCCAGTTGGTCTCTTCGTAATGAATTTCGCGCGCCTCGGCCCCCGGCTCCGCCTTGATCTTCCAGAATCCACCAGTACCATGAATGTGTCCGCGATTCGAGACAAATAGAATTTCCGAGCCATCCCGCGTCCACACCGGGTTAATCTCGTGATCCGCCTGGCTGTAGTAATAACGAGGCAGCGAGCTGATATTCTCCCGAGTAAGTTGCTGCACCTCGCTGAGTAATCCATCTTCGAATCGCCCTACAAAGATATGAAAGTGTCCCTTATAAGACGTGGACACAAATGCCAAACGCTTCCCATCCGGCGAAAATCGCGGTTCCAGATTCACCGCGCCACCGGACGTCATTTTCCGCGTCCGTCCATCCCGCATATCCAGCGACCACAACTCGATGGCATCGTGCTCGTAGCGTGCAAACACTACCCAGCGCTGATCTGGCGCCCAATCCGGGTGGTAGTCGTAGCCTGATCCGGCCGTAAGCTGCTCCGCCTTCGTGCTGCCCAGTTCCTGCCGCCACAAGGAGCCCGCCATCGAGTACACCAGGCTCCGCGAGTCCGGCGACCAGGCCGCCGCGCTCGGCCCCGTCGTCAACTGCGGCAGATACATTTCCCTGTAGTAATAAGAATGCGGCAGATCAATCTGCTTGAGCACCGCCTCCCGCTGCGCCAAGCAGCCAAGAACAGAGCCGACCACGAAAAGTAAGACAATATGAAGCTTCAACAAGATTCCTCCATGCTCTGACGGTAGCGCCGCCGTCCCGGCGGCTGTCCGGCGGGCGTCCTCGCCCGCCGCGCCCTAATCATCAAGCGCTAGTTCGCGCTTCGAATCACGGGCAGCAGAATCTGCGATGGATGCTCGGCATCGTGATACACCCGGATCCGGGCTTTCTTCATCTCCGCGCTCTCGACCTCCGATTTTCCGCTCTGCAAATTGCGCGAGAAATTCGGATAGAAGCTCCCCGAAATCTGTACCCGCACCCGGTGCCCTTTCAGAAACATATTGCTCGTGATTAGATTCCTGAGGTCCAGTTCGTAGACTTTCCCCGGTTCCAGCCACTGCCGCCCACGCGCAAGATCACGATAGCTGGCCCGCAGAACGTCCAGCCCCGGGCTCATCAAGTTAAACGCGGTTCCGTCAAGAGAAACATCCTCAAGCCGCACCCACAAGTCCAGATCGCGGCACTCGCACGACACAAACATCTGCGCGTGAATCGGCCCCGTGACCTCCGTATCGCCCTCCAACACCGGAGAATCGAAGGTCAAAACATCCGCCCGCTCGGCCAGTTTGCGATAGTCGTGCGCACCGGAAGAATCATACTCATTCACCACCGGGTTAGCCGGATCGGAAACAAACTCGCTGAAGCTTGCCCCGCGTCCAGCAGGTGTCTCAGCCAACTTGCCAACCCGCTCTCCGGTAGCGGCAGGAGCGAGGAAGAACGGAGTTGTCCGAGCCGGAGGCGGCCATACATCCGAGTCGCGCCACTGATTCGCGCCCATTACAAAATAGCGCACCGGCTTTTCGCGCTCGACGCCATTCTCGATTCCTTTGAGATAGTGATCCATCCATTTCAGCACCACACCGTCATAATCGATCGCCGCCGACGCCCCAAACTCTCGCTCGCTCGACTTAGTCTCGCCCGTTTCCTCCACTCCATGCACCCAGGGACCAAGTAACAAATGCGTGTGCGGATCTTTCTCTCCCGCGCGCGACTTAAGCAAGCCAGCGTAGTTTGTGGTTGCGCCTTCCGGTCCATAGTTATCGTCATACCAGGCCGAAAGATTCAAAACGGCCGCATGGGCGCGGTCGTACTTGTTCCGCAGTTCACTCCAATCCCACCATGGATCTTCCGCCGGATGCCGCAGCCAATCGAAGTAATACGGCGCCACGTGCTGAAGCTGAGGCACGTCCATCAACGGCAGGACGCTCATCATCTTCGGCCCCTCAACCTTCCATGCCGCCAGAGCTTCTCCATTCGTGTGGGGGCCGGGAAGATTCTTCTTCACCCGAGTATCCCAGGCAATGTTGTCCCAGATCCACTCCATCCACGACATGTCCCACGTGCCACCCGCATAGAAAAAGTTCTGCGGCGTCGAAAACGTCATGGCCGGCACCATCGCCTTCAAGTGTGGAGGACTCTCTACCGCTGCCAGCCACTGCACCGCTGCCGGATAGGAGAGTCCAAACGTCCCCACCGCGCCGTTCGACCAGGGCTGACTGGCGGCCCACTCGATGGTGTCATAGCCGTCGCGACCTTCGTTCTCATAGGGCCGGAATTCCCCGTCTGAATGGTAGCGCCCGCGCACGTCCACGATCACCACCGCGTAGCCGCTTTCTACCGCATGCCGGAACGTCGCGTAGTCCCGTTGCGCATCGTCCTTCCCATAGGGAGTCCGATAGACCAGCACCGGGAAAGTACCCGCCACCGCCGGGCGCACAACATCGGCCCGCAGCCGAACCCCGTCACGCATCGGGACCACGACGTTATTCTCAACCGTGAAGTGCTGCGACGCAGTCTGCGAATCTTGCGCAACCAGTAAAGAACCGCTGCATAGAAGGAGAGCCAATGTCCAGGATTGCATTCGCCGAGAGGGTATCACAGCGCGCATCGCCTCAACCGTCAGACTTTCGCACGATCCGCTCGCCGCGCCCAGGCCCAGTTCAACACTGCCGCTCCGATCGTCGCCGCCAGAATCAGCGACTTACTCAAATCCACCTGCGTTGCCAGCACCACCGTAATCCCGACCCCCAGCACCGCCAGCACCGGCCCTCCCGGCAAGCGCGACCGGGCAGCCAGCGGCTGTTTTCGCCGCAAAGCGATCAGCGCCGCGCAAACCACCGCGTAGTAAAACAGCCGGGCGACAACCGACAAAGTCACATTCCACACAAAATTCCCAACCATCGCCAATCCCCACACTGCCGCCGCGTAGAACAGAATTGAAAACCAGGGCGTGTGAAATCTGGGACTCACCGCGGCAAACAACTGTGGCAGATCGCCGCCCTTGGCCAGCGCAAACGTGACCCGTGGCATTCCCAGCAGCTTGGCACCCAGATAACCGTAGACGGAAACCAGCGCCCCGAGCGCAACCAGCGCCGCTCCGCGATTGCCCATCGTGATGCGCGCCACCTCGGCCAGCGGACGATCCGTAGTCGCCCCCGGCCCCAGCACTCCCACCACCACCCATTGCACCAGCGCGTAAATCACGGTGCACGCGATCAGTGCCACAAACAGCGCGAAACCGGCGTCGCGCCCCGGATTCTTCGCCTCTCCCATGGGCGCCATCGCCGATTCAAATCCACCGTAAGCGAAGATCAGCAGCACCATGGCCTTCATCCACGCGCTTCCCGGCACCGGTGCTGCCGCACTCGCAGCCGGATTTAAGATCGCCGGATGGATGATCATGACCGCTGCTCCCGCCGAAATCACCATCAGCAAGGGCAGAATTTTCGCCACCGTGAACACGTTACTTACCACCGTGCCCTGCCGCGCGCCCCGGACGTTAATAAGCGCCAGCACTCCCACCAGGAGCGTCAGGATCGCAAAACGCGGCCACGTTCCTTTCGCGCCCGGCCAGAATTCCGCCAGATAAATAACAAACAAATTCGCATTCGCCGCCGGAGCCGCCGCCTGCGCCAGGTACAGCATCCAGCCCACCAGAATTCCCGTCAGCCGCCCGAACGCCGTGCGCGCGTACAAGTAAGGTCCGCCCGCTTCGGAGAATTGCGAGGCCACCTCGGCAAAGCAGGCCATAATCACGCCCATCGCCGCCCCCGCAATCAACACGGCCAGCACGCTGCGCTTGCCGAGAAGCCCAGCCACCGTGGCCGGCAACCCAAAGATGCCACTCCCGATAACCGAATTCACCGCCAGTGCGGCCAGGCTCCAACGCCCAATCGCCCGCACCAGGCCAGTTTGCGGCGCTGTCATCGCGAACCGTTTGTACCACACCCAGCCCCTGCCTTGGATTAAACTTCTTCACGGGCCACAAGACCCTGCAATGGCCCCTCGGAAGTACCAACGCTGTGGCCGCATCCATCTCCGATATTCGGCTCTTGCTTAAAGTCAAGTCCTTACCCAAGTCCTCCGAATCCCGGCGCGTCTTCCTCACCGGAGGAACCGGCTACATCGGCAGCAGTCTTATCCCCATTCTCCTCGAGCGTGACCATCGGGTTCGCGTGCTGGTCCGCTCTGGCTCGAAAGCCAAGCTGCCCGCCGCATGTGAGGTCGTCTCCGGCAATGCGCTCGACGCCAACACTTACCGTCAACTCATTCGCCCCGCCGATACCTTCATCCATTTGGTCGGCGTCCCTCACCCATCCGCAGCGAAAGCCGCTGAGTTTCGCGCCGTTGACTTGGTCTCCGCCCGCGAAGCCATCGCCGCCTGCGCCGAACTCGGCGTGCATCATTTCATCTATCTCAGCGTTGCCCACCCCGCACCCTTTTCAGTGAGAAACGACTACATCGCCGTGCGCGCCGAGTGCGAACAGATGATCATGACCATGTCCAACGAGCAGCATCTCAATTCCACCATCCTCCGCCCCTGGTACGTGCTCGGGCCGGGACACCGCTGGCCCTACGCGCTGCTACCCCTCTACAAGGTGTGCGAGTGGCTCCCGTTCACCCGCGCCGCCGCCCTGCGCCTCGGCCTGGTTACGTTGGACCAACTCATCCTCGCGCTGGTCGAGGCCGTGGAATCGCCCGTGCGAGGCATCCGCATCGTCGAAGTCCCCGATATCCGCACTGCCGGGTTGCGGCTCTCGCCTGAAGTAACCGCCAAGACTGCCTGAACATTACTGCTTGAGCATGACCGCCTGAATAGGACCGCATGAAATCGCCCGCCCCGTGCGCTTTTTCGACCTAAAGTAACTTCAATTACCGAAGCTCATGCACACGGGGAACCTTCCCTCACGTGCTCCGGGATGCGATCTTGGTTTGAACAGATTTCCGAGAAACGCTTGGTAGGACGGAAAGGGCCCACATGGATCGCGAGAACAAAGAGAGCATGGAAGAGATTCATCTCCGCATTTTGCGGGTTACCGAGGACCTGCGAGTGATCCAGCGCGAACTCAACTGCGCCGCCATGCAGGCTCCCACCGACCCCGAGCTCATGGAAGCCCTCGCCGATCCGCCCGAGATGGAAACCATCCAGGTCCTCAAGTCCGCCCTCGACCAGATGCGTCACTTCCTCTGGTTCTACATGCAAGTCGTCACCAGCGATTCTGAAATGGGCGAGAA
>Ga0074044_10004217_pt1 | contig 11967 bp, 24 predicted proteins | sample BogForMeECP23OM1_FD_94443 | JGI IMG/M metagenome (GOLD analysis project Ga0074044, IMG submission 94443) | Bog forest soil microbial communities from Calvert Island, British Columbia, Canada - Bog Forest MetaG ECP23OM1 | ecosystem: Environmental > Terrestrial > Soil > Wetlands ...
ATTCCTAGTGGAATTCCTATAGGAATAAATACCAATCGCTATTTCCCTAGTCGAGTTATGACCCCGGCCAGGACCATTAGAATCCCAAACACAATGAGAGCTATTCCCGATCCATGCCAGAAGTCCACCTCATTGCATTTGCTTTGATCGAGGGCAGCTATAAAGGCATTTGAACAGGTTGTAACTGAGCTATTTGTCAGTCCCCATAGCAACCCTCCCAATAGCCCGGCCATTGCGCCTATGGCTATCATAAGGTCTTGTGTTCGGTTATCCATTGTCCTTACTTCACTAGTAGACTTACGGTAGTGACGGCTAGGTCATCCGTCAACTTTGGATTCACCTTAAAAAGCGTGAATGTATGAGCTGCATTCACGTTAGCGATTGGCGGCCAGAATGCGATCCCGCATTGGCTTAGTGGCCATTGCCAATAGAAAAACCTATCGCCTGGATGCGACTCTTGAGGGCTGATTTCGTATTCCGGATATCGGAATAGGAATGTCGCCCTATAGCCTGGGTCCAGATTCGACGCAGGCATATCGCAACCTTCATAGGCTTTGATTGTTACCGCCAGTAGAAAACCATTCGGAGGAATGGTTAGTGTGGAGTCTCCACCTCCCCAATAATGCCTTTCCGATATGACCTGATCTATGTTCCAGTTTCGGATGACTGGCTTTTCCTCGTGAACGGCCATTTATTCTTCCGCCTTAGCTTGTACCGAAGCAGGAGATTTCTTCGGCTGAAACAGGCCATTAGCGTGATATCCGCAGATATCGATTTCGTTGATCTTTACGACGAGATCGCCGTACTTGTCTTTTTCGGTGGTCCTTTCTACGTAATTCTTTTTGGCCTCATCTTTTGAACTGAATGAGTGACCTAGCTGCCCGAATGCGTTTGTCTCCGGGTCGTCGATATCGCACCATATTGTCTGTGACACTATTCTGACTTCCTTTCTTGGTATGGGCTTGTAAGTGTAATTGTAACGAGCAGGAGGAACATATCTCGATCCCATTCGGCTTATTCTGCCGTCTGATGCCCTCATTGGCGGGGCCTCTTTTGTCTTGTTAGCTGTACCTCTACCTTTGTTGCGCCATGGCAAGTGGGGCATTGTTTCTTAATACCCCTAACAGTAATCCAGCCTTTCGGATCGTTGTCTTTACATGTAGGGCAATCAGCCCATACTTTTTTAGTGACCATTTCCTCTTGCTGCTCTTTCGTTAGAAACCACCTAGTTCCCGTGTCGGTTATATTCTCCTCTAGTGTGCCTAGAAGAATGATCCTAGTTTCACAGGGATAAGACTGTCCACATTCCCGACACGTTACCATCCATTTGCGTTTCCGGTAAATGTGTCGAGAATGTAGTTCTAGGACGCGGCTAACTCTTTTTAGAAGAATGGGGAGTGGCCCCCGAATTTCCGTTTCCAACTTCCTACTCCGTTGGACTTTATATCGGGGGCCAATAGCGACCCTATTTAGCTTTCCGTGACCGGACTCTGAGCTAAACTATTGCAACCGCTAGGAAGGAAACGAGCGGCGGGCCTCCCTGTCGCTATGCTTTTCCTTAGAGCACCATGCGGGGAGGATCAGCGAACATTCCGCTTTCCGTTTCCGCGTGTAGCTCATTGGCCGTGTTTCGACTATGGTTTACCCACGTCCGCAGTTGTTCGATCGAGATGGGCATTTCTTCTAGGCCATTATTCTGCAATAGCTTCTGAAGACTATCGTAGACTTCCTGCCTAGTGAATATGGCCATGAGAACTGCTGTAGTCAGGTAATACTCTACCTGATTCTCTACGTCATTCTCGAAGATGGTCAGACTATTATCTAGCATAGCTTATAGCCTCTCGAATATGGCTGTCCAGAGGTTTCCCTCTACGTCCTTATAGACGTTGTTTCCGTCCTTTGTGACGCCTACCTTATCTAGCTTTTCGATAGGCATTTCCTCGGCCGGTTCCTTGGGACTCTGTGGCGTAGTAGTCCACATATAGAATCCCTTTGTACCTGTGGATACGATTTGACTAGCCGGCTTTGCAGCTTCCCTAGCCAATCCCCCCAAGGAATTTACTGGCATATTCAATTCGTTAGATATCTCGGTTATCGAGTAGGCCAGATTTGGGCGGTCACGGAGGAATGCGATTACCTTCGGCATCCTCTGGATTCTTTTAGCATTCACTTTTGTTACCTACTTTCCTTGCGAGGCCGTCCCCTTTTTGGCTGGCCTTTTCTTAGGAAGCTCGTTGTCTGTGTCCATTCCGGCAAGCCTTTCGGCCTGTTCATCGGAATAGCCGTCTTCCTTAAGCTTCTGGACCGTAAATTTCTTAGTGCCCTTTCGAGTTGTCTTTACTGGGAACTTTGGAAGTGCCATTGTAGATCCTAACTTTGACTTGTGTTTTCTCTTGTTTATGCGCTCCAGCTTTTAGCCAGAGTTGTTTTTGCCACCATTCCCTAGCTGTTTCTGTCGTCCAATTCTCCTTCCATCCGTCCGCGGTTATGAAGTGATACTGACCGCTTCCTAGCGATATGATCGGAGAGGCCACGTAGATTCCATCCGAATAGCAGGAATACAGTCGGGGTTATAATTTGCCAGAACATTTTTCCTTCCTCTTTTCTGTTGTCTCACCATGCGGGCCGGGATGGTCCCGGCCCGCGTGGCGGGGGATCAGAGCTTGTAGAGGTAGTCAAAAGCTTCCTGCACTATGCTGGGAAGGACCGGGAGCACAACCGCGAAGTGAAGAAAGATTCCGCCGATGAAGGTCGCTCCGATTGTGAGCGAGATTCCGATTGAGATGCAGACCAGATGAATCTTGATCTTCTTTGCTGCCTTGATTCCGTCGTCCAGATCCGTCTTCTCGATCTTCTGGATCTTCTCTTCGGTCTTCGCAATTTCGCTCATTTTCCCTGTCCTCCCGCTTGTTTTTGCTTATGACATAAGCTTAGCAGGCGGGAGGCAGGTACGTCAACCCCCTTCCGAGGTTTTTTCCAAGATTTTTTCTGGTGAGTCTAGGAACTGTGGATCATCATAGTCTGGGTACCTTGCTTCGCTCTTGCGAACGTCATCTAGCGAATCATCCAGGCAATCCGATGAGCAAAATACGCCTATCCATTCGTATCCTTTACCACCTTTCTTTGGTACGTTTATTGACAGTGAAAGCCAGCCCCAGGGGTGACCCATCTGGTCGGGTGATCTAAGAGCCAGACCCCCACAACCTTTACACTGTACGTAGTCTGCTTGTTTTGTGACTGCCATTACCCTTTCCCCATTTGCATACGTGCGATTGAGTCAGGGCGACGGTCTTATCATACTGGGAAACCATAAAGACTTCCTCGCTATAACACGAATAGCATTTGAATAGCCAACCCATAACTTGCCGGTTTACTTTTGAGCGGACGGCTGTAACCGCAGTAATACGGCGAGGGATGCTGTGAAAGTCTCGTGAATTTTTCATTGATGATTTCTCCTAGTGCGGAGTCTGCTCATTCTTGCGTAGGGTGCGTGCGGGGTTATTCTTAGTGCGCCGGTGCTCGTTGGCGTACTGCTCACACTTTTTCGAGTTGCGCCCATACTTACGGTTTTTCTTGCTCTTGTTTCCTCGCTTTGCTCCTGGCATGATTTATCCCTTTGGGGTTAGGTCAGGGCCGGCAGGGCCTGGCGGTCCTGCCGGTCCTGACTGTCTGGTCAGGCGTGCGTCACGTCGGAACGCGCGCCGTTGGCCTCCAGATTTGCCGTGATCCGGAAATAGAATTCCGTCTCAGGCAGAGTCTTGGACTTGTCCGGCAGTAGCCGGAAGCTCAGGACTCCCTCATCACGTCCCGCGCAGTAAGCGCGAACCTGACGCAGCCAAGCAAGCTTCTCAGCCTTATCTGCAAACTTTGCGTGGCCCTTTTTGGCCGGGTTGGTCCGCAGGTACTCATAAGCCTGTTCCACCTCGGCAACCGTTTCCTCTGATACTTCTACGCCCGAGGTAGTAGCTGCCTCCACGAAACCGATTGTAGCCATTGTCTTGTCCTCCAAGACCTTCGGCGGAAGCCTCTCTATCTTCCGTCCTCCTACCTAGTATACTCAGATTTTGCCGGTTGTCAAGTCCGGATCTGAAAAATTTTTCTAGGCCAGAACCGAAAGATGCGAGCGAATCGACTCCAAATACACGTCAGCATCCACGGCCCCGCCTAGCGTCTGAACATCGAAAGCGTACTGTGTTCCCACTACTCCCTCATGATCGTAGAGGTGAACCTCGCCCGTGGGATCGGCCACGATGTACCCAGAGCGTTGCGGAAGCTTAAACACACTGGACACAGACCCATAGATATAAGAGTCATACCCGAGGGAAGCCAGCCGGTTACAGGCTGCTGTAAGCCATTCTGCATTCTCGCTAGTTTCCATATCCCACATTACGGCGCGGTATGGCTTAGCTCCGGAAGGAATACCGAGAGCCCTAAGAGTATGCGCTACGCCCTGCGCAACCTGAGAAGGATTATCGAGTTGCGGAGTTGGCACCCAAATCGGGAGCGTAACACGTCCCCTAATGAGAGCCCTTTCCTCGGGAGTCCATATGTGGAATGCGCTAGTCCCTCCCGCATAGAATTCCACTACCTCGAATTCGGCCGCTCCCGGAACAGGAATAGGCAGAAAAGCCGCATCGAATCCTGTCAGGTATTCGACAGTTTCGGCCTCCACGATATCCGGATGGATTTCCTCGGGAACTTCGGTCGTCTGCTTTTCTAGCGTTTCGCTTACAGTCATCTGATTACGCTTCCTTTCCGTCGTCCATAAGCGCGGACATTTCATTACCGATTTTGGCCACCTCGGCCATATGAGCGTCAATGGCATTAACCAGTTCTACCGCTGCGTTTCTCACTCGGGTTAGCGAGCCAACTGTTGCCTGACCCGATGGCATCGAACCAGGCAGCCCTGATGGTGTCACTGACATTATTCATTCTCCTTTTGGGAGCGGATCGGGTTCCGGTATTGGCGGATTGACGTGAGTGTCGATTGCCAACTGTGCCTGCCTAGCCGTATAGATAGCTGAGTAGGCATTGTCGGTAGCTTCCTTGGCCTTAATGTGCGCCGCTACTGCGGTTGTATTTGTGGCCCGCAATTTAATCAGGGCAGTAACCGCAGTGACAATAGCCACAAGTGCGCCCGCTAGTGCTGAGATGGTAGCCGGGTCCATTACCGGCGCCGCCTTTCTAGTATGTCCAGACGTCTTTGGACTTCCTCGAATTTTATGTTGAGGATTTCTGCCATAGCTTTTACGCTCTTATCTATTTGGTCGTTAAACTCCCTTCTATTACTGCGGATAGTTCCTCGAAGAAAAGCTGTGATGGTAATGAGGGCCACCGTAACCGATGAAGTTGTCAGGGCTATAGAGGACCAATCCATTACGCCACTCTTACTAGGTAAGAGCCCTGGCTGGTAATTGTCGGTGCGCCAGTTGTCGCTCCCCATCCGCAGCGAATTGCAAAGGCGTTTGCGATGGTCGTATTAATAGCCACAGTCGAACCGGCCCAAGCGTCGAAAGGCACGGTGAAGTCTGCGGGCGTTCCTGGTATTACATTAGGACCGGGAACTACGGTTAGTCTTCCCTCCACGCCGCCGATGCACGTTCCGCCAGAGCCAGTGCTACGCACAATTAGCTTGGCAACCGCGTGCCAGGTGAAGGAGAGGGATATTGCCATCGATGCGGCGGCCGGTCCCTGTGAGGTGCCCAATTGCGTACCGCCAATTGCAGCGCTGAATACGATAAGCTCTTGTGTTGAGCCAGTAGTTCCATTACCGAAACAGTGTAGTTCATATGCTGCCCCGGCTGCTGCATCATTTGCCGGTATAGTTCCGGTGGCGATGTTGTTCTGGCCAGTTCCGGTAACTGTTACCGCTGCCGTTGTGGCCGGGCCAATTGCTGCGTTTACCCTTCCTTCGGGAGTGAAGACAGGACCGGCAGCAAATGAGTTACCGAATTGGTCTGTACCTGACGCAGCGGCAACCGAGAAAAGAATCGATGGCGTTCCGGTAGAGTAAGTTACCCGGACTTGACCACCACCTCCGATTGCACCGTCAGCGTTTGTACTTCCGCCACCTCCCCCGCCACCAGGATTTCCGCCGGCTACTCCGTTGCCTGTTGGGTTGCCACCCCGTCCGCCGTTTCCGGCACCGTTTCCGAGACCACCGGCACCACCGGCGGTTTTTGAACCACCATCGCCAGTATTTCCGGCAGTATTTCCGCCACCTCCCCCGCCACCTCCCCCGCCACCGGGATCGGCAAAGGAACGGACACCACCAGCGCCACCGTTATTGTGGACACTGTTTGTGCTGCCAGTTCCGCCCGCGCCAGATCCAGAGCCTACTACGGTACCGGGCTGGCCAGGGTGAGCTATCACTGTTACAGCACTGCCAGCGGCCGTTGTATTCGATCCTGAGCCGCTAACAGGAATCGTGTAGGTAATCGTGCCGGTAGTTGCCAGCAAATCCTCTCGGGCGTACTCACCCCCTCCGCAACCGCCTTCGGCGGAAGCTCCCCCGGACTGTCCGGAAAGGCTACCGCCTGTTCCCCACGTTTCTACCTTGGCAGTTGTCGCTGCCCCGGTCGATATTGTTCCGCCCGTTATTACGGCCGTCTTTGTTGTGGCGACAATCGTACCGCCGCCGTTGTAGACCAGGAAGGCATTAGGTTGTAGCGATAGAATCGGGGTAAAGTTTTGGGTAGTATCATCCGGTGTGGTTATCGTACCGAATGTTATTACGGGAACGTCGGTAGCGCCATCATTCTCGGACTCAAGCACGATTGCTACGCCAGTACCGGAGCTAAGAGGCGAGGTTAGGACTGTAGACATCTTAGTGCTATTGGCGCTACCCAACAGAAGCGAACCGAGCAGGGCGGGTATTACCTCGTTTGCATCGGTGGTAGTTAGTTCTGCGGCTGCCTGTATGACTCCGCTAATAGCACCAGTGATATTGAACGGGGTTCCCTGCCCGGCTGATCCGATAGCGGGAATGAGGGATATTTGCGATCCGCCTGTCTGGCCTATCTGGATACTGATTGGTCCGATGATTTCGCCCATGCCAACGTAGATCCCTTCGGGATACGTATTCCCGAATTGATCTGTACCGGCTTGGCTTGACCAAGAGCCGATTAGATTTCCCGCGCCCGCTACAGGCGAATAGATAAACAATCCTGCCGGCGATCCGGCAATGATTATCTCAGCGGGAATTCCAGATTGCCAGCCCACGCTTATCCCGTTCCGTCATTGTATCGTAGCCACGCGGTTACGATTGGCGGGGTTCCAGTTCCAAAGCTAAAGAAAAAGTCTACCTCGTCACCGGGGTGAAGAATCATTGGCTGGCTTGGGTCCCAGCTATTGTTAGCTGAATAGGGTTCATTATCCCACGGTACGTTATTGATCCATACCATGAATTGACCTATTGCGCCGGGGCTCGTAAAGTTAACTCCGGTAGAAGTACTTACATAAAAGTGATAGATTTCATACGGATCAACTTGTGAGTTGAGAATTTGGTCAGTAAGCTGTGCCGTCCAGTTGCCAGTATTAAGCCCGGTAGCATCTAGCGTAGCCTGTACCTGTCTTGACCCTAGCGTCTGGATAGCCACTATTCACCTCCGCGTGATGCCACCATCTTTTTGAGCATTTCCATCGGGCTAGGCAGGCCATTCCCATTCTGCATTTGCTGTAGCATCTGCACAGCAATAGCAGGAATCTCGAAATGACCCATCTTATCCGTATCATTTGGCTGATAAGCGATATGCCAGGCACCAGACGGGGTTTTGTAGATGGCATAAGAGCCAGCCGACATTAGCTCTGGTCCCTCAATTGCAGTTTCCATTACCTGCACTTCGTCTTCTGGCATTTCTACCGGCATTAGTTACCTCCGATTAGCTTATAGATTTTAACCGCCGGGGCTTCTAGGGCTTCACCCGATAGCGTAAGCTGCCCGGTAGCAGTAAGCCCCGAACCGACCGCGATAATTACGTCGCCACCTTTGAGAATTCCGGCGTGACTTCCGGGGAAGATCCATTCCTGTGCGACTCTCAGCGTAAACAGGTGATTCGGACCCGATACAAAATTCTTGTAGATGACAACTGAGTCGCCGGTTCCCAGGCCGTCTATGGTCAGTCTTTGGAGAGACCATACGTAGCCGTCTTCTGGTCCAAGGTCGGGGATCTGTAGCTGCCCGATGCTGGCAGGATTAGGCGAGGGAATCGTGACCGCCGCACCGACAACAGTTCCGGTGGCATAAAAATCGATATGCGAAACGCCCTTGGCTTCATCCAGAAGCATTCGGGTTTGCTTATCGATAACATCATCTAGCTCGTTTTTGTCGAGTACGTCAATGTGACCGCCTACCCGAAGTTCATACCTAGGCATTTACGCCGCCTTTGCCATCATGTAAAGCCCCATGCCCAAGAGCAGGAAGCCAGCGAATCCCGCCAAGATTCTTAGCCAGGAAAGAGGGTTAATCAAAAACTCCACGATTTTGAGCATGTCTGTCGCGGCCGATATTGGATCGGTAAGGAAGCTTAGCCATCCTCCACCTCCGCTACCTCCGGAATTATCGCCGGTAGATGGAGTGATCGCGCCGGCTCCAGTTGCGCCTGCCAGTCCCTTAAGCACAGACTTGACATAGCTGCCCAGATTATCCCCGGCTGACTGACGAAAGCTAGATAGGGCTGCATCTGATTCCTCGATATATTCAGACCAGTTGTCTGCCCATTCCGACCAATCGGTTCCGCCATTGGTAGCGGCTATGGTAATTTTCGTATTAGTGTAGGGATCTTTTAGTTGGGCTTCTGTGTATCCAGCCCCAACTCCCTTAGTATCGAGTTGATATAGTCCGATGTTTGATCCGCCGTCAGGATTGGCGGAAGTAGCAACCGGATTTCCGCTAGATTCGGAGAGGGCTCTTGCCAGCGCAACGCCGCCAGTATTGAGCGAGCCACCTTCATAAATCCAAAGCGCGATGATTTGGAATGCACTTAGGTTGCCTCCACCTCCCCCGGCGGGAATGGCTACCATATCACGCCGCCTTTGCCATCATGTAAAGCCCCATGCCCAAGAGCAGGAAGCCAGCGAAGCCAGCTATTATGCGAAGCCAGCTAAGAGGATTAACCAGGAATTCCACTATCTTAAGCATATCGGAAGCTGCCGAGATTGGATCGGTCAAGAATCCAATCCACGATCCCCCGCTAGAACCGCTGATATTTCCGGTGTCAGGAGACACTGCAGAACCTGGAATAGTGGCCCAGCCGTTGACGGTTCCACTTTGCTGCCAAGATGCGATGGAGGATAGGCCGATGCCATTCGCCGGATCTTCGGCGGAATATATCTGTCCGCCGCCGATATAGATTCCGACGTGGCCGGGTACCTCGTTATCTCCGGCGAATGTGGCATAGACCAGATCCCCTATTTGCAGGTCACCTTTTCCGGGCATTCCCTGATGAGCAACACCCTTAGTTTTCAGCCAAGCCCATTGCCCTTCGGTATCGCGTGGCACTCCCTGGACGCCTAGTGCTGTGAGCCCTTTCTGGATCAGGCCCGAACAGTCATAATAGTTCGGGCCTGTTCCGCCATCTAGTGTCTCTGAATATCCGCGCGCTGAATGGCCGAGCTTCTCAATCTCGGCTACAATCTGCGCCCCAGATAGCTGAGCCAATTAGCTAGCCTTTGGCTCTGGCTTCTGGCCTCGGCCGAAGTACCCTACCTTTGCGCCATCCTTATCCCCCTCTTTTCCCTCGCCCTTCGGGTCAGGAGGATTAGGGTCAGAGCCCAGCCCAAGATTTTCAAACAGCCATTTCTTTCCCTGGCTGTAAGGAATTCGAGCACCGCGACCATTAGCCGTATCGTAGACCTCAATCTCGAAAGCTTCATCGGGATCTGCGGTCTTCGACTTTTCGGTCAATTCTTCAAGAAGTTTCTTCTCATCAGCGGTCAGGGCCATGACTAACTCACTTTCTTTGCTACGGTGTGGCCGCCACGCTTGCCCTTTTTCCTGACAACCGCAATACGGTAAGTGTGGCCATTTCTGGTAATTGTTCGCCAGCGAACTACGCCACCTCTTTTTCGGATTTCCGCTTCAGGCATTGCGATTGCCTCCGGTGTGTCGCGCTGGCCTCTCTCCTATGGTACCATGTAGGGGACGGGCGCGGGACAACCTCCGGGCCGGATCGTAGTAGCGGCAAAGGGGATAGAAAAAGTGCCGGTGGAATTCCCAGAGGAAACGCTAGACACGTCGGGCGACGGCAGCGTATCCGAAACTGTGCTCAGTGGAGCGCAGAAAGATCCTAAGCCCGGTGGCCGCGCCCGTCGTGTCTACTCTGTAGCTCCGTCAAAGTCCCGCGTTACTGCGGCGGAAAAGAAGGACGTACAGGGCAAGATATCTATGCTTCTACTTCCCCCTGCCGCTATCTGGGGAAGACATGATGAGTATTGTGGAAGCGCATTCGCGCAAGTAGTCCCGCAGCTTTCAGCCGACCTAGCGGAAATCTTTGCGGATAACGCAGAGATTATGGCGTGGTTTGCCAGCGGTGCGGGATGGATGAAATATCTCAAATTGCTTAATACTCTCCAGCCAGTAGGCGAAATGATGTGGGCTCACCACATTTCGCATGCGGTTGGGGAGGTGAAGAATGACAGCAGAAACGTCGCTGGCCCCGTTGACGCCTCTGAATGGGACACTCGATACACAGTCCCAACGCAGCAGCAGGCCCGAACCGTCCCGAGCGCAGACTCCTTCAATTCTCGGTAGTATCCCCCGTGCGCCTTGGAGTGAGATAGGACCGGAGTTTATTCTCCGGTGGGGATACCCGGATGGAAAGTTCCATCCGGAACACGTCGAAATTCTTGGCCCGACAGGCACGGGCAAAACACGCTTTGAACGAACCATACTCGCAGAGCGGGTAGCGGTCAGGGAAAGTGCTGCCGTTTTTGTGGCCACGAAAAAGATTGATAAAGAAATCCTCAAGCTAGGATGGCCCGTAACCGACGATGTCCAGGCGGTACACAATACCCCTCAAAGCATCTACTGGCCCCGTACAAAGCTTCTGGGGCGCCAGCGCGACCGCTACATGGCCGGAAAGATAGAGGAACTTCTCGCCCAACTCTGGGGGGATGACGCTTACGTAATCGTCGCCTTTGACGAGATCGCAACCGTCGAAGGATTGTCGCCGGAACTTAAGAGCATGATCCGTATGTACTGGCGGGAAGCCAGATCGCACGGAATTACCATCGTCGCTATGAAACAAAGGCCACAGGGAATCCAGCGGGATATGCACAGTGAAGCTAGCTGGGTTATTTCATTTAAGCCCAAGGATGAAGACGACGCGAAAAGATACGCAGAAGTATTGGGCTCACGCGCACAGTGGCTTCCTGTGCTGCAAAGCCTCAACCGTAACCGCTACGAATTTGTCATCAAATACGAGCGCACGGGCGAGGCGGTAATATCGTGGGTTGATTTCAACCTACCTCCCGCGCAGAGAATAGAGCGGGGACACTACCATCCGATTCGATCGGGACTGTCAGAGAGAAAGGTGGCTAACTAATGCCTCCGAGGCTCGCGGCTAGTTTCCACGCATTCACGGCCATTCTTCTGGCCGGGACTCTGTGGCGGATTCTTGCCTATCACGCTCTCGCGTCGTCAAGTGCTGGCCTACAGCATATTGGCGCCGCAATGGTCACGCAATACTAGGAAAGGAAACCTAGCGAAATGCCAGCATCGGTAGCAGCCGGTCAGGGCCAGATGGGTACCCCTAACCCCTCTGGTGCCGGTGGAGGTGGCCAAAATCCTTTCTGGGTTGCGTCCAACCTCTACGCTGAAAAGATTTCGACTTTGACGCAGCAGCTTTCTGCGGCAATTCCGAACTTCTTTCAGCTTGTAAACCCCGGTAACTTTATGCGGGGAATCCGCTTCCTGGTCCGCACGTCAACTCCCGGTGTCACTGCCGGTACGACTGCGCAGGACAATCC
>Ga0074044_10004219_pt1 | contig 11965 bp, 10 predicted proteins | sample BogForMeECP23OM1_FD_94443 | JGI IMG/M metagenome (GOLD analysis project Ga0074044, IMG submission 94443) | Bog forest soil microbial communities from Calvert Island, British Columbia, Canada - Bog Forest MetaG ECP23OM1 | ecosystem: Environmental > Terrestrial > Soil > Wetlands ...
CCGAGCGGTTCAAATATTTGTACTCCGAGCGCGAGCTTCAGTCGCTGGCAAAAGGTCTGCAAAATCTGGAGGAACGAGGCGTCAAGCGTGCGTATATGATCTTCAACAACTGCTACCAGAATTTCGGAATCATGAATGCTACCATGATGGCTGCGATTCTTCGTGGCCGCGAACAACAGCCGTGAGGAGGAAGGCGGCATTCGCCCGATACGCGCGCCGCGGATACATGGATCTCCTTCAAGCTGCTCTACGGCCTGGTAATTCTCGCCACGCCCGAAAGCGACTGGTGAGCTGTGCGATTGGAACATCCGAGGCAGGTTCTCAAACTTTTGAGGTAGGCGGAACTCTATGGCCAAAGCAACCGTCGAACGTTACAGAGGGATCAACATCCGATCGTTGGAACGCAAGGGATTTCTCGTGCCGGGCACGAGAAACTTCTTTTATTGGGAGCAGGATGGCGAAAGGATTGGCTCCATCACCATGGAGACACAACTGAATCGCGTTGTACTGAGATACAAGGCTCAGGAGCCAGGTGGCAACTGGGTACCAATCGAAGACCCGATCTCACTTGATCAAACCAGCTCTGCCCTCGGACGGGAGCGGCTATGGTTTCGGTGCCCGGGCTGCGGCCGGCGGGTCGCGATTCTGTATGGTGAGAAATACTTCAGGTGCCGCCGTTGCCTTGGACTGGTCTATAGAAGTCAGCAGGTGAGTCCACCGGACCGAGCTCGAATCCGAACCCAGAGAAATCGTATGAAGCTGGGAGGCAGCCCTTCTCTGGTCAGTTCCTTCCCCCCAAGACCGCGCTACATGCGCTGGTCAAAGTATTTCCCCATGATGATTCAGGATGATAAGGTTCTGTCGCAACTTCTTAAGCGGTACGCGATACCGTTCGCAATGGATGATCTAGAAGCTCAAAAAAAGGTCCGAAAATCCGTACGGCGAACCAAGTGAAGCCGCGAGCGTTTCTCCGCCCGACCAAACGCACTTAAGCCCTGACTCTTGGCCTGCTGGAACCTTGGGGCCGCAGGTCTCGGTTGGAGAATAAATGGCAAAACTCCCAAAATTATTCAATGAATACGATGATTTTCTCTTGAGGTCAGATAAATCGCCAACTTGTTGGAAACATTGTTTTATAAGAAGTCCTGCACATTCCCGCTTATCGAAATCATCGGCGAATTTAACCCGCACGCCGCGATGGCACTTCGGAGTTACGGTGCACTGCCGGAAGATACTTCCGGTGGCGCGACCGTTACCGGGACCCTCAGGGGCTGGCCTATCGAGCGTAAGGTCTGGCGGTTGACTTCCGCTGCGAGCGAAATCTCGAGCTCATAACGGCCGGGCGCATCTGGTGCGAGTGTCGATGCCTCGAGATCCATCGAATCGCCGGGAAACACGCTCAGATGAAGTTCGCGGCGCGCCTCACTGTCTCCGACCAGGCTTCCATCACGCCGCCATTCGCATCCCAGGCTGACTACGCCGCGTTCGTCGGGTGAACGACCCGTAAGCCATACCGCCTTGCCGGTGTTGGTCGCGTGTAGATACACGCGAACAGGTGCGCCCGGCACAGCCGCAATCGAAGGCGCACTGCGGACGCTCAACCCGGCGTCCAGCAGGTCGGGAGAGTTGCGGCTCGTCGAGCTGTGAGCGAGCGCGATCCTGACCGAGTCGAAGATCGATCGCAGCGGATCGACGACCGGATTATCACCCCATAGCCAGAGTCGCGTCTCCGGGTTCGCGAGCGCCCACCGGTTCCATCCTCTATAGCCGATGAACGCGCCGAATGAATTGGCGGTTATCGACCATGCAGTGAGCACCGCGAAAACGGCAGCAAGCGCGCGGCGATCGCCGATCGAATCCGCGAGCGGAAATAGTGCCAACGCCAGTATCGGTGTGAGATCGGCAAGCAGTCGCGGACCGAAAGATTCGCCGCCTGATGAACTATGCCATTTCGCGACCATCAGGATGCTCAAGGCCGCGCCGACGCCGAGGTAGCGCAGGAGCACATCGCCGTTTCTGCGCCATGCAAGCGCCAACCCGATGAATGCGAGAGCGAAAACTGGCGAATAAAAGAGCAATCCGCGGCCGGGACTCAGTATCACTACGGCCAGTCCATCCGCGAGCGGAGTGGCCCAGAATCCGGCGGACGGCACGCGCTGGCCGCCCACCGAAGCCGACTGCGTAAAGAATTGGAGTCGAAATGGGGTACCGAAATAGGCCGCGTTGTACCACAGTTGAAACAGCAGCGGCGGCATCGCGGTTGCGATGAACCTCCAAATCTCGCGCCGATAGCTCACCAGCACGTACAGGCTGAGCGGCGCCGCGATAAGCGCATCGACGGGTCGGGTAATCACCTCGAATGCCAGCGGCAGTCCCGCGTATCCCGCCCAGCGCGGATCGTCGCGGGCACGTATCAAGCAATAGATCGCCGCGGTGAGTGCGAGCTGCGCCGGACCGTGTTGCCATAACGCCTGGCTGCTGACGCTGAAACTGGTGGTGCCCAACGCGTAGATGAACGTCAGCACCATAGCCATCCAATTGGCGGTCACGCGCACGGCGGCCATGTAGAGAAGCCAGGCGGAAAGCGCCACGATTGTCGCCGCCGAAACTTTTTCGAGCTCTGAAAAAATCCGGTTGCTCGGGCTGACGCGGCACACGATCGACGGCGCATAGAATGGCAATGCCATCAGCGCGGCGCCGACCGGATAGTCGGACACGTAATGCCCGCCGCTTTCCCGCAGGTAGTAGGGAATTTTCTTGCCGGGCATCTTCAGTTGATCGAGGTAGAAGTTCCCGTGTTCCAGGATGCTCAGCGGAAGATTTTTCGCGGGCACCGAGTCGCCGCCGGAAATCGTCCGGCCATTGGCGAGAAATACGATCAGGACAACCGAGAAAATTATGAATCCCGGACTCGATCTCAGCGCGCCCTCGATCGAGCCGTGTCGAAAGACCGCTGCAAGGAGCGCGAATCCGAGCGTCGCCACGATCGCGGGCCATAGCTTGTAGGCGTCGAACCCGAGGCCCGCGAGATTGACCGCATAGCCGCCCGTCACGAGGATCGAGAGCAGGTAAATCGCCGCAATTGCGCAGGCCGCAGTCGCGAGCTTTTGAAGCAACCGAAAATTCACGATTGTCGCAGGCACAACTGGTATATCACGCGCGCTACATGCGCTTAAGGCAATTGACACGCAATCATCACTGGCAAAAGATCAAATCGACTGAGCGAACGCGAAGAGGATTGCCGATGAACCTGATTGTCGGACTCGATCACGTAAACCTTCTGATCGATGCCAGCGATGAAGCACTCTCGGGGGCGCGCGCATTCTACCACGATCTGCTCGGGCTCGAACCGCTCGAACGTCCCGCCAACACGGACAGCGGGCGCCCGGGCGCCTGGTACCAATGCGGCGCGCAACAACTCCATCTGACGACGGAGAAAGACGCATTCGTGGTGAACAAGGCGTCGCGTCGCCACCCCGCCTTTCGCGTCGCCAACCTCGAGGCGCTTCGCCGGCGCCTCGAAACCGCCGGTGTCGAAATAATCGCGGGCAATCGATTTCCCGGGCAGGAGCGCTTCTTCGTGCGCGATCCATGGGGGAACCGGCTCGAATTCGTCGAACGCACCGGTGGCTAGTTTCACCAGCCGGGCGCGGCTGTCTATTTTGGGATAATATAACTGAGCTATATTGCTTGACGGCCGGGCCCGCCAAGCGGACAGTCCGGTTCGCAAGCTAGTGTGACAACAGGATGGTCGGTCGCGGTGTCCAGGCTTCGCTAGAACGATGCCCCGAACAGTTTCGAATTTCGGGAATGACTCGAGTTCGGGTCCCTTGCCGCGCACTGAGGACGCCGGCGGCGCCGCCGAGAAGGCGGCGGTGTATCGCGACCAGCGAATTGCGTACTGGAACAGTTACACTCGCCGCCGTTCGAGCAATTACTATCACCGCAGACTCACCGAGATCTATAAATTTCTGATTCCGCCCGGGCAACGCATTCTGGAGCTCGGGTGCGGCGAAGGAGATCTGATCGCATCGCTCAAGCCATCGACCGGCATCGGCGTCGATTTTTCGCCGGAGATGATAGCACGCGCTCGAAGCAGACATCCCGAACTCGAGTTCTTACTGCAAGATGTTCACAATTTGGATTTGCCCGGAACCTTCGACTACATCGTAATTTCCGATCTCGTCAATGAGTTGTGGGACGTCGCAGCGGTGTTCGAGCGAATGGCCGGCGTGAGTGGGCCGCAGACCCGGATCGTCATCAATACCTATAGCCGTCTGTGGGAAGTTCCGCTCGCCGTGGTACGAAGGATCGGCCTTGCGAATCCAACGATCGCACAGAACTGGCTCACACCGCAGGACCTCGAGAACATGCTCTACCTGAGCGGGTTCGAGATGATTCGGCGCTGGCAGGAAATTCTGTTTCCGTTGCGAGTCCCCGTGATTGATGCGCTCTGCAACAAATACCTGGTAAAGATTGCTCCCTTTCGAGTGGCAGCGCTCACGAATTTCCTGATCGCGCTGCCTTCATGGCGGCGCGAAATCGCGCGCGATCGAAAACCGCTGGTGAGCGTGGTAGTACCCGCCCGCAACGAAGCCGGTAACGTCGAGAATATTTTCCGCCGTGTCCCCGAGATGGGCGCCGGTACCGAACTGATCTTCGTCGAAGGTCATTCCACCGACGGCACCTACGCCACCATCGAGCGGACGGCGGCCAGGTATCCGGCCAGGCGCGTCAAGATCATTCGCCAGACCGGACGCGGGAAAGGCGACGCGGTTCGCGCCGGATTCGCAGCAGCCGAGGGTGAGGTGCTGATGATACTCGACGCCGACTTGACGATGCCGCCCGAAGACCTGCCGCGTTTCTATGAAGTATTGCGCTCGGGCAAGGGCGAATTCGTCAACGGCGTGAGGCTGGTTTACCCGATGGAAGCGCGGGCGATGCGCTTCTTCAACTTGATCGGAAACAAGTTTTTCGCGGTCGCTTTTTCGTGGCTGCTGGGACAGAAAATCAAGGACACGCTTTGCGGCACCAAGGTGCTGAGTCGAAAGAACTACGACTTGATCGCGCGAAATCGAGGCTACTTCGGGGAGTTCGATCCATTCGGCGATTTCGATCTCATCTTCGGCGCTGCCAAGCTCAATTTGAAGATCGTTGACGTGCCGATTCGCTACGCAGAGCGCACTTACGGCGAGACCAACATCGCGCGCTGGAGACACGGCTGGTTGTTGGTCCGAATGGTGATGTTCGCCTGCATGCGTCTCAAGTTCGTCTAACGGTACTGGAAGTGGAGGGAAGCAATTGTGGTAAGGTTCCGCCGGCGTGGAGGAAATCATGGCTGAGAAGGCGGGAGCTCGTCTGGCTGGAAAACGATTGCTTGTCACGGGAGGCGCTGGATTCCTGGGCAGCCACGTGGTTGAGGAACTCAGCCGGGCAGGATGTAGCGAGGTATTCGTGCCGCGTTCGCGCGACTATGACCTGCGCCGCGCGGACGCCGTCGCGAGGATGTACGATGACGCTCGCCCCGAGATCGTGATTCATCTGGCGGCGGTGGTCGGCGGCATAGGCGCCAATCGCGAAAATCCGGGACGATTCTTTTACGACAACTTGACGATGGGCGTCGAACTGATGGAGCAGGCCCGCCTGCGCGGCGTTTCGAAATTCGTCGCGGTCGGCACGGTCTGCGCCTATCCCAAGTTTACCCCGGTGCCGTTCCGGGAAGACGACCTGTGGAATGGCTATCCGGAAGAGACCAACGCTCCGTATGGATTGGCAAAGAAGATGCTCTTGGTCCAGGCGCAGGCCTACCGCCGGCAATATGGCTTCAACGCGATCTATCTGCTGCCGGTGAATTTGTACGGTCCCCGCGATTCATTCGATCCGGCGAAGTCGCATGTGATTCCTGCGCTGATCAAGAAATGTCTCGACGCCGTCGCGACCGGCGAATCGCGCGTCGAGGTATGGGGCACGGGCGCTGCGAGCCGCGAATTCCTGTTCGTCGAGGATTGTGCGCAGGCAGTCGTTCTCGCGACTCAAAGATACGACAAGCCGGAGCCGGTGAACCTGGGCGCGGGCACGGAAATCAGCATCCGTGATCTGGTCACGTTGATCGCGCGCCTGACGGGCTTCAAGGGCGAGCTCGCGTGGGATGCGAGCAGGCCCGACGGACAACCGCGGCGGTGCCTGGATGTATCCCGCGCCGAGCGTGAATTCGGCTTCAGGGCTTCGACGCAGTTCGAGGTCGGGCTGCGGCGCACGATCGAATGGTACCGGCGCCAGTCTGGCGCGATCGCCGCATGACGGCAAGGTTTCACTATGGTTGGTCTGGAATTCGACGAAGTTTTTCCGACTGGAAGGCAGGTTCTTTGCCCAACATCGAGAACCGGGCCCGATTTTTTCTTGTGATGGCGCTCACTCTGATGGCCGCGTGGTTGAGATTTTCATCGATAGGCTTTGGGCTTCCTGATCAGTTTCGCCCCGATGAAGATAAGATAGTTCCGCGAGCGCTCGACTTCGAAAAGGATTGGAATCCTCATCTAGCTATCTATCCGGCGGTTCAAACCTATCTTATCCACGGAGTTTTGCGATCCTGCGCGACGCTTAGTGGCGCCGGCCGGGATCTGAAGACCGCCTACGGTTCCGACAATGGAGCGCAAGCTTACTTGATCGCCCGGCGAATAACGGCGGCGATGGGCACCGCGACCGTACCGGTGATTTATCTGGCTACCGCGCCAGTATTTGGTTCCGCCGCGGCACTGGTATCCGCGGCGATAGTAGCCGTTTGCTACATCCATGTGCGCGACTCCAAGTTCGCCAAGGTCGAGGTTCCTGCCGGCTTGTGGCTGGCTCTAAGTATCCTGATGATGTTGCGGATTACCACCCGCGGTGGTCCGATGGATTACGCCTTGGCAGGTTTTTTCTGCGGGCTGGCGACAGCAACGCACTACCCGGCGGGAGCGATAGCAATAGGCATTGCCGTCGCGCATCTGGAAACGCGACACAGAGAGAATCGATCGATGCTCGCTTCTCTAGGTGATGGGAGAATATACCTCACCGGCCTGGTTACGATACTGACCTTCTGTTGTATCAACCCCTATTTCTTTCTCGATTGGCAGCAGACTGTGCGCGAATACGATTACTTGCGGGGCACTTATGTAATGTGGAACGGCTACAATGCGCCGGACAACTTCGGATGGCGATGGCTTTTGTTGCGGGCAATGCCGGCGGCTTTCGGGATCGAGTTCGAAATTTTCCTGCTTGCCGCGATGGTGTGGGTGATCTTTCGCCCGAGACCCGGTACCTTTGCTCTCCTCGCCTTTATCGTGGTCTGCTTCCTGAGCCTGACGAGCGGCCATCCATGGCTCGAGTTTCGCTTCCTCATATACCCTCTGATCGCGATGGCCGTTCTTGGCGGCGTGTTTGCCGCGGATTTGACGGCATTGGCATGCTCGCGGATAGGGATGCGCCCAGGTCTCCTGGTGGCGGGATTGGCTGGTATCCTTTTAATGTTGCCTTCCCTGATACGGGACGTGCAGCTTGACCAGCTTCTTAGTCAGACCGACACCCGCACGATTGCCCGCCAATGGATGAGCGAGCACATACCGCCGGAGTCCCCGATTATCTTCATTGACGGCGGTGGTTATGGAAAGCCGAGGGCGCCCCGGAGGCATATCCTACTCAATGCCGATATGCCGATACTCCGCGCCGCCTGAAAATGCTGACCAGGTTGGCGCATGTGAAGTGGGTCGTTCTGGACAGCTTTCCGCCACTCAGTCTGTGGTCGCCTGGCGCTACGGACGCAGAGTTGGCTGAACTGAATTCCGAAGGCACGCTGGAATTCGAGGTGGACTCCTTGAGACCTGGAACTGAGGCGCCCACTTTCGAACCAAATGACGCCTTCTATGCACCTTTCAACCATATCACGAGCATGTCAAGGCCTGGTCCGAGAATCCGCATTTGGAAGATTACGGCAACTCAAAGTAGTTCTCCCATCTACTCTTCGTATCCCTAGCCAGGTGTGATGAATGGGTTGAATCGCGCGGCGGCGCGCACCTTCACGAGTCAAATGGCGAAAGATCGGGTCGGGCGACGAATAGCTGATGAAGACCTCATGCGCCATGATTGCGAAAATGGAACGGCCGACATGGCCGCCAGCCAAAGTGCCGGGATCTCAATTTCCCCCGTTAGCCGGTATTTCCATCGTCGAAGGCGATGCGGCCGCCACCGGCGTTGCCTCGCCGAGCGGCGTGTTTGCAGGCGCGGGCGTTCCCGGCGCTCCCATTGGAGCAACGGCCTCATGCCCGTATCTCATCGCCGCAATAGCCCGTCCCGACGTCAGGTTTGCGGTCGCTGGCGCAGGGCTGTCGATGAGTGTTTCCGCCACGCCTTCACGCTCGAACGAGCGGCGCACGTCCAGCGGCGCAGGCTCGACGACATGACCGACGTTTACGTCTTCGCTATCGACGCGAATCTTGCTGGCGAGAATGACTCCCCGCTCGGCGCGGAGATCGTAAACTCCCGGCGGCAGATCCGCCGTGAACGAGCCGTCGGGCCTGGTCGGCGCAGCGTAGATATCGCCGGTCACGCTGTTCTCGTAATGAAGCTGGCGTCGGTCTGCCGGTTTGCCGTCGCGGTACGACATCAAGCCGCTCACGTTCGCCGCGCCCGCAATCCGCGCGCCGGCAGCAGCGGCGACCGCAATCGATAGAACTGCAGCCGCGAAGCGAAGTTGGCGGCCCGACCTGCGACTGGAAATGTTCTTCACAACGACTCCATGGCAATTTGGTTTCGCGCCGGGTGAATTGTAGCCGCTGCCGCCGTTTCCATCAAAGCCCTCGCAGTGTCGCGTTTGATCGCGCGTCCGCCGGATAAGCTCGCGTCGTTGCTGTGAAAGGTCGGAATCGATCTGGCGGGGTCAGGCGCTCTTCTTGACCTTGCCGGCGCGGATGCATCGCGTGCAGACCAGGATTCGCTGCACGTTGCCGTTTATCTCGGCGCGCACTTCCCGCAGGTTGGGATTCCAGCGCCGCTTGGTCTTGTTGTTGGCGTGGCTGACGTTGTTGCCGACTGACGGATGCTTCTTGCAGTATGCGCAATGTCTCATGAGTCTTCCGTTCGAACCTGGATGATCCTGCTAGGGTAGCCCGACCTGCGGCCGCTTGAAAGAGGGCGAATACTTTGCCTTGAGCAGCGCCGCTCCGGCCGCTTCTCCCTCCAGCACCGCGCTCGCGTCGCATCCGCACTTGAGGCTCATCAACCACGCGCTGCGCCCGAGCGCGCGCGCATAGCTGTCGAGCTGTTCCTTCAGCCCCTGCGGTGCGTCTTTGTCCTCGATTGTGAGGTCCTTGGCGCTGACGATCACGTCGTTCGGCACGGTGCCGGTCTGCTCGATGAAAAGCTGCTTGACCATCGCGACGAACGCCTGGTGATCGAGCGCGGGCACGTCGCTCCGGATTACGCCGTCGTAGATCGACTCGGCGCTATGGTCGGGCATATCCGCCAGCACCTGCCGAATCGAATCCGCGCGCGAGCTCTCGGCTGACGGCGCCTTCTCGTAGTCCGCCAGCATGACGCGCGCCGCGCCCGCATTCCCGCCCGCCATCGCGCCGAGCGTGCGTCCCAGCAGCGCATTCGCCGTGCTGCGCCGCAACTGGCCCTGCGCGTTCGCGATCATCCGTTGAACTTCCGGATTGTTGATCCCCGCCGATTTGAAAACCGCCATCGCGTCCTCGCCGTCGCCGCGATCGAGCAGAGCTTTCGCGGTGTCGAGCGGACGCAGCGGCCCAGTGTCGCGGATCGATGCGGTCGCCAGGTAGAGCTTGGTCGCCGCGACCAGCTTCGCCTCGACGCGCGTCTGCACCGCCTCGAACGCCTGCCATTGATCGCTCGAGATGAGTTTCTTGCCTGTCGCGCGCTCGGCGAACACCTGCGCCGGCAGTGCCAGGAAAGCGGACGCGCCGCCGATCACCGGCTCGCTGTCAGTGAAGGTGAAGCGATGGCGGTCCTCGGCCAGCGTGGAAAGATTCAGCGTCCAGATTTCGTAAGCGCCGGTGAACTTGGCCTCGTTCGAGTCGCGCTGCGATTGAAACGACTCGGTTGGCAGACTCACTACCATCACCGCGTCGAGCCGGTCGTCCGCCTCGCCTGCGACAAATCGCTTGACGCACGCATCGACCCCGCCCGGCGGCTGGATCGGCACCGCCTTCACGTTCGGCAGCTTGCCGACGATGCTGTCGATGTCGGCCTCGGTCTGCGGCGAGATAGGTCCAATCACGCCGACCCCGATCTTGATTGGCTCCGCATCCGCACCCGCCGCAGCTGCGGCCACAACCATTGCAACGCCGAGCAGCACTGCCGTAATTTTTCTCATCGCTTGAGTGATGCGGCAAGTTCGCCGCGCCGAGAGCTTTTCAAACCCCGCCTCAATCTTCAACCGGTGCGCCGGCAATCCCCCGGTTTTGACGCCGCGGCGGCGAGTTGCTTGAGTATCCGGTCCGAAAGCTACAATGTCTAGTCAGGTTGCGCCGGAGATTATGCCCGACCACGTAGTTCACATTCTTCCCGAGCAGGTCGCCAGCCAGATTGCGGCCGGGGAAGTAGTCGAGCGGCCGGCCTCTGCGGTGAAGGAGCTGATCGAGAACTCGATCGACGCAGGCGCACGCTCGGTAAGCGTCGAGGTCCTCGGCGGCGGCTCAGCGCTCATCGCGGTCGCCGACGACGGCTCCGGCATGACGCGCGCCGATGCGATCCTTTCGCTCCGGCGTCATGCAACTTCGAAGATTCGGAACGCTGCCGATCTGACCGCGATTCGTACGCTCGGGTTTCGCGGTGAGGCGCTCGCCTCGATCGCCAGCGTGTCGCATCTTCGGATGCAGACGCGGCGCGCCGCCGACGACCACGGCGTTGAGGTTGCAGCCGAGGCCGGCAACATCGAGGATACGCGCACCTGCGCGATGGCGGCGGGGACCCGCATCGAAGTCCGCCAGTTGTTCTTCAACACCCCGGCGCGGCTCAAGTTCCTGAAGACACTCGCGACCGAGCAGGGCGCGATCGCCGAGGCGTTCCAGCGCGTCGCGCTCGCCAATCATCACATCGCGTTTCGTCTGACCGCCGACGGACGCACGCTCTTCGATTTGCCGCGCGCCAACTCGGCGCTCGAGCGAATCCGCCAGGTGTTCGGTCCGAAAATCGCCTCCAGGATGCTCGCGTTCGACCTCGATCGCCCGGGAATTCGCGCCCGAGGGCTGGCCGCATCCAGCCACGAGTCGTTTGCCACCGGCAGGATGATCTTCACGTTTGTCAACGGCCGTTCGGTTCGCGATCGAATGCTGATTCGCGCAATCGAGCAGGCGTACCAGACGCTGATCCCGCGCGGGCGACATCCCGCGGCGTTGCTGTTTGTCGAGATGCGACCCGAAGATGTTGACGTTAACGTGCACCCGATGAAGACCGAGGTGCGATTTCGCAACGGCGGCGCGGTGTTTGAGATCGTCTATCACGCGATCCGCAACCGATTGGCGGATCAGACCGAAAATGCGCCCGACCCAACGTTGGCGCCATCCGTAGCGCCGCCGCCGTCCACCGATGACGCCGCGATGGGCCTCATCACGATGTCATCGACGGGTGAGGAGGCGCGCGCCGGCAAATCGGCCAACGACTCGGTTGCGAATCTGCGCGGCGAAACGCCGTTGCGGCTGGTGCCCGATGCCCCCGGCCAGTCGGCGTTTCAGCGCCCGCTCAGCCTCGCCTACGATCGCGACGCGCGCGGCGGCGGCGCTGAGATGGCGCGTCCCGCGGCGCCAATCCCGATGTACTCGCGGCTCCGGGTGATCGGCCAAATCTTCGCGGGGTATATCGCGCTGGAGACCGAGGAGGGCTTGCTCCTGATCGATCAGCACGCGGCGCACGAGCGCGTTACGTTCGAAAAGCTGCGCCGCGAACTCCGCGACGGCGGGATTCGCACGCA
>Ga0074044_10004220_pt1 | contig 11964 bp, 9 predicted proteins | sample BogForMeECP23OM1_FD_94443 | JGI IMG/M metagenome (GOLD analysis project Ga0074044, IMG submission 94443) | Bog forest soil microbial communities from Calvert Island, British Columbia, Canada - Bog Forest MetaG ECP23OM1 | ecosystem: Environmental > Terrestrial > Soil > Wetlands ...
TACCACGGACACGCTTGTAAGCGATGAAGTTACCATCTTCAGTAATCGGATGGTCGTTCTTCTCAAGGAAGGAGTAGAGCTCATTCACCGCTCTGAAGGAAGGGTTTGCTTGCAAGTTAGCCGCAAACTTGAGCAATGGCTTAAAGGGCAAACCATCATTAGAGAACCTAACGATTTTGTCGCTTAAAACCTGAGGAGCCTGAACTCCATTGATTTCGACTCTTCCATTCTTGACCACGAAGTTGCCATTGGAAAAAGTCTCGATGCGCTTGGCAGTTGAAACTAACGCCGGAATCTCTTCCAACTTTCCTTCCTTAACTGCCTTGATAAGACGATCTGCTAAGGCATCAGCGCGCTTAACAATATGGGTCTCACCTTCATAATTAACTGTCACATTCTGATCTGTAATAATCCAACTCACTCTTTTGCTCATTTTATTCTCCTTAATTAAATCTTTATCAACTGAAGTTTTTCTAGGTTTGCTATCACAGGACTCTTCTCTATGTCCTTGTCCAAAACAATTACCACAATGGGTGCTCATGTTATTTCTTTCAACTAAATTTTATCAACCATGTTTACATATTTAATAATATGATCCGTTACTGTATGAAAATTATATGATCCAATTACTCTTAGTAAAGGATATGTTTTGTCGAACTCTTGATTGGCACTTTCCAAATTCCAATCGGGGTTTTTCTTCATAAAATCTTTAACGTCAACATCCGAAATTGAGCCCTTGACAGATTCGTAAATCTCTAAGAGGGGATGGTCTTCCAGACTCATAGTGCTAATCTTCTTATGAATATGAAGCTTCTTTAGGAAAATACTCTTCTTCTCGGTGATTGATTTATCAAAAAGTTCGTAGTGATTTAGCAATCGCTCGTCTACATGATAACCATGTGTTTTCGCGACCTTTATCTCGACATAATTAATTGCTTTATTACTGAAAACCTGCTCATCGAGAAAGGTGTCTAAGAGCTTGAAATCAGAGAACTCTTTTTGAACTCTGACCGGATCGGTATCCTTATCTAAACCATAAATAGAAACTTTCGGATTTCTATCTAAAAGAGTTTTCAAAGCATGCTCTGGAACGCGCTTGCTGGTAGAGGTAAGAGCCCAACGATTGTTGGGTGGATACTTATCTCTGGTCAAGGTGGCGAGAATTTTTTCCTTGTTGGGATCTTCCTCCATCGCATCATAACTCACCTGACGGAAACCGCCAGCGGGGCCATCAAACTTAAATACTAAAAGCCTTGATGCAGCGGGCGTGTAAGCTCGTGCCGATGCTTTGGTAATAGACGACAACTTCTTAGGTTGCATTTGATCTAAGAAGATTTCTTTGTTTAGATCTTTCTCAGAACAGATATCATTTGGACAAATGACCTGAATCTGTTTCAGAGTCGGATCATCATCAAAAGCTTTCTTGACATGTTTTGGAGTTGGGTCTTTGATTGGTAAATCGTTATACCATAGCTGAGTATTCTCAGAGAACTCTAAACTCTGTGAAAGCGAACGAGATAATTTGTTCGGATCATCTCCCGTTTTCCTCGACCATTTGCCACGAGAGAAACGATAGTTGCTGCATTTAAGCTGCACATAACCATTGTTCAACTCATGAGTCTTCCAAGCTAATTTTCCTAAGAAGGCCAGGTTGTTAAACGAATTGCTTAACTCTTTGCGATAGTAGACGTTAGCGTCCCACAAATTAGGGAAGGCATTAATCTTATCCTCTACTCTTTGCTTAATCTCTTTGGTAATAATACCAAGTCGGGCGCGAATCTTATCTTGCGTTGCTTTGTCCCAGAAAATCTGCTCTCTGGTAGCGGAGAGGGTTAATTCTCCAACACCGAAGTACATGATGAAGCTGCCACGAGCCGAATCAATCAGCTTAGTATCAGCATACTTCCTCAAAGTTTCTAACTCTAAAGGATACTCAATACCGTCAATGACTAACTTAGCCGTCTTGTTATAGTAGCTATTACTCTGGTCATTAACGACCGCCCAACCATTTCCATCAATGATTTTGGTCAAATCTGACCAAACAATCGGAGCACCAGAAATAACAGGCTTAGTCTCCCAATGTCGACAAGCCTGTTCAGTCCACTGCTTGAACAGCAAAAAATCTTGCGGCTTAACTAGAATAGCAATCTCTGTGCTATTTGGCTCATCAGAAACAACCTTATGAAGTAAGATCAGCTTACCAACCTTGGTATCATCAATGGTACAAGCGTAGCTAAACTTATAACCATCTACCACGGTAGTTACCGTGAAGGTATCGCTATAAGAGAAAGGAGTCTTAGCGCCCAAGCCGAAACCACCAGTCTGTGTATTATCTTCTCTCTTAGTAGAGGCAGTATATTTGATAAAAATATTGAGCATTCGGTCAGAACTAATGCCTGGGCCGAAATCTTTGACCTTAAATTCTGGTTCTAAGCCGACTGGCAAATGAACTTGAATTGGTAAATCTGGTCTACCAATTTCACGATGAGCGTCCCGAGCGTTGCTGGTAATCTCACGGCAAATGGCAAGAATGGGATTAGAATACATCTTGCTGCGCAAAATATCGAAAAGCATACCTTGGTCTTGAATGGAAAAGAAATGCTCTTCCATGTCTTCAGACGATTCATAATATGGCTTAACTTCATTCAACTTCATTGAAAATAACCTCTCCGGTTTATATTTAATTTTGATGCGTCAGGCGCACCTCGCCCCAGCAAGTACAATGTATTCCTATAAATTGGCATGTCAAGGCCGACGATTTTTTTAGAATAATTTGATGTGCTTCATAATCATCCAAGCAATTGGGATGAGAAATGTAATATGAATTATTTGATCAATGGCAATCATTAGAATCTTGCCAAGAGTCGTTTGAATAAACTCGATGAACCCAGCTTTTGAATCAGGAGGTAGGATAGTAACATATCCATCTACTTCTGTTCTCTGACGGGGTTGAGTCATCTCTGGTGGTCTTCGAATATATTTTGCCCATAACATAACTGGAATATATGTATCCTCACAGAAGTGAGACCAGAAAAGAACGTTGAGAGCAAAGAGCCATTCCACCCAAGAGAGTTGGCAAAGAAGAAAGAGTGGGATAAACCCGACCGTATAAATGAGACAATGCTTGGCACGAATCTTAGGATTATTGTGCTTGACCATTGCTTCAGCATGGCTCTGAAAAATCCAGTCTACGAAGAAGTGAATAAACGAAAGGACAGCTAAGATGCCGCCCATCAAGGCAATTTCAAGAATCATCTGCTTTTCTCCAAAATCTGGTCTTATCTAATTTTCCTTGATAAGCCTCAATTACACCACGATACATCTCTTGCAAATCATCAAAGTCAAGTTCCACCTCAATCTTAAAGCGAAAGATGATCTTGTTCTTTTGATTGACACGTTTGATAACTAAGAAAGTTGCCCCAGGATATTCTGCGGCTAATTTGATGGCTCCCTTGATAGCATTTTTGCGTTGATTGAAAACGTCAAAATGATCGCCCTTAACGCTTTCAATTAGATAGCGCGGTGTCTTAATTGTAAATGGGTCGCGCATCAAATCACCAATTATTTAATTTTGAATAAAGCATTAGCCAGCTTATTAGTTTCTTTTCGAATGAACTTTAAATCTTTATAGGTTTGAATATTGGCTGCTTTTTCTTGTCCCTCATATTTTATGAGAGGCATCAAGTCTCCTCCATGAGAAGTTTCAATCCCAAGCCACCAATAATTTTTCGCAAACTCTTTATACTTCGCTGGCAAACGACCTACACCACTTAACCCGCCATAAACGCTGAAAAAGATTTCCATTGCTTCTGGAATCTTCAAGAGTTCTTCTAAGGGTTTGCCATAATAAGGATGAGGCTCTTCCAAACCTACAAATCCCTTCCAAATACCCATATTCATATCACGGAGGGCCAGACAGGGCAATTTATTTTCCCAAGCACATAAGTCTGGCTCACTCATCCAGACGCCTTTAGGGAAACTTTGTTTGCTGTAAAACTCGATAAAAATTATGTTATTCACATAACTCAATATAACGAGCCTCACCCTACCTATAAACATAAGACGGAAAATGCGCCTGTCAAGGGCTCAGGAAAATAAATTGTACAATTTTAGTTTGGGTATTCTCTTGGTTATATGTGGAAACTTATCAGATGTTTTGATAAACTCCATTTTCATATCATGAGAACTAAACTCCATGATTGATTCTACCAATTTAAGGTTGCCCAGCTTGAAGGGTAAAGATAATGCCTCTTGCATAAAAAATCTTGAAATCTGTCCCAAAAAATCTAGATATCGACAAAAAGCGTTACTGGTTACCTCTAACGTGCCAGGATGGTCATAAAACAAATGTTCATAATAATAGATGTGAAGTCTTCCAAATTTATCAGAAAAAACAAAGTCTTGAAATAACTCTAAGTCATCTTCATCATCAGAGGATATGTTTGGGTCTGAGACAAATTTGGTGATAAACTTAACGTAATCATGGATGGATAAAACAGAAAAGGCACCAAGATAAATCTGGTGCCTCTCGTGTTCACAGTTCTTTAAACAGCTCATTATGCTCTCAAATCAAAAGCCCTTCCAAAAGGAGGAGTAAAAGAGCTTGCGCTGGTGACTAACCAAATAACATCTATTCCTGGATGTCTCATTGCAGCAATATCAGAATCCAGCAAGTATCCATCGGTAATCACAATGAGGAAGTCACACTTGCCAATGTTCTTTTCGTAATCCGTAAAGAACGGAGAGAAAGCAGTACCACCACGACCAACAATCTTAACCTTAGATAATTCTTCAATATTGCATTTCTTAATCTTGGTTGCCTTATCAAAATAAACTTCTGCATCGGCCGGAACAACTGTTCCCTCCGAACGGTCATCCAAAGAACAAAGTTGAGATAAACCAAAGGCCATATCATCTCTGCTCATCGAGCCGGAAGTATCTAACAAGCATCCGAAGTGAGCATAGTAGCTCTTTCTCTTGGGAACTAAGAGGCCGGAGAACATAGGTCGAGTTCTAAAACGAGTCCAGTCATTACGACCATTACCCGCTCGTGCCTTCAACAACCTGCTTCTAATAATATCCTGCCAAGTTATTTTCGGAGCTGTCAATTTGCCCAATTCATCTTCTAATGAAGCTGGAATATGTCCCGCTAACTTACGAGCAGCTTCCATTGCATCAGAGATTCTTCTGGCCATGTTCTCTTCGGTTTCCTCAGAGTCCATGTGATCATCAACAGTTCCGCCTAATCCAAAGATATCAACGCCTCCGCCACAACCGGAACAAGAACCATGGTCACAATTTCCTTGACCTTGAGTTCCTTGGCCTTGACCTTGCCCTTGGTCTTGATCCTGATCTCCTTGACCTTGATCTGGACAATCGCATGGCTCACCTTCACCATGATCATGACCTTCATGTTTATCTTGACCTTGACCCTCTTGCTTCTCCTCGCCCTCTCCCTGCTCTTTCTTTTTTGATTTGCCTGGAGCTTTGCTTGGCTTTGGTTTCTGATAAACGCCAAGGCGTCCACACTTAGCACACTTTGGCAAGAGTTTGTAGAGAATGTCATAGATCTTCTCTGGTCTCTTCATGTCTTCTTCAAGATTTGGATCGGCATAGAAAAATCTAACACCCTTCTCTCGCTTCTCTAATTCTTGACGTTCTCTTGGGGTCAATTCGCGATCTTCATTTGGTCCAGGCATATCTTTGGCTGGAGCATTAGGGTCAGCTACCATAGGATTGATATCTTCAAATCCCGGAATCTTGGCGAAAGGATTTTTGACCAGCTCCATGAAATTAGGAAGAGACATATAGCGCCCTAAGTTCTTAGTGAACTCAGAGTCAGGGTCTTTACCGCGAGAGCGAAAGTCTTCCATACAAGTACCATTGACAATGTAGTCAACGGCAATGTTCCATAACTTTGGATTTCTCGATCCTCTTCGAGAGGGATGAAGATACATGGCGTGCCATGCTTCGTGAGAACAAACAATTCTCAATCCTTTAATGGAGGTCTTGAGAATGAACTTGGGGTTCCAATAATATCTCTTGCCATCTGTTGCCGCAGTAGGCATGTTCAAAGTACAAACATGCTCTACCGGGAACATCAAGCTGAATATGAGAGGATCGCCGCCCATTCCAGATCCAATATGTTCATTGTCATATCGAACACCCAACTCCAAGAAAACCTTGGACATTTTTGCTTCGGCCTTAGCGACCAAGCTGGGATCAATTTTACCTATTACTTTGCTAAATTTCATTTGGGCTCCATTATATCATATAACCTTGAAGGTTAAAAGATATTATTGATCTACTTCTTTGTTGATTCTGCTAAGAACGATAGACCAATTAGGGTGCTCGTCAAGATTGAATCTAACCAAACGATCAATTTGAACTTGACTTCGAACAGCCACCAAAACGTTTTCATAGGTCACGTTGGCTAAGAACTTACCGACATGGTTGATGGAAGGTGGCAGATTCTTGATGTCTTTGACCTCATCTAACTGAGCGGCCAATCGAGCGCAAGTAATCATGCAAGCTACAATCTGCTTCGAAGGTGGGAGCTTGTCATAGACGTTGGAAACATCCTTGCCAAGATAAATGTTTTGCACCATGGGAAGAAGTTCCATGTAATGTTCGTAATAGCTGAAGTATTTAATACCAGCATCCTTACCTACACAGCCTGAGACCTTCTTGTTGAGCATGTAAGTGCTCCAGCCCATCTCTTCTCCCTTGAAAAGAATTTGAGAGGCTCTATCCCAACCACGAGGAGACGGATCGGCATATCTTTCTTCTGGATCAACTGCTCCGAATAAATCCTTGGGGTTATCATTGATGTAGGCAGCAATGGCTGGGTGGATACGACCCGAACGCCCTGCCCAATCTTGCCAAGACTGAACATCAGCTTCGACTAAATACTTCTCCGACCTATCTAACAAAGGTAAGCTTGGTCGAGCTCCACCTTCCGAGATTAAGTTACCAGTCATGATGATGGCTTGGAGATTCGGCAAGACATTGCCGTTGATGCTTCTAAACTGGGTGAACTCAAGAAGAGGAGCCCATAAGCTTTGGTCAGCCTTATCTACCTCATCAAGAAGCGCTACGACAGGCTTATTGCCTTCCATCATGTGCTGATAGAATTGAGGAAGCAAGAAATTGACGAATCTCTGCTCTTTTGCAGCAGCCAAGATGTTAGGATAGCCACCCATATCTACTCTTTCCAAAACGGAAAGGTTCATATAGACTTCCTTATAATCAGCTTTGTGAATTTGATATTTGGCAATTTCTGTCTTACCAGTACCTCGTCTTCCGAAAACGGCAATGTTGCCGCCCATTTTAATGGAACAGCCAATGTGTTCAGAGAGGTCTTTGGTGTTCAATTTCTCCAGATTGAAATCTGAAGAGGTCATAGTTGTTGGTTGCGTTGGCATATACTTAAAGTCCTTTAATTGAGGTCCAGGTGTATCACTTCACAATGTAGGTCACATTCGCAATTTGTCAATGTGGCACAAATTCTTTTAATTCAAATCGCTATCTTCAAATTTTAATGTTCCGGCAATAAATTCATTTAAAATTTCTTGGTGAACCGCCCAGGTGTCTTTCCGAAGAAAAGATAATTGTCCAGCGGTATACATAAGCCTACCAATCATTTCATCGGGGCAATCTATTTCAGAGAGCTTCTCCGCTAAATATTGTCCGGCATAGCAAACTTCTCTTACGAGAGGATTATTTGCCAACTGCTTATCGAGCAAAGCATCATTATCAATAGATTCTGACCAACGGGCAATATCTTCGCTGGTTATGAAATCTGGTCTTTTAATTTCTTCTTCATTGGCAATTTTTAACAAAATATCACCATGACAATCCAATGGCTTACAATGACAACCTAAGATTTTACCTTTAAGCTCTTTCTTGGCGGCTGCTAAAAGTTCTGGTTGAGAGCGAATCCATTCTTCATATAATGTAATTGCATGCTCTCGACATTCAACTGGATATGGAGCTGCTCCAGGAATATGACTATAAGGATTACCAAATTTAGAAGGACGTCCTATATATACGTCATACTTTTCGAAATTACAATTAACTACTTTGGCAATTTTGGTCATGATGCCTCGTCTTACTTAAAACTTATTAATCTAGCTTTTCGCATAGCATCAGCTATCTTATAAGCTGTAACTGCATATCGTTCAACTTCTTTATCAAAACGGTCACCTTCAAGACGGTTATCAACAAACCATACTGAATTAACTTTAGGATTAGCAATTAAAGAATTTTAAATAGCAATTGCAATTTGATCTCTTAATTTGAAATCATCATCTTCAGCTGACATAATACTTCTCCCTTAATATAAAATAGCTTGCCAAAAATAAAAATAGCGCCTATAAGGCGCTTCTTGGTATCCCCAGCAGGAATCAAACCCGCAATCTATCGTTCGAAGCGATATGTGATTTTCGTTTCACTATAGGGACATAAATAGAATTAGGGTATTACCGACTACCTTATGACTTGATCCCAGTCATAGCGCTATTTGTTAAACAGCCAATTCAATTTGGGATATAAATATTTAGACTCGAACTAACTTATTTATATTGGTGCGTCTGGTAGGAGTCGAACCTACTATGGTGTTACCCGCCGGTTTCGTAGACCGGAGCCTTGTCCGTTAGACTACAGACGCATTATCTTACTTGGTATGTCTGGAGGGATTCGAACCCCCGACCCGCTGCTTAGAAGGCAGCCGCTCTTATTCCACTGAGCTACAGACACATAAACTTATTCTTGGTGACCCTACGGGGTATCGATCCCCGTCCTAAAGATTGAGAATCTTTCGACCTAGCCAGTAGTCGATAGGGCCATTCTCTTATGTCAACATATGCCGATATTTATTATGATTTGAGTTATCTACATAAATTAATGCTGCATCAACTATTACATCTTTAAATCTATCTAAATTAGACATCATATGAACGGCCCGACCTATTGCTTCTGTTTTATTTGAAGCTCTGACTAAACCTATCAGACCAGTGACTTCTTCATAAAACACTTCCCACATATATTCTTTCTTTTTCATTTGGTGACCCGTAACGGTTACGATCCGATGTTCAGAGAGTGAAGGTCTCTTGTCCTACCATTAGACGAACGGGCCATATAATTTATTATGGCTGGCAATATTATTGCCTAATTATTAGTATCTTTTTATATATCGCTTCAAAAAGAGGTTTTAATGTCCAAGACACCTGAACAATTATTAAAATTAATGACAAAATATGCCACAATGGCGTCTCAAGAGGGCAATTTAGTGACGGATGACGATGCTGTCAAGACGGCCGCTAAAAAAACAAAAAAGAAGCTGGACCCTAAAGCCAAGGTAAGAAATCGTGGAAATGTCTGTGTTCCTGCTGAAAGTGCTAAGGATAAGAAAGATCATTTCCCCATTAACGATGAAGCTCAAGCCAGAAATGCTTTAGCTCGTGTTCATCAATATTCTTCCGTTCCTTCATGGTATAGCGGAAGCTTAAAAGGACTTCAAAACGCTGTCTCTCGTAAAGTTCATTCCAAATATCCTGGAATTGGAAAAGATAAAAAGAAGAGTGCCGAGCTTTATATTAACGAAGAATTGCTTAATAAGTATGCCCAAGGTGCCCCTCCAGCTCCTCTTCCACCAGGCAGCCCGCCTGGAGATTTGGTTCAACAGCACAGAAGACCACATCACAAAAATAAACATCACCAACCAAACCATCCAACACCAACAGCTCAAAAGCCAGCACAACAAGCAGCGCCCGTTCAGCCAGTAGCTCAAAAGCCAGTTCAGCCAGCAGCTCCCGTTAGCTTATCATCATTACCAGCCAATGCACAAAACGATTGGAAGTGGTTGAAACAAGATTTGCAAAACTTAGCAAAGCAAACGAATAGTGGTTTTGAGTCGCAAGAAATTATGGGAATGGCAAATTTACCTAACCCAACATTGAAAGATGTATCTAAAATGTTTGGTACATTTACTATATGGAGAAAAACCAATACAGGCCAACCATTATCAGCAGAACAGCAAACTCTACAACAAGAAGGTTTAAATAGGGCAACAGTCTTACTTAATTATTTTAAGCAACCACCAACTGCTCAAGCCAGTGTTGTTGATCGTTTAATCAACAAATATTCTCAAGTTCCAGATATGTCTGACGATAAGTTAGAGGCTAATTCTCCAGAATATCAAGAAGAACTAGAAGCTGCTAAAACAAAACAGGCCCCAGCTCCATTTGTAGCTACTCCTACAGGTCAAGCTCAAGCTCCAGTAGTTAAGAGGCCACCAGCTTATTATCCTCCTCCAGATTATAAACCAGATCCACCAACTTATTATCCTCCTCCAGATTATAAACCAGATCCACCGGCTTATTATCCTCCTCCAAATAATCCTAATGGGGTAGATTTTGAAATTGATGATGTTAAGGCTTCTAGTATTGATCGTTTAATCAAAAAATATTCTCAAGTTCCAGATATGTCTTCCATGCTAGGACAATTGGGGAATATGGTTCAGCAAGCTCCAGCCGCCATTGGTCAACTAGGACAGTCAGCACAAATGGCAACTCAAATAGCTAATATCACTGGCAAACTTAGCACTCGCCCAGCAGAAGCCATCCAACCAATCACAACATTACTTCAAAGTGTAGCTAAGAATCCTCAAAGCGCATCTCAGACAGCCAATATGTTAATTACGGCTCTTAGTACTGCTTGGGGTCCTATGTCTGCTCAAGTAGGCAGCAACGCTCCATTCTTGGGACAAATGCAGCAATTATTAACCGCTCTAATGGCTCAATTGACTCAGTTGAGGATTCCGGGAGTTAACTTGAATGTATTACAGCAGATGCAATCTCAAGTTGTCAATCTTCTGCAAGTTGCCAATCTTCATCCTGTTCCGGCTCCAGCAACTCCTTCTGACGAATTAGAGCGTAAAAATAATGTAAGACACCATAAGTTCAGTCACATTGATTTTCTTCTTAAAAGATATTCTCAGCAAGCTACTCCCGCCCCCAGGCAAGCACTTACTTTTCAACGAGGAAATGAAACTGAAGAAATAGTTGATCCCGTTAAACCAGCGCAACAAGAAGTAATTGAATTTCCAGCCAATCCTCCTAAACCAGTTCCAGCTAAACCAGTTGCTAAGCCGAGACCAGCTGCTCCCAAGCCTCCTGCTCCAGCCCCAACAGGATATGCAAAAGAAAACATTGATCCATGGACACATCAAAAATGGGATCCAAATGCACCAGCACCAAATGTTCAACACCCTACCAAATCATCTTCTTTAAAAGAAAACATTGATCCATGGACAGGGAAGCCAGTTGCACGAGATGCGCATGGTCGAGTAATTGTTACTCCACCTAAACATACCTCATTGGATATTTTTGATCGAATGATTGCTAAGTATGCAATACCAGCCTACGAGCCTGAATTAGCAACTAACGTTGATAAAACTATTAACGGTAAAACTTATCATGTTGATCAACAAGGTAAATGGACCTTGACACCAGGACAAGCCTCTCCAGCACAAAGCGTTCCAATCGGTGCGTTACCATATGCTATTGACGAATCTGGTCATAAAAAAATGTATAACCCCAAAGATGTGCAACAGGCGCTAAAAGATCAAGGTGGACCACAAGTTCAACAAAAATTAGTAGAAAGGTCTAAGAATCCTAGTCTTGGAGGAGTTGATGGCAGTTGGGGGCAAAGCTCACAAGGAGCATTAGATTTATATTTATCACAGCACCCAGAACTAAAAACAAGACAAGATGCGGTAGCTAAACTAATGGGAGAAACAGAACCAACTCCAGCGCCAGCAACGCCATCAGGACCAGCTTCTACCGTCCCGCCAGCTCCAAGTAGCGATACTCCTTCAGGGACAACGCCGCCACTTGAAGTTGTTCCGGCACCAGCAGTAACTCCACCAGCTACGCCAGAAGAGCAAAAGAAGAGACAACAACA
>Ga0074044_10004223_pt1 | contig 11962 bp, 9 predicted proteins | sample BogForMeECP23OM1_FD_94443 | JGI IMG/M metagenome (GOLD analysis project Ga0074044, IMG submission 94443) | Bog forest soil microbial communities from Calvert Island, British Columbia, Canada - Bog Forest MetaG ECP23OM1 | ecosystem: Environmental > Terrestrial > Soil > Wetlands ...
CGCGCCGCGAAACTTCTCGAACGCGAAGCGCGGAATCTTGGTCACCACGTAGTCGATCGTCGGCTCGAAGCACGACGGCGTCATGCGCGTGATGTCGTTGGGAATCTCGTCGAGCCGGTAGCCCACTGCGAGCCGCGCCGCGATCTTGGCGATCGGAAATCCCGTCGCCTTCGACGCCAGCGCCGAACTCCGCGACACGCGCGGGTTCATCTCGATCACCACCATCTGCCCCGTGCTCGGTTCGATCGCAAACTGGATGTTCGATCCGCCCGTGTCGACGCCGATTTCGCGGATGATTCGGATCGCCGCGTCGCGCATGAGCTGGTATTCCTTGTCGGTCAGCGTCTGCGCGGGTGCGACCGTTATCGAATCGCCGGTGTGCACGCCCATCGGGTCCAGATTCTCGATCGAGCAGATGATCACGACGTTGTCCGCCGTGTCGCGCATCACCTCCAGCTCGAATTCCTTCCACCCTTGGACCGATTGCTCGATCAGCACTTCGTGGCTCGGCGATTGTTCGAGTCCGTGCGCCACCTTGGCGCGATAGTCCTCCGGTTCGCGCGCGATCGAGCCGCCGGTTCCGCCCAGGGTTCGCGACGGCCGAATAATCACCGGCAGGCCTAGCTCGCCCAGCACCCGCGCGGCGTCGCCGGCCGAACGCGCAATCGCCGAACGCGGCACCGCGAGCCCAATCTTCAACATCGCCTGCTTGAACAAGTCGCGATCCTCGGCCTTCTTGATCGCCCCGAGCTTCGCCCCGATAAGTTCGCACTTGAATCGATCGAGTACGCCCGCCTCTGCGAGTTCGATCGCCAGGTTCAGCGCGGTCTGCCCGCCGACCGTCGGCAGGATCGCGTCCGGACGTTCGCGCTCGATAATCTTCGTCAGCACCGCCACCGTCATCGGCTCTATATAGGTGCGATCCGCCAGTTCCGGATCGGTCATTATTGTCGCCGGGTTCGAATTGACCAGGACGAGCCGCAGCCCTTCCTCGCGCAGCGCTTTGACCGCCTGCGTGCCGGAGTAATCGAACTCGCACGCCTGCCCGATCACGATTGGCCCCGAGCCAATCAGCAACACCGATTTCAAATCTTTACGAAGCGGCAACTTGGTAATCCTGATATGTCGAACCTGGATCGAGTCGGTGCATTGATCCGGTCATTGCGCCGATGCCTCGGCCGCAAGGATTCGGTCCAGCGCCTGCGCGCCGTAACGCGGGAACGCTTCAACCAGTTTCTTGAATCGCGCAAACAGGTAGCTCGAATCGTGCGGTCCCGGCGAGGCCTCGGGATGGTACTGCACGGAAAAAAACGGCACTCCGGTTCCCTGCAGGCCTTCGACGGTGTTGTCGTTCAGGTTCAGGTGCGAAAGCTTCGCGCGTCTTCTCACTGACTCGTCATCGACCGCGAAGCCATGATTCTGCGACGTGATCTCGACGCGCCGCGTGCGCAAGTCCATCACCGGATGATTCGCACCATGATGGCCGAAATTGAGCTTGTAAGTCTTGCCGCCCAGCGCCAGCCCCAGCAGCTGATGGCCAAGGCAGATGCCGAAGACCGGCTTCTTGCCCAGCACGCTCGCGATGGCTCTGTAAGCGTACGACAGAGCCGCGGGGTCGCCGGGTCCGTTCGACAGGAAAATTCCGTCGGGGTTGTGCGCGAGTATCTGCTCTGCGCTCGACGCCGCCGGGATCACCTTCACCCGAAAGCCGGTGCCGACCAGCCGGCGCAGAATGTTCAGCTTGATCCCGTAGTCGAGCGCGACGATCGCGGGCGCATCGCGCGCCGCGTCGTGGCTCATGCGGACGTGGCCGCTCCCCAATTTCCATTCGCCGAAGTCCCAATCGTAAGCCTCGGCGCAGCTAACCTCTTTCACAAGGTCGCGGCCGACCATTCCCGGCGACGCCTTGGCCTTGCGCACCAGCGAGTCGGCGTCCGGATCAACGCTCGATAGCACCGCTTCCTGCGCGCCGCGCGTGCGCAAATGACGGACCAGCGCGCGCGTGTCGATACCCTCGATACCGACCACCCCCGCCGCCTCCAGGTATTTTCCCAGCGCCATCTCCGAGCGCCAGTTCGACGGCCGCTCCCAGTATTCCTTGACGATGAAACCCTCCAGGTACACGCGCCGCGACTCGGCGTCCTCGGCGTTGATTCCGACGTTGCCGATTTCCGGATACGTCATGCAGACCAGCTGGCCCTTGTACGACGGGTCGGTCAGCACTTCCTGGTAGCCGGTCATCGCGGTGTTGAAGACCGCTTCGCCCACGGCCTCGCCCACCGCGCCGAAAGCGCGGCCGCGGAAAATTCGCCCGTCGGCCAGCGCCAGTATCGCTGCGCGCCCCTTGCTCATTGATCCGCTACGCCTTCCTTCCGTCGAAAACGATTTCGCCCGCAACGATAGTCAGCACCGCCCTGCCCTTCAGCCGCATCCCTGCGAACGGAGTGTTGCGGCTCTTTGACAGAAACTTTTCCGGTGCAACGGTCCACTCGAGATTGGGATCGATTACGGTGATGTCCGCGGTCGCGCCAACCGCAAGCGTGCCTCCCTCCAACCGCAGCAGCGCCGCGGGCTGGAGCGACATCATCTCGACCAGGCGCGCCGGTCCGATCAAAGATCGATGCACCAATTCGAGCGCAAGTCCGAGCGACGTCTCGAGACCTACGACTCCGTTTGCCGCGTGCGCGAATATCTCGGCTGCGTCGTGCTCGAGGCGCGCCGCCTGGTGCCCCGGACCGAAAAAGGCGCCGAGTTGCTCCATCCGCTTCGATTTCGGATCGTGCGGCGCATGGTCGGTCGCGATCATGTCAACGGTGCCGTCGCGAATCGCCGCGCGCAGCGCTTCGACATCGTCGCGATTGCGCAGCGGAGGGTTCATCTTCGCGTTCGGCCCCCAGGTCAGCGCGGCGCTTTCGTCCAACGTGAAATGATGCGGCGTCACCTCGCAGGTGACTTGCGCGCCATGCCGGCGCGCGGCGCGGATGAGTTCGAGTGATTCGGCCGTGGACACGTGGGCGACATGGACCGCCGCGCCGGAGCCGATCGCTAGCGCGAGATCGCGGCGCACGCGTTGCGATTCTGCGCAATGCGCATAGCCGCTGACGCCCAGATGCTCGGATACCGCGCCGGCGTTCAACGCTCCATCGCGTGACAGCGCGCGATCCTCTTCATGCAGCGCAACCGCATATCCAAGCCGGCTGGTTTCATCCAACGCGCGCGACAGGACCACCGCATCGTCGATCGGAATTCCATCGTCGGAAAACAATCGCGCACCCGCATCCACCATCGCGGCGAAATCCACCGGCTCGATCCCGCGGAGCCCCTGGGTGACCGCCGAAACCGGCGCCAGCCGCGCCGAACGGGCTTTCCTGGCGCGCTCGAGCATGTAGCGCGTAATTGCGGGATTGTCGTTGACGGGCGACGTGTTCGCCATCCCCGCCACGGTCGTGTAACCGCCCGCCGCGGCCGCCCGCAAGCCCGTCAGGATCGTTTCCTTTTCGGGGAAACCGGGGTCGCGCAAGTGTACATGCGGATCGACGAGGCCAGGCACGATCCAGCATCCGCCCAAATCAACTATGCTCGCAGCCTGCAGATTCATCTGAGTCCCGGCCCGTTCCACCGCAACAATCTCGCCGTCGCGCACCAGCAGGTCATACTGTCCATCGAGTGCGCTCGCGGGATCGATCACCCGTCCTCCTCTGAGCAGGAGCGAGTTCAATGCGCCGCCTCGGGTTCTTTCAGCGGCTCGACGATTGAATAGATCATTACGCGATCGTGTGATTTGGCCTTCGGATCGGCGCCGGCCGAGGCGAGGCGCACCTGCACGCGCTCACTGCGCGAGGTTGGGATATTCTTGCCGACGTAGTTTGGCCGAATCGGGACTGCCCGGTGCCCGCGATCGATCAGGACCGCCAGTTTGACTGCAGCCGGACGTCCGCGCTGCCAGATCGTTGCCATCGCGCGCTGCACGGTCCAGCCGCTGTTGATCACGTCGTCGACCAAAATTATTGTGCGGTCTTCGACGTTGAAATTCTCGGCGCCGTCGATCGGATGCAACGCGTCAGCCGGTCTGTACACATCGAGCGCCGCGCACGGAGGAAGAACTCCGGTCTTCAATCCGATCAGGTCGCGCAGCCGAAGCGCGAGCATCGCGCCTCGACTGACGACGCCCACAATCGACACTCCCGGCATATCGTGAACGTCTGCAATCACCTGGTCGGCGAGCGATTCGATCGCACGAACGATTTCCGCTTCATTCATAATTTCGCGCTGCGGACCGCGCCGGTAGGGTTCGTAGCCGCCCTCTTCGGCCTGCTTCACGCTGTCGAATACAGCCAGCGAGCCCTCTTCGATCCATTGGCGGACATAGCCTTGCAGGTTTTCGTCGAAGCGATAGTAGCGGTGCGATCGCGCATGACCGACGTATTCACTCCTCAGTTCGCGTTCGCAGAAGTCGCACTTCAGCGCGAGCACCGTGGCATCGGTGCTGCGCCCGAGCGTGAATCGCGGAGCCAGGTAGGCACCCTCGAATCGCGTGATGCAGTTCAGATTGGAGCATCGCGGCGGCGGCTCCGCTTTGAAACGAATCGGCTCGGCTGCCGGCCGCGGAGCGACGAATGCGCCGGCGGCTTTTTCCATCAGCAATGCGATCAACGCCATCCGGACCGGCACGCCGGCAGCGGCCTGCTCGAAGTAAACCGCACGCGGATCGGTATCGAGCTCGTACGCCAGCTCGCTGGTGCGCGGCAGCGGATGCATCACCACGGCTTCCTGCGTGCGGCTGGTGCGAAGAGCGCGCGCGTCGAAGCGCACGTAGTCCGCGGGATCAGCTTCTTTCCCCGACATGCGCTCCTTCTGCAAGCGCGTGACGTAGAAGGCATCGAGGGCGGCCGGGGGCGCGGCTGCCGGAATTTTTTCAAGCGCCTCGTCGCCGGTAAAGAGCGCCATCTGATGCGGCGCGCTGGGGGTCAGATAGAGAGCGTCGAGCCCGCCCGCCAACGACTTGAGCTCATCCATCGTGACGGTCGAGAAGCTGTAGTTGCGCTCGGCGGCAAGCCGTCCGAGGACGTAGTCCGGAACGTTCATCCCGCTGGTCGGCACGGCGACGATGTTCGCGCCGAAACGCGCGAGCGCGTAGATCAGCGAATGTACCGTGCGGCCATGCTTCAAGTCGCCGCATAGCGCGACCGTGAGTCCCTTCAGGTGGCCCTTTTTCTTGCGCAGAATGTAGAGATCGCAAAGCGTCTGCGTGGGATGCTCGCGGCTGCCGTCGCCCGCGTTCAGCACCGGGCACGGCGCGTACTCCGCAGCCACGCGCGCCGCGCCGTCATGAGGATGGCGCAGCACGATCAGATCCGCATAGGCGGCGACGACGCGCACGGTGTCGGCCAGGCTTTCGCCCTTGGCGGCGGAGCTCGCGTGCATATCGGCCGAGCTGATCACGGCGCCGCCGAGGCGATGCATCGAGGACTCGAAGCTGAGCCGCGTGCGCGTCGAGGGTTCGTAAAACAGCGTCGCCATGATCAGTCCGGCAGCGGTCGTAATCTGATCGCCTTGCGCGAGCTGCCGGGCAAAGCCGTCGGCGAGCGCAAACACGCGTTCGATGTCCGAGGTCTCGAGATCCTCGATCGAAACGAGGTCAAATTTTGCCAGCCGTGACACCGCAGTGTTAGCCCCGCATCGCGCGCGGGGGTTCGACCTCATTTTTCGTTTGCGTTGCCAACCACAACCGCGTCCGCGCCGTCGATCTCAGCGAGCCGCACGTAAACGCGCTGGCCATCGGGCGCCTGTATGTTCTTGCCTACATAGTCGGCGCGAATCGGAATCTCGCGCTCGCCGCGATCGACCAAAACAGCGAGCTGCACCGATTCCGCCCGGCCCAGATCGGAGATCGCGTCGAGCGCGGCGCGCACGGTTCGCCCGGTGTAAAGAACGTCGTCAACGAGCACGACCCGCTTGGCGTCGAGCGAAAACGGGATGTCGCGGCCGATTAGCCGGGGATCGCCGGGCAAGCCCTTGCCGTCGTCGCGGTAGGAAGAGATGTCCAGCGTACCGACGGGGACCTCGCGCCTGCCATTGGTGCGCAACTCGTCGGCGATCCGTTCTGCGAGCGTGGCGCCGCGGCGGACGATTCCCACCAGCACCACGTTGTCCGCGTCGCCGTTGCGCTCGGCTATTTCCATCGCGATCCGCTTGAGCGATCGCCCGAGCTGGGCGGCGTCGAGTGCGACCCTGGGCGTGGCGCTCATCGCGACGCCCAAAAAAAATCCCGGCTGTGAAGACAGCCGGGTCCGGGAATGTACACTTTCATCGTCATCCCTTTCCGCTATCTCAGTAGCGGGTTAAAGGTCAGTAGAATTTACGATCGCGAAAGCTTGCGGTCAACCCCGCGCTCCAGGCGACGCGAGTCATGCGCCGCGCTTGCGCTCGAGTTTTCTTAAGCGTTGATCCTGGTCGCGCGTCTGAACCGTAATCCGGTCGTCGAAGCGGTCGAACTTGCGCGCGAGATTGTCCAGCGATTTGCTGGTTTGCTTGAGTTCGGCGCCGAGTCTCTTGGCCGCCATCTCCGCCGACGCCGCGATCTCCCGCTTGAGAATCTTCGCGCTCTCGCCGATTTCGCGTCCGAGCTCGCCGCCCGAAACCGCCGCCTGCTTGCCGGCGCGCTCTGCGGTGGACGCCACCGCGCGCGCGGCCTCTTCGCGGAACTCGACGGCGCGTGCGGTAAATTCGCCGCGAAGTCCCTTCTCAGCGGCGAGCAGTTCGTCGCGGAACTCGATGCGCGCCTTGCCGAGCGCCTCGCCCAGGCGCACGATCTCAGCGCCGAGATCGGCTCGCGTCGCGACGATGCCTCGCCGATTCTCGGCAATCTGCTCGGACAGAAAGCGAATCTGGCCACCAACCTCCGCGAACTGCCCGAAGATCTCATCGCGCAGCGTGTCCAAGCGTCCGCCGAAGCCCGAGACCGCTTCGACCACAAGATCGAATCGGGCGCCCAGCTCCTCGAGGATCGCGCCAATCCTGTTCACCGCTTCGTCCGCCACCTGATGCTCCCTTTTCGGTTTTCGGTCTAGTGCACGATCATGCCGAGCCGATTCCATCTGATGTACTCGAACCACAACAGGACTTCGCTCGGCGCCGACGCGTCGGCCGCTTTCTCCTCATTCCACGGCAGATAGATGACGGTGGCGCGTCCCTCGACGTCGTTCAGATCGACGAAGCCCCAGAAACGGCTGTCGTAGCTGCGATCGCGATTATCGCCCATCATGAACAGCTTGCCCGGCGGCACCGTCGCGGGTCCGAAGTTGTCGCGTGGCGAGACCGGCGATCGATCTTGCGCGGCCACCTCCAAATGCGCGTGCGGATCAGGTATCTGCTCACCGTTGAGCCACACGGCGCCGTTCTTCACGGCAATCGTGTCGCCGGCGACGCCAATTACGCGCTTGATGAAGTCCTTGCTCCGATCGGGCGGAAAGACAAACACGACCACGTCGCCGCGACGGACCGGCGCGAGATGAAAAAGATACTCGCCCAACGGCAGACCGGGGAGCTCGAGGCCGAAGATCGAGTCCGGCATCCGCAGCCCGTAGACAATCTTGTTTACCAGTATATGGTCGCCGATGAGCAACGTCGGTTCCATCGAGCCCGACGGAATCTTGTACGCCTGCACGAAGAACGTGCGGATGAAGATCGCGAGCACGAGCGCGATGAACATCGCCTCGCCATACTCGCGGGCGACCGACTTCTGCGCCGGCGCGTGATTGGCAGTCTCTTGGGCGTTTTGCGGCTGTGCTTTGGAAATGTTGCGAGCTGGTTCGGCCACGGCTGCCCTACTCCCCGACCTTGAGCAGGGCCAGGAAAGCCTCTTGCGGAATCTCGACCCGCCCCACCTGCTTCATCCGCTTCTTGCCTTCCTTTTGCTTCTCGAGCAGCTTTCGTTTTCGCGTGATATCGCCGCCGTAACACTTGGCGGTGACGTTTTTGCGCAGCGCCTTCACCGATTCCCGCGCGATAATCTTGGAGCCGATCGCGGCTTGAATCGCGACTTCGAACATCTGGCGCGGGATCAGCTCGCGCATCTTTTCGCACAACGCCCGGCCCCGTTCGTAGGACTTGTCGCGATGCACGATAATCGAAAGCGCGTCCACCACCTCGCCATTGATTCGAATGTCCAATTTAACCAGAGGCCCGGCACGGAAGTCCAGAAACTCGTAGTCCAACGACGCGTAACCGCGGCTCACCGATTTCAGCCGATCGTAAAAGTCGAAGACGATTTCAGCGAGCGGCAGTTCGTAGTGCAGGATCACGCGCTTTTCACCGACGAAACGCAAATCGCGCTGCAGGCCGCGCCGGTCTTCGCACAGCTTCATCACCGCGCCGAGATACTCCTCGGGCATGTGGATCGATGCGAGGATGAACGGCTCCTCGATCGCTTCGATCGTGTTCTCATCGGGCAGATGCGCGGGATTGTCCACCGTGGTCAGCTCGCCCGAAACACTGCGCACCTGGTAGGCGACCGTCGGCGCGGTCACGATCAGGCTGATTCCGAATTCGCGTTCGAGGCGCTCCTGCGCGATTTCCATGTGCAGCAAGCCCAGGAATCCGGCGCGAAAGCCGAAGCCGAGCGCTTGCGAGGTCTCGGGTTCACAGATGAGGCTCGCGTCGTTGAGCCGCAGCTTTTCGATCGCGTCGCGCAGCGCACCGTACTGATTCGCCTCGGTCGGATAGAGGCCAGCGAACACCATCGGCTTCAATTCCTTGAAGCCCGGCAACGGCGCCACTGCCGGATTGTCCGCGTCGGTAATCGTGTCGCCCACCCGCATGTCCGCGACGGTTTTGATTCCCGCCACGACAAAGCCGACCTCGCCCGGACCGAGCGCATCGGTGGGCCGTTCGTGCGGCGTGAAATGCCCCAGGCGCATCACTTCGCCCAGCTTGTCGGTGCCCATCAGCCGAACCTTCATCCCGACGCGGATTTCGCCGCCGAAGACGCGGATCAATCCGATCACGCCCTCGTACACGTCGTACCAACTGTCGAAGATGAGCGCGCGGACAGCGTTCTCGCCGGTGGGTTTGGGCGCGGGGATTCGCGCGACAATCGCTTCGAGCACATCGTCGATCCCCACACCCTCCTTGGCGCTCGTAAGAATCGCTTCGGCGGCGTCCAGCCCGATGATTTCCTCGATCTGCTGCCTGGTGCGCGCGACATCGGCGCTCGGCAGATCGATTTTGTTGATCACCGGAATAATTTCGAGCCCGTGATCGAGCGCGAGATAGACGTTGGCGAGGGTTTGCGCCTCGACGCCCTGGCTCGCATCGACCACCAGCAGCGCACCCTCGCACGCGGAAAGGCTGCGCGAAACTTCGTAGGCGAAATCGACGTGACCGGGCGTATCTATCAAGTTCAGCACGTAGCCTTTTCCATCTTTGGCCGTGTAGTTCAGCCGCACCGAGCGCGCCTTGATCGTGATTCCGCGCTCGCGCTCGAGGTCCATCGAGTCCAGAAACTGATCCTTCGACTCGCGCATCGTGAGCGCACCGGTGCGCTCGAGGATTCGATCGGCCAGCGTGGACTTGCCGTGATCGATATGCGCGATGATCGAAAAATTGCGAATCGAGGCGGCTTCGGTCATTTCAACTCGAACCGGCGCGCTGTTGCTTGAAAAATTTGAACGTCTCTTCGAGTCCGTCCGCGAGCTTCTTTTCGGGACGCCAGCCAAGCTCCCGCTCCGCGCGCGCCGGCGATATGACGGAGCGCTTTTGTTCGCCGGGACGCGCCGCCGCGTGCTCCGCCTGCGTGGGGAAATCGGCGATTCCCGCAAGCGTGGTATAGAGATCGTTCACGTTGGTCTCGATGCCGGTGCCGATGTTGAGCGCGATTCCCGACGCGCGCGATTTCGCCGCCGCGACCACGGCCCGCACCACGTCGCCGACGTAAACGTAGTCGCGCGTCTGGGTGCCGTCGCCATAAATCGTCACGGGCTTGCCGTCGAGGATTCGTCCGCAGAAGATCGCAACTACGCCGGCTTCGCCGTGCGGATCCTGGCGCGGGCCGTATACGTTGCCGAAGCGCAGCGCCAGGTAGTCGATTCCATACTCGACCTCGTAAAAAAACAGATAGGCTTCGGTCGCCAGCTTGGTGACGCCGTAGGGACTTACCGGGCGGCGCGGATGGTCCTCGGCGCACGGGAACTCGTCCTGCTCGCCGTAAATCGCGCCGCCGGTCGAAGAAAAGATCACGCGCCTCAAGCCGTGGCGGCGTGCCGATTCGATCAGGTTGAGAAATCCGACCAGGTTCACCTGCGCATCGAACGCAGGATCGGCGACCGAACGCCGCACGTCCATCTGCGCCGCGAGATGGAAGATAGTCTCGGGGCGCACCTGCTCGACGACCGACGCAACCGCCGCGCCGTCGCGCAGATCGGTTTGATAGAGCGTGGCTTTCGCGTTCACCTGCGTGCGCTTGCCGGTGGACAAATCGTCCAGCACCGACACTTCGCCGGCGCCGGACGCGACCAGCGCATCCACCGTGTGCGAGCCGATAAAGCCGGCGCCGCCGGTCACCAGAATTCGCATCGAAGTGTCCCTGTCCTAAACCGGGTGGCGTCCGACCGAGTAGTATCGCAGCTCGAGCGCCTTCATCAGATCCGGATCATACAGGTTCCGGCCGTCGAATATCACCGGCTGCTTGAGCTCGGCCTTGATGCGCTGAAAGTTGGGATGCCGGAACTCGTTCCACTCGGTCAGAATCAGCAGCGCGTCGGCACCCTCGAGCGCCTCGTAGTTGGTCTTGTGGTAGGTGACGCGATCGCCAAAAATCTTGCGCGCATTTTCCAGCGCTTCGGGGTCATGCAGCCGGCATTTCGCACCCGCCTGCAGCAGTTCCTCGATCACCACCAGCGCCGGCGCCTCGCGCATGTCGTCGGTGCGCGGCTTGAAGGCAAGCCCCCAAATCGCAAACGCGCGGCCGCTCAGGTTTTGTCCGAAATGCTGCTTCACGCGCGCCGGAATCAGCCGCTTCTGCCGGGAATTCACCGACTCCGCCGCGCGCAAGAGCGCGAAATCAAGATTGTGCTCGCTGGCGGTATGAATCATCGCCTGCACGTCCTTGGGGAAGCACGAACCGCCATAACCAACGCCGGGAAACAGGAACGACGAGCCGATGCGCTTATCGGAGCCGAGCCCACGGCGGACCGAATTGATGTCGGCGCCCACGGCGTCGCACAGATTCGCCATCTCGTTGATGAACGAGATGCGCATCGCGAGCATCGCGTTGCACGCATACTTGGTCAGCTCCGCCGAGCGCGGATCCATCACGAGGATCGGATTGTCCGTGCGCACGAAGGGGTTGTGAATTTCCCTGAGGATAGCCGTCGCCTGCTCGCTCAGGCTTCCGATCACGATTCTGTCCGGCCGCATGAAATCTTCTATCGCGGAGCCTTCCTTGAGAAACTCCGGGACCGAGCATACGTCGGCGCGATGTTTGGCGGAACGGGCGACGATTTCCCGCACCCGATCGCTGGTGCCAACCGGAACCGTGCTCTTGATCACCATGATGTGATAGCCGGTGATCGCTTTTGCGATGTCCTCGGCCGCCTGGAAAATCGCCGTCAAGTCCGCCGCGCCCGACGCGCTCATTGGAGTGCCGACGGCGATATACGAGACCATCGACTGCTTGACCGCTTCGGCGATGTCGGTGGTGAAATGAAGCCGGCCTTCCTTCAAATTGCGGCGCACCAGTTCTTCGAGTCCCGGCTCATAAATCGGAATCTTGCCCTCGCGAAGCTGGGCGATTCGCTGCTTGTCGATATCAACGCAGAATACTTCGTTGCCGCTTTCGGCATAGCAGGTGCCGCTCACCAGTCCGACATATCCGCTCCCCACGACTGCGATGTTCATCGATAGCCTCTAGAATTCTTCCTTGATTACGTAGATCGGCTTTCCCTGCGATTCGTGATAGGTCCGC
>Ga0074044_10004224_pt1 | contig 11962 bp, 12 predicted proteins | sample BogForMeECP23OM1_FD_94443 | JGI IMG/M metagenome (GOLD analysis project Ga0074044, IMG submission 94443) | Bog forest soil microbial communities from Calvert Island, British Columbia, Canada - Bog Forest MetaG ECP23OM1 | ecosystem: Environmental > Terrestrial > Soil > Wetlands ...
CGCATCGTTGATGACCGGCACCTGGTCGGGATGAATCGCGATCTTGCCAGTGAAGCCCGCGCGCAACGCCGCACGCGACTCGCGCCGCAGTCCCTCGGAATCGCGAAAGTCGGTGAAAACGGTGTCGATGGGCTGGACATCCGCCGCGACCGCCGCCGCGAGGCATAGCGAGCGCGCGAGGCGATAGGTGAATTCGAGATTCCCCTCGGCGTCGCGATTGGTCGCCGCTCCGAGCGCGGAGGAAAGATCCTCGGCGCCCCAGGTCATCCCCGCGAGGCGCGGACTGCATCCCGCAAAGGTGCCGAGCGTGAACAGCGCAATCGGCGTCTCGGTCGCCACCGCCATGATGCGAATCGAGCCGAGCGCGACGCCCTCGCGCGCCTCCAGCGCCGAGAGAAAATGATCGAGCGTGACGACATCGGCGGCCGAGGTGGTTTTCGGCAGCAGGATGCCGTCGGGCGGACCGCCCGCGATCGCCGCGAGGTCGGGCAACGCCTTCTCGGTCGAAAGCGGATTACATCGCACCCACAGCTCCTGCCGGGTGCGATCGCGATGCGCCGCGAGATACTCGCGCACCATCGTGCGCGCGAGCGGAAGGCGTTCGGCGGCCACTGCATCTTCGAGGTCGAGCACCAACGAATCGGCGCCGGAGCCTGCGCCCTTGACCAGCTTGCGTTCGCTGTCGCCGGGGACAAACAGCATCGAGCGCAGAATCATGGGAGGCCTCGCGTCTTTATTTTCATCTTCTAATGAATGCGCATTGCGCATCGCCTAGTGGGTGCGCTTCTTCATCAGCGCCGAGCGCTTGCAGTACGCCACTTCGAGGCCGCGCTGGTTGAACGACTTATGCTCGAAGACGACGATGCCGGCATCGGGGCGCGATTTGCTCTCGCGCTTCTCGATCACCTTGCTCTCGGAACGCAGCGTGTCGCCGATGAAAACCGGATGCGCGAAGCGGACGTCATTCATGCCGAGGTTGGCGACGGTGGTGCCCAGCGTGGTGTCGCCCACCGAGACGCCGATCATCAGGCCCATGGTGAAAATGCTGTTGACGATCTGGCGGCCGAACTCGGTGCCCTTGGCGAATTCGGCATCGAGATGGAGCGGCTGCGGATTATGCGTCATCGCGCAGAACAGCAGGTTGTCGGTCTCGGTAATGGTGCGTGTGATCGAATGGGAAAAGGTTTGCCCCAGTTCGAATTCATCGTAAAAAAGTCCGCCCATAAAAATGCGCCTTATGTCGTGGCCAGCCAGCCCTCACTCTTGTCCCTCCAAGAGGAAGGCAGCCAGTTTTAAGATCCTTAAGAAGCCGCCGCGCTCAATTCCTCCAACGCCACCCGCCGATGGGGGTTGAAGTGCGGCAGCACATGCTTCGCCATCAGCTTGAGCGAGTTCATGATCTTCTGATGCGGTATACGCCCGGCCTGCTTGAAGCAAATGATCTGATCGAGGCCGGCCTTCTCGAATGACTCCAGCTTGCGGATCACTTCGTCAGGATTGCCGACCACGATCATCGGATGCTGTTTGAGTTGCGCGTCGGGAATGTCGTTGGGATCAACGTCGAGCGCCATCAGCGTGCGCAGGTATTCGTAGGAGTAGAGCTGGTTCTTCGCCATCAGCGGCTTGAACAACTCGCCGACGTTATGCATGAACCAGCGCGCGCCGTCGATGCCGATTGCCTCGTCCTCCTTGTTCTCGGCGACGTGACAGATGACCAGGCTGGCGAACGCCTCGTTGGGGAACTTGCCGACCTGGTCGGTGCGATTCGCGAACGATTTGCGATAATCACCGACCGATTTCAGCACGCCCTCGTAATTGAGGCTGAAGCTGAGGACGCCGAGCCCGCGGTCACCCGCCATCTGGTAGCTGTCGGGCGCCGTACACGCCATCCACATCGGCGGATGCGGCTTCTGAATCGGCTTCGGCACCACGCGACGCGGTGGAACCTGGATCAGCTTGCCCTTGTATTCGAGGATGTCGTCGGTCCACGCCTTGACGATGATGTCGAGCGCTTCGCGCACCTCGGCGCGGGTGCGATCGTAATCCACGCTGAAGCCGTCGAGCTCCTGCGCGGTCGTCGAGCGGCCGGTGCCGAGGTCGACGCGCCCGTTGCTCATGATATCGAGCACGGCGGCCTGCTCGGCGATTTTGATGGGGTTGTTGAATTTGAAGGGCAGCAACCGCACGCCGTGCGCGATGCGGATATTCTTGGTGCGCTGCGTCACCGCGCCATAGAAAACCTCGGGCGCCGGGCTATGCGAATATTCCTCGAGGAAGTGATGCTCGACTTCCCAGACGTAATCGATGCCGATGCGATCGGCGAGCTCGATCTGCGCGAGCGCCTCCCAGTAGACATTGTATTCGCTGAGCGCGTGCCACGGCCGCGGGGTTTCCATTTCGTACAGCAAGCCAAATTTCATCAATCTCTCCTGCGCGCCGAAATCGGCACGGCTGTCATGAGGCGAGTAATGCGCGAAAGGTGGAAATTGTCAATTCGCGGAAGAAAGCAGCAGAAATAACCACCACGGTAGCAATTGCTTCCGCTTCTTCACGGTCAGGCGGCCTCTTCGATCGCGAACGAATGCTTCACCACGTCGTTGAGCGCCTGGCTGTAGGAATAGTCTACCAGGGCTTTCTCGTAGCGAGGATCGGCGGCAAGCGCCTCGTGCAACTGCGGCAAATTGTAATGCGGCACGGCGGGGAAAAGGTGATGCTCCAGATGATACGCAACGTGATGCGGATTCATCATGAACACCATCAGCCGATTGCGCGAAATGATCGTGCGCGAGTTGCACAGACCATCCTTCGGATCGGGCACGCCGCCGTGTTCGAGCACCGCGCGCACCCGCGCGATGACGCGCTGCACCGTCATTTCGGGAATCACCCACAGCACGATGAAGGCGAAAAAGTAGCCGCAGTACAGCAGCGCCGCAAAAAATCCCAGCAGCGCCAAGCGGCGCGCGATGCTCGCGGGCGTGAAATCGCGCAACAGGCGGCCTCGCGCGAGATGTGAGCGGCCGTGCTCAACCTTTAGATAGCCGCGAATCTGCAGCTCGGAAATTCCTGTAATGTCGCGCATCAGTTTGCGTCGCCAACTCGCCCCGGTCGCCGGGTACGGTCGCGACAGCGAGAGGTCGGGATCCTTGTCGGTGTGCAGATATCGATGATGACGCAGATGAACCGAGCGATAAGCTTCGAGGCTGCTGCCGACCGGCCAGAAGCAAATCCATTGACCGACGAAATCATTCCAGAAGCGGTTTTCCAGCAGGCGGAAATGCGCTGCATCATGCGCGAGGACCATCAGCGCATGCTGGCATCGCGCGATGACGAAAATCCCGAGAATCCACACGATCGCGCTACGGCTCCATAGCGCGAGAGCTATCGTCGCGACGATCATCATCCAGGTGCCCGCAACGGCCCCCAGCGCGCGTGCGGAATTTATGCGATAGAGCTGCTTGAGGCTGTCGGGACGAATACGCATCGAGTCCCCGGCGAGTTCGGAACTCGCATCGCGCTGCGCATCCTGCATCGTCCAGTCGTTGGGATTGGCTCCCGCTGCCATCCCGCGAGTAATGCGCGAAAGTGTCGGCTTGTCAATTCGCTCGCGGATCGATGCCGAGGCTGGCGAATGCCGCCGCGATGCGCGGGGCCGCGTGAGGGCGGGCATACATCCTGTTCACATAATCCTGCAGCCGCGGGAAGCCGTCGAGCAACTGCGCCTCGTTCGCCCAGTCCAGCGTGTAGGCCATCACGAAGTCGGCAATGGTGACGGTGTTTGCCAGCAGGAATTGGCGGCCCTTCATATGTTCTGCGAGGACCGCGGCCATCGGCGCGAAGTCCTCGCGCGCGCGCTCGACGTCCGCGGCGATGCGCTTGTCTTCCGGATATACCGAGGTGTTGCGCGCGATGCGCCAGAGCGGCTGTTCCAGCTCGGTCGCCGCGAACAGCAGCCATTTGTTCATTTCGGCGCGTTGGCTGAGGTCCTTCGGCACGAAGCCTTTATCGAGGTATTTCTCACCGAGATAAATCACGATCGCGAGAGACTCGGTGAGCGTCAAATCACCGTCGACGAGCACCGGCAGCTTGCCGGCCGGATTGATCTTGAGGAATTCCGGGCTCTTGTGTTCCCCGGCGATCATGTTGACGGTGATCGGTTGGAAAGGGACGCCAAGCTCCTGCAGCGTCCAGCGCACGCGGATCGAACGGGTCGGAGGAAATTCGTAAAGCTTCATAACATTCTCCCTTCTGAATCAGCCGCCGCTCATCGCGGGATAGACCCGCACCTCGGATGCGTGGGTGACCTGGGTGGTGTCGCCTTGGGCGAAGCGCACGTTTTCACCGTCGACGAAAACGTTAACGTGACGGCGGAGGTTGCCGCGATCGTCGAGCACACGCTGGCGGATGCCGGGATACTCGCGGCCCAGCATCTCGAACGCCTCAACGATGGTCATGCGCAAATCGAGCGGCAGACTCAGCTCGACGATCTCCTGGTCGCGCGCCCATTTGCGCAGCGCCGAGGGCAAATGAAAACGCATCGCGAGCCTCAGCCGACGACCTGCGCTTTCACGCACAGTATCGCGGGCAACCAGTCGGCGATGGTGCGCCAGTTCTCGCCCTCATCGGCGGAAACGAACAACTGCCCGCCGCGGGTGCCGAAGTAGAGTCCGGCGGGATCGAGGCTGTCGGACACAAACGCGTCGCGCAGGACCGAGAAATACGCGTCCTGCTGCGGGAGCCCGTTGCCCAGCGGCATCCACGAGGCGCCGGCGTCGCGGGTGCGCCAGACCTTTGCCGCGCCTTCAATCGGCACGCGAAAATTATCCGCGGTCAGCGGAATCACATACGCGGTGTCGGCGCTGCGCGGATGCGCGACGATGGGAAAGCCGAACACCGACGGCAGCCCGGGCGCGATGTCGATCCACGAATCGCCACCGTCATCGCTGCGATAGATTCCCGGGTGATTCTGCAGGTAAATGCGCCGCGGATTCTTCGCATCGTAGCGCATTTTGTGCGCGCACTGCGGCCGGAAATGCGGCGCGTTGGGCGGGCCCGCATCATCCATGCGAATTCCCTGGTTGCGCCGCGTCCACGATTCGCCGCCATCGTCGCTGCGATAAATTCCCGCCGAGGAAATTCCCACGATGATACGCTTGGGGTCGCGCGGATCGGGCAGCACCGTATGCAGACAGAGACCGCCGAAGCCGGGCATCCAGAAGGGCCGCTCGGGATGGTTGAGCAGCGCCTCATTTGGCCGGAACGTCTCGCCCCGATCATTGGAGCGATAGAGCGCCGCGGGATCGACTCCGGCCAGTACCACGTTAGGGCCGATGACAGGGGCGGGTTCGAGCGCCCAGATCGCATTGAGCGCGAGGTTGCTGGCGGCGGGAAATTTCACATTGCCCTCGGCCGGCTCATGCCAGCTCGCGCCGAAATCGTCGGACCAGTTCACCGTCGAACCCCAGTGCTGACTCTTCACGCCCATCAACATCCGCGGCGCGCTGCGATCGGGCAGATAGGCGGTCGAGAAAACTTCCATCCCTTTGAAATAGGGACCCGCGATTCGAAATTCGCGGCGAGTGCGGTCACTACGAAAAATGAATGCGCCCTTGACCGTCCCCACCATCAGGATGAGGTCGCCGCTTTGTGGATCGATTCCGTTCGTACGTTCCATAATCCTTGGACCTCCCGATTCGATATCCGTCCTCACTTTTTCGCGCGCCGTGATTCCGCCGCAACCATCTCCTTGAGATAGACCTCGAGCCGGTCCAGGCGCCGATTCCACATCTCGCGGCATAGCGCGACCCACTTGTCGATTTCGTCGAGACCCGCGGGATTGAGGCTATAGACGCGTCGCTGCGCCTCGCCCCGGCTGCGCACCAGATGAGCCTTGCGCAGCACGCGCAGATGGCGCGAAACGGCGGGGCGTGAAACCGGAAAGCGGGCGGCGATTTCGCCGGCGCTGAGGTCGCGGCGCGCGAGCACCTCGATGATTTTGGCGCGGGTCGGATCGGCGAGCGCGGAAAAAACCTGCATCCTCAGGTTTGTAACACAAGCGTTACGTAACAGTCAAGTTACGAAGCGCCCCCGGCAAGAAATCAAACAGAACCACCAAGGCACCGGGACACAAAGTTCGGATAAGAAAAGAAGCGCGGCCGAGGCAGCCTCGCAAGGAGATCTTTCCTTCTTAGCTCAGGGTCCTGGTTCCTTGGTGGTTAGCTCTTTTTCTTCCGGCCCCGCGCGTGCGCGATCCGCGCGGCATCATCATCGCGCGCACGAAGCCCTCATCGACGAGGCGCACGCTGCCCTCAGGCAGACACAAAATCCGATCGATCGCGACCCCATGCAGCTTCAGCAGATTCTCCAGCGTATCGGCCGCCTCCTCGATCTCATGCGCACTGGTTGCTGCGAGTGCGCGCGCAATTACCCCGTATGCCGCCGCGCCCAACTGCAGCACCATCTCCGCGGTGCCGACCGGATCGGGTGTGCGAAAGATTCCCTCCGCGACCCCTTGCGCGATAATGCGCGCCAGCAGCGGCGTCATCAGCGCCATGCTGGCCGCGCTGATGCGGTGATAGAGCACGATGTTCTCGGGCCGGAAGATCGCGGCAAAGAGCGGGCGGATCAGCGGCGCGGCTTCGCGGCGCAACTGGCGCGAGCGCGCGAGGAAGGCGTTGAGGCGGGTCAGCGCGTCGAGCGCGGGATCCTCGAGGATGTCCCCGAGCTGCTCAACACTGCGAGTGGCGAAGCGCGCCGCAATGGCCTCCAGCAGGGCCTCCTTTGAAGTGAAGTAATGATAGAAGGCGCCCTTGGAGACTGCGGCCCGCGCGATGACATCGTTGACGGTGGTGTCGTCGTAGCCATGGGCAAGGAAGAGGGTCTGCGCGCAGTCGAGCAGTTCGCCGCGGCGCTGAGCGGGTTTTTTCACCACGCGCGTGGCGGATGAGGGGTTCTGCGGGCTCATCTTGCTTGCAATGGACCGACCGTCGGTCTAATATTCCAACCATGCGACCGACCGTCGGTCGGTTACTTGAATTGAGGATAGCTGGCGCCGCGCAATATTAGCAACCCGGTCAGCGCATTTTCGCCGTCAACCATCATGAAGTTCCTCCCCCTCATATTCCGTAACCTCTTGCGCAACCGCCGCCGCACCATCCTGAGCGTGCTTTCCATCGGCATCTCGATGTTCATCTTTTCCGCGCTGATGAGCCTGCCCGCAGTGGTCCGCGAGCTCCTGCGTGACCGCACCAGCAACCTGCGCCTCGATGCCGCCAACAAAGCCGGCTTCGGCGGCTTCGACTACACCCTCCCCCTCGCATACGGCGCGACCATCCGCGCGATGCCGCATGTCGATGCGGTCAGCGGCGCGCTCTATGCCATCGGTAACTATCGCGATCCCGGCTTGATAATTCCGATTCTGGGGGTCGAACCCTCCCAGATGAGCATCATCTATCCCGACTGGGGCATCACACCCGCCGACGCCGCGCTCCTGGAGCATTCACGCTCCTCGGCACTGGTGACCGCCGCGCTGATGAAGCGCTATCACTGGAAGATCGGCGACAACGTCACCTTGCGCGCCACCAACCTGTCCACCGATATCGCGGTAACGGTAGCGGGCAGCCTGGATGCGCCCAACGCACCGCCCAATATGATCATGGTCCCGTTCGAGCGCCTCAACCAGGCGATGGGCGATCACGGCAACGCGGTGCTGTTTTTCATCCGCATCGATCGCTCGGAATCCGCCCCTGAGGTGATTCACGAAGTTGACAGCCGGTTCGCAAACTCGCCTTTTGAAACCTCCACCCAGACCGAGCTGGGAATGGCGCAGAACCGTCTGCAACAATTCCGCCTGCTGTTCATCGGCGTCCAGTTCATCGCGGTCGTCATCACCATGGTGATTGGGCTGGTCGCGGCCAACACCGCGGCGATGTCGGTGCGCGAGCGGCGCCACGAGCTGGCGGTGATGCGCTCGATCGGCTTCACGCGGCGGATACTGGTGGTCTCGATCATCATCGAGGGCGTGCTGATCGGCCTCGCGGCCGGTCTGCTGGGAGCGGCAATCGCGTGGATGGTGCTGAAGATTCTCGGCTCCGATCTGCTTTTCGCGGGCCGCCTGATGATTCATCTGACGCCGATGATGGCGCTCGGCAGCATCGGCCTCGCGGCGGCGATTGGTTGGTTAAGCGCGGCGATCCCGGCGCTCAATGCGACGCGGCGCGATATCGCCAGCGCGCTGCGCGCGACCGTGTGACGGGCCGCCAGCGGTAGACAGAGATCGTCGCTTGACCGATACATCAAGTCGAGCTATTGGGTTGATACATATGATTCCGGAGCGGCCGCCGCTGTATTCGTATCGCAACGGGAATGGTGAATGGGCGCCTCCGCCGTTCGAAAGAGCCGGCGCGCGCGACGATGCCCCGCTGCGCATCGACATCAAGTTTCCAATGCTCGGGTTTCTGATGGACGCCGAGATGACCGGTTATGACCTCAAGCGACGCTTCCAGGAATCGGTGGGATTTTTCTATCGGGTCAGCGACGGCTCGCTGTACCCGGCGCTGAAGAAACTGGCGCGCGACAAACTGGTTACGATGCGGACCGAACGCAACGGCAAGCGTGCGCGCAAGGTCTATGCGATCACCGCGCTGGGACGTGAGCATTTTTTAAAGATGTTGGCGGAGCCGTCGCCACCGGTCTTCGTCCATGACGAAGCCCAGGTGAAAATTTACTTCGGGCATCACAACCCGGGGGCCGTCCTCGAACACATGCGGCGCATGCGCGAGTTCGATCAGATGTGGTCGGAGAGCTGCGCGAGGCTGATCAGCGAAATGAAAGCCAGTGGCGAGAACCCGTTTCGCAAGGTGCTGATGAAAATCGGATATCAGCTGACCGCGTTCAAGGCCCAGATGATGGCGAAACTCGAAGTGGAGATGGCGCGCGAGCTGGCGACGTCCGCGGGCGGCACGAGCTCCAAGATTCACCGGCCGCTGCGTCCGGCGGGGGCCAAGCGATGACCGGGTGGTGCAGTCCATGGTGCGCAGGAGGTATGCTGCGGGCTCCGATAGACATCATGAAAGCTGAGGGGGAACTGCGCCTCGAGCGGGCCCGTGTCGCGGCATGCCGCTTGCTGACGGTGGCACGGGACCGAACTTCGTGGGGAGGAGCGGGTCGTTCGCGAACGACCCCTACCAGGTATCAGCGGAGTCGCGCGAAAAAGAGAGTTGGGGTTGATCGAATGAGGCCTGAAGGGGCGCGCGGCGCCACGGCGCGGCGGTACCCGAGGCGGAGCGAAGCGGAGTCGAGGGAAAATCAAAATGAACGAAAACGAATACGCCATCGAACTCGATCATGTCAGCCGCATCTATACCCGCGACGAATTCGAGGTCCGCGCGCTCGATGACATCACCATCAAGCTTCCCAACGGGCGCTTCGTCGCGATCATGGGGCCCTCGGGCTCGGGTAAGACCACGCTGCTCAACCTGATCGCCGGGATCGATCACGCCACTTCCGGTCACGTGAAGGTGGGCGGCGAGGAAATCACCTCGATGAAGGAACGCGACCTGGCGCACTGGCGCGCGCGTCACATCGGGCTGGTTTTCCAGTTCTACAACCTGATTCCGGTGCTGACCGCATTCGAAAATGTCGAGCTGCCGCTGCTGCTCACCGATCTCAACAAGGCCGAGCGCAAGCAGCATGTCGAAACGGCCCTCAAGGTGGTCGGCCTGGCGGATCGCATGAGTCATTATCCGCGCCAGCTCTCGGGCGGACAGGAGCAGCGCGTGGCGATTGCGCGCGCGATCGTCACTGACCCGACCATCGTGGTCGCGGACGAGCCCACGGGTGACCTCGATGCGAAATCGGCGGAGGAGATCCTCAACCTGCTGGTGGAACTGAATCGGATGTTCAACAAGACCATCGTGATGGTGACGCACGATCAGCGCGCGGTGCGTTTCGTCGAGCAGGTTTTTCATTTGGACAAAGGCATTCTGGCCGGCATCGAGCCGGGTGGGCGCGCACCGGCGAATGGTGCGCAAGCCGCGAGCGGGAGCAATTAGTTTTCTCCTGGTAAGGGCAGTTCGCGAACCACCGCAGCGATGTGGCAGATGCGAAAGATCTTCGTGAATACGTCAGACCTAACCCCCAGCCCCTTCCCTTGAGGGAAGGGTGGCGGGAAGTTTGGAGAGAGAGCTGGTCGGTGAAGTATTTAGGGCTCGTTTATAAAAATCTCTTCCGCAACAAGCGGCGCACGCTGCTGACGATCTTCTCGATTGCGGTGTCGCTGTTTATTTTTTCCGCGCTGGTCAGCCTGCCGACGGTGGCCAACCAGATACTTGCCGATACCGCGTCATCGGCGCGCATCGTCACCCACAACAAGTCTGGGGTGACCTATTCGATACCGATCGCATATCGGCAGAAGATCGCAATCATGCCGCATGTCGTCGCGACTGCTTCGATGAGCTGGTTCGGCGGCATTCTGCATGAAGTTACCGATCAGTTTCCTAATATGGCGATGGATCACGAGCAGGCCGACACGCTGTTTCCGGATTGGGGACTGACGCCCGCGGAATGGGAAAAATTCAAGACCTTGCGCACCGCCTGCGTGGTCGGCGCCGACACCATGAAGCGCTTCAACCTGCACGTGGGGCAGCAGATCATTCTCAAGGGCACCGTCTATCCTTTTAATGTAACGCTTAACATCGTCGGTGAAATGACCGGCAAGTCACAGCGCACGTTCATATATTTTCGCCGCGACTACCTCGAAGAAGCCGCGGGGCGACCCGGGTTTGTCTCGAACATCTGGGTGCTCACGGACAAGAGCGACAATGTTCCGCAGTTGATTGCCGGGATTGACGAGCAGTTTGCAAATTCCTCGTCGGAGACCCAAAGCGAATCCGAGGCGGCGTTCCTCGGCGGTTTCCTGCGCCAGTATCGAATGATGTTCAGCCTGTTCGAGATTCTCGGCTTCATCGTCGTGATCACGGTCGGACTGGTCGCCGCGAATACCTCGGCGATGTCGATTCGGGAACGGCGCGGCGAAATTGCGGTGATGCGCTCGATGGGCTTTCCCGCGCGGGTGATTCTCTCGACCCTGTTGTCGGAGTCGTTGCTGATCGGATTGACCGGCGGGCTGCTCGGATGTGGCGCGGCATTCCTCGCGCTCAAGTTATTCTCGGGACCCAAGCTGGGGATGCTGACGGTGCGGATGCCCCCGGCGGTGCTGCTCGAGACGCTGATCGCGGCGGCGGTGATTGGACTGCTCAGCGCATGGATTCCGGCGCGGTCGGCCGCGAAAATGAACATCGTGGAAGCGTTGCGGATGGTCGCTTAGCGGCATTCGAAATAAAAATATGGCAATTCCGCTGAAATATAATTTCCGCAGCCTGCTGGTCCGGCGCGTATCCACTTTAATGACTGGCGGTGGAATCGCACTGGTGGTGGCGGTGTTCGTGGTGGTGATGGCGATGGTCGCGGGGCTGGCGTCTTCGATCACCGAGGCCGGCTCGCCCGACAATCTCATCGTGCTGCGCAAGGGCGCGACCACCGAGACCTATTCCAACATCACGCTGGATCAGTTCGATACGCTGAAGTTCCTGCCCGGAATCAAGCACGATGCCGACGGCCAGCCCTACGCGTCGCCGGAGCTGCCGGTGCAGGTGCTGATGGAGAGCGAACAGGGCGGGCGCGACAATATCGTAATCCGCGGGGTGCTGCCGGTCGCGCAGAAGGTGCACGACAAGCTGCACCTCATCGCGGGGCGGATGTTCAATCCGAGCGTGCGCGAGGTGATCGTCGGCAAGGGGCTGCACGGCCGCTATAAGAATTGCAGCGTGGGCTCGACGCTGCATTTCGGGCGCGGCGACTGGAAAGTGGTCGGCATGTTCGACGCCGATGGCAGTTCGTTCGAGTCGGAGGTATGGGCTGACATTCATGATGTGCAGGCCGACAGCCAGCGCGGCGCCTACTACGC
>Ga0074044_10004225_pt1 | contig 11961 bp, 7 predicted proteins | sample BogForMeECP23OM1_FD_94443 | JGI IMG/M metagenome (GOLD analysis project Ga0074044, IMG submission 94443) | Bog forest soil microbial communities from Calvert Island, British Columbia, Canada - Bog Forest MetaG ECP23OM1 | ecosystem: Environmental > Terrestrial > Soil > Wetlands ...
CCTGCTGGATGAGGTCGTCGGCCAGCTCGAGGCCGAGTTCCGCGCCCGGGATCAGGCCGGTTTGTTTGCCGTTCTCAAGCCTTGCCTCGTGGGCGACCGCGCGTCGCAGCCCTACGCCGAAGTTGCGGCAAAGCTGGGCCTGCAGGAAGGATCGGTCAAGGTGGCGGTGCACCGCTTGCGCCAGCGGTATCGAGAGCTGCTCCGGGCGGAGATCGCCAATACCGTGGCCTCGCCCAGCGAAGTGGAAGCCGAAATGCACCACCTGTTCCACGTGCTGGCCCGATGAAAACCAAGCCACCGACAGTGCCCCGACGCATCACGTTTCACGTTTCACGCATCACGCATCACGCATAAGGTTTCACGTTTCACGCAGCCTATCTGACCACGTAGCACTTTCCTCTCCCCCCAGGTAACCTCAGCCCGCCGTTGCTTAACACACGTTTGGAACAAAGTTATGGATACTGAACGTAATTGCCCATCGTGCGGGAAACCGCTCCCGGCCAACGCGCCCAAGGGCTTGTGCCCTGAGTGCCTCATGAAAGCGGGATTCGGAACCGGGGTCGCGCCGGAACCGGGATTGCCGAACCGAACCCCTGCCTTCGTTCCGCCCGCGGTGGCGGAAATGGGCAAGCTTTTCCCCCAGTTCGAGATTCTGGAACTGCTGGGCCACGGCGGCATGGGGGCCGTCTATAAAGCCCGCCAGCCGGCACTGGACCGCCTGGTCGCGCTCAAGATTCTCCCCCCGCAGGCCAGCGGCGATTCCGGCTTTGCGGACCGGTTCACCCGCGAGGCGCGCGCCCTGGCCCGGCTGAGCCATCCCAACATCGTCGCCGTTCACGAATTCGGACAGGCCGGGGACCTGCACTATTTCGTCATGGAGTATGTGGAAGGGCTGAACCTGCGTCAGTTGGAGCAGGCCGGCAAGCTCACCCCGCGCGAGGCCCTGAAGATCATCCCCCAAATCTGCGACGCGCTCCAGTTCGCGCACGACGAGGGCATCGTCCACCGCGACATCAAGCCGGAGAACGTGATGCTCGACAAGAAGGGCCGGGTGAAGATTGCCGACTTCGGGCTGGCCAGGATTCTGGGGCGCGAGCCGGAGGACCTGCGTCTGACGGGCACCAAAGATGTCATGGGCACGCCGCACTACATGGCGCCGGAGCAGATCGAGCATCCGCAGGAAGTGGACCACCGGGCGGACATCTATTCGCTGGGCGTAGTGTTCTACGAGATGCTCACCGGCGAGCTGCCGATGGGTAAATTCCAGCCGCCGTCGAGAAAAGTGCACGTGGATGTGCGCCTGGACGAAGTGGTGCTGCACGCGCTGGAAAAGGAACCGGAACGGCGCTACCAGCAGGCCAGCGAGGTCAAGTCAGATGTGGAGACGATAGCGACGACCCCAGCGAACGCCAAGGCGCCTCCGCCACCACCCCCGATCTACGCGGCGGCGGCCTCGCCCGGCGCGCCGCTGCCACCCGCATCTTCGGCCAGACCAGTCACGCCCGGCAGCGCCAAGGTGACCATACCCGCGGTCGGCCTGATCGTGGCCGGCCTGCTGAAAGTGTTTTCCGCACTGACCCTCGTCGCTTTGTTCGGTAACCCTCATTTTGATTGGGTGGGCAGGCTGCTGGGCCATGCAGCCTCCGGTTTTCCGCCTCCGTTTTTCCCGTTCAGTAATCCGCTCTTCGGCTGGAGCATCGGGGTGTTCAAGGCGATTCCCGCGTTGCTAATGATCTACGGCGGTGTCCAAATGCTGCAACTGCGAAGCTACCCGTGGTCCATCGCCGCCGGCATCCTGGGCATCGTTTGCTGCAGCTTCGTCGGCCTGCCTATGGGCATTTGGGCCTTGGTCGTGCTCACAAGGCCTGACGTGCGCGAAGCCTTTGCGAACCCGCCCGCTTCGCCAACGCCGCTGCCGGGCAACTGGAAATGGTTGTGGCCAACCGCAGTCGTGGTGACGCTCTTGCTGATCCTTGGCTTGGTCCTGCTCGCTCTCCTGGGGGGCGCTCAATCGCTAATCGGTTCGCATCGCAGCCACAGGCACTCCGGGACGGACTCCTATACCGCGCCGCAGGACACGACCGAAAGCGACTTGCCTACCAAGGCGGCCACCATCCTGGAATCGCCAGGTCCCGGAGACCCCCAGGATGCGGCGGCGGCGGCGGGCCCTCGGTCCATCCAGCGCACGGTCAAAGCCGGCAGTGAACCGGATCTTTCCAAGTCGTTCTCAGTGGGCCGCGACGGCAAGCTGGTGATGGACGTGGACCGCGGAGGCATTCGTGTCGTGGGCGCGGAACGGGACACCGTTGATGTCCGGGTGAGCCGCAAAGTCAGGCGCGCCAGCGGTTCGGAGGCCGACCGGATTCTGGCGGAGGAAAAACTGGTGCTGAAACAGATGGGGCACGAAATCTCCATCAGTGCTCAGGACCCCCCCAGCCTCCGCGGCGGTTTGAGATGGGCTTGGACGCGGCCTGAGTTGGACGCGAACTACGAAATCAGCGTGCCGCGCGAATTCGACCTGCGCCTGAAGACCGCCGGTGGCGGTATCAAAGTGGCCACCGTCCAGGGTGGGGTCAACGTGCGCAGCGAACGCGGCAGCCTGGACTTTGACGGCGTGGAAGGCAACGTGGACGGCCAGACGCAGGGTGGCGGCATCCGCGCCGCCGGCTGCAAGGGTGACTTGCTGGTTAAGACGGAAGGCGGCGGCATTACGGTTGAGACCTTCGCGGGCCCGTTCGTCCAGGGCACAACCGAAGGCGGTCCCATCACCGCCGACTTTGCGGCGTCACCGAAATCGGATTGTGTGCTCCACACTGACGGCGGCGGCATCACCGTCCGGCTCCCGGCCACGGCGATGGTCACGCTGAACGCGCGCTCGGGAGGCGGCAGGGTCAAATCAGATTTGCCGGTGCAGGCCGAAGGCGCGACGGAGGAAAGCACGTTGCGCGGGAAGATGAACGGCGGGGGGCCGTCACTGAAGCTGGAGACGGGGGGCGGCAATATCCAAGTGCTGAAGCGAACGGAATAAGAAAGTTGGAATTGTATTTTCGTGGGGAGTGGTCATCTTTGGTCTGTTATCGTGGAAAACAACCTGAGACGCCGTTTAACAATATGAACCGAACTCTCCTCGCACTAACGATCCTGGCAGTGACGCTCGCCGCTTCCGCCCAGGATAAAAAGATCGTCTTCCTGGCCGGCCCGCCCAGCCACGGCCCGGGCGAGCACGAACACCGCGCGGGTTGTCTGTTGCTCAAGTCGTGCCTCGACAAGGTGCCTGGCGTTGTCTCGGAGGTCTATAGCAACGGCTGGCCGCAGAATCCGGAAGCGGCCTTCGCCGGCGTGGCGACCTTGGTCGTTTACAGCGACGGCGGCGGCGGCCATCCGTTGCTCAGGGACGACCACCTGAAGGCGGTTGGGGAGTTGATGAAGCAAGGTGTTGGTCTGGTTTGCCTGCATTACGCGGTGGAGCCGACGAAGGAGAAAGGTGAGAAGGAATTCCTCGATTGGATCGGCGGCTGTTTCGAGACGGACTGGTCAGTGAACCCAACCTGGCATGCGGAGTTTAAGGCGCTGCCGACGCACGCCATCACACGCGGAGTAGAACCGTTCAGCATCAACGACGAATGGTACTTCCACATGCGCTTCCGCGACGGCATGAAAGGCGTCATCCCAATTCTGCAGGCGGTGCCGCCCGCCAGCACAATGGACCGGTCAGACGGGCCGCACGAAGGCAACCCGGCCGTGCGGGAGGCCGTGAAGCTCGGCGGGCCGCAGATCGTCGCTTGGGCCTGCGAACGCCCGGACGGTGGACGCGGGTTCGGCTTCACTGGCAGCCATTACCACCGCAACTGGGGCAACGACAATTTCCGGAAGCTCGTGCTGAACGCGATTCTCTGGACCGCCAAGGTCGAGGTCCCCGCTGGCGGCGTAAACTCTGAGGTTACAGAAGAGGCGCTGCGGCGGAACCTGGATCGCAAGTAGCCGCACCTCAGCGCAAACCCCAAGGCCCCAGCTTCACGTATCAAGCATCACTCCGCCACTCCATTACTCCATCACTCCGCTCCATCCTCAGACACTATTGAGCACGTCAACCATCTGCCGTAGCCGGCCATAATCGCGGCGGTTGAACTTGAACCCAATGCGCGGCAGCTCCACGTGGTCGTTGCCCTCCACCTCGTCGGGCGTTGGCTCGATCCGCTTGATCGGTCCCCCAGTGTTGATGTCCGCAAAGTCCTCGTTCATCGCCTGAATGGCCGAATCGTTGGGCGCGTGCTTGAGCCGGATGACGAACAGGTCCTTCACGAAGCGGCTGGAGTGGAAGTTGCGGTAGAACCGCGTGATGATCTTCACGGCCTGGTCGGTATCATCCGTAATCTGGTAGAGGTTAAGATCGTCCGGCGAGATCAACTCATCGCGCAGCAAGTGCTCGCGCACCTGTCTGTCCCACGTCTTCCAGTAAGTGCCGCCCGGCCGGTCAATCAGCACTAGCGGCATCAACTGGCTCTTGCCCGTCTGCATGAGCGTCAGCGCCTCATACCCCTCATCCATCGTGCCAAACCCGCCCGGAAACAGCGCGATGGCGTCCGCGTGCCGGATGAAGATCAGCTTGCGGGTGAAGAAGTATTTGAAAGTGACGAGCTTCTTGTCCTCGCGGATGACCGGGTTGGCGCTCTGTTCCCAGGGCAGGCGAATGTTGGCGCCAAAGCTCATCTCGGGGCCGGCGCCCTCGTGCCCTGCCTGCATGATGCCCGGGCCCGCGCCGGTGATGACCATGAAGCCCGCTTCGACGATCTTGCGGCCAAACTCGACCGCCTGCTGGTATTCCGGCCGCGTCGGCTGGGTGCGGGCGGAACCGAACATGCTCACCTTGCGCACCTGCGCGTAGGGCGCGAAGAGCTTGAAGGCGTAACGCAACTCCCGCAACGCCGTCTGGATGACCCGCACGTCCCCGCTGTCCTTCACGTCCGTCAACAGCTTAAGGGCATTGTCAATGATATCGGCGACGCTCTCCTCGTTGTGTCCGCCGCCCTTGTAATCAATCAGTGCCTGGATGTGCCGCTTGAGCTCGGGGTCCGTGGGTGGCTTGCCTGCCTTTTTCATGGCGCTCAGGATAACGCATCGTCGCCTGAAAGCAAACGCCTGCGCGGAATGCGCTTTCGACGGACCCTTCGCTCGTGGCGGCGGCTCGGCAGAGCGCCGCTGTCTCGGGTTCCGGAAGCAAGCGGCGCTCTGCCGAGCCGCCGCCACGCCCGAATTCACCGGGGACTACTAAACTTAGAAATGCCGCAGGATTTCCGCCCGCTCCACCTTCGTCAGGTCAGCCGGAACGTTCTTCTCGATCTTTGCCCGCACCCGCGGCTCGAGTTCTTCCAGCAACTGGTGATTGATCTCGCGGCTCGCGGCCAGCAGGCAGCGCTCGACGTCCTTGCCTCGCACCAGCACATTGAGTCGCTGGGCCAGCTGCCGCACCAGGCGCTTGCGCGATTCCAGCTCGATATTGTGGCGCTCCCCGTCCGACATCGCCCAAGTCGTGCTCGGCGCGCTCGTACGTCGCGGAAAGCGGCCCGCTAAATCCGTCACCTTATCCACCAGTTTCCCGTGGGCATCGGCGTTGGTAAATTCCTCCACCAACTCAAGCCGTGGCGATTTATTCGGCTGGTGATTCTCCAGTCGGAAGGCTCTGAAACAACCTAGATCGGCAACCACAACTAATGTGTTCTTCATAGTTTTGCTGCGGTACTCAGTCGAACCGGCCAGCCTTTTGGCTAAACCCGTCCCACTTTCTAAACTAGCACAGGTTATCTGGGTGCGCCCGCGCAAATGCCAAAATCACCCGCGGTTGACCCCACCCCATCCCTGCATCGCGTTCGTTGACACTCCCCGGCGCCGCTGTTACCTTCCGCCTTCTTTAAGACGCTGCATGGACTACAAGAGCACATTGAACCTGCCGCAAACCGCTTTCCCGATGAAGGCGGACTTGGTGACGCGGGAACCGGCGCGGTTGAAGCTGTGGGAGGCCGCCGGCCTCTATGCCGCCATCCAGGCCCAGCGGGCCGGCGCCGAGGAGTATGTCCTGCACGACGGCCCGCCCTTCGCCAACGGCGATGTCCACATCGGCAATGCCCTGAACAAGATTCTCAAAGACATCATCGTCAGATACAAGACGCTGCGCGGTTTCAGGGCGCCCTATGTTCCGGGCTGGGATTGCCACGGCCTGCCCATCGAATACAAGGTTATGCAGGATCTGCGCAAGGATCTCCGTCGCGACAGTTCCAAACTGGGCAAATACGTCAAGCAGGCCGGTGAAGATGGTACGATGGAGCTGATGTCGGAGATTCCCCCCGCGAAGACTCGGTCGTTCTGCGAAGCCTATGCCCAGAGCTACATAATACAGCAGCGCGCTCAATTCAAACGGCTCGGGGTGCTGGGCGACTGGGACAACCCCTACCTGACGTTCGCCAAGGAATACGAGGCGGACGAGTTGCGGCTGTTCGCTGACATCGTGGAGCAAGGGTTTGTCTACCGCGGCAAGAAGCCGGTCTATTGGAGCATTCCCTGCCGCACCGCCCTCGCCGAAGCCGAAGTGGAGTATAAGGACCACGTCAGCCAGAGCGTGTATGTGAAGTTTCCCCTGGTCGGGCATCCCGGCACCTCCGTCGTGATCTGGACCACGACGCCCTGGACACTGCCGGCGAACCTGGCCGTGGCCTACAATTCCACGTTCAGCTACTCACTCGTGCTGGTCGGCCAGGAGCAATACATCGTTTCCGCCCTGCTGCTCCCGACGGTAGCCGAGAAGTGCGGCTGGCAGAATTATCAAATCGTTCGCAGCCTCGACGGCGGGCACTTGAGCCAGATCGCCTACCAGCATCCCTTCTGCAACCGCACCGGGAAATTCTACGCCGGCGACAGCTTCGTGGACAACGTCACCGGCACCGGCTTCGTGCACTGCGCGCCCGGCCATGGTATGGACGACTACCACCTCGGCACCGAGCACGGCTTGCCCATCTATTCGCCGGTGGACGATGACGGGACGTTCACTCTCACCAGTGACTTGCCGCAAGAGCAGCAGATGCCGGCCGAAATGCTCGGCAAGGCCATCCTGGAAAAGCATGGCCGGAGTGATGCGAACGAAGCCGTCTTGCACGAACTGCGCGCCCGCAAAGCGCTCCTGCATCAGGAGAACTACCATCACAGCTACCCGCACTGCTGGCGCAGCAAGACCCCCATCATCTTCCGCGCGATGGACCAGTGGTTCATTGAGGTGGACCATGCGAAGTTCCGCGAGCAGGCGCTTGAAGAGATCAGCCGTGTCAACTGGGTTCCCGACTGGGGCAAGAGCCGGATCGAAGCCGCCGTCAAAGGCCGTCCCGACTGGTGCATCTCGCGCCAGCGCACTTGGGGCGTGCCGATCCCCGCCTTCTACGACGCGCAAGGCAGCCCCATCCTCGATGCGCAAATCGTCCGTAACGCCGCCACGTTGTTCGAGCAGTACGGCTCGAACGCCTGGTTCGAGAAGTCCACCGCCGAACTCTGGGCCGCGCTCAAACCTGCCGACTGGAAAGGCCCCGAAGCCGCCGCCAAATCCAATGACACCCTGGACGTCTGGATTGACTCAGGCTCGTCCTCGCGCTCCGTGCTCATGCGCCGCCCCGAACTCCAGCACGCACCACGCACCACGCACCACGCATCAGCATCCCCCTCTGCCCCTGCCTGGCAGGCTGACATGTACCTGGAGGGCAGCGACCAGCACCGCGGCTGGTTCCAATCCTCGCTGCTCCTCTCGTTAGCCGGCAACGGCGCGGCGCCCTACAAAACCGTGCTCACCCACGGCTTCATGGTGGACGCCGACCGCGAGAAGATTTCCAAGAGCAAGCAGACGCAAGGCGGGTACGAAAAACCACAAACCGCGGAGGTCTATGTCAACAAGTGGGGCGCGGATGTCGTCCGGCTCTGGGTCGCCTCTCAGGATTTCCGCAACGACATCATCGTTAGCGAGGAGCGCATCAGCAAAGTGTCCGAGACCTACCGCGTGCTGCGCAATGCCCTGCGCTACCAGCTTTCCAACCTGTATGACTTCGACCCCGCCAAACACAGCGTGCCCGACGACCGGTTGACTGGCCTCGACCGCTGGGTCCTGGGCGAGCTTGCACAGTTGGAGCAGGAAGTCCTGGCGGCCTACGACCAGTTCGAGTTCCACGTCGTCTATCAGAAAGTCAGCCAGTTCATCGCCGTCGAACTGTCCGCCATCTATCACGACGCGGTTAAAGATCGGCTCTATACCGACCCGGCGAACTCGCCCCGGCGGCGCTCCACTCAGACCACGTTGCACCGGATGCTGGTCAGCCTCTGCAAGATGCTGGCGCCCATCCTGGCCTTTACCACTGACGAGGCCTGGGAGTATGTGCCCGGCAAGACGGTTGATTCGGCGCATCAGCTCACCTGGCAGCCAATTGGATTCCAGCATCCCGAACCCGAGCGGGCCACCTGGAAGGCTCTGTTTGAGTTGCGCAAGCTGGCACTGCCCGAACTGGAGAAGGCCCGGCAGGCGAAACAGATCGGCAAGGCGCTGGAGGCGAAACTCACCTTTGCCGGCTCAAGTCCCGCCCTCACGGCAGCCCAGGCGCATTTGGAACCGCTGCGAGAGCTGTTGAACGTCTCCCAACTGGAAGTGCAGCCCGGAGGTGGTGGCGCCGTCACCGTTGGGGTCAGCAAGGCCGCCGGCCAGAAGTGCGAGCGCTGCTGGCACTGGGAAACCGACGTCGGGTCGCATCCCGAGCATCCCACCATCTGCGCTCGGTGCGTGAGAGCGGTACAGGAACACGGCAGCGCCTAGCTAATGTACAGGACAGACGAATCAAGCGAGAGGCGATGCTAATTTAGCAGTTCGCCTATTTGCCATTTGCCAATGGCTATCGGCCATCGGCGATTGGCTATTCGGCCTGAGGCCGCCCCGCTAGCCACTACGCGCGGCAACCCCCGTCCTCAATCAAGTCGCCACGGGCGCCGGCGGCGCAGCGAGCTTGTTGGAATAGCCCGCAATCTTTACCCAGTAGAGAATCCAGCAGACCAGGCCGACTGGCCCGCAGATAAGGTTCCCGATGCACATCACCAGACCGAGCGTCTGCCCCGGCTTCGGATCTTCGGCCACGCCGCGCTTCTGGAATTCCGCGCCCAACGACTTAGCCATGTTCAGCACGATGAAAAAATGCCATACCATGTTGAATAGCGGGATGAGCATCAGCCAGACCAACCCCGGGTTCATCGCCCGGCTCTCCGGCGAACAACGGTTGAGGCCCTTTTGGAGTGTCAGCAGGTAAAAGATCGTCGGCACCAGCAAAATGGCGCACGCGATGAGCACCATCGTGAAGATTCCGAGTCCAGCCGCCACTGCCTGAGTTTGATCCACAGTCTGATTCATATCTGGTCGTCCTTTCTTTATTTGAGTTGTCCCGGCATCGAAGCAGCCGGCTCTCGCCGCTGCACGTCCGCCCTTTTAGAGCAGAAGCCCGCCCGCGTGTCGAGGCCATTCTCTGCTTGCCGCGCCTTCGCCCTTGCTGGTATTAGACCCCTTGGAACAACATGACGTCGGCCGCTCCCCCCGCAGCACAATCGCCCCCCACCGAAACGGTGCGGACCACCCGCAACCCCTGGTGGTGGGTCCCGAGCCTCTACTTCTCCGAGGGCATCCCCTATGTGATCGTCATGACGATGTCCGTCGTCATGTATAAGCGGCTGGGCATCTCCAACACGGACATTGCCCTCTACACGAGCTGGCTCTACCTGCCGTGGGTCATCAAGCCGCTCTGGAGCCCGTTCGTGGACATTACCCGCACCAAGCGCTTCTGGGTCGTCGCCATGCAGTTCCTGGTCTCGCTGGGCCTGGCGCTGGTGGCCTTCTCCGTGCGGGGCTCGGCCTTTTTCAAATGGTCGCTATTCCTCTTCTGGATCATGGCCTTCGCGTCGGCAACGCATGACATCGCCGCCGACGGCTTTTACATGCTCGGGCTCTCCAAGCACCAGCAGACCTGGTGGGTGGGCCTGCGCAGCACGTTCTACCGCACCGCCATGATCGTCGGCAGCGGGTTGCTGGTCGTGCTGGCTGGCGTCCTCGAAAGCAAGAACGGCTTGGCGCCCGTCGAGATCCCAGTGCAGGCCAGCGCCAAGGCCCTGACCGTGTCCAATTGGGACCCCGCCACCGCCAAGCTCTTGGCGCAAGACGGCGAGCTGCGCGTGCTGGCCCAACCCAATCCGTTGGAAATCGCCCTCGCCGATCGTACTGCCGAAGATGCAAAGGCCGTCATCAATAAGGCCAAGGCCTGGAACCGGCAGCACGGCTTCATCGCTGAACATAGCCCCACCCCGACCAGGAAAGACCCCAACTCATCCTCCTGGTGGACCGAGAACGTCTCCGGCCCGTTTGGCTGCTTCCTGCCTCAGCACTTTCCCAAGCCGCTGAAAGGCAACGCGCCCGCTGCCCCGGTTGCCGGCAACGTCGGCGTGATCTACCTGTCGCTGTCCAAAGAACCACGCGCAGGCCGCGAGGTCGCCGTCAACTTTGGCCGGAAACCCCGCGGCCTCGAGTACATTGGTTTAGGCAAGGGCGATAAAGGCTTTGGCCTCAAGGAAGGCGAGCACTTCGTCTTCAACTCCGCCAACTGGAACCAGCCCGCCATGGCGGTCATCCAGCTCGACCCCAAGCTCAAGGGCGACGCCGCCGTCACCTTCGCCACCAGTTGCGGCAATATCCCTGTCGCCTGGTCCATCACGCTATTCTTCGTAGCCGGCCTCTTCCTCGCCTTCAGTTGCTGGCACAGCGTCATGCTGCCCCATCCGCCCAACGACGGCCCGGTGCTGACCCACCACAGTCTCCTCGGCGAGTTCTTCGCCACCCTCGGCTCCTTCTTCCAAAAACCGGGCGTATTCCTCGCGATGGCCTTCATCCTCCTCTACCGCTTTGACGAGGCCCAACTCGGGAAGGTCATTTCCCCGTTCCTGCTCGACCGCCGCGACGCCGGCGGCCTGGGCCTCACCACCAGCCAGGTCGGCCTGGCCTATGGCACCTTCGGCATCCTGGCCTTGACCTGCGGCGGCTTGCTGGGCGGCTTCGCGGCGGCCAAGTACGGCCTCAAGCGGATGCTGCCGATCATGGTTGCGTCCATGTATCTGCCCAAGCTCGCCTTTGTGTTCCTATCCTGGACCCAGCCGAGCAATGTCCTTATCACCTGTGCCGCCGTCGCCACCGAGCAATTTGGCTACGGCTTCGGCTTCACCGCCTTCATGCTCTACATGCTGTTCTTCGCCGACGGCCCGCACAAGACTGCCCACTTCGCCATCTGCACCGGCTTCATGGCGCTCGGGATGATGGTCCCCGGCATGTGGAGCGGCTGGGTGGCAGACCTCGTCGGCTACAAGCACTTCTTCGTCTGGGTCATCTGCTCCGCGATCCCGGGCTTCACGCTCGCCCTGCTCCTGAACCGCAAGATAGACCCGGAATTCGGCAAGAAGACCATCCACTGACTTGGCGGGAGACACCACGAAATACACGAAAAACACGAAAGCCTGCCCAGAAGAGGCTCCTTTATTGCTCGTCCCGCCGTCCCCGACCCGTTGCGATCTCTGCGCCTGCCAAACTCAATCCCCCGTCCCCTTTCGTGTATTTCGTGTATTTCGTGGTCTCATTCCCCCGACTTCTTCACAAACAACGCCAGCGACGCCGTAAACCCGTGCAGGAAGCTCTTCTCGCCCACCGGCCCGATCTCGCCGTTGCAGAAGAACCCCGCCAACCCCATCGGCCCCAGCCGCTGCTGCACCATTTGCGCGTCGTGGTCCGGACGCCCGAATAAGCTCCGCCCGCGCCCGTTGCAACTGCACAGACAGCCGCCGTAAATCGTCGTGCTGCCCAGTTGCTTTTTGGCCCGGACGAGCAGCTCCTCCATATCCTCGGTGGCCGCCTCCTTC
>Ga0074044_10004226_pt1 | contig 11961 bp, 10 predicted proteins | sample BogForMeECP23OM1_FD_94443 | JGI IMG/M metagenome (GOLD analysis project Ga0074044, IMG submission 94443) | Bog forest soil microbial communities from Calvert Island, British Columbia, Canada - Bog Forest MetaG ECP23OM1 | ecosystem: Environmental > Terrestrial > Soil > Wetlands ...
GACGATCGCGAGGTCGTCGGACAGACGGAACACTCCGGCGTCGTCGCCCGTGGAGATTCCGACGAGCAAATCAGGATGGCTCGGCAAATCGAGCCGCGCGAGGACTGCGGAAAGGTCCGCCGGACCGAGCTTACCGGCTCAACCCGCAGCCTTGCACCGCGCCGTCAGGCGAACGAGCTCGCCCCGCGAGGGATTGTTGTCCTTCTTTTTGGACATCGCGGCTATTGTCGCGCATCGCGCCGCCGAAGTCAGCCGCGCGTGCGCAATTACGGCTAACTTCCGAGAATGGGAGAGAAACGAGGCTACTCGCTGGGGTTTGAGCGAAAACGTTTCACGTGAAACGTTTTTTTGTTCAGGAGAAAGGAACGCGAATGACTGATGGCAGCTTGTTTGAACTGGCGATTTACCGGGAAGCCTTGGTGAGGCTTTCGGCATCTAGGCCCGTGTGACTGATTGGGTAGTCACCGACCCGGCCCCGGAAGGGCTGCGACAGCATCCGGTCCAGACGCAGTTCGTGCAGGTCGCGGAACTGCTCGATACCGATAGTCATAGCGTCGTGACCGGCAGCCGCCTGCGCGCGATAAGTACCGAGCAGACGATCCCACCACGACAAGTTGAAGCCGAAATTGCTGTTGGTCTCGTCCACAACAATTGAATGGTGAACTCGATGCATATCGGGGCTAACCACGAGAAGGCGCAATGCGCAATCCATCTGAGCGGGAATGCGGACGTTCGAATGATTGAACATCGAAGTCCCGTTGAGCAGTACCTCGAACGCCAAAACACCGGTGGCCGGAGGACCTAACGCGGCCACCGCACTGAGCTTGATGATCATCGATATCACAATCTCGATGGGGTGAAAGCGCACGCCGGTAGTTACGTCAAAATCAAGATCGGCATGATGCATCCGGTGTACACGCCACAAAAGCGGAACCGCGTGGAACATGACGTGTTGCAGGTAGATGACCAAATCAAGGAGCGCGACTGAGAGGATAATCGCGCACCAGCGAAAGGGCTTAATCTCGTTGAACAGTCCAAAGCCGCGCGTCTCGGCGACGAGTGCCAGGCCCAACGCGGCAATGGGAAACAGAATGCGCACCGCAACCGTGTTCAATGCAGCAACCCCTAGATTGCCCGCCCACCGTGTCGTGCGAGACGCTGAGCGGATACGCCGCGGTGCGACGCTCTCCCACAGCGCCATCACGACTAGAACGGCCGAAAAGGCGCTGAAGCGGATGAGATCCGCGTTCAGCACGGTAGCAATCCGAGGTGAGTGCTGTCGGCGCCTCGTCGCAGCGCGCTACCTAACCTAGGCAGCGTCGGGAGGGAACATCATCCGGCGTGAATGAAACTCGCGCGCGATGAAATCAACGAAGCCGCGGCGGATTGGCCATTCGATCCGATTGTCACGCCAATGCACACGTCCATCGGGACCCTCCAATTCGGAGCGCAGGTCGTGAATTTCCGCATGCCCGCAAGGTTCGGATGGTGCCCGACTACAAAGGCGTCCGATACGAGCCGCTCGAGCGGCGCACTGGTAGCGAATGTGAATAGCTTCAAACTGTCACCCGCCGGCACCTACTTGATTTCGGGGACGTGCTCAAGCTGCCTTTGCTGTTTGGCGCCCGGTGGTAGCCGCGAATCTCCCTGATCTTACCGCCGGCGATTTCGACTACTTCCGCCACGATGGCTTCGATCGCCTGCCCGCTCTTAGTGAACGACCACTAGCAAGCTCCACGCTGCTGTCAATGGCCGACCTTGAAGGCTGGAACCGGGCCGGGCTCACAGTGACCAAGCAACTGGACGCCGAGTAACAGGGCTCAGGGAGATGGTTTCGGGAGGCGGAGGCGACGGGTGTCGCCTACTCTTGTGGTTACGCCGACATGGTCGAAGTGATCGAGAAGGGCGATTGCGAACTTGCGCGATGCGCCCAGCAGATCGCGAAATGTCGCGGCAGTTATTTCGGGATGCGTCTCGAGATATTTGACCAGGCGATCTTTTGCGGTGTCGGCGGCGGCTCGGCTGAAATACAGATCGGTCGCTATTTTCACGACGCGGTCTTGACGTTCCATCGCGAGCAGCACGGTTCTTAGATGCGGTAGTTGATTGGCGGGAAGCTTCAATGCTTCGGCTAACTGCTTGAGCTCCGGCGGTTGGAAATGCGCGCTGGTTAGCGCGGCTTCGATTTTCGCGCCGAGCGTTTCGGCGTCGCCGCCGAGTTGGACGCGATGGCTCTTCATGCGGACCACACTTTCTTCGCGCACGATTTCAGACTCATGGCTGAGGCGATCAACGATCGGACGGAATGCGCGCGCGCCGATTTCGTAGGGCAGGCGCGTGCGTAGCGCTTCCATCTCGAGGCCGGGCGACAGCGGCTCCGCCTTGTGATGCTTCTCGAGCGCGTCCAGCACGAAGCGTTTGAGTGTCTCCCATCTGGTCCGCGTAGTGAACGCTTCTTCGTCGCCAATCGACAGCTTGATGAAACGTTTCGCCTCGCGGAGTGCGGCTTCGGCCTCTGCGTCAGGGATGTTCATGAGGGTTGCGATCTTGGTCGGGCCGAGCGCGAAACTTTCCTGCAGATTGATGAACGCTTCGAGCGCGTCGGCGCCGGACGAGTCCCTGAGCATCCGTAGATTGGCGCGATAGGACTCGATTGGTTTGCGGACACGGCGGCCGAGCGGGTTCAACACAACCCCGCCGCCGAGGGTGCGCGAATTGGTCTCGTCGCGGATGACGAAGCGGTCGCCCGAGAGCGCGACGACGGGATCCTCGGTCACGAGCTGCGCGAAGCCGGAGGCTTTGGGCGCGATCGCGCTGGCGTCGTCGAGGACGATCGCGCGCGCGATCGTTTCAGCGGTGCCGACGAACAATCGCACTCGGGTGTTGCTCTTGAGCGCGCGCTTGGCGGCGGGGCGAATCTCGAGCCATGCGTCGAAGCGCGCGGTCCCGGAGTCGAGCCGCTCGTCGGCGAGCACGTCGCCGCGGGCCAGCTCGAGCTTTTCGGCACCGGTGAGATTGAGCGCGACGCGCTGGCACAGCCCGGCGCTCTCGACGGAGTCCGAATGCACCTGGATTGAGCGCACGCGGACCTCGTTGTTCGACGGCAGCACGCTGAGTTTCTGTCCCACCCGGACCTCGGCGCCCATCGCGGTGCCGGTGACGACGATGCCGTGGCCCTTGATCACGAACGCGCGGTCCAGAGGCAGCCGGAAGACACCGGTGGCGCGGCGCGCCTGGAAGCCGTCGAGCTGGCGAACGATCTCGGCGCGCAATGTGTCGAGGCCGAGGCCGTTGACCGACGAGACCTCGATTACCGGTGCGCCGGCGAGCGTGGTGCCGTCGGCGAGCAGTTCGATCTCGTCGCGCACGTCGCGAATCCGCGCGGCGTCGGCGAGGTCGGACTTGGTGATCACGAAGATGCCACGGCGGGTGCCGAGCAGATGGAGAATGTCGAGATGCTCCTCGGTCTGCGGCATCACGCCGTCGTCGGCTGCGATGGTGAACAGCACGAGATCGATGCCGTGGGCGCCGGCGAGCATGTTGCGGATAAAGCGCTCGTGGCCGGGGACATCGACGATGCCGGCGCGGGTGGCGTCGGGCAGCGTGAAGTAGGCGAAGCCGAGATCGATCGAGATGCCGCGCTCCTTTTCTTCCTTGAGGCGGTCGGTGTCCAGGCCGGTGAGCGCCTTGATCAGCGCGGTCTTGCCGTGATCGATGTGGCCGGCGGTGCCGATGATGGCGTGGGTGACAGTGGAAGCCATCTTGGGGTGGATGTTACATCCCTACGACATCTGCTTCGTGTACATTGCCATGTCGAAGTAGTCGCGCCATGCGCTGATCTTTGTGCCGGTTACTTCGAACACGCCTGCTACCGGCAGCGAGATCGTTTTGCCGTTGCCCAGGTCGAAGATGTCGACGCGCTCGTTGAAGACAACGTTGCCGGCGCTCGCGCTCTTCAGCACCTTGAACTGCACCGACTTGGCCATCGGCAGGAACATGTTGATTACGCCGCGGATCGCTTCTTTGCCCTTGGCCGGTTCCACCGGGATGTTGTGATAGACGGCGTCGTCGGTGAAGAAGCCGAGCAGTTCATCGACGTTCTTGCGCGGCCATGCGTTACAGAATTCGGTCACAACTTTTTCAGCGTCGGTTGCCATTGCGAGTTCTCCTTATTCGTTGTCGAGATAAAAGCGGTCCTCGTCCTTGTTATAGCCGAACAGCTCGGCGAAACGCCCCCAGTTCACCATCGTGATGAACTGGCGCTCCGGCTTTTCGCTCGGCAGCAGCATCGCGAGGTGTTCGAGCACGACTTCCTTGGTAAGAGACTTGTCCTCCTGGCCATGGAGCAGGCGGATGAAGTAGCTGAAGAGACTGTGCTTCTTCAACTGCTCGCGCACGATGAGTTTGCGCTCGTTGATCTTCGCCTCGAGAAATTGTTTGCCCAGCGGCTCGAGCACCGCGTCGCCAGCCGGAGTCGAAACCAAGCCGAGGATTTCCGCGGACTTCATGACCTTGAGCAAATCGCCGAATTTGAAATTGAGATCGCGCGCGATTTTGTAGCCGTCCTCGCGCCCGCCGCGATCCTCGAGCAATTCGAGCAGGCCAAACACCAGCGTCAGCCCGCAGTCGGGCAGCGGAGCTATGATCGGAGGCGCCATCAGCCGCGCTCCTCGATCATCGAAAACACCTTGTCGGTGAGCGCATTGAAAGCCTCGGTGCGGCGGTCGCGAGGCCTTGGCAGTTCGACCTTGAGATCCTTGACGACGCGGCCGGGTCCCGCCGCCATCACTATTATGCGATCGGCGAGCTCGATGGCTTCCTCGATGATGTGGGTGACGTGCACGATATTTTTCACGGGCATGTCTGGCGACTGCCAGATGTCGAGCAGCTCTTCGCGCAGCGTGATCGCGGTCAGGGCGTCGAGCGCGGAGAACGGTTCGTCCATCAGGAGCACCTTGGGCTCGACGGCGAGCGCGCGGGCGAAACCGACGCGCTGCTTCATCCCGCCGGAAAGCTCGCGCGGATAGGCTTCTTCGAAGCCGTCGAGTCCGACCTTGTCGATATAGATTCCGGCGCGCTTTTCGCGCTCAGCCGGCGGCAGTCCCTGTGCTTCGAGGCCGAGCTCGACGTTGGCCTTGACCGACAGCCACGGCAGCAGCGCGAACGATTGGAACACCAGCGCGCATTCAAGATTGATCCCATCGACCTGGCGGCCGCGGTACAGCACCTGCCCGGAAGTCATCGGCACGATGCCGTTGATGATGCGCAGGAGGGTCGACTTGCCGCATCCCGAGGGGCCGACGATCGCGACGAACTCGCCCTCCTCGACGTCGAAGGTGATGTCGTTGAGCACCTGCAGCATGCCCTTCGCATGCGCGAAACTTTTCGAGATGTTCTTGAGCTCGAGGAAGGCCATGGGTCAGACGAGTCCGAATCGCACATTGTAGGACGCGTCAGTAGTCCAGCCTGTAGCGTTCCGTGGCAAGGTTGTACAAGGGCCGCCACATCAGCCGGTTCAACAGTAGCACTACCGCTATCATTGATAGCAGGCTCAGCAGGATCATGACGCCGTTGCCGGACTTGTAGGTGGCGGCATCGAGCAGCGAGCCAATTCCGAGCACCTGGTAGGTCTGGCTTTTGTACACGAAGTATTCGGACAGGATCAGCGCGTTCCATCCCCCGCCCCACGCGGTGATGCTGCCGGTGATCAGCGACGGCGTCACGGCCGGAAGAATCAGCTTGCGCCATCGGTCGAAGCGGGAGAGCCCGAACGCGCGCGCGGCTTCCTTCAAGTCCTCGGGCACCTGGTTGATGCCGGCGAGCAGGTTGAAGAGCAGGTACCATTGCATGCCGGTCAGGATGAGCAGGATCGACGCGAGGTTCATCCCGCCGATAAACTCGATCACGAAGATTACGATGATCGGGAACAGCGCCGTCGCGGGCATCGAGCCGACAATTTCCGCGATCGGCGACAGGATGCGGTTGAAGCGCGGACTCTCGCTGGCCGCGAGCGCGCAGGGCACCGTCCATGCCAGCGAGATCGCGTACGCGATCGTCATTCGAATGGTCGAGAAAACGATAGCTTCAGGAATCTGCTTGGCGTCGGACGGCCACGGCTGCGAGAGCGTTCTGACCAGGGCGAGGAAGCCGCGGGCCAACGCCCACAGCATGAAGATCACGATCGCGGAGATCACCAGCGTTCGCACGATAGCGCCCGCGCGCCGGCTTTGTTCCGGAGTGAGCTGCGGGCCGCGCGGGATCGCGTTCAGCGTGCGGCCAATCAGCCGAATCGGAGGCACCAGGACCGATCGCAGCGCGCGCGTGACTGCCGGGCCTACTCCGGACAGCGCGTCGAACATCCCGAGAGATTGCACAGCGCCGGACGACGCCGCGAATTCGTACTTGAACTTTTCCGCCCACGTGGACAGCGGCTGCCATACGATCATGTCCATCGCGACTATGATCGCGAGCAGCGCGAGAAGTCCTGCGGCGAGATCGAAGCTGCGTCCTTTTTCGGCGGCCTCCCACAAAAAACTGCCGAGCCCCGGCAGCCGGTAGCTGGCTGGACCGACTGTGATGATTTCGCAGGCGATGAGGAAGTACCAGCCCGCGACCCACGACAGGATCGAGTTGTACACCAGCTTCGGCACGCTGGCCGGCAGCAGCAGGCGCTTGAACTTGAGCCATCCGCGCCCGCCGAACGACTCGAGCGCGTCCCTGGAGTCGTCGGGAATCGTTTTGACCGCTTCGTAAACGCCGAGCGCCATGTTCCACGCCTGGCTGGTGAAGATGAGAAAAACGGCGGCCATCTCGACCCCAAGGCGGCTGCCGTGTGCAAGTGCTACGAAAAAATAAACCGCGGCGGGGAAAAATCCGACCACCGGCACCGACTGCGCGATATCGATGGCGGGAATCAGGATGCGCTCGTAGAGCCCGCCGCGCGCCGCCGCCATGCCATAGATGATCGAAAAAACCAGCGCGATGATGTACGCGGCGAGCATCCGGTAAAACGAGCAGAACGCGTAGTATGGGAGATGGCGGATCGAGATGGGGACGCTGTGCGGAATGAGATGCTGGGCGTGGCTGCGATACGCGAAGAACAGCGCGATGATCGCGGCGAGCGCAAGGAACGACAGCGTGCCGTTGACCAGGCGCCGCGGATTTATTTTCGTGCCGAACATTTTCGCAAGACCCGAAACCCCAAGCATAGCCGCGCCCCGGTTTCGCTCAAGGGCAAACTGCATTTCGGACAGATTAATTTTCGGCCCGCCAGCGTTGACAACGCGCGGTCCGGACAATAGCGAAGTCGCAAGAGTGGAAGACAATAGTGGCGGAAGCAGACAGAATTCCTGACGACGAGTGGCGGCTCGACGACAAATCAGTCGAGCGCATCGAGCAGGAGCCTCGAGCCGCGCCGGCGACGACCGGGCTCGCCGCCAACCTGAGCCACGAGCGGCTGGCGCGCGCGGTTTACGTCGTCACGGCGGAGCATCTCGCCTGGTGCCTGGTCGCGTCCTACGCGCTAATCACGCGCATCGCGGCTCTGGGAGCGCGTCCGCTGGACGCAGCCCAGGGAGCGGATGCGCTTTCGGCGTTCGCGCTGGCGACGAGTGGCCGCGACGCGCTCGCCTCGGTGGACGCGACGTGGGTCACAATAATTCAGGGCTGGATCTTCGCAGCGGTGGGCGCGTCGGATGCCAATTCGCGAATCGTCGTGATGCTATGCGGCCTGCTGCTCATTGCGCTCGGATTTGCGATGCGGCCGATACTGGGACGTGCAGGCTCGCTCGCGTTCGCCGCATTGATCGCGGTTTCGCCGAGCATGACCTATTTTTCGCGCGGCGGTTCGACCGCGATCGCATCGGTCGCGTTGATGATGATCGCGATCGTAATCGCAGAGAGTGTTCGCCGGCGTGCGAGCCTGCCGCGGGCGGCTGGGCTGGGCGCCGCGATCGCAATGTGGCTCAGCGCCGATCCGATCGGCTACCTCACGGCGGCCGCGATGATTGTATCGATGATTGCGGTTGGCGCCGTCGACGCCATGCGACTCGACCATCGGCGCCTGCGAATCCGCGTATGGTGGGAGCGGCGCCGCGCGCTCGTCATCGTCTGTACGATCGTCGCGTTCGTCCTATGGCTCCTGCTGACGACGGCCTTCTTCACCCAACCGCTCGTGCCGATGCTCGATTACGATTTGCATGCCGCCTTCGCTCCGCCGTTGATCGCCTGGCATCGCGCGGTTCACAGGCTGATCCCGATTTTGTTGTTTTACGAGTTTATTGTCGCGGCGCTCGCGCTCGTCGGCGTGGCGGCGATCGTCTCGGGACGTATTGGGGGCCGCTTCGCCGCGTGGTCGGTGGTGTGGGGAATCGTCAGCCTCGCGATGCTTGCGTCGGTCGGCGAAAATTCCGCGGACGCGGTCGTCGCGATCGTTGTGCCGCTGGCGATTCTCGGCGCTTTCGCGGTGGATTGGATGCATCGGACGGCGCAGTGGAACTCGATTCGCTACGCGACTGCGGCGGCGGTCGCGCTGACGCTGTACGTTCAGCTCGCCACCAATTTCGTGTATCCCGCGCCCGATACGAGTGAGGCGCCGTGGAGCCGGCACGCGCTGTTGTTCTGGTCCGAGCCTGCCACCTCGATTCAGACGGCGCGCGAATGCGAGCGCGTGCTAAGTGCGGTGCCGGCCAGTGGGAGTGCGATGATTCCTGACGACGCGCCGCAGGTGCAGTGGTACTTGCGCGATCTCGCGCTGACGGATTCGGTCGCCGAAGCGAACATCGTCGTGGACATCGGCGTCACGGAAAGCGGCGCGGTCGCCGGCAACCCTGAGGCGACGCACTTCGGATTCGAAGAATGGTGGACGCCGGATTTCCGCACGCTGACTGCGGCACGCGCGCTCACGTATTTCTTCACGCAGCGAACGTGGAGCGACGTCGAGATACGGGATCTCGAAATCGAAGTGTCGAAACCTGGCAAACCTTCGTGAATTGTTCGCCCCTCCGTCCGCGGCAGATTTGCGTGCGGACCGATGCTTTGCGATAAAATGCACAGGACGCGCATCGCGCCGTGCAATTTCCGTTTCCGTCGCCCGCGCGTATCGCATCCCGTTCAATTCAAGGAGCATCGATGGACGCTGTCGTGAAATTCCTGCAACCCTACCAACTGCATCCGGTCGTCGATCACTTCTCGGTTGCTCTGCTCTTCGTCGCGGTGCTGATCGATCTTGTCGCGAGCGCCGCCCCGAATCGCATCTGGCTTCGCTACACCGCCCTGACGCTGATGATTTTGGGCGCTCTTGCGGCCGGTGGCTCCTTTGCCACGGGCGACATGGAGGCCGACCGCATCTGGAATGCGCTGGGTCAGCCGGCGCGGGAGGTGTTGAAGCGGCACTCGGAACTCGGCGAGTACCTCGCGATTACCTTCGGCATCCTGGCCCTGTGGCGAATTCTGATTCAGGCGTTCGGCTTCATGGCGGGGTCGCGCGCGATTTATCTGATCGTCGCCGTCCTCGCGATTGCGACGTTGGGTTACTCGGCGCATCTGGGCGGCGAACTCGTGTACGACTACGGCGCCGGCACGGCGCTGATGGCGTCCGCACCGGTGCCGTCGGAAGCCGCGAGTCCCGCGTCGGCGCCTACTTCTTCGGGACCGCTCCCCACTGTGTCCGTGCCGACTCCCCAGGCATCGTCTAGTGCACCGCCGGTTCCAGCTGCGTCAGCATCCAACTCGACGGAATCGCCGAAGCCGGGCAGCATGCCGACCCCCATTCCTACCGTTCAACCGTCGGCCGCGCCGAGTGCAGCGAGCATGTGATGCGATCGAAGGCGGGAAACCAAGGAGCGCCACATGGTCAAGTTCGATCACATGAATCTTCCGGTCACCAACTACCAGGCTTCGCGCGATTGGTACGTGCGAAACTTTGGCTTCAAGATTGAATTCGAAGTCCCCGATCGCAAAACCTCCGCAATCCAGGACGACGCCGGCTTCACGATCTTCCTCTACGAACAACCAGCGCAACTCTCCGGCGCAAAATGCTCTCTCACCCTGCAAGTCGACGACGTAGATTCGAAATATAAAGAGTTGCAATCGAAGGGCGTCCCATTCGTGAATCCACCCGGAAAATATTTCTGGGGCTACGGCGCCGAACTCCGAGACCCCGACGACTACCAGCTACTCCTATGGGACGAAGTCTCAATGCGAGAAAAAGGCGGCTCGAAATAGCGACCTCGCACGCTTGCATCTCTAAGCCCGGAACCCTCACCCACCGGCGGCTGCGCCCGCCGCCGCCTCTCCCGTATAACGGGCGAGGGTAAGATCCCGACGCCTGGCTTCAATCCCCCAAGGAACCTGAGAGCGAAATGTCGTCCGCGACATCTCGCGCTTAGACTTCTTCCTGTCACTGGGTGCAGGGGTCACCCCTGCCCAAGGAGGTGTGGAACCCACGGTGGGTTCCACATTCAATAAACCGATTTACCCTTCCCACTCCTCTGTTGCGCGCTCGCCTCGCCCTGCGGTAACACTCGTTCAGAACTGAACGAGCGTTACCGAATTGGAGGCCGTCGTGGACAATCGACTCGGCTTTGGGGTTTTTCTCGCTCCGCATCATCCGATCGGCGAACATCCGATGCTCCAATTGGAGCGCGACCTCGAACTGGCGACCCTGCTCGACGGCCTCGGCTACGACGAGTTCTGGGTCGGCGAGCATCATTCGGGCGGATGGGAAACGATCGCGTCGCCGGAAATGTTCCTCGCGGCCGCCGCGCAGCGCACCCAGCGGATCAAGCTTGGCACCGGCGTCGTCTCGATCCCGTATCATCACCCGTTCACCGTCGCGCAGCGCATGGTGATGCTCGACATGCTGAGCCGCGGGCGCGCGATGCTCGGCGTCGGACCCGGCGCGCTGCCGTCGGACGCGTTCATGCTCGGCATCGATCCGATCACGCAGCGCGACCAGATGGACGAAGGTCTCGGCGTGATCATCCGGCTGCTCAACGAGCGCGAGCCGATCACTGTCGATGGCTCGTGGTATCGGCTGCGCGACGCGGCGTTGCACCTGAAGCCGCTGCAAAAGCAGATGCCGATAGCGGTCGCCTCGATGATCTCGCCGGCCGGAATGAAAGCCGCGGGCAAGTACGGCGTCGGCGTGCTGTCGGTCGCGTCGTACATGCAGGAGGGCCTGACCGCGCTCAAAACGCAGTGGAGCTTCGCCGAAAGCTCCGCCAAGGAACACGGCAAGCAGGTCGATCGCGCGAACTGGCGAATCGTCATGCCGTTTCATCTCGCGGATTCGAAAGAGCAGGCCTATCGCGACGTCGCCGACGGGCTCAAGCGCTGGAACAACGAGTACGTGGTGGGAATCCTCGGCCGACCCGACGGCAAAGATTTCGAAGACGGCCACCAGGCCGCGAAGTTCATGGACGAATTCGGCGGCGGAATCTTCGGCACCCCCGAAGACGCGCTCGAAAAGCTCGCGAAGCTGCAGGAGCTGTCGGGTGGCTTCGGCACGATTTTGAGTTTCGCGCACGACTGGGCACCGCGCGAAAAAATGTGGCGCAGCTACGAGCTGCTCGCGCGCTATGTGATGCCGCGATGCCAGGGCCTGCTCGATTCGATCGACGCGAGCGCCGCCCGCGTCACCGCCAAGAAGCAAACCCTGATGGCGGCCGCTACAGGCGCAATCATGAAGGCGATCAGTTCCGACAAGAACGCCGCTGAAGCGATGGCGACCACGGTGGCGGGCCCGTTCAACATCGCTCCCGCGCAAAGCGTCGAGACCGCCCGCCCCGGCAAGTGAAAGAGTAAAACCCGCTGACAACCGTTGTCCGCGCTGTGGAAACAACCCGCGCGGCCTCTTGCGAGATCCGAGCGCCGGAGCAGACGATAGAGATGTGGCGTGGCATCGAGCCGCGCCGCGCCGATGCCAGCTTCTCGTGAAATCATAATCTCCGAACGCGCCGC
>Ga0074044_10004227_pt1 | contig 11961 bp, 11 predicted proteins | sample BogForMeECP23OM1_FD_94443 | JGI IMG/M metagenome (GOLD analysis project Ga0074044, IMG submission 94443) | Bog forest soil microbial communities from Calvert Island, British Columbia, Canada - Bog Forest MetaG ECP23OM1 | ecosystem: Environmental > Terrestrial > Soil > Wetlands ...
GACATATCCGATGAGAATGTCGGTTTCTGAATCCTCCATCGAGATGAAGAATTCTTTTCCGTCCGATGCGTCATATTCCGTGGCCATCATCTCAACCCGGTCAGGTTTTACTAGCAATCCTTCCTTCAGTGTTCTGTGGCCGATCTCTCGGCATCGTATACACCTGCATCTCTTGCCTCTCTCCCGAAGACGCGCAAGGGCCAGTTCGCGCAGGTTACCGCTCTTCACTCCCGCTTGAATGAGATGCACTGGGAACTCCCGATGAACACGCATAATCCGGACCCATGGCGGCACGAATTCCTTTACCTGAGCGATCAGCTCCACCGCCTGTTCCGTATCAAAAGCCTGATACTCGCCGCGCTTCCACCATTCGAACAACTCGGTTCCCTCCATGACGAGGCATGGGTAAATCTTCATCATGTCGGGGCGAAAGCGCGGGTCTGAGAACAGCGTCTTGAACGACGCAAGATCTTTCTGAAAATCAGATCCAGGCAGGCCAGGCATCATGTGTGCAACGATTTTGAACCCGGCGTCTCTTGCTATTTGGAACGCTTCGACAACATCTTCAACCGAGTGACCCCGGTTCGTGAGAGTGTAGACGGCGTCATCGATTATTTGCACACCGATTTCTACGCGAGTACAACCGAACCTTAACATTTGGTCTACATGTGATCGTTTGCACCAGTCCGGCTTCGTTTCAATAGTTAGACCAACATTTCTGATTTCACTCGTTTCAGCGTGAAACTTAGCATCGGTGAGGGTGGATGAATCGACACCGTTTAGGGCGTCGAGACAACGTTTCACGAATTCTTCCTGATAGTCGTATGGAGCAGCCAGGAAGGTTCCGCCTTGGATTACGAGTTCCACTTTAGACGGTTCATGCCCGATTGCTTTTAGCTGTTCAACACGGCCGGTTATTTGGACGAACGGGTCGTAGTCTGATTGCAGGCCACGCATTGCAGCGGGTTCTCCTGATGTGTAACTCATGGGGAAGCCTTTCTCCATCGGGCAAAATACACAACGGCCATGTGGACAGCCTCGGGGCGAACTCATCACACCGATTACGTTCACTCCCGAGACGCTTCGGACTTTCTTTATGCGAAGATGTTCCGCAAACTCTTGCCGGATGTCTGGGGGAAGTGCGTTTAGTATGTCCGAATTCCGTGGCATCCAACTCAGTTCATGTTCCCGACAGAATTCTAGTTTTGCTTTGTTTAGGCCGTCCTGATCGATAATGTGACCTTCCGTTATCTTGGAGACAAGTTCAGAGAGCGGGAAGTCTTGAAGTGGCGAACTTAGTTGCGCACACATTACTAACATCCCGTCTATGGAAACCCCAAGACACGACGAGTTGAATGCCTGGGACGCGTTTAGACAGGTTGCTTGGTCGCGTCGACACAGATGTAGAGGATGTTGCTTCCTCGCAGGATTACGTTCCCGTAGTTTGCAGTCGGCGAGTTGCCACGGTACTCGGTGGCCCCTTCCAGTATGATATTCATGTGGCTATCGGCATCGATCATTTTGCCGCGGTATTCGACATCGCTCTTCAGCCGAATGTTAACGTCGCCGTTGAGTTTCTTAACGAGCAAGTTGAGAGGTTTTCTCGAAGGTTCCAAATGCGTCCCACTTATTCTTCCGGCAAGTCACGACCCTACGCTAAATAAGCTTGCCCCTCCCAATCCCAAGAGCCCAACGTCAGTTATGGAGAGTTACGTGAGGAATTGGCTTAGCTTCGCATCCTTCCTACTCTTCAACACAGTGAAACATTTTTCCGGGGCGAGTCGGACAAACTCCAATTTCAATGTGTTCAAGGAGGGTTGCGCGTTTTTTCGAAGCTCCGGAGCAACTACCAGACCCCTGATTGGCCGACTGATTCGTTTTCGGAGGGTGTCGAGGTATCTTTGAAGCTGCATTACCGCATCCTTAGAGGCCGGCACCCTCTTTATCTCTACCACCACAAGGTTGCCCTGCTTGTCTTCGGCGAAGATGTCAGTAAACCCAGCTTCGCCCAGGCTCTTCTCCTGTTGAAGAGGTTTCAGACCCGCCTCCACAAGGTCTGGTGCCGTGAGTATAGCCTGTTTCATTTGCTCCTCAGTAACGTGGAGTGCAAATTCGCCCGAATCCGCAAGCTTGCCAGTGGCGACTAAGCTAATTGTTTTGAATTCAATGGAGACGGTTTCTTTGGGCTGAGGACGGGACGCGTTGACTACTAAAGCGCCGTCATCAAGCTTCAAGCTCATCATACACTTTGGGGGTTGCCAGTTTACGGGTTCGTATCCGGTCGGTCGATGAACCAAGACTGATCCATCCTCTTTTATCATGGCAATTCTTTCGCCCCATTCCAATGTTGATGACGCCCGGCCTTCATAGTCAACTCTGCAATCGCCGATAATGATGACCAGGCTTCTTGACCGAAACGCTTTCTCGAGGATTTCCGCTGCCTCGGGCAACGATGGATTATTCTTCACTATGAGGGTCATTGACAAACGTTCCCGAGATTTCTGTGAGATCGTTTCAAGGGTTTCGACGGTACTTTCATCCTCCTCTCTCCGTTATATCAAGCAACGCCACTAAGAAATCTAGCCAATCTTGAAATAAGCAGGGTGTTAGTGTTGTCAACGACCCAAGTCTTGAAAGAGAAAGCTAAGGGAAAGGAGACTAAGGAGAAGGAGCCGAAGGAGACCCGGGAGGAAATTCCCGAGGAAAAACGAGAGGAACCCTTAGAGGAAGAAAAACCTGAAGCGACGACCGTTGAACCACCGAAGAAGAAGAAGTATGAGTTCATAGAAGACATACCGGGCGTCGGCCCTGCAACAGCTGAAAAACTTAGAGAGATGGGTTTTCACACCGTCGAATCACTCGCCACAGCCACGATCAAAGAATTGACTGTAGCGGGAGTCGGCGAAAAACAGGCGGCTAAAGTCGTCGTAGAGGCGAGGGACAGTATTGCGCTTAGCTTCATCAGAGCTGATGAACTAATCAAGATGAGACAGAACGTACGCCGCCTCACAACCATTAGCAGGCAAGTTGATGAACTTCTGGGTGGAGGATTAGAAACCCAAACGATAACAGAATTTTATGGCGAGTACGGAGTGGGCAAAAGCATACTCTGCCATCAACTCGCAGTAAACGTCCAATTACCCGAAGAGAGAGGCGGCCTCAACGGCTCCGCCCTCTACATTGACACCGAAAACACATTCCGCCCCGAATGGATAGTCCGCATGGCCAAAGCACTCGGACTTGACCCCACCGAGACCGCCAAGAGAATCATCTACTCAGAAGCCTTCAATTCTGATCATCAAATCCTTCTTCTTGAGAAGGCGGACCAGGTCATACAGGAAAACAATGTGAAGCTGATCATAGTGGATTCCCTAACCGCACATTTCCGAAGCGAGTACCTAGGCCGAGAGATGCTTGCCGAACGGCAGCAGAAACTCAACAGCCACCTGCACCGTTTGGTTAGGCTTTCACGTGCATTCAATGCATGTGCTGTGGTTACGAACCAGGTTATGTCTAAGCCTGACGCGTTCTTCGCTATGGTGGTGGAGCCGGTCGGAGGACATATAGTATCCCACACGAGCCATACTAGGGTGTTCCTGAGGCGCACGGCAAGTGGCCCAGTTAGGATATGTAGGCTCATCTCCAGCCCATACCTACCCGAAGGGGAACGCATATTCAAGGTAACTGAGGAAGGTATCAAAGATATCAGCGAAGAAGACGAAGTCAAACGCAGACGCTGAGAAACCCACACCCAAACCAGAACCTACCCCGACCTTCAATTCAGAAAGACTCTTCCAAGCACTCATCGAGAGAAGAAACGCTGACGCAGAGAAAGAACTGGATACAATACGAGCAACCCTTCCTTCCACGGAATCCGCGAAAGGTTACCTAAAGGCACTCGAAGGCCTGCTCCTAACCGCAAAGTCCAATGAAGACAAGTACCTTTACCTTTCGAAGATCGAGAAGACGCCCAAGAACCTCAAGAATCTTCGCAGGGAATTCAGCCAACAGGCAAAGAATGGGTTACACGGCGACTTTGATCGTGGTTACTTCCAGGCCCTGGAAAGTTATCTCAGAAAGCTAGAACGAGCTGGACCCACCCCAGAGCCCGCTGCGCCGAAGAAAGCGGATTGATTTCCGTTAGAGCCCGATCGTGTAGAAGAACACGGTCGTCATGATCCAGACGAAGATGAAGGTGCCGCCGCCCAGGGTTATGTCGCGATTCTTGCCCCTGAGCTCAGTCGGGCCGTAGTGAAGCATATGCCGTACGATTATGACAGAGAGAAGATAGAACGCGACGCCTAGGCCGATCCCGACATAGGTTGAAGCGTCGCCGAAACTGGCGGCATTGATATGGAGTATTTGGTTAGAGAGGCCTGCGAGTATCGCTAAGACGAAACGCATCCAGTAGACGACCGACGAGGGCTTGAGGAAAGGCTTTGGTTGAGTTTGAGTAGTAGTGGGTGTGGGTGTAGTCAACTCTCTCCCGTTCCAACTTAGCGTTTGCGGGCCCCTATCACGCGTCTCTAGATAATACTTGCCTGTCGCTCCCAAATGGCCCAGCAAAGTCCTTAAGGCCTCGCAAAAGATTCCATTTGTGACTCTCATTGACAACCGCCGCCGGTGCCCCGGACGTAAAGGTGGAGGATCTGATGTCAAGCCCAGTCATAACCATCAACGACACGGATACGGCACTCACGGCAACCAAACTAATGAAGAAACATGGGATAGGCTGCGTTGTCGTAGTCGACAAGTCAGGCAAACCTCTAGGCCTGATGACGGAGCGCGATGTCGTGAGAAGAGTAGCCGCCCTCGACCTACTTCCAAGTAAGGTAAAGGCAGGTAAATCAATGACCAAACCAGCATCGACCATCGACGCTGCCGCAAATGTAACCGATGCTGCAACAAGGATGCGACAGTTGAAGATCAGAAGATTAGTTGTCATGCAAGGCGGCAAGCTAACGGGCATCATTACCAGCAACGATATTGTCGACATCACCCCTGCGTTGATCGATGTTATGGCCGAAAAATCGCAGATCTCACCAGTCCAGAAAACCAAAGAAGCCGCCACGCTAAGCGGATACTGCGACAAATGCGGTTCATGGGCTGAAGAAATGAAGTCGCAAGATGGCCAGTTCCTCTGCGATGACTGCGCGGCAGAGGCTGAAGGACCAGCAGAAGAGGAAGACTGAGCCAAGGCATTAATCTGCTGGACTCGGTGGTACGACAGCAGATGGTGCGTAGAGACACTTGGCCTCGACCCTAATCGAATCAGCCGAAATCCTGATAGGGGATGAACTGACCCAGGCATACATTCTGATCGAAGGCGACAAGATCAGAAAAATCACAAAACTGAAACCAACATCTCCAACAGACCTGACCATAAATGCAGACGGCCTGTTGGCCTTACCGGGAATGATAGACGCCCACGTCCACCTGCGTGACCTAGAGCTTTCGTATAAGGAAACATTCGAAACGGGCACACAAGCTGCCGCGGTTGGAGGATTTACTACAGTTTTAGATATGCCTAACACGAGGCCACCGACCAGTTCCGCTTCGAACCTTAAGGAGAAAATGTCGCGAGCGGAGGGACGAATTTACTCAAACGTAGCCTTCCAAGGCTCCCTTCTTTCAGACCCAGCAGAATTGAAACGCATGGTTGAGACGGGAGCTATCGCGTTCAAACTCTACCTAAACAAGTCCCTCGAGGTATTCGATTCAAGCGACCAAATCAACCTCACCAATGCACTTCAAGCCGCGAAAGACAACAACGCCCTGGTAACCGTTCACGCTGAAAACGGAGACGAGATACGGAAAGTTCAACAGGAGAGCTTAGCACTCGGCAAAGACTCCGTTCAAGACTTTCTGAAAGCACACCCGGACCGGGTGGAGGTTTCCGCGGTTAGGAGAATCTTGGGTTTGAGCAGCCAGATTGGAGCACGAATTCACATCTGTCACATCACGATCCCGGAATCCGTTAAACTCGTCAAGAAGACGCCTAACGCGACATGCGAGGCTAGCGCCCACCATCTCTTACTCAATCAATCAGTATTTCGCGAGTTTGGAACAATAGCGATTTGTGTACCGCCGATTAGAACCGAGAAAGACAGGAGCGGACTTTGGAAGTTGTTTAGTCGTGGGGAAGTGGATATTCTCGCAAGCGACCACGCCCCCCACAGGCTCGAAGAGAAGATTACACCTAACGCATGGCAAGCCGCCTCCGGAGTGCCGGGTTTAGAGACCTCCCTACCACTCATGTTCACGCAACTTGCGACTGGAAGCCTTACCCTGAGAAGGCTCATTGAGGCCACCGCCACTCTCCCCGCGAGAATTTTCAACCTCCCCAGAAAGGGCGCCATCAAAGAAGGTTATGACGCGGACATCGTGCTCGTAGACCCTAAGGCAAAGTCACGGGTTGACCCGGAGAGTTTCCTGAGCAAAGCAAGGTATTCGCCTTTCAAGGGCTTTGAGTGCGTTGGAAGAGCGGTGTATACCATCGTAAATGGGTTGGTGGTGGCGGAAAAAGGGAAAATTGTAGGCCCGCCGGCGGGGCGAGTAATCAAGCGTGAATCTGCTTGAAGTTCCTGCTAGACGGGATGCTAGGGAAGCTGTCAAGATGGCTTCGCATGCTTGGATACGAAACCCAGTACCAAAATGACCAATCGGATAAGGACCTCCTCGCCGCAGCGAAGCGGGATTCCCTTATCTTGTTAACCTCTGACGAAGAACTCTATCGCACCGCATCCATCCGCGGCCTTGAATCATTCCTCATTCAAGGTCGCACCGAACCGGAACGGTTGGCGAGCCTCGCAAGACGCTACAGTCTTACGCTCGAAATGAATCCTAAAGATTCCAGGTGCCCAACCTGCGGCTCACCGATTACGGAAAAACCGAAGCACGAAGTGGAAGGCGCGGTACCCCCAGCAACTTTTAAAGTGTACTCGACTTTTTGGGTCTGCACGAACCCAAAGTGCGCCAAAGTCTATTGGCAAGGAAGCCACTGGAAGAAGATCGAGCAAACGCTCGTGACGGCGAAAAAGATTCTTGACGCCAACTCAAACCCCTCAACTGTCCCCAAACAAGCTTAGCCTTGAAGAGGGCACGCTGCTCGTCAGAACAGGACGAACGGCTGTCACAGAATACCTAGAGTCGAAGCGAATTATCAAAGTACCAAATGAAGTCGGGGAGAAGTTACGGAGGAAATCGGGCGTGTTCGTTACCCTCAATAAGATTGAGCCCGTTCACGAGTTGCGCGGATGTATCGGCTTCCCCTACCCAGAGGACACGCTCATTAACTCCACCATTAGGGCCGCGATATATGCCGCCACAGAGGACCCGAGGTTTCCGCCCGTTTTACTTGAAGAATTCAAAGCATCAATCACAATCGAACTTACTGCACTCACCCAACCCCAAGTCTTGAAGGCACCAGACAGGAAAATACTCCCCAATATGATTCAGGTTGGACGGCACGGATTGATAGTCGAAGGACTGGGGACCTCGGGCCTACTTTTGCCTCAGGTCGCTACAGAATGGAACTGGGACGCTTCTGAGTTTCTCATGAACTGTTGTCTAAAGGCGGGCCTTCCACCAGACTCATGGCTCCTCGAAGGAGTTGAAGTAAAAGTGTTCGAAGGCGAGATTTTCGAAGAACTCGAACCCGCCGGCAAGGTCAGGAGAAAGGCAACCGGTGAAGATTGAGAATGCGCGTGTACATGGCACCATGCGGAATCGGCCTAGGCCACATAACGCGATTGCACCCAATCGCCGAAGAGCTCAACAAACGCGGGATTTCGACCGTTTTCTCCACATACCTCGATGGCTTGGAGTATGCTAAGCACAATAGGCTGAGAACGTTCGAGGCGGTTCCGCTAAACTTCAGGGTTACAGCCGACGGAGCAATAGATTTCAAGATGACCGCAGCAACCGCGGGCTTCTCTTTAGGCATCAGAACGTTTCTTCGGCAAGTCACGCGAGAGATTCAGTTTCTGAAGCGGTTCAGGCCGGACGTGGTGGTTTCTGATTCACGAGCTTCATCCCTTGTTGCAGCGCGACTACTCCGAATCCCAGTTGCCTTGGTCCTTAACCAATTTCGAGTCGAAATAATTAAGCGCCCTACTGGTCGAAGGCTTAGCTTGCATGACCGGTTGTTCTTCTTTATCGCCAATATTGGTTGGCTTTTCATTCGCACCGCAATTCAACTCGTATGGGGCACCAGCCAAGTCATACTGATTCCGGACCTACCCGCGCCGTACACAATCTCACTCGGAAACCTAGCGATTCCTAACCGGTACAATGGAAAAGTGAAATTGATTGGGCCCACGATTGAAAGTCGTAATGGCTCTGCTACTGCGAAAAGATCGGCTAGACATGTTCTGGGTTTCGACAATAATAGGCCCGTAATCTATGGAGCGGTCAGCGGGCCGAAAATTGAGCGTGGAGTATTGGCGCGAATACTCTTGGAATCGTTTGAGCAGTTGCCTCGCGGATTCCAAGTAGTGCTCTCGCGTGGAGCGCCCAACGGCTCGAAGAAAAGTTACAGGGAAGGTGGGGTGAAGGTTTTCGATTGGTTAGAGAACCAGGATGATTTCATTAGAGCAAGCGATATTGTGGTGAGTAGAGCGGGTCATGGAACGATTATGAAGTCTCTCCTCTACGGGAAACCCATGGTCCTCATACCCATCCCAGACCACACTGAACAAATTGGCAACGCCCGCCGTGCCCTCCAACTTCACGTCGCTAGATTGATCGACCAAAACGCGTTGAACGGAGAAACCTTGGAATTGAGCATCGAAGAGATCCTAAATTCTGAGGAGTATCGGACGAAAGCTGCAGAAATCGGCCGAATAGCCGCATCCATGCGCGCGATCCCCACAGCCTGCGACATTATCGAAAATCTAAGCAGTCGATGCTAAAACTTCAATTCATGCACCAAATGACCGAACTCCGTAGTGAACCCAATATCCCTGCCCTGGACAGGAGATAGACTGTACTGTAATTCTTCATTGGGCATCAACTCATCCTTGCTTACTCTGGCTAGGCTAGACAACTCAGCTAGATCCTCCTCTTCTAGTCCCAACAACGGATAGAAGACTGGCAGCTCAACTCCTGTCACAGTTGATGCACCTAAGTTGCCGGATACGTCTCCAAGCACCAGTGCCTTGAACCTTTTTTCCTTTGCAAATCTGGCCGCAAGGGACCTAACCAACTGCCTCCACCCATCCGATCCGGCAGGAAGATCATTGGAGCTCTTCTCAAGTAACGGGTCGATTTCCAGAGTGAACGCTTTGTGGTTTGGCCGCGTCACAAGCCTATCCAGCCTCCGAGCCAGAGCCAGCTGAGTTCGGGCCTCTAAGCCCCTTATCACTCCTGACGTTGGGATGAACAACTCTACTACACATCCCCGCCGCATCATCGCGTAAGCCGCCAGAATCGACGGAGGGCCAGAATCGAGGACCGCGAGCATTTTCCATTGCGAAGATAGTGGCAGCCCTCCCGGCCCTTGCAACCTTTCGCAATACACGTAAGCGTCTTCCCCTACCAGATCAACGTAGAAAGTTACATCAGGATCATCAAGATCGACCGTAACGCCCTGCTGTTTCATAACCTGTAGAACCTCGGCGCCACCTTTCACTTCCACATCACGCCGTGAGATACCCCCCGGGGTCGAGCGATGTGCGCGAACCGCGAACGATTGACCAGTTTGTAGGCGCTGCTGGGCTAAGCTTGCGATTGTTCCGGTAATATCCGCGAGAGAGATATGCATTAGCAATTGTGCAGGAGCCGCGTAAGCGACGCCGAATACACTACTACACGGAACCGCAGAATCCCCCGGACCCTTCGCACCAAGGACTACCAGCCTCCCCGCCTCTTTCTCGACCCTGAAACCATCGAAACCTGCACGTGTGAGTGCGAATTTCAAGTCGTCAATTAGGCGTTGCTCCAGGGTTCGCCTGACCGGGGAGCTCTTCAACGTGAACTCTGAGGAGGCGACGAGTACAACTGGCTGACTGGCCTTGGACAAGAGGAACTCCCCTATGGATGGATTAGGGGGAGCGGACTACATTAGGATAAACGAAGGAAAGAAAAAAGCAGGGTGTCTGTCACCCTGACAGACGAGTGCTATTCCTAGTAGTCTTCTCCGCCGGGCATGCCGCCCATGCCGCCTGGTCCACCGGGCATTCCGCCTGGTGGTCCGCCGCCTTTGCCTCCCTTGGAGGCTATGACGTCGTCGATCCGGAGGATCATTGATGAGGCCTCAGTGGCAGATTTTACGACCTGTAGCTTTACTCGAAGTGGTTCTAGGACATTTATGGTTCGCATGTCCCTGACCTTTCCTGAAAACACGTTTACTCCGTACCATCGGTTTGCCGGGTCTTCATGCTTGGCGCGCAGCTCGACCATGATGTCGATTGGGTCTAGGCCTGCATTTTCCGCGAGTGCGAGTGGAATGCTCTCCATGGCGTCAGCGAAGGCCTCGATGGCCAACTGCTCACGCCCGCCTACCTTGACGGCGTATTCTCTAAGTTGCTTTGCCGTCTCCGCTTCAGGCGCACCGCCGCCGGCAACCATTTTGCCGTCCTCGATGGCATCGCGAACAACGCATAGTGCGTCGTGTAGTGATCTTTCCGCCTCGTCTACCACGTGTTCTGTTCCGCCCCGTATGACGACAGTGACGGCCATCGGGTTTTTGGCTTCGCGTACGTAGGTTAGTTTGTCGTCGCCGATCTTTGTCTCTTCGATAACCTTTGCCTCTCCGAGGGATGCTGAGTCTAGGTCTTTGACGCTGGCTACGATCTTGGCTCCGGTGGCTTTGGCGAGTTTCTCCATATCGCCGCTGCTCATGTTCTTGACTGCGGAGATCCCCTTCTTGGATAGGAAGTGTAGGGCTATGTCGTCGATTGATTTTTCGCAGAAAACGAAGTTAGTCCCGCTCTTGACAACGTCGTCAACCATCTCCATTAGCATTCGTTCCTCTTCGTCGAGGAACATTTTCATTTGGTCTGGGCTGTTGATGTTGATCTTCGCATCGAACTCCGTCTTCTCTATTTCGAGCTTAGCGTTGAGGAGTGCAATCTTGGCGTTGTCTATGTGTTTTGGCATCTGCGGGTGAGCGATCTCCTTGTCGACCACGATGCCTCGGACGAGCTCTGTTTCTTCAAGGCTTTTGCCGTGTTTCTTAAGCACCTTAACGAGGTCTACGTCGACCTTAGTCTTGCCGTCCCTCGTCTCCTTCACGAGGAGAGCCGCATCGACCGCAATCTTCGCTAGATGATCCTTAGAACCCGTGACACCCTTCGTGCTCATGGCGGTCATGGCGATTTTTCCAAGTGTTTCGGCATCGTTGGGATCTATTTTTTCGCTCAGGCTTTCGAGAATTTCCCGAGCCTTATCCGCCGCCTTCCTGTAGCCTTCAACGATAACGGTCGGGTGAACATCCTTGTCGAGAAGCTGCTCCGCCTTGTCCAGCAATTCGCCGGTCAAAACTACAGCGGTAGTAGTTCCATCGCCTACCTCGTTGTCTTGTGTCTTGGCGACTTCGACGAGCATCTTAGCCGCTGGGTGCTGGACGTCTAATTCCTTCATGATCGTGGCGCCGTCGTTTGTGATCACCACATCCCCTATTGTGGTGACAAGCATCTTGTCCATACCACGCGGGCCGAGAGTAGTCTTAACGGTCTCGGCAACGACCTTCGCCGCAAGTATGTTATTCCGTTGTGCATCTTTGCCGGTAGAGCGTTGAGTACCTTCCTTCAAAATCACAATTGGTATTGATTGTTGGTTAGACATGTGAAACAATCACTTTTGTTACGGCAGGTAAAAAACCCTATATAAAAATTTCGGGCGCGGGTTCTTTTGCATCTACGGGACACCTTTTTCCTTGTTTTTGGCTTTGCAAGGCGGGACACGGCATGAAAGGGGTAGCTTCAACTCAGGCCCGTTTAAGCAACCAAAAGGCAACCA
>Ga0074044_10004228_pt1 | contig 11960 bp, 12 predicted proteins | sample BogForMeECP23OM1_FD_94443 | JGI IMG/M metagenome (GOLD analysis project Ga0074044, IMG submission 94443) | Bog forest soil microbial communities from Calvert Island, British Columbia, Canada - Bog Forest MetaG ECP23OM1 | ecosystem: Environmental > Terrestrial > Soil > Wetlands ...
AACCCAAGCGCCATCGTTAACCCAGCACCGCTCACCACCCACTCAAAAAACTCTGCCCCGCAAAATTCACCACCTCAACAACTACCACTCACAACACAAACCAATTTCCTCACAAACTCTCAGAGTGGCACCTAAAACGATGAGGGTGAACGCCATCACCGCCAGCCTCACCACAATCCGCATTACGCTTCCTCCACTTTTCTTGGCATCGCGAGGTCCCCAAAACCAACCGGACAGTTCCGTGCCCGCAAACTCTGCCAGTTGGGCGAAGCATACGCGAGATCCGGCTAGACCTCTGGCGCATCGAATCTTAATTTGAAGCCGCAATCGTGGCAATGTACTTCAATCTAGAATTTCCAGATGACATTGAGCGCGACGAAGTTCAGGTAGTTCGACGAGTAGTGCCCCTGCAGCGTTTGCGGTAGCAGCGTTTTCGCTCCTGCGGTAGCACTGTACGGACCGGGCCCTGCGTCCATGAGCTTTCCTACCCAACCGATATTGGATTCTGGAAGAGGAAGCCGACCAGCAAGTGCGGAACGCCGAGGTATTTGGCTGCGGTCGCGGGTCCATCTTCCCAGGCGTGCTTTCCAGACGCCGGATCTCTTCCCGTCGGAAACACAAAAGTCGGTCCAATGCCCCGCCGAACCCGGTTTCCTTTGGATTGGGCCAGTTTGAGACGAACAAATCGAACAGCTCCATATCGGTAAACTCGGTTATGGTGGAGCTGCTCGAAGATGTCGCGAGCAGCCGGACTTGAAAGGTGGGGCGAACGACTTGCTGAAACGGGAGCCTGAAAATGCTTCGATCGGCACGATAGGGACGTAGCTGAATCGTGTTTGTCTGCGCAGACGTCTGAATATACCGCGGCGTGTACAGGTCCTGGAACTGCAACTGAGCGAGGATCGCGGTCGGGTCGTTTACCTCCCGCGCCAGGTGATCCTCCGCAGATTCACCAGCACCCTGCGGGAGATTCTGGCCCAGCGCGCTCCCGCTCATAGCAAGCAGAATGAAAACAAATGCTTCGCTGGTCCGTATTGACATGGAGTGCTTCAACGGATTTGCTCGCCGCAGCTTCATCGATTCTCTATTTCTTGAACCGCGGATCGACTCATCTGCATTCCCACCAGTCGAGCGACCAGGATGGCCCGATAAAATTGGCCAGTGATTCCTTCGGCGACCGCCGCATAGCTGGCTTGCAGGGTCAACGGAGTGATGTCGCCGAAGCCGATGGTGGACAGCGTCGTCAGGCTGAAGTAGCCGAAAATCGGGAAAAAGTTTTGATACTCGGTCGGCTGGCTCGAGCCCGCGGTCACGATGCCGGCAAAGGATTCCGACTCAGCTCTCTCCAATCAGTGTGCGCACCGCGAACGCAGCTATGAGCGCCGCGAGATTGACCTCAATTCCGGCCGCCCCCAACATTGCAGGCGTCAGCACGCCCACCAGCACCGCGATCGGGCTCCACGTTAAAGAGGCGACCGGCTCTGGCCTTTCGCCAGCCGGTTATCTCGCCGCTTTTGGTCATGTCATCGAGCTTAAGCGAAGAGGAACCGCAACGAACTAACGATGTGCCGTTTGCCGGTAGCCGCGAACTGGTGTGATATCGCGCCATGCTACTTGCCGATATTGACCATCGCGTTGCGCAGCGGAGCACTCGAGATCTGAATCAGCCCGGCAAATGGCCGGTCCAACTCCAATATCAGGAAGATCGCACCTGAAACCGATAAAGCACACAAAAACAGAGTTGCCACGACCGTAGCGTTGCGGGGCGCGAAAAGCCCAAAACTCAGAAAAATAATAGTCACCCAGAAAATGAGCAATACCAGGAACGGCATCGGGATCGAGCGGCCGCCCTGCTCGAACAGCAACAAGCGCGCTTGCCCGATGTCGATGCTCATCTTCACCGCTTCGGCCTGAAGCGAGCGCTGAACGTCGTTCTGCGGCGTGAGTTCCTGGATCTTGTCGAAGAACAATTCACCCCCAGCCGTGGTCGGCCCCAACTTTGCACTTCCAGAACCGTCATTAGGCCAAAGTCGATCGATCATTCCAGAGACGGAGAGCTTGAGAAGGTCGCGAGCTTCTTTCGTCTCAGGTCCGTAGTGCGCCAGTACGCGGTCGACTAGGATGATGTTGGCGGCAGCTTGGGTGAGTTCGTTTCTCTGAGTGTCGTAGGAACTTTTTGCCGAACTGATCAGCAACGCTAGAACCAGCGCCGACATCGTCGCGGTCAGACCCATCCCCAGTTTGATTACATCCTTGGACTCGGTGCTCAGGTGATGCTCGGGAAGAATCACCTCAAGAGCCATGCCGAGCAGAGCACCTCCAAAGACGCATGCCATCACGATGCAACCGACGTCGATTGGGCTCACGGGTGTTTCCTCCGAACCTCAGTTCCCGTTCTTGAATGAGCCCTTTGACCGCGAGAACCGATCAGCCCCGTAGCTAGCGTGCCAGCGAGCTCCAGAGATTAGGATATAGCAGCGATAATCCAAATGTAATTGCGTATCTTGGAGCTGGCCCGTCGCCCGACACGTTCCAAGCGGGCTCGACGAAGTAGTTTGACGTATTGTGGGCTAATTTTGAAGACCCGGCCAACTCCAGCATCGACTGGCAGTCTGCTGCTTGTTTGTCTGCCAGTCGAAGATCGTCTGCGGCTCGGATCTGACGAACCAGCCATGGCCGAGCTGATAAATGATGAACGGGTGAAGAAACAAGGCGTTCGTGGCTGGGCGAGTCGCATCTCCCGCAAATGAGACAGGATTTTGCGCTAGCACTCCGAACAGCCAATTGCGCGGTGTGAACGCTGCGGCCGCTGCGGGCCCGGCCTTGCCATTTACCTTGACCGGTGGCCGGGTCGCTAGCAGTGGGAAAGACAAAGGTGGGTCCCACTCCGAAAAGCAGGCTGTGTCCCGGATCAAGCACTGCTAAATCGACAAAGCGGATGTCACCGAACCCCTTCAATGAACCTAAGGGAAATGGAAGCGTGACCGCAGCTGGAATCGTCAGCAGTGACAGCTGCGGAAATGGCAGCAGTCGATATTGGGGCAGAGGCATGCCGTTGGCGATCGAAAACAGGTTGCCCAGACCGCGCAACCCCCTTGGAAAGCGGGTGCGTATGCGTCCTGCAATCGGACCTGGAAGAGACCGGATATAGGCGCGTTTGCCTGATTAAGGAGCTCGGCCTGGGTCGGATTTGTCGCCCTTCCACTGTCAGCCTGAGCGGCGCCTGCTCCTATGCCCGCGTGAATCAACCAAGCCAGGATAAGAGCTACTGCTCGAATATTCATCGACTTGCATCTGAGTCCAGGGTCTTATGTTCCGCAGGCTGACTTGCGGATTGAGTCATCTGCATGCCCACCAGCCGCGCGACCAGGATCGCAAGGTAGAACTGCCCCGTGATGCCTTCAGCCACCGCTGCGTAGCGGGCCTGCAGAGTTACTGGAGTGATGTCACCAAAGCCGATGGTGGAAAGTGTAGTCAGGCTGAAATAGATGAGAACGGGGATGGTCTGCTGCTCGGAAGCAGGACCCCCGGCACCGAAGCTAAAGGCATTGGGCTGTACGTCGTGAAGTACGATATAGAAGAGCCCAAATGTCAATCCGAACAGCAGATAGACCGAGATCGCCATGCTAATGACTTCTCGTGTGATGTCCTTTTGCTTCAATACCGCGCGCAATTCGTTCCACGTAATGAAGGCAAAGAGCAGCAACCACACAATAGAACCGGCCAGGTAGATCGAATGGCTCGGTGTGAAAATTACGATCAATCGTTCCGCAATAGCGGGAATTCCCAGCGTCCAGGCAATGATGCTTCGCCTCCTCCTCTGGGCTAGAAGGGTTTGGCGGTCGCCCACCAACTCGTCGACGTCAATGTTGTACAGAGATAAAATAAGGAGCATCAACATCGCCAAGCTGAATAAGATAGGGCCCGCTCCGGAATCGCCGATCAATGGTCGCACCAAAAACGCGGCGATGATCGCAGCGAGCAGCACCGTATGCCTGTGCGGCGCAAGGCGACGATGGAGTTCCTTTCGAAGATGGGCCAGAAGGCCGGCCTCGACTGACGTATGTTCCCGGCGGCGCGCCATCGCTAAGACCCTATTCGTCCACCTCCTGCCAGCTCTTGTCAGGATTGTATCCGGTTATTTCGCTCGCCAACCTGGCGGTCTCGGTTCCAAGATCCTTTTGAACGAGGACGCCATCCTGATCGATCATGAATGTCATCACTCCAGAAGCGCGATACTCGGCCGGATAGGCCAGAAATGCGAATCCTTTGGTCATTTTACCATTGACCAGGTAATTCCTCGTGCCTCCCGGGGCATTCCTGCCCTGACTTGTCAGTATTTTGTAGTAGTAGCCATGAAACGGGATAGGATTCCCGCCACTGTCCTTCTTGTACCCCTCTGCGGTAGCACTCGCGACGAGGGGCCCAATGGGACTCTCGGGCCGTCCTTGGACGGTTTCCCAGTAAAGCCCGTTTTGTTTACCCGTATCACTCAGGATCTTTCGGGCGAACTGGCCCGCACGCTCGCCATCGTGCCCATCGCTGGCATACTCCGACTGGGCGTCAGCCAGGTTTTCGAGAACCTTGATCGTAAACAGCTCGTTTCGACCTATTCGTCTGTACAGCAGCTCTTCTTTGCCAGCAGCCGTATCGAAAACCCAGCCATCGCTCTTCTTTACGAGCAGAATCGGAACCGGCCAGTTACCGGCACCGACATAAAGAATGACGTGGCCCTGATCGTCGTACTCGAGCCGATGCATTTCCTGGTAGCGGCGCACGAAGTCGTCGCGCGCGTTCTTGTCGGCGACTGGGTCTCCAGATGAAAGTACCTGATCCGCGTCCGGGCCCAGTATCGAGTTCAGTGTTTTCATGTCGTCCGCTTTGTCAGCGGCGACCAAAGCGCTAACCGCGGTGCTTGGTGACTGGAACACTTGCTGCGTGGTGGTGTCTTCCGCGGACGTGAAAGGCGGGACGAACAGGCACGCCAAGAAAAGCGCTGAAAGAGCGACCGCCGGACGAGCGAGCGAGATCCTCACTCTTGGATAATTGAAAATATTAAACATGAGTCGCTCCCCTGTCGCATCCGCGGCGCTCCAGATTGATCTCGAGGCAGTCCTTGGTCATTTCATTTGGCGCCATTGGAAATTCCTCAATTGCCTTTTTTTCGGCCGCCTGGACTCCCGCCTCCTCCCCGATTTCCACCGCCTCCACCATTTCCACCGCCCCCGCCATTTCCACCGCCCCCGCCGCGTTTTGCGTTACCGCCTCCACCACCGTTGCCACGTCCGCCAGCGGATTTTTGATTTCCCTTGACGCTGGCTTGTCCGCGGTCGCTGGATGCCCGCGTATTTCCGCCGGGCTCGTATCCTCCCAATGCGCTGTTGCGGCCGCCCGTGCTGGTACTATCTTTCGCGAAGCCTCGGGCCGGGTCCGCTGCACGATTGGCAGGATTGGCAGCAGCGGGCCGATTTGCAGCGACAGGATTAGCGGGCTGATTGGGTCGATTTTTCCCGGCCTCCTTCCTGTTCGGATTGGACCCGGCCGGATTGTTGGGAAGGGTACTCGCCTTGGGAAAATTGGGCTTGGCGATATTAGGATTGGCCGGCCGTGCGGTTGCCGGGTTGTAGGGCCGTGTCGCCGGAATTCCGCCGTTTGGACGATTGTATCCACCGCCACCATTGTAGGGTGGATTGGTGCCGGGATACGGCATCGGTCGCGCCGGGTATCCTGGCCGCGGGTATCCAGCGTTGGGTGGACGATATCCAGGGTAGCCCGCACTAGGAGGTCGTCCCGGGTACACATTGTTGTTGGTAACGTAAATATTGTTGTTGTATTTGACTGAACTGCTGTGGCCCCCGCCTCCGTACCAACTGCAGCCCCAGTTGTTGTTGCCATTGTTGATAAGCGACCCAAGCAAGATCCCGGCCCCGAACGACAAGACACCGGTTAGTAGCAAATCACTGCCGCTGTATCCCGGTGGCGGCGGGACCGGCGCGCCATAGGCACTAGTGGGATTGTACTGTGGGACGTAAACGGTGTTCGGCTGAGCTGGCTGGATGATGACCGTCTGCTGCACCGAGGGCTGCACCTGGCCTTGCGCGGCGGGAGGAGCCGGCTGGACTTCAACTTGCTGTTGCGCAGTGGACTTCAGTGTTCCCGCGTTCACCGCCATGTTGCGCAAGACCTGGATCGCATTCATCACGTCGGCGGGCTGGTTGTAATACGCCTCGCCCAGAGCCGAAGTCCACGCCAGGCTGTTGTTCATCGTATCAAGCACGGTAGGAAATTGAGTCAGCGACTTGATGCTGGGATCCCATGCTTGCTGATTCACCTGGCCGGCCAGCTGATCGCCAGTCAGGTTATGGTTCTGCTTGAGCCATCTGTCTGCGTCCACTACCTGAGTCGGATAGGTAGATCCGGCCAGGATCTGCGCCACCAGCACGTCAGGATAGAGCGCGATGGGCGAAACCAGTTCCTGCAACTCCTGTGCGGTAGCAGCCCCTGGGGGAGGACCGGGTTCAACGGCCGCGGTGGGAGGAGGAGCGGCCTGTGCCGCAGTCGCTGCGATGCTCGGCTCCGCCTGTGTCGACGGCGCGGCGGTAGGTTGATCATCGCCGCGCGAGCAACCGGTGACCATCGGCGACATGGACAGAAGGACGGCCGCTGCAAGTATCAGCGGCAACGATCGGCCTTCCGGCCTCGCTAGTAACTTCATTGTCGATAAACCTCGGCGTCCACGATGGTCAGGTCGCTCATGAGATCAGTTGCCCTTCGCCTTGGAAAGACCGGTCTCCAGAAAAAGCGCTACGATTTCTGCTCGGCTTCCGCACGGATCGCCGCGGCAATGTCGCCGCTCATCTTCGCGACTGCCCGGCTGTGTGCTGCTGCAAGCGCGTCGAAGCCTTGACCCTGCACGGGTTCGCGCGCGACGGTGCGTCCCGAGCGTGTTTGCCCGTCTGCAACCTTGCGCACCGTCCATACTGCCTCGACCGTCGCTGCCTGGCCTTGAACCGACTCGAAGCGCTGCACGTCGATTGTGACCCTGTAGTCCGGGGCAAAGTTAGCCAGCTCTGCCGACGCCACCTCAGGCGTGCCGAGCAGCACGACCAGGTTGCCGGCGACGGCCCGTGCGATGCTGTCGTTCAGCGGCGCGACCCATCGATTGAACTCGTCCACCTCGACGCGGTTCGGCGTTACCTGCACGACGAACTCCGGTTGATCCACCGAAGCGGGTATCGTGACCGGGCCAACCATCACCGCGGCGGGCGTGGACGGCGTGCCGTCTGCCGCGGCCGTCGAACTCAGGGAGTAGAACCGCGCCGGGGCTGTGCTGCATCCTGCAGCTACCGTTGCCGCCAACGCGATCGAGAACAGTTGCGCGATACGCCGTGCCATCACTTTGGCCCCCCCTTCTTGCCTTGAAGGAGCGCCTCAGGGTGGCGCTCGAGATAGTCTGCAAGCACACGCAACGACCGCGCCGCGCGGCTCACCTCCTGCAGCGTGCTGCTGAACTGCTGGACCTGCGCGGAATTCGGTTCGGTGAGGTTGCTGGTGTTCTCCAGCGTGCCGCGCGCGCTGGTGAGTGTGCCTTGCGCCGTCACCAGCGTCTTATCCAGCTCGGTGATCGCCTTCTGTAGGTCAACGCCGATGTCCTGGAACGGCACCTTGTCGAGCTTCTTGATGATATTCTCTACCGTTGCCTCGGTCGCCGCGAACTGCCCCGGAGTGGTCGGCAGCTGCACCGGCTTCTGCGACCAGTCAACCGTCGCCGGCGGCGCGCCAGGGAAGAAGTCGAGCGATACGAACACGGCCCCTGTTAACAGATTCCCTGTTTTCAGTTGCGCTCGAACTCCGTGGGCGACCAGGGTGTCGATCAACTTCCTGCGCATCGTCTCGAGATCCACGCCGGCCGACGTATCGAGGACTCTTACCCCGAGCCTCGTCGGGTCCAGGTGAATCGTCACCGGCACCGAGAACTCGAAGGTCTTGATGTCGATTTGCGCGCGAACATCCGCAACCTCGCCGATAGGGATGCCACGGAACTCGACCGGCGCTCCGGGTGATAGCCCCCGCACCGAGTCCTTGAAGATGAGCACATAGGTCTGCGGATTGCGCGGGGGAGGGTTGAAGGCCTGGGCCCGGTTGGCGAACAGCGTGAAGACGGTGTTCTCGTCGGCCGCCGGCAGAATAGGATCGGTTGCGGCGGTCTCGAACGCGATACCGCCTATAAGGATCGACAGCACCGACTCAGTCTGCACCGTAAGGCCGCTGGCCGAAAGCGACACGTCGATTCCGCTCGCGTGCCAGAAGCGCGTGTTGGGGTTGACGTACTGGTCGTAAGGCGCTTGCACGAACACCTTGACAGTCAAATTCTTGCCGTCCTGGTCGAGCGCGTACGACGCGACCTGCCCGACCTGCAGCCGCCGAAAGTAGATCGGCGTGCCGGTGTCCAGCGAGCCTAAGTCCGGCGTTTTCAGGACGAAGAAGCGGCCGATTTCGCCGGTTATCACCGGTGGCGTCTCCAGCGCCACAAAGTCGCGCCTGTCTTCCTTCGAAGAGCCTATTTCCACCCCGATGTATGCCCCCGAGATAAGCGTGCCCAGCCCCGTAATGTTGGCGCCCGATATCCGTGGCCGCACGACCCAGAACTTCGTATCATCGACCAGGAATGCCTCCGTCTTGGGCGCCATCTGCGCATGCAAAATCACGTGCTGATGATCGAGGGACAGCTCTATGTTTGAGACCGTGCCGATATCGACGCCGTTGTAGTGGATCTTGGTCTTGCCAGCCTCCAGTCCTTCTGCCGACTTCATAACGATCGTTATCTTCGGACCCTCGCTCAGGACCCTCGTCACTGCCACCCATGCGCCGACAATCGCCGCCAGAATCGGGATGAACCAAACCAGCGAGAGCCGCGTGCGCTTCTTAGGCACACTCCTCGACTCGGGCACTGAAGAGCGTGGTGGATCGCGATCAGGCATAGGTAACCTCTTTTGAATCTGGCTCTTGCGAACTTACCGAATCCCAGATCAGCCGCGGGTCGAACGACTCGACCGCGAGCATCGTAAACACCACAACTGCCGCAAAGAAGATCAGGCCAGGCCCCGGCTCCACCGACATGAGCGGCTGAAGCTGGATGAGGGCCGCGGTGAAGGTATCGACGAATACATCGACCATCGACCAGCGCCCAATGAACTCGACCATTCTGTACATCCGGATCCGCTGCTCGTTGTTCGCCACCGAACCTCGCTGTGCGGTGATCAGCAGGTAGGCAAGAGCGAGGATCTTCGCGCTAGGGATCATGATGCTGGCCACAAGCACGATGATCGACAGCGGCCATCCCGTCGGCGACCACAGCAGCACTACTCCTTGCAGGATGGTGTCGGACTCGGCACCCGCCGCCGTGGTCGTCGTCAACACAGGAAGCACGTTGGCCGGGACGTAGCAGATCGCCGCGGCTATAAGGTATGCCCACGTCCGCTGGAAGCTCGCGGGCTTGCGGTACGCGAGCTCCTCGTTGCAGCGCGGACAGCGTCCTTCCCGCTCGCCAGGCGCGGGACGCGAGAGCAGACCGCAGCCTTCGCAGCTCTGCAGACCTTGTTGCATCGCGGTCATCGCTGCCGGACTCACGACGTTCCCTCCGCCAAACCAATACCGGCGGTCTCGTGCGGCGCTTCGTCCGCCCACTGGATCCTCTCCCACACCTCTCTGGAGTCGAAGCTGGCCGACATCCCGGCCAGGATGAAGACCAGCACCCACAGCACGAACAGCGCCACTCCCGGAATCACCGTCGCATAGTCCGCAATCTTGACCAGCGCGACCAACACGCCGACCATCATGACTTCGATCATGCTCCAGATGCGGGTGGTTGGGTGGTAGCGCAGCAGCGTTCCCACCCATCTAGGCGGTCGCTCGCGCATCGCGCCGAGGACGATCGCCAGCATCAGGCCTATTTGCAGCGCCGGCGCGATGACTGCCGTGAACAGCACCAGCACGCCGACGATCTTCTGCCCGTTGTCCCACAGGTGCTGGGCCCCCCCGATCACCGTGGTCGAAGCGTCGCGCCCGACGATCGTCAGGCCGAGCATTGGAACCGTGTTCGCAACCACGTACAGCACCGCGGCCGCGAGCGTCAGCGCCAGCGTTCGATTGGGTGAGTCCTCACGATGGCGCCACAGCTCCTTGTTGCATCGCGGACAGCGCGCCGAAGCACCCCGCTCAAGCTCGGGCATGCGCTGCAACAAATCGCAATGCAAGCACGCAATGAACGAAGCGTCGCCGACCGGCTGGTTGTAACTCATTGCAAGATTGCTTCTGGCTGAGAATTGCCGTCGATTCGGGCGACGCTCAGATGTCGAAGGCTCACAATGCACCAGATGGCCATCGCCGCGTGTAGCACAACGGCCGCCGGCCACAAGACCACGCCCGCCGGCTGCGACCGGAAGCCGGCAGCCCCAAGGATGAGAGCTACTCCGATATTGTAGATCACCAACGCTTCCACCAATCCTCTCGCGGCGCGGCTTTGCGTGTCACCGCGCGCAAGCCAGAATGCTACTCCCAGCGTCAGCAACGCGACGCCAGCAACCCGCGCCGCAGCCAAGGCGGCTGGTCCCTCTAGCGGCGCGCCGAGCAAGAGATCCACCGCTGTCGTCGGTAAAAACAGCAGCGCCAGGCCGGCTCCGGCTTCGATCACTGCGGTAGCTGCGTACAGAGTGTTCACGGGCCGCCTAGTCCCTGGCCCTGGCTAGTCTCTCCGCAATCGCCTTTCGGTCCGCGTCCGTCAATTGCTCAGGCCCGAGGTTGAAGGTCAGCTTGTCGATCGTGCCGGTAAAGCGGAACGGCAGCTTATAGTCGTTGTTCACCGCCGTACGGGTATCGCTCCCAATGTCGAACGTCTCGTCTATTGCCATGAGCAACGGAATCGTGTGCGGGATCTTCTTGCTGGCTATCTCCTTGCCATCGACCGTAAATACTCCCGTGCCACCCTTGCCGGGTCCGGGTCCGTCGTACTTGAAGTCGAACACTATAGTGTGTTTGCCCGGCTTGAGCGCTTCGGCCAACAAGCCGCGGCCTAACGGTCCTCCCTCCCAGCGATAGTGCGTCAGATCGAGAAGGTTGTAATCGAAGACCGGCTTGCCTCTGAGCAGGTAGAGGCCATAGCCGCCGAAGCGGCCGCCCAAGGTCACGATCATTCCTTCCGCCCCACCAGGCGGGATCGTCACATCGGCCGTGATGGTGTAGTCCCTGTCCAAAATACTAGGAGCATTACCAGGCGGGATCCCGGAGACCTCACCCGAGTAGGTGAATACGGTCCGCCCGGCGACCGCGCTCGGTCGCGGCGTCAGGAGGCGCGAGAAGCCCGTGTTATCCAGGGGCAGGACCTGATATTTCGCGGCTTCAGTCAGGAACAACGCTTGCATTTCCTTGAGCTTGTCCGGCGTTTTCGAGGCGAGGTCGTTGTATTGCGAGTAGTCGTCGGCGATGTTGTAGAGTTCCCAGTTGTAGTCGTTGACGTCGGTCAACTTGCCCGTTGCCAGGAGCCAGGGTGCGGCGGGAGGCGTGGTGGATGCAATCCAACCGTCGTGGTAAATCGCGCGATTGCCGACCATCTCGAAATACTGCGTATCGTGCTTCGACGGAGCACTCGCGTTTGCCTTATCGAACGTGTAGACCATGCTCACGCCTTCAATCGGCTTCTGTTTGATCCCATTGACGACGTCGGGCGCCTTGATACCCGTGGCTTCCAGAATCGTCGGAACAATATCAATCACATGATGGAACTGCGGGCGAATGCCGCCCACATCCTTGATGTGGCCGGGCCACGAAATTGCCAGACCCTGCCGGGTGCCGCCGAAATGCGACGCCACCTGCTTGGTCCACTTAAAAGGGGTATCAAACGCCCACGACCATGCTACTGACATATGCGGGTAGGTTTTGTCCGAGCCCCAGTCTGTGTAGTG
>Ga0074044_10004230_pt1 | contig 11958 bp, 10 predicted proteins | sample BogForMeECP23OM1_FD_94443 | JGI IMG/M metagenome (GOLD analysis project Ga0074044, IMG submission 94443) | Bog forest soil microbial communities from Calvert Island, British Columbia, Canada - Bog Forest MetaG ECP23OM1 | ecosystem: Environmental > Terrestrial > Soil > Wetlands ...
CAACAAATCGAACATCCGTCCCGGCGATGCCGCCGTGCTGGACGAGGCCGCCTCAACTCTCAAGGCCAATCCCGGCGTTGACATTGACGTGAATGGATATTGCGATGCGATCGGAGGCGAGGAGTACAACGTGAGATTATCCGACCGTCGCGCAAATTCGGTCGTCGATTACCTGGTCAAGGATGGAATCGCGGAGAGCCGGCTACATCCGCACGGCTACGGCAAGACCAATTTCGTGGCGACCAACGATACTGCCGAAGGGCGCGCGCAGAACCGTCGCGTCGAACTGGCGCCCGAACAGTAAGGACGCATACCACGGGGCGCTCGCAATCTCGCGAGCGCCCCGCCTCCGATCCCTCGCCCGTTATTTCACCGGAGAGGTCAGGTGAGGGTGCAGATCGCGATGCGATGCGGGCGCAGAATGCGAGAGGGGGGACTTGAACCCCCACGCCTTGCGGCACCGGATCCTAAGTCCGGCGCGTCTGCCATTCCGCCACTCTCGCCTGAGTTAAGAAATTATTGGAAAATCGGCGCCTTTTGAAGCGTTACTCGATGACGCGCTGGGTAGCGGTCGCTGCAGGCTTGGGAGTTGCGCGGATATGTTCGAAGACCGCCTTGTTGGCGGTGGCAAGCTGACCCACGGCGGCCAGGATTCTATCCGACATCTCGTCGGCAGCGCCTTTGCCGACTCGAAACACGGAAGAATCTTCGTACACTTCGCCCGGCAGCTTGTCGGAATAAATTGTGAACGCGACCGATACCGCGGACATTGTGCCGGACAGCTTGCTATCGACTCCCGGGAGTCCCGCAAACAAGTCCACGCACCAGAGATGCACTCCGATTCCATATGCGTCGGCGTGATCGACCAGCCGATATGCGGCCGAATCGCGAACTTTGTCCTTGAAGTCGGAGCAAAAGCTTTCGCCGACCGGATCGGAGCAATGACAATCCACCAAGACGCTGAGTCGGGTTTCGTTTTCGTTGCCTGCCGCTCGCGCCTGCGCGGGAAAGATCAGCAGGACCAGGGCCAGCATTCCGATTGAGGCTGCGATATTCGGTTTCAAAGTAAATGGCAGGGTAGCGGAGTCGCGGCGATCCGGGCAAATGCATCGTTTTCAGCATCGCGACAGCGCCCTCGTCGCATGCTAATATTCCACGGTTATCGCTAATGAGGGAGTTCGAACATTATCCGATGCTGCTAAACATGAATCAGTCGAAGCGAATTCGCCTTGGGTCCGCGCGGAGTATCGTTCCCGCTATTGCCGCCGCCGTCGCAATCGTGTGCGCGGCCATTGCCCCGCATCCCGCATGGGCCGACGACCCCAACGCGGTGGTTGCCACGGTCGGCGATCACAAAATCAGCGAGAAGGATCTCGACGGGAAGGTGCGCGCGATACTCGAGAAGGAAGTCGATCAAGTGATGGCCGACAAGACTTCCGACAGGACTTTCGATCTCAGGCGCCGGACGCTCGAGTCGATGACTAACGACTATCTCGTCGAGCAGGCCGCCCAGCGCGACAAGCTGAGCGTCGATGACTACCTCAAGAAACAATACAGCGGCGAATCGGCTGTGACCGAAGCCGACGCGAAAAAGTTTTACGACAAGAACAAGGGGGCAGGCACGGCGCCGTTCGACAAGATCAAACCGCAGCTGATGGAAATGATGAACCGCCAGGCGCTGCTCGAACGCCTGCGCAAGAATGCGCCGGTGAAGATTTTGCTCGAGCCCAAGCGCGTCGCCCTGAGCAGCAGCGGCGATCCGGCGCTCGGCGCCAAGGATGCGCCTGTCACGATCGTCGAGTTCACCGACTTTCAGTGTCCGTACTGCAAAAAAACGGAAGAGACTCTGAAGCAGTTGCGGGCGAAGTATGGCGACAAGATTCGCATCGTACACATGGACTTCCCGCTGCCATTCCATTCACACGCGCTTGACGCCGCGAAGGGCGCGCGATGTGCCAACGAGCAGGGCAAGTTCTGGCAGTTCCGCGATGCGCTGTTCGCCGATCAGAGCAAGCTGGCGCCCCCCGATCTGAAGGCGACAGCCAAGACGCTCGGACTCAATACCGGCAAGTTTGCCGCGTGCTTTGACAAGGCTAAATACGACAGCCAGATCAAAAGCGACCAGGCCGCCGGCGAGAAAGTCGGTGTGGAAGGAACCCCGGCGTTTTTTATTGATGGCCGGCCTTTAACGGGGGCGCAGCCGGCTTCGAAGTTCGAAGAGATCATCGACGACGATCTGGCTACCGGCGGCGCCAACAAGCAGGCGTCGGCACGTTAGTGCGTGCCGAGCACGGAGAGATAGCGCAGGTTTTTTTCTTCCGTCGCCTCGGCTAGCTCGAGACACCAGTAGGGATCGCCGAGTTCGGCCTTGACGCAGGATCGATGCCGGCTTTTTCGGCGTCATCTCGAATTCGGGATCCTTGACGGCCTGGATAATTGCGGACACCGGCCAGCTTGGGCGCGGACTGCTTTTCTGTCAGGCGTCCGGTATCTACAGGGCGTCCGTATTCGTCAAGGATTGGCATCGGTCACCGCCCTACCCACGGTGATTCCCACCACCATGTTTGCCCGAGATGACGCTGCATCTGTGCGGGAGATATCACGCTAGTCGGCGTGGCAGTGGGCGTGACGGTTGCCGTGGCCGTTAGTGTCGGCGAGGCAGATATGGTTGCCGTGGCTGTAACTGTTGCGCTTGCGGTCGCCGTTGCAGTAGCTGTAGGCGTCACCGTCGCAGTTGCGCTGGCCGTGGGTGTAGCACTCACCGTAGGAGTTGCGGTAGCCGTCGCAGTAGCTGTGACAGTAGGTGTGGCCGTGGCTGTCGGGTTCGGATTCATCGCGTATGTCGCGCGGTCGAAGAAATGCCCTACCGGAAAGTTGTCATCGGCCTCGATGGTGAAGCTGGTTCCTATTCCGTCCGTGTTTGTTCCCGAAATTACGCCGGTCGAGGAATTGAGCGTTAGATTCGTCGGCAACGAGCCGCTAACCACGCTGTAGGTCTGCGACGACCCTTGATTCTGCGTGATGCTGATGCCTTGCGAGTATATGCTTCCCGGCGTGAAGTTCGGCAGGGACGCCGTGGAGATGTGGACGAAGGATAACTCCAACACGCGATACAGCGAGGACTCATACACGAAAATATGATTGGTGATAGGGTCAAATGCGTGCGGCCATTCAGGACTGGTCAGCAGGGTTTGACTCGTGCCACTCACCTGCGCCGCCCAAGTATTCTGGTCGAGCACCGCCTGCGCGTTCATGTTCGTGGCAAGCGAACTGCCATCGAAACACTTGATGCGGTTGTCGGCCCCAACGCCTTCGCTAACGCAAAAGCGATTATAGGTCGAGTCGTAATTAGCGTCGTCAGGTGCATAGGTGCTGGTCTGATTGTTATAGAACGTTGAGTGGGTGAAGTCGGCCTGGCCTAGAACATAGCTGGCATTTTCTCCATTGAGTGCACTGGTTGGGCTGCTTGGGATAGGAAACACCATCACACGATTGTTGGCGTTATCCGACACATACAATCGTTGATTGTTCGAGTCGTAGGCTTCGCCAGCGGGTTTGCTCAAAGTGCTTTGCGTTAGGCCCGTCGCGCCGTGCGTGAAATCGGCTTGCCCCAATACAAAGGTTGCATTCTCGCCGTTGATGGCGCTGGTGGGGCTGGCTGGAATTGGAAAGCCCATGACTCGATTTGCACCCGTCTCATCGGATACGAATAGAATCCGGTCAGCCAAATCCCAACCCATGTCATCGGGAGCGTTCAGCCCGGCCTGCGTCAAAGCCGCCGTGCAAGGGGTGAAATTCGCCTGCCCCAAAACAATGAGCGCATTTTCATCGTCCGCGATGTCGGCAGGCGCTACGTCAAATCCCAAGACGCGGGAATTGCCCGCGTCCGATACGAGTAGAACTTCATCAGTCGAATCAAATAGTAAGTTGACGACGCTGCCACTCCCCAAATTCTTCTGTGTGCAAGTTCCAGCGCCTGCTGCCGTAAATGAAGCCGCTCCAAGCACATGGGCTGCTGCGGTCGATGAGATGTTATTGTTGCTGTCGAGGTTGAATATCAGAACGCGCTTGTTGCCCACATCTGCCACGAACAGCCGATGACCAGCAATATCCAAGGCGGTGCTGGTCACTGCACCAAAGGCGCTCGCGCTGATGCTGCCGCCAGCATTAGCGACACTCGTCCCGTAATTCGGTTGACCCAACAACCCCACTGCATTGATCGGATTCGGCGTCGGGCTGGGACTTGGCGTCGGCGTCGGACCCGGCGTTCCCGCCGACAGGTCGGCTTCGATGCCGAGTGTTTTGTTGGTAGTGACCGTAGCCGCTGCGCTCGGCTTCGCGCCGGAACTGCCGAATACTTCGTCGGCCTCCATCGAGGAACTGCCGCTGGCGCTTTGGGTCACTTCCTGCGTCAACGCGCCACCGCCGCCGGTATAGCTGGTGAAAGTACTGGCGGCGGGGTGACATCCAGCAAAAATATGGGCGTCTCCCGACGTGCCCGTGATTCCCGGTCCGAAAAGCGAAGTGCCATTAGTTGTAGTGGCGTCACTCGTTGGCCCTGCCGCAAAGGAGCAGTTGGTGCTCTTGTAACAAAACTCGTTCCACGAACCGGAGCCGCTGGCCAGCGAACAGATGGGTGGTGCATCGCCGTTGGCATAGACGTGCGTGAGCAGCGCTCCGTAGCGTGCGCTGGCGTCGTAGGTCGTATTGGTCAATGCGACATTCCAGCCGCTCATCGCCGTGCCACAATATCCGCCGGTCAGATTGAGCGGCTGACCGCCGCACCACAGAATCATGCAGCAATCGCCCACGTTCCCGGCCCCAAAGCCCGTAGGAAAGGCGGGAGCGAACGCTGTGCCGCTCGTTACGGTTCCCTTGGTCGGCGTGCCATCGATTGCAGGTGCAGCGAGCGCCGGACAGGGGCGGAGCCCTGCACCCAGTATCAAAAGAAGGAAGAAGACTGGCCAGCAGTGCCAACGGCCACCGTCGCCACGGTTATTGCTGCGAGCAGTATGCACAGGTAACGCATGCTCCTCCGCCGCTAATGGCGGGAACGGTCACGACGATTCCGGTATTGGTCGCGCTCGCCTGAATCGGCGGGAACGCATCGTTTAGTTCCGGTGCGCCGCCGTTCACCTCGTTAAATTCATATGACAAACTTCCGCCCTTGGTTCCGGTCACGGTCACAACTCCGCTCACGGTCGAGGCGGGGCTGCTGCAGCTCGCGCCGATCTTCCATAGGTAGTTCGTCAGTCCCGCGGCCGCCGGGCAGCTGGTGCTGACCGACGCACCGGCGGAGCCGACCGATGAACAGTAGCTCGTCACATTCGGGGGCCGCAGGCGCACCTGGAGCTGCGCACGCACCGGCGCCGCGCTGCCGGCAATTAATATGCCGGCGAGTAGAATGCCGCAAAGTAAGTTCCCGATTTTCATGTCAGCTCCTTCGCTCGAACATCCGCAAATTGCGGCCAAAATGACGAATAGCACTATCGTCGGAGTCCGTTCAGGCTGAACTATGACACCCTGAACTGCAGGGGTGCTTTGCCGGCATGAGTGGCACACGCAGGATAATCCGCGGTGCGATGGGGCAGGGCTGGTCCTCCTTGTGATGGACGAAACAGCTGCGTCGCGGTAGGTATAGGCCCATGACCGCGTCTCTCAATCGCGCCGAACTCGCCTGGATGGATGCGACCGCGCAGGCCAATCTCGTCGCGACGGGTAAGGCCACGGCCCGCGAATTGGTTGACGCAGCAATCGAACGCGTCGAACGTATCAACCCGCAACTGAATTGCGTGATCTATCCGCGATTCGACAAGGCGCGCGCCGAGGCCGCCACCAGGCAAGAGCATCCACCGGGTGTCTTTCACGGCGTACCGTTCCTGCTGAAAGATCTGTCCGAGATGGTGGCGGGCGAGCCGATTAGCTGGGGATGGAAAGCGTTCAAGGACGCGCGGGTCACGGCGCGATCCAGTTCCAATGTCGCCGCGAAATTTCGCGCCGCAGGCCTGATCGCGATCGGACAGACTACGGTGCCCGAATGGGGTCCGTCGATCGCCACCGAAACTCGCGCATGGGGAGCTACGCGCAATCCCTGGAATTTCGAACGCGGCGTCGGCGGATCGAGCGGCGGCGCAGGCGCGGCGGTTGGGTCCGGGATAGTCCCGATTGCCCACGGCAACGATGCGGGCGGCTCGATTCGGATTCCGGCGTCATTCTGCGGAATCGTCGGGCTCAAGCCTTCGCGCGGCCGGACCTCGATCGGACCGCTTCACGCCGATATCTGGCACGGACTCGGCGAGGAAGGCGCGCTGGTCCGATCGGTGCGTGACGCGGCGGCGGCGCTTGACGTGGTCGGCGGCTACATGCCCGGCGATCCCTACACGGCGCCTGCGCCGGCGCGTCCCTTTCGCGACGAGGCGGCGCTGCGGCCCGGCCCGCTGCGAATCGGCTTCATGGATCGGGCGCCGTCATTCCATCCGGGCATCGACGCCGAGTGCGCGGCCGCGGTTCGCAACTGCGCGAAGCTGCTGGAGTCGATCGGCCACAAGGTGGAGCAAAATCATCCCGCCGCGCTCGACGACGACCGCATCGGCGACCCGGTCGGCATCCTGATCGCATCGGGCGAAGCCGGCCACGCGGTGGACGCGGAAAGAATTCTTGGCCGCCCCGTCGTCGCTGAAGATTTAGATCCGTGGACCTGGTTTCTCGTCGAACGCGGCCGCGGTGTGTCGGCGGTCGAATTGATCCTCGCACGTGAATGGATCAACGAATTTTCGCGGACGACCGCGCGATGGTGGAGCGGTGGATTCGATATCCTCGTCACTTCGACGACAGCGACTCCCGCGCCGCCGCTCGGATTCTTCAAGCTCGGACCGGGCGAGCATCCCGCCGACATCGGACGGCGGATGGCCAATGTCAGCCCGTTCACGATTCCGTGGAACGTGGCAGGCAATCCCGCCATCTCGCTCCCGCTGCACATGACGGCCGAGGGCCTCCCGGTCGGTGTTCAGCTCGTCGCTGCGTATGGCCGCGAAGATCTGCTGCTGCGGCTGGCCGCCCAAATCGAGCAAGCCGCGCCGTGGTCCAATCGGCGCCCGCGAATCCACGCCTAGTGCAGCTCTTTTGCTGGTAATTTCTGACCGATTGGCGCGGGGAATCGGCGGATTGCTTGCCTTAGTGGGTCGTTTAATCCTAGATTCATTCAGCATCGATGATTTTGTTCAACATCGATCAATCTATTGGGAGACCGGCAGGGTTCATCGATTTATGGCGATTAGCTTTCCATCGACCGAATATTTCGAGGCGCTCAAGGCGCAGATGGCCGCGAACGAGGAAAAATTCCGCCGGCTGGGGTTTATCGACACGACCTTCGGCGTCAGCGTCGGCGTCAACGGCAAGGCGCGCAACTTCGTGCTCGAGTTCGAAGTTTTCGATCTCAAGAAGGTCAGCGAAGTGCCGGCGATCGATCTCAAGAAAGTCGATTTTCAGATCGAGGGCGACTCGCGGGTGTGGCGCGAGATGATCGAGAACATCCGGCGCAACGGCGAGGCCGACTCCGCGCACGACCTCAACACGCTGGCGCATTTCGGCGAGCGGCTGAAGATTGTTTATGACGATCCCGACGGTCACGACAAACTCTACCGGTTCATGGAATCGATCCAGGAATTTTTCGATCTGTCGAGCAAGCTCGAAGTTAGTTTTTAAGGTTCAATCAGTAAGTGCGGAGGCGCGGCGACGATGGCATACCTTTCGACTACGGACTTCACCGAGGACAAGGACTTCATCGACAAATGGCTGTACACGATCAGGACCGGCGAGATGGACCTGTCGTGGATGAAGTCGGCGACTGAGAAAATCAATCCCGAAGAAGCCAACCCGCGGCGCGGACTGACCTATCGCGACCTCAACCTCGGGACTTACGGCTACACCGACATACCCGAGAAGGTTCGCGCGAATCGATCCTACGCGCCGCGCGGCGCCGAGATTCCCGACGGCGTGCCCGACGCGCAGCCGTGGGTCTCGCGCAAGAGCGAGGTGTGGGCGTTCAACACCGAGAGCTATTACGAGGAAGCAATGTCGCGCCAGTGGAACGCCACCACCGACATCCCGTGGGACCGCCTCGACGGCATAGAGCTGCCCGAGGTTACGGGCAAGGCGCTGTCGCAGTTGATGACCTTCCTGACCGAAGTGGAAATGATCGCGACCGACACGCCTGCGATGTGGCTGCCGCGGCTCAACCCGGACTTTATCGAGGTCCGTGCGTTTATCGCGGCGCAGGCGATGGACGAGGCGCGTCACGCGGAGGTCTTCCGCAAGCGCGCGCTTACGACGGGTTGGGGCTTGATGCAGGCCAGCTCGATCAACGAGATGGCGCTGAAGCATCTGCGCGACGCCGATTCATTCAGCGAGATGTCGGTTGCGCTGCATCTGGTCGCCGAGGGCAACATCCTGACGCTGTTCCGATTTAGCGAATACCTGTCGCCGACCGACGTGGACAAGAAGATTTTCCGGCTCGTGATGCAGGATGAAGCGCGTCACGTCGGCTACGGCATGCAGCATTTCAAATACGTGCTTGAGCACTTTCCCGAGAAACGCGAAGTTCTGCACGCGCACCTGGACGAAGCCGAGAACATCTCGTTTGCCGGCGCGGCCGCAACCGAGCTGACCGAGTCGTTCATCATCCTGGCCGGCGGCGGGCTCAAGAAGGAAAACATCGACCAGGGTATTCGAGTGACTACTCAGTTCAATCTCAAGCAGATGCAGGAGCATTTCGAGCGCCTGGACAAGTGCGGGATGCCGGAGCGCAAGGAACGTTCGAAGCTCTATAAGCTGTACGAGATGGGCCGGGCCGCGGCCGAAAACGCGGGAATCAAGCTCTAAGGACATCAAACTCCAAGGATAGGACAGGCAGCAGCAAGTGGCATTTTACGCTGACAAGGATTACACGGTCGATGAGACGGTCCTGGAAGCCGCGCAAAAGGTGATGCAGGGACACTTAAGCCTTAATTGGTACGAGGCCAAGACCGAACGCATTGCAGGCCGCGCGTCGGATCCGCGGCGCGGACTTACCTATCAGGATCTCGACGTGGGCAGTTACGGCTACACCAATATCCCCGAGGACGTGCGCACCAGTCAGTCGATGGTGTCGCGCGGCAGTGAGAAAGTGGGCAAGCTGCCCGACATGGGCTACGTCGTGAATCGCAAGTCCGACGTATGGTCGGACAACGTCGCCGAGCTTTACGAAGAAGACAAGGCGCGGCGATGGGTCCCGGCGACCGACATAGCATGGAACGAACTGCACGCTCATCCGCTCGCGCCCGAGCTCGAGATGGCGTGTGCGCAGCTCTACACCTTGCTGCAGGAATGCCAGATCGTGTCGATGGATTTTCCTTCGAAGTGGGTTGCGTTGATCAACCAGGACTTCCTCGAACAGAAGAGCTGGATGTGCGCGCAGATGCTCGACGCGTCGCGCCTGTTCGAAGTGTTTCGCAAGCGCGCGCTCTACGGTGGGGCGGGACTGGGCCGCGCCAGCGTGACGGCGGAGCAGGGACTCAAGGAATGGCTGTGGGCGGATCAGTTTCCGCAGGGCTCGGTTTCAATCAACCTGTCACTCGCCGGATTCCTGCTCGTGGTATATCGGCAAGTGGCAGCCTTCGCACCGACCAAAGTCGATCGCGAGATCATGCGCTACGCGATGCAGGACGCGGCACGCCAGACTGCCTACGGACTCGGCCAACTCCGTTACCATCTTAAGCATCGCCCGCTCGAAGCGAGCGCGATGGAAGGATATCTCGACCACACTGAGCACGCGCTGCTCGGATTGATTGGGAGTCCCGAGCTACTGGAGCCGATGATTATCATCTGCGGAGGCGGACTCGAAAAGGCGCAGGTGGACAAGGGGCGCATCGCGACGGCGAAGTTCATCAGGCTGGTCGTGCGCGAGTACATGGAACGAATCGCGGCGGCGGGGCTGGCGGGCCATGCCAAGCGCAGCCGCATCCCGGCCATGATCGATCGCATTTCGGCAGCCAGGTAAGATGCCAAAAGCAGAATCCTGAGTCGCGCGCGTGGCCGGTTCGCTGAGTCCTGCGCCCGGGGGGAGGTCGCACCGATTAGCGGTGGGCCGCGGACGGTGGGTTCGTCGAGGCGGCTATACTTTTGAAATCAGGTAGAGAAACAGGGCGAAGAAGAGCACCCCGATTATCACGACCGGCGCGATCATTGCCGTCCTGCTCTTGGCGGGAGCCAACGACTGATCGTCAGTCTCATATGTGATCGCGATCGGCCCGGTGGTTGGCTGAGCTGACGAACCGTGCATCGCCGGCGCGTTGGCAATCGACAGCACGGTGATCCGTTCCCCCGCGTTATCGAGCCATTGCTCATACTCGTCGGCGCTGGCGAACTGCCTGGTGAAAATAGCCATTCTCACCCCTTGCTGACGCCCGCAGGCGCTGGCCAGACGAAATTAGGTTTGACGCCGTATAAAGTCAATTGGGGCGTGTCAGTGATTCACCGATTGTTCAGCTCCAGGCGTGCGAACCGGAGTCTTAGCTATTGGTAAGGATAGAAAACGTAAAAGAGAATCGACAGGCCGCATAGCAACCACAATCCGGGGTGGACCTCGCTACGGCGACCGGCGGCGAGCTTGAGCAGGGGATAAAGAATCAGTCCAGCCGTGATTCCGATCCCGATGTTGTAGGTGAAACTCATCAGGGCAATCACCGCAAAGGCGGGAATCAGTTCGGTGTAATCGTCGAAGTTGATTTTGACGACCGGCGCCAGCATCATCGCGCCTACGACAATCAGCGCCGGCGCGTACGCCGCGGCCGGGATCGCAGCTACCAGGGGCGCGAAGAACAGCGACATCGCAAACAGAGCTGCGACCACCACGGCCGTCAAGCCAGTGCGTCCGCCGGCGTGGACGCCGGCCGCAGATTCGATGTACGCGCCCGAGGTGGTGGTGCCGACGAGGCCTGCGAACATCGTGGCGATCGCGTCGGCAAGCATCGGGCGTTCGATCTGCGGCAACGTGCCGTCGGCGTCGAGAAATCCGGCGCGCGCGGAGACTCCGATCAGCGAACCCATCGTGTCGATCAATGCCATCACGAATATGGTCAGCAGCACGCCGAAGAATCCGACGCTCAACGCGCCTCGCAGATCGAGTTTCAGCATGATGGGCGCGGGATTCGGCGGCATGCTGAGCCACGACGACGGGGGCGGCGCGACGCCGGCGACAAATGCAATGGCAGCCGAGATCAAAATCCCGAGCAGGAGTGCGCCCGGCACGCGGCGGACCATCAGTATCGCGATCAGCACGAAGCTGAGCACTGCGATCTCGACCGACGGCGCCGCGAGGTTCCCGAGTCTCAACGGCGCGCCTGCTACGCCAATCGCGACGATCCCGGATTCATTGAGTCCGATGAAGCTGAGGAACAGTCCGATTCCCACGCCGAAGCTGTAGCAAAGGCCCGCCGGAAGCGCGGCGACCATCCATTGCCGTATGCGCGCTACGGTCAACAGCGCGAACATCACGCCCGCGAGGAACACGGCAGCCATCGCGGTTTGCCAACTGTAGCCAAGCACCTTCACGACCGTGTATGCGATGAAGGCGTTCTCACCCATGTACGGCGCGATCGCGAACGGACGATTGGCGTACAGGCCCATCACCAGCGTTCCGACTACCGCAGTCATCACGGTCGCGACCATCGAAGGCCCTTCGGGGATGCCCGCGGCTTTCAGAATGGCCGGATTGACCGCGATTATGTACGACATCGTGACAAACGTGGTGACGCCCGCCACCACCTCGCGGCGAAACGTGGTGCCGGCAAGTTCCAAGCCGAAGTAATTTGCTATTCGCGATTGCAAAAAACGCTCCACGGCCGATCCGCGAAGCCTGAATTACCACGTCGCGACAAGCACATGCCACAAGAATGCGTGTAAATGCAGTTTGGTATATAA
>Ga0074044_10004231_pt1 | contig 11953 bp, 12 predicted proteins | sample BogForMeECP23OM1_FD_94443 | JGI IMG/M metagenome (GOLD analysis project Ga0074044, IMG submission 94443) | Bog forest soil microbial communities from Calvert Island, British Columbia, Canada - Bog Forest MetaG ECP23OM1 | ecosystem: Environmental > Terrestrial > Soil > Wetlands ...
GATCCCAGACGGATTGGCGGCGGTATCCCCACTTTTCTATGAGGGAGCGAATGCGGGCGAGGCAAGCCTGGTCGTTGGGCTCGCGGAAGTCGACCGTGCCACTGATGGCGGAGTGCATGGCAGCGCCGCCTAACTCGTCGGCGGAAACTTTCTGCCCGATGGCGGCTTGCACGAGCGCGGGGCCGGCGAGGAACAGACCGCTGCCGTCGGTCATCAGCACGTGGTCGCACATCACGGGAAGATATCCGCCACCGGCCACACACATGCCCATGATGGCGGCAATTTGCGGGATGCCCATGGCCGACATGACCGCGTTGTTGCGGAAGACGCGTCCAAAATCGTCGGTGTCGGGAAAGACGTCTTCCTGCAGAGGAAGGAAAACTCCGGCGGAATCGACGAGGTAAATGGTCGGAATGCGATTTTCGATGGCGACGTTTTGCGCGCGGATTACTTTCTTCGTGGTCATGGGGAAGAAGGCGCCGGCTTTGACGGTGGCGTCGTTCACGATGAGCATGACCATACGGCTCTCGATGCGGGCCAGTCCGGTGATGACGCCGGCGGCGGGCGCGCCTCCCCATTCTTCGTACATTTTGTGTGCCGCATACACGCCGAGTTCGAAGAACGAGCCGGGGTCGGCGAGTAGATCGATGCGCTCGCGAGCGGTGAGGCGCGATTTGGCGTGCTGGCTTTCGATCGCTTTGGCGCCTCCGCCTTCGCGGATCTTCTCTTCTTCGTTGCGCACCTGGGCAACGAGGTCGGCGAGCGCGCGCATGTTGGATTCGAAACGGAGCGAACTGGGGTCAAGCTTGGTGGGGAGGACGTTGTCGATGGAGAGAGCCGTGGAATCGATACGTTCGCGCATGAGGGCAGAGTTCCAAACTACCTACGAGACTACCTACTATACCAGCGAGGCGAAGCGCCGAGCGGAGGGATTTGGCTGATAGACTCAGCTGCGGAGACGGCTTTAGGGGTAAACCAGTGGAGGACGGATCAGGAGTGTGGCGCAAGTTAGAGCCGCGAGCGGATTGGCAGATCGCTTTCGCGATCACGGCGGCGTTGCGCGTGGTTTATACGGGCGTTGCGGCGGCCGCGGCAGTGCTTCTGCATCCGGATCCGCGTTTGATTCAAAGCAACGCGCTCACAGAGAGCTTGCCGACACCCGGCGGTTGGCATTATGCGTTGTTTGGGATTTGGCAGCGTTTCGATACGCTTTGGTATTTGCGGATCGCCGAGCGTGGGTTTGACCAGCCCATGGCGGTGACTTTTTATCCGCTGTATCCGGCGGCGATTCGGCTTGTGAATGTGTTGCTACCGGCAATGGCAGCGGCGCTTGCGGTCTCGACGGTGGCGGCTTTCTTTTTCTTCTGGGGCCTGCTGCGCCTGGCGGACGACTTGGTGGAGGTGGGAAAACTCCGGATGCTGCTGCTGGTTGGCGCGTGGCCGACCAGCTTCGTCCTGTTCGCGGGATACGCGGAATCCTTGACTCTGGCGTTGGTGGTGTGGGCCATCGTTTTTGGGCGCGAAGCACGGTGGGAAGCGGCGACCGCGTGCGGGGTTCTTGCGGGTGCGGCACGGCCCTCAGGTGTGCTGGTTTTCATCCCGCTCGCGATCATGGCACTGCGCAGTCGTCAAGCGCGGTCGCTGGTGGTGGCGCTGGTGCCTCTGGGATTGTTTTGCTATTGGGGTTGGCTGCGATGGTCGGGGCGGACCTCTGTGGTGGAAGCCTACCGGCTCTATTACGGCGCGACGATTGTCCCGCCCTGGAGGGGCTTGTGGGAAGCTCTGCGATTGATCGTGACCCAGCACGATGGTCAAATAGCCATCAAACTGGGTCTGGTTGTCCTGGTTGCCGCGATCAGCCTGGGGAGCAAAGTGCGGATCGAAGATAAAGCCTTCGCGCTGGCGGCGGTTCTGCAAATGCTGATGTACACGGGGCGTCCATTGCTGGGAGCAGCGCGGTATCTGCTGCTCGTCTACCCCGCGTTTCTGGCTTGGGGAGCCTCCGCTGAGCATTGGAACAGAAGGCAGTTCGCGTTCTACGCCACCGTGCTCGGCTCTCTGAACTTTGCGTGGATGTGGGCGTTCCTGAGCTGGTCGCTGGTTTTGTAGTTCGCAAAATTCTCTGTACTGCGCGGACCGAGCACGCACTATCGCGGTTGCAGTTGACGCATGGCCTGGGCGACGGGATCACCGGCGATGGCATCCACCAATCTGATTTCAAGCGCGCGGGAGGCGGAGACTTTCTCCGCGGCGATGAAAAGCTCCAGCGCTCTGCCCTTTCCGATCAGGCGCGGCAAGCGTTGCGTGCCTCCCCATCCGGTCATAAGGCCGAGAGCGGCGCCGCGATGTCCGAAGACGGCGTGGGGCGCGGCGATTCTGCGATGACAGGCGAGCGCGAGATCGAGGCCTCCGCCCATGCAGTGGCCTTCGATCGCGGCGATAACCGGCGCGGGATAGCTGGCGATTGCGTTCATCAGCGTTTGTCCCATGCCGGAGAACTCATAGGCTTCGGGGCCCGTCAGCGCCGCGATTTCGTTCAGGTCGGCGCCGACCGAGAAGAATTGGCGATTGCCGGCGATGATCAGGGGGCGGGGTTGTTTTTTCAGTTCATCTCTCAGTTTGGCGATGGCGACCATCAGTGCGAGCACGCAGGCGCGGGTGAGGCGGTTGGTGCCGTCAAGCGAAGTGAGACGGAGGATGCGTACAGGGCTGTCGGACTCGATGCGGAAGAAGAGTGAAGACACGGAAAAAGGTTAAACGGCCGGCACGCTGTGCGGCTTCACGTGCTCGCGAATAAACTTCACGATGTCGTCCATCGAGGTGCCGGGCTGGAAGATGGCGGCCACGCCGATTTTCTTGAGCCCTTCGATATCCTGATCGGGGATGATGCCGCCGACCACTACCACCACATCATCCATTTTGTTTTGCTTCAACAGGTCCATCACGCGCGGCACGATGGCGTTGTGCGCGCCCGAGAGGATCGACAGCCCGATGACCTGCACGTCTTCCTGGAGCGACGCGCTGACAATCATCTCCGGCGTCTGGCGCAGGCCGGTGTAGATGACCTCCATGCCGGCATCGCGGAGGGCGCGGGCAATAACCTTGGCGCCGCGGTCATGGCCGTCGAGGCCGGGCTTCGCTACCAGGACGCGGATCTTGGGGTCGGCAGGCATCGAGATCATTTAATCACAGGGGACCCGGAGGAGCACAGGGGAAAGCGGACGGGTGGGGTCGCCCGTCCTCACACAATCACGGTTTCACCCCCAACTGCCAGAACAGGAACGAATACATATCGGTGCTCTCTTCGATCTGCTTGGTAACCGGCTTGCCTTGGCCGTGGCCGGCTTTAGTTTCGATACGCAGCAGAATCGGTTTGTCCTGGCTGGCGCCGTTCTTGGCTTCGGCTTGCATGAGCGCGGCCATTTTCTTGGCGTGCATGGGGTCGACGCGCGTATCGGTATCGCCCGTCAAAAAGAGGATGGCGGGATACTCCTGGCCCGCCTTCACGTGATGATACGGCGAGTAAGCGTAGAGCCATTCGAACTGCTTGGCATCGTCGGCGGAGCCGTACTCGGGAATCCAGAGTTTCGCGATCTGGAAGTTCTGATAGCGCAGCATGTCGAGCAGCGGGACGGCACATGCTACGGCGCGAAACAGGTCGGGCCGCTGCGTGATCATTGCCCCCATGAGCAGGCCGCCGTTCGAGCCGCCTTCAATAGCGAGATGATCCTTATCAGTGTATTTCTGTGCGGCGAGATATTCGCCGGCAGCGATGAAGTCGTCAAACACATTCTGCTTCTTTTCCAGCATGCCGGCGCGATGCCAGTCTTCTCCGAACTCGGAACCGCCGCGCAGGTTGGCGACCGCGTAAATGCCACCGTGCTCCATCCAGAGAAACATGCTGCGGCTGAAACTTGGCGTCAGCGAGACGTTAAAACCGCCGTAGCCGGTGAGCAGCGTGGGATTCTTGCCGTTCTTCTCGATTCCCTTCTTGCTGACGACAAACATCGGGACTTTCGTGCCGTCTTTCGAGGTGTACCAGACTTGCTGCACGTCATAAGCGGAAGGATCGATGGAAGGCGCGTTAACCTTGGCCCAGAGCGCGCTTTTCACATCGCTCAAATCGACGCGGTAGATCGAGGGCGGCACGGTAAAGGATTGGAAGCCGAAAAAGATTTCGTTGCGATCGTACCGGCCGGAGGCGCTGAAAACCGATCCGATGGCCGGCAGCGAAATGTCGGCAAGCTTCTTGCCGTCGAGCCCGAACAGCTTCAGTTCGGAAGTGGCATTCTGCTCGTACTGCGCCAGGAGCTTGCCGCCAGCCACGCTCGCGCCCCGCAGCACGGCATCCGTTTGCGGAATGATTTCTTTCCAGTTCTCGCGCTTCGGGTTGGCGGCGTCGGCAACAAAAACGCGATAGTGTGGTGCGTCTTCGTTGGTAGTGATGTAGAGTTTGCCCTGATAGAAATCGGCGCCGTACAGAAAATCTTTGCCCACAGTAATTTCGACGGGAGGATCTTTCGACGTGAGGTCCTTGAGAAACATTTCGGTCTTCGTATAGCCATGCTCCTCGTTGATCAGCAGCCAGCGGTCGTCTTCGGAAAGGCTGACATTCGGCCACCACTGAGGGTCGCGGCCGACGCCGAAAATCAGCGCGTCCTGTAGCGGATCGGCGCCGAGAGCGTGGTAGAACACGTGCCGGTTGTACACCTCCTGCCCCTCAGGGACATCTCCCTTCTTGGGATAGCGAGTATAGAAGAATCCGGAATTGTCGCGCTTCCAGGCGAGGCTGGCGGCTCGGGTCCGTTCAATCGAATCGGGCAGCGGCTTGCCGCTGGCGGTTTCGATCACCCGGAGCGTGCTGACCTCGGAACCGCTCGGCGACGTCCCATACGCGACGTACTTGCCGTCCTCCGACGCATACCACCAGTCGAGGGCAATCGTCCCATCGGCCGCGAGTTTGTTGACGTCAAGCAGCACACGATCGTCGCCATTCAGGCCCTCGCGCACATAAAGGATGGGCTGGTTCTGGTTGCCTTCGCGGCGGGTATGGAAGTAATACTTCCCACCCATCTGCGGCGCTCCGACGGTGCCAATCTCAAGCAATTGCCGGAGACGTGCATTGATCTTGTCGCGTCCTGGGAGCGGGTCGAGGACGGCGCGCGTGTAACCGAGTTCCTGCTCAACATAGAGCTTGGTGTCGGGATCGTTCGGGTTTTCCAGGTAACGGTAGCGATCGACGATCTTGTGGCCCTGAACCGTGTCCTCAACCGGAGCAACTTTCGCTTTCGGAGGACCGGCCGGGCTGGAAGGAGTGGTGGAATTTCGGGCTCGGAAATCCTCTGCATGCACCAGGGCAACAACAGCGAAGAGAAGCATCACGAAACAAATCAGCAAACGCGAACCTCCCAGCATAAACACCTCACTCCTGCCTGTGGACGAAACGCCGAGGAATAGGTTAGCAGAACCGCGCCGGATGAACGCGCCCTCGCTGCCATCGCGTCGACCCAAGGTGCTCCTGGGGTTCACGATTCGAAAGATAGGATTGGCCCTGCCGGTCGGGAATCGGCGGGGAGTGGATGCGAAGGAGTGCGCACGAAACGTTGGGCCCACGGCGGGCGCGTAAACTGCCGGCGGCGAGTTTCCAATCCGCTGCCGCCTCTGCTATGATTTCGTTGACAATTTCAGCACGCAGCGAAGCGTGCTCCCACTCCTCAGTAGCTCAATGGCAGAGCATCCGGCTGTTAACCGGAGGGTTGTAGGTTCGAGTCCTACCTGAGGAGCCATTCTTTTGTCCTGATTTTCCAACCGCTTACGTTGAATCCCAAGATTTTTGTACTGCTTTTGTACTGCCGGAGGTTTCTTTCCGGGCGTTTCCCTGCGCACGCAGTATTTAGCAGACAGAAGGAATTTAGCTATGGCGGTAGTGACTGTTTATCCAAGGCACTCGAAAAAGTGTCCCAAGAGCAAAGAAAAGAACGCTGGGCAATACAAGCGATGCAACTGCCCCAAGTGGCTACGATGGGGCAAGAATGGCAAGAAGTCCACGAAGACTCGCAGTTGGGAAGTGGCGAACAGGGCTGCTCGGAAGCTCGAAGAAGAACTCGAACTGTTGGCAAACGGGATAGAGCCGCCCAAGAAGGCGGACAATATCAGCATCGAGTCCGCTGTCGATCTGTACTTAAATGACATGGCTCAGCGGGAGATCAAAGACCCATCGAAAGCGCGACGCATGCTTGCCCGCCTGCGCGACTATGCCAATGCGCGAAAAGTCATCCTGCTGAAGGATGTCAGCGCCCGGCTGCTAACCGAGTGGCGCGGCACATGGACATTCAAGCGGAAATCTGGCAGCCCGGCGGTCCACTGGTCGGTCGTCAAGACGTTCTTCAGATGGGCGTTCGCTACCGACCTAGTTCCGGCTGACCCGTCAGCGAAGTTGAAGTCTCTGCCGTCCGAGCGCAACCAAGTCCTGCCGCTTACGCCGGAAGAGATGGGTCGGCTGCTCGCAGCGACCAGCCAGTGCGGGTTTAATTCCGAAGTCGCTTACAGGGTGAGGACGTTCATCCTGCTTCAGCGGTGGTCGGGCTTGGCGTGCATGGACGCCGCAACACTCAGGCGCGATGGGCTCAAGGACAACAACAACCTCACCCGTGGGCGCAACAAGACGGGCACCGAGGTTTTCGTCCCGCTGCCCCCGGCTGTCGCGGAGATGCTGCGTACCTTGCCCAACGATCATCCCGATTACTTCTTCTGGAATCCCGACCGCATGCAGAAGACATCCATCGTCTGCATGTTTGGCGACTGGCTCCGCACGGTATTCGACAAGGCGAGTGTTACCCACGGGCGTGAAGAGATGCTGTCCCATCGCTTCCGCCACACCTTCGCGGTGGAGTTGCTCCTCGCTGGGGTCCCCATCGAGCGGGTCAGCATCCTGCTCGGTCACAAGACCGCTCGCACCACGGAGAAGTACTACTCCGCATGGGTCAAGGAGCGTCAGACCCGCTTGGAGGCAGAGGTCAAGGATGCGTGGAAGAGGATGGTGCTGCCAGAGCCCTTGTTCCCCACTGAAGGGACTGTTCAATGAAACGTGCGATTCGCCCGTGCAGTGCTCATTGCACCCGCAGCTTGTGGATGACGCGGTTGAAAACTGCATGGGGAATCCGCAGGACACGATACCTGCGTTTGTGGGACTGTTCCGGTGAACCCAAATCCACCACCCCCGGCTCGTTCTCGAACATCCTCGTGATCTTGTCTGTGCTGACCTTGAGAATCTCGGCGGCTTCCGCCACCGTGTAGAACTGCTCTTCTGTCACCGCTGCGCTTCACCCTTGTCTGCTCATTGCCGCGACTCCCGCCCCGGTCAATCTTTCTCTTAGTTACTGCATTTTTCGTCTCTTGCTCGATTTTCGGGTGCCGAGCGGACCGTGAGGATCGTTGCTGGTAAGGAAAACGCCAAGTTGCGCCAGAGCAAACCGGACTTGGGTCGCGTAACGGGACCTCGAAAGACCTCAAGTTAGCTCCCAGCCGAAATCCATGATCTTTTCGTCCCCGACCTTCTTTTGCCAGCATTTTTCCCGCCGCCACTAATTTTCGGGAAATTCCAGAATTCTCAAAATTCCGAGTATTAGAAGGTGCGTTGAAAGGGACCACCATGGCAAAAGCAAAAGAAACAGCGGTGAATTCATCCACAGCAATCGTGAAGGCGGAACCGGACATCATGTCCGGTTCCGCATGGCGAGAAATGGACAACGAGGCGCTTGCGGCCTTTGTCGTCCAAGGTGTCAAGCAAGCACGGATCACGGCTGGTGCCGTCCTTGAGTTGCGGAAGCGGTTCCATGCGAAGCCGAAGAAGGACATGATCGACGGATGCCGCACATGGACGGCATTTTGTACGGCTCGCCTCGGCATCTCGGCTCGCCATGCGTGCCGACTCATCGAGGACACCGGGGAGGAGAATCCCGCGTCGAAGCACGACGGATCGGCGAAACGCAAGCAAAATGGTCCGCTCCCACCATGGTCGGATAAGGCCAAGTCCCCTGATGGCCATAGGTACGACTTGGTCATCTCCGCCTTACAGGGATACATCCGGGACGGGAACGAAGGCGAGGCTGTCAAGCGCGTGGTACAGCTTTATGAGGCGGGATATAAGGTGTGGCCTCGCATTCGCACCTACGCCGAAGAAGATGTTGGACTATCCGCCATCGACCTTCCGGGGATGGTCGCCGAACTCGAAGAGACCGCCGGAAAGGTAAAGACCGATGGTCATCGCCGCGACCTGTTGTGCATGGTCAAGGCTACGATGCTGGTTTGCCGCGCCAAGAAAAGCCGTGCCGTGGACAACGCCATCCATTGGTGGGACCTGTATGACGGCGAGGTGCCAACCGACGACGAAGTCAAGGCATTGGCGGAGTCTACCGAACCACCAGCGCCAATCCCGAACAAGGCGTATGACAAACACACTACGGACGGACGGAAGATGGGACGGGGGATGGAACACTTCCTCGAAGAGAAGGCAACGCTTCAAAACGAAAGCGATGTCGCACCATTCCAGCCGCCGCAAGAGGGGACCAAGGCATGTCCCCGGTGCTGGGGGACAGGAAGAGTCCCGGCATGAAAAGGTAGGAATTTCACGCTACCACAATAATAATCGAGACTTCGACTTTCGGCGGTCGAGTCTCGAACCCGCCATGAATCCGCAAGGTTTTCGCAGATTTGCAGTATTTAGGTATAGCAACCACCTGAACAACGGCGGTTGACTTTCTACCATTGGACAATTGATGAAAACCTGTACGTACGAAAATTGTGAAAACGTCCCCGTTCGGGGAAGTCGTTGCGGCTACCACAGCCAGAAACCTTCAACCGAAGTTAATTTGATCAGGGGGATGATGCTCCCCGACAGCAAGTGCTCTTCCGAACTCCAACTCTACGAGAATCGTTCGGACTTTGACCGGGCGAAGCGGCTCCGTTCGGCGGCCAGCACTTTCAAGCACTGATCGCGGATTCCCCGCTCCCACAGACCCGCCTAGGTAGTCCGCCTGATCCGGGTCATCAATGTCGAAGATGCGAGCCGATCTCCGTTTTGCCACGGATAGGCTCCGTTTTCGCATCATTGCTTGTAAAAATGCAGGGTTAGAAAACTTTTCAACTTTTCCGGCTGGAATCGCGTATTAAACAGAGTGTTGCTGATTCATTATCGGGAGACCCCGACAGCCCCGCACATGAAAGTTGATAGGTCATTCGGGCCGCATGAAACTTGCGGCCTCGTAGACCGAAAGAGTAGAGATCATGGCTTCAACCACAGTAGCAAAGCCCCATTTCACAGAAACAGTTGCACCAGACCGTCATCCTGATCCGCCAAGTGATTGGATTTATGTTCCGCAATTCCTGTCCCGGCAGGAAGCCGACAGCCTGTACGCCGCCATAGGGGAATTCCATTGGCTGCTGTCAGAAGAAGACAAATATAGCGTGCATTTCGGCAAGTCATACGCCGCAAGCGGCAAATCGAGAACAGAGCATCCGATCCATCCGATCTTTCTGCCTGTAGCCGACCGCGTCGCTGCTGTCGCACACAAGCAGTCGAACTACATCCAGTGCCATCGCATGGGACTAGAAGCCGTCGTGCGACCGCACAGAGACCCCGCTAGGATGATTGTGCCAATGCTGACGTTGGGTCAGGCGAGAACGTTCCGCGTCGGCGGAACGATGCCGCAGGCGTACTACCGTATGCGCCAGAGCCAGCGACTTTTAGAGTCGCACGCCTTCGCCGAAGAGATTGTGATGAACCACGGCGATCTTCTCATCTTCACCGGGGGACGGGTTGTGCACTCGATGGTTGCCGCTAAAGATGACCCGAACTTCAAACCAGACGGCTTCGATTGGCGCTACAGCTTGCTGTTTCGCTGGACGACCGATGCTATGCACGAGTTTGGCCCGGGGGATAAAGCACGGAAAGCTGGACACGACAAGCAGTACCGCGACGACGGCAACGTGTGATCTTTTTTGTCAAAGGAAGCGCCTAATATGGGGCTTGGCGCTGGATTATCGGCGGCAAGAATCGACGTCCAATTCCGGCGTCAAGCCTCGAATCCCCTAAATACCCCCCTCTGTCCGATAACCCGGATCGCCAATCAGACAATCTGTCCAATATGCCCTCCTTGGTAGAGGGACTGGGAAACAGCCCCCGAAAAAAGGACAACAACCCCCCTATGTACACGGAAGCAGACATCTACGCCGAGATGACGGACTCATCGCGCAGCACGGCATTCAACCAGATCAAGTACCCAACCGAGGCAGTCTCTCAGCCGGGATTCGAGAACTATTTCAAGCAGGCGTTCGACACCATTGAAGAGATGGATGCCATGGGGGTGACTCTTGGCTAACCGCTGCCAGTACCCCAACGGCACGATGGGCGGCAAGCCCATCGCGTGCGACAACCCGGCTGCCTTCAGGTACGCGAACTGGTGGTTCTGCTGGTACCACCTCGGGATGGTCGAGCGCGGCTGCCTAGCCCATTTGCACACGGACGGCACGACCGTGCGCGAAAACATGGAAGCCAGACTCGAAGGGCGCGACCCCAAGTCTGCCTACGCCTACGAAGCCGAGCGCGACGAGTGGGTGCCGCTCGACAAGTTCAAGCATGTGTACCCGGAAGCGAACGAGGAATAAACCATGAAGAGCTTGAAGCAAATCAACGAGGCAAAGCGCAGGATTCACCAAGAGATCGCGGCTTACGCGTTCACGCACCCCGAGGTGCCATTCGCGAACGTTGGTGAGAAGTACGGTGTCCATCCGGAGGCCGTCAGCCGCATAGCGAAAAAGGCCGGGCTGGCACCCCGGAAGCCGGGTCGCAAGCCGCAGCAAAAAGCGACTACGGAGAGTGTTGGTAGGGGTTGTTCACGCGGGAAACCCGTGTCCAACAAAGATCGAGGGGCAGGCTTCGTCCTGTCGCCTGCCCCGAGTTCGATCTTGCCCGGCTCCGACCCCGAGCCGGACCCAAAGTAAACGGCAGGACGAGAAGCACAGGACAAAATGAGCAGCAGCTATTCCAGCATTTCAGAAACAAGCTTCAAACCAGCGACCACAGCAACTACATGCAAACACCCCGACTGTCTGGATTACCACGAGGCAGCGACGACGCTCTGCGACCATTGCGCCGAGCGGTTGGGTATTCCAACGCTCAAGACCGTTGAGAAGCCGTCCAAGACAGACAAAACAAGGATATGCGGCAAGTGCGCGATCAACCCTTCCATGCGCCCCGGTTCCTATTGCAGCGTGTGCGCGAAGGCATTCCGCGAGAAGAAGGACGCTGCCCGCAAGCCGACGACAAAGGCACAGATCGCAAACCGCCGAGAGAAGCTGGGACTTCCCCCGGTGACGGACTGTCTCAAGTGCGGACGCAAGGACCTGTCCGGCTTGGGCGAGTGCGATGATTGCAGGCAGGCCGAGTTCGGCAAGGCGCAGGCCTATACCTATCGCCGCGACGACACTGGCAACGCGGAACGGCTGGTGCGGAAGTTCGGCGACCACATCCGCTTCATCTGCGAGACCGGGGAATGGATGGTCTGGACTCCCAACGGCTGGACAAAGGACACCAACGGCAAGCTGATGCGCATGACAAAGGAAGTAGTTCGCGAGATTGCCAACGAGGCGATGGCGGGGGACGACATCGACAAGCAGCTGATGGACCACTCGCGGAAGTCCGCTCAGCGGGACAGGCGGAAGGCGATGATAGAACTCGCGTCGAGCGAAAAAGGCGTTTCCACCAACTTCGCCGATTGGGACGCCGACAAGTGGCTGCTCAACGTGAAGAACGGCGTCATCGACCTTCGCACGCAGGCGTTCCGCGAGCGCAAGCAGACCGACCTGTGCATGAGGCAAGCGAATGTGACCTACGATCCCGACGCCAAGTGTCCCCGGTGGGACGCCGCGCTGCTCAAGTACATGAGCGGCGACC
>Ga0074044_10004233_pt1 | contig 11951 bp, 5 predicted proteins | sample BogForMeECP23OM1_FD_94443 | JGI IMG/M metagenome (GOLD analysis project Ga0074044, IMG submission 94443) | Bog forest soil microbial communities from Calvert Island, British Columbia, Canada - Bog Forest MetaG ECP23OM1 | ecosystem: Environmental > Terrestrial > Soil > Wetlands ...
ACAATCACTCTGTCGCCGCTTTTGAACCGACGGCAACCGGGACCGGTTTGAACAATCTGGCCGCATGGTTCGTGGCCGGCGACCACGCCCTGGTATCCTTCCGGCCCCTTACCGAGATGCTCGTGATAAATGGCGCGGATATCCGATCCGCAAATGGTTGAAGCCTTGACTGCGAGGAGAACTTCTCCGTGCAGGGGTTCCGGGACGGGAACGCTCCTCATCTCAACGGTACTGTTCCCTGGGAGAAACGCAGCCTTCATGGTCTTTGACATTGAGCCGATCTCCTCGTGCTTCGCGTTCTCTTAGCGCCCTTTCGACGCGACGTTGCCTTGCCAAAGCTGGCGAACTTCGAAAATTCCGAGAGAGCGAAGCTTTCAGGAGAAGCTCGCCCTCCCGGCCGCCGAGGCTACGCGGAAGTGATGACGCCATTGACGTCCCAAAGGTCTTCCCAGGGCTGATTGTCCTTCCAGAGAAAAACCTGGCCCTTGATCAAACGGCAGTTGCGATCGAGTTTCTCGATCGTCCGCATATCTTCTGGACCGAGCGATTCGCCGACTACTCCCATCAGATTGCTCAGGATGTTCTTCGGATTTGCCGAGAAGGGGATCGGCACCTGCCCGCGTTGAACCGCCCACTTGATACAGACGACCGCCGGGTGAACTCCCATCCGTTGCGCGATCTCGCGAATCGCGGGATCTTCTGTCGGAGAGGTGTCTTCGGTCGTGCGATCGCGCTCCGGACGCGCCGGCGAGCCGATCGGCGAGAAGCCGATGGGCTGAATTCCACTGTCCATTAGGTAACGAAAAAACTCGGGCTGCTGAAAGTGAGGATGAAGCTCCATCTCATTGGCCACCGGTTTGATCCGCGCGTCGCGCAGCAGCAGCTCCATCTTCGGGATCGTCATGTTCGATGTGCCGATGTGGCGCACCAAGCCGCGATCGACAAGTTCCTCCATTTTTCGCCACGTGCGCATGTAGTTCTCATGTATGTAGGGCACGGCATTGGGATTCCGCGCTGTGACATCGCATCCGGGCGGATGATGATTGGGAAACGGCCAATGGACCAGGTAGAGATCGAGATAGTCAAGTCGCAGATCCTTCAGCGATTTCTCGCACGAGGGGATCACATCGTTTTCTCCGTGCTTGTCATTCCAGAGCTTCGACGTAATCCAGACTTCATCCCGGCGAAGTCCGTTCTGGAAGAGTTCTCTGAAAACCTGCCCAACATGCTGTTCGTTGCCGTAGACAGATGCGCAGTCAAAATGCCGATAGCCGATCGATGCGGCATACCTGACTGCGTCGGCAACCGCCTGATGCGAAATGTGGTCAGAGCCAAACGTGCCAAGGCCGATAGCCTGCATTCGGGCACCCCCGCCAAGGGTCTTGTAGGGCAGTTGCACGGGAACAACGGCATCGGAATTGCTATCGACCGTCTGACGCAGACCTCGCATACAGTCTCTCCAATAATGTTAAAGTCATCGATAACTGAAACGTAGCGATACTAGGGCTTGATCTGAGGGATTGTCAAGGAAAGATGGACAAGGATTGCGGTTGGGCCCATAGAGTTTGGACACTCGAATACGGCTAAGATCAGGTAGTAGAGAGCATTTTGCTGTCTAATCCTCGATCCGAGGAGAAAATGGGGTAAATTTGAGCCATGGCAACCACGTTGAAGGACATCGCTAACGATCTCGGCCTCTCCGTGGTCACCATTTCTAAGGTTCTTCGAGATCACCCGGACATCGGAGCCGACACTCGACGGCGCGTCTTAAAACGGATGCGGGAACTGAAGTACCAGCCTAATTTTGCCGCCCGCTCGCTTGTTACGGGCCGCACGTGGACGCTCGGCCTAGTTGTTCCAGACTTGTTGCACCCCTTTTTCGCCGATGTAGCCAAGGCCATTTCGGCGGAGGCGCGAAAGCAGGGGTACAGTCTCCTGATTTCGTCCTCAGATGAAGATCCAGAACTCGAGGTGCAGGAGATCAAGCAACTTCTGGCCCGCCGAGTCGATGTCATTCTGGTCGCTTCGGCACAATGGTCCGTCGACTGCTTCCGCATGATCGAAGAGCACGAGACGCCTTATATTCTGATCGATCGGCGGTTTCAGGGACTAGACGCGAATTTTGTCGGCGTCGACGATGAGGCGGTAGGTTCGCTGGCCACGTCTCACTTGATCGAGCAGGGATGCAAACGTATCGCCCATATTCGCGGTCCGGAAGTCAGCACTGCAGTCGGACGCCTTGAAGGTTACAAGCGAGTGCTTGCGTCCTACAATCTCACACCCCTTCCCGGTCACATTGTTTCTCTGGGAGCGTCGGGAGATCATCGCGGTGAAAAAGGTGGCTATGAAGCGGCTAATAAACTGCTTGCCTCAGAACCACTGCCGGATGGCATCTTTTGCTTTAATGATCCGTCGGCACTTGGAGCCATGCGTGCAATTCTCGAGGCGGGATTGCGTATACCCGAAGATGTCGCGGTCATCGGATGCGGCAATCTCTCCTATTCGGATTTCCTGCGCGTGCCGCTGTCTTCAGTCGACCAAGGTAGCGAGAACATAGGAAAATCTGCGGCAGAGCTTGCGCTCAAAATCGCCCGAAAAAAAGAGCCTGTCCGTCCGAGGTCGGAGCTAATTTCGCCGCGTGTGGTTGTGCGCTCTTCGAGCCAGCGATTTCCTATAAGTTCAGGACCAGCCTCGCGCGTGTGATTTCGCCTGCTTGACTCGTTTTGAGCTCCTTCATGCTTCACCACTCGCAATGATCCGGTCATTTGCACCCGCCAAGCAAAGTCCATGCACGCCTGTCGCACGGCCGTGCGTCAGATTGCAGGGAACGAGAACCGTTTGATTGCCCTACCCAGGGCACAAACCGCTTCGAAGCCGGTCTGTCCCCGTATTCAGCGCGTGTTCTTGAAATCGATCCGCAAAGCGTGTCCCTCGTACGCAACTGAGCGATCGACGGTCGAAGCAGTTTCGTCTCCCACACCTTGGCCCTGCCGGACCAACACGATTCGGAAGGTTCGCTTTGCAAGCCTTCCAGCAAACGCTCCCGAACGAGCACCGATCGACAGAGAGTTGCTGCGATCGTTCCACAGAAAGGGAACCGTCGCCCTCATTGTGCGCTCGTAGGCATACCCATCGCCGCCGTCTTCGTACAAGTCGAAGCGCGCGTCCTTGCCGCGATAAACACGAATCTCAAGCGGCTCTTGCTGTTCCGCTGCAGACTGCACGACAGGCCCCATCGGCACAATGCTGCCTTCCTTGACCAGAATCGGAATTCGGTTGAGAGGAGCATCAGCCACGATCGTTTGACCGCCGCGATACGTCTGTCCCGTCCAAAAATCTACCCAGTTGTCGCCGGCCGGCAGAACGACATTGCGGCTGGTTGCGAGAGGTTCAGTGACCGGATTGACGAGCAAGGAGTCGCCAAACAGAAACTGATCGCTAACCTGCCTCACAGACGCGTCCTGAGGATAAGCGAACGGAAGAGCCTTCATGATGATTTCACCGCGATCGGTTACGCCCCACGCAGCCGAGTAAATGTATGGAAGTAGACGATAGCGCAACTCGTCGTACTGCCGCAGAATCTTCTCCACTTCCGTGCCGTACTTCCACATCTCCGTTTCCGACCGGAATCCATGGATACGGAATATAGGGCAGAACGCACCAAACTGGAACCAGCGAATCAGCAACTCGTGATACTCAGGCGATGTGTACTGATCGACCGGACGGAAGAAGCCGCCAACGTCGGTTGTCCAATATGGAAAACCGGACATGGCGAAGCTCAGGCCCGCCGGTATCTGCCGACGAAGAGTCTCCCAATTGCCCGAGATATCTCCCGACCAGGCGATCGTGCTGTTCCGCTGCTCGCCTGTGTAGGCCGAGCGGGTAAGGATGACGACGCGTTTGTCTTCACTTGTCGCTCGCTGCCCCTGATACACAGCGGACGTTTCGAATAGCGGAAACGCATTGCGCACTTTCCTCCCCGGCCCGAGAAATGTTGTGTCATTTTTCAGAGGATCCCCTTCGGGCTCGGAAGCATCCAGCCACCATCCATCCAGTCCTTCGCCGAACAGGTTTCGGTTGATGTCGGACCAGAACATCTTCTGAGCCTGCGGATTGAACAGATCCGCCCAGTTCTCACGTTCATTCGCTTCCCCTGGTTCCCCAGTGCTCGCTGAGCTCCTGAGCACCAGTTTATCGGTCACAAACTCCTTGTCTACCGCTGTCTCTGCGCCGAATTTCGCCCATACGGAGATGACCGCATGAAAGTTCCGGCGATGCAATTCAGACATCATTTCTGCGGGATTTGGATAGGCGCTTTCATCGAACCGCAGGGCATTCCAGCCGTACTTGCCCCAGTACTGCCAGTCCTGGACGAGGACGTCGACGGGAATCTTCTTTTCGCGAAACTCCGCTGCCGTCTCAAGAATCTGCTGCTGGCTTGAATAGCGTTCGCGGCATTGCCAGAAGCCATACGCCCACCGGGGTAAAAGCGGGGCTGCTCCGGTCAACTTCCGATATTCGGTTACGACTTTGGAAGGATCAGGTCCGTAAAGGAAGTAGTAGTCGACCGTATCGCCAACCTGCGATCGGAAGGTCATCGTATCTGAAGGAGTGCGAAGGGCGAGCTTGGTATCCCCTCCAGTTTCTGCGATCACTTTATACGTTGTGTTCGCAGCGAGGTGCATCTTCGCTCCGGCAGAGAGTGGCAACCACATGTTTTCGAGATCGATGATCAGCTGTCCGTCCACGGACAGCCTGAGCTTGTTGCGGTAGTTACCGCTCAGCAGAAATCCATACTCCCCTTCCGGCCCTGTCTGGAGGGTTCCGACCCCGTTCTCGTCCAGATGAATCTCCTCAGTTGCCGGATCAAAATCCGTAAGCGATGGATTGTTCCAAAGCAGCCCATAACCATTGGTCGAAATCAGGAATGGAATGGCGATGTTTGTGTTCGCCTGCAGGAGCTGGACAGGGATGTTGCGCAGGTTGAAGAATCCTTCCTGATGTTGACCCAGCCCATAGAGCGCCTCATCCGAATTCAGCAGAAACTCCTCGCTGACTTCGGCGCTGGGTGAAATCGAATCCAAGTGCGGCAGCACGCGCCCGTTCGGCCGCTCATTGAGAATGGCTTGGCCACCAGCCAACGAGAATCGGACAGACCCCGTGTTTAAATTGACCTCGACTTGCAGCCTCTTTGTCCGAACATACTCGTGCGAACTGTCGGAGGAGGTAGTGTACGTCGCGTCAGCACACGGCTGGACTACAGTCGGGACCAGAGCTGCTGTCGGCGCGGCATTTCGGCCGGCAACGATGTGTACCACACTGTCCGAGCAGACCTCTACTCTTACGAGACCATTAGAAGAATGAACGACCACCCCACTTCCACTTCGTTCGATGGCTTGAGTTTGACTGTCAGCCTGTCCGGCGCCAAATACGAGGAGAACAAAGCCAAAAGAGCAAACCAGCTCTAGACGGGAAAGAAAGTACATGAAGACACGCTCCTGCGGAGCCGAATGAGGTTGCAATCTCTCGGCACTCGCTGACGAAATTACCTTCGTTTCTCTTGTGCAAGATACACGCTTCTGCTAAGCCGGACTGCAATGAGCTCGCGAGTCTTAGAAGAGATGTCATTGAATTTGGCGCAATTGCGCGAGATATGGATTGGAGATAGACTACATCCCCCAGCAGACGCTGAGCGCTCCGCGAACCGGGCCCGCCTTGCCGACATGATCGATTCAATCGAAAGTGAAGTTGTCTCTCGGGAAATCTCTTCAAAGCCGACTGCCTCCACCAGGTTCTCCACCCAAATTCGCGGAATTGAAGCCTTCTCTGGAAATCCACCGCCGCGGCCAACCTTCGTGTACCCAAAGAGAAGAGATAATGTCGCCGCGCAAATCCTTCGCAAGGTGCTGTACGGTGCCGTTCGAGATCGTTGAGGCCTGAATACAGTGCTTGTCAGGTAAATCAGTGGAGCGTAGAGTACTGTGTGCAATGAGGCGAATCGGGGGTCGGCATGGGAAATACAGCTGCGGCGGTTCATTCTGCTGAGCAAGCGTCAGAAATGCAAGAAGCTTTCGCTACTCAAGTGCAGAAGGCGCTCTCTGAGATCCTCAAGAGTGTGCCTTTTCGGACCAGCAAGCAATCTCAGCAACTTCTGAGGTACATTGTCGACCAGACTCTGAGCGGGCACGTCGAACGCCTGAAGGAACGCATCATAGGGACGGAAGTGTTCGGCCGCGCCATCGATTACGACACGAACGAAGATCCGATCGTCCGGTCGCGTGCGATGGAAGTGAGGAAGAGGCTAGCTCAGTATTACGTGGCAGAGGGCAGAGCAAGCTCAATTCGGATCGAAATCATCCCGGGCTCTTACGTTCCCAACTTTTTGGATCTCGGCATAGCACCCGCGACGGACCGCAGCCATGCTGAGCATGTACAAGTTCTGATCCCAGCCTCTGTAGAGAGTCTTTTACCTACCGCTTCTTCACCCTCGTCAAAAGCTGGCGCTCTTGGGGAATCCCCGAATGAGGCCGTCCCTGGCAGGCTTCACTTCAATTCTCTATGGATCGCAGCAATCCTTATGCTGGCCGTGACCGGCATCGCTGCCTACTATAGCTTCAGACCAAAAGACGTGATCGAACTGTTCTGGTCCCCACTTCTCGAAAACCCGAAACCCATTCTCATTTACACCGGAGCCAACCCTGTTTACATGCCGAGTCCTCAGCTGATTGAGCGCTTCAAGACTACGCATCACTTGAGCGACTTGGATGCCGGGGGGCATGAGTTCCTGGTTCCGTTCTCGGAAGACGAAAAATTCGGAGCAGGTGATCTGTTGAGCATGAAAAACGTGTTTGTGACGGTCGGCGATGTGTCGGCTAACGTCGGTGTCGCCTCCTTGTTGACACGCTTCAAGCATGGATTCGATCTCCGCTCGGGAGAGGACGTCGCCTTTGGCGATCTTCGTCAATCCCCGGCCGTCTTAATAGGCGCGTTCAACAATGCGTGGACACTCGAAATGACGGGGGATCTGCCGTTCGTATTTGGAAGCGGACTCTCCATAAGAGACCAGAGCAACAGTGCACACCAATGGCATCCTGTCTATTCTTCCGAAAACAAAGTGCAGGTGGATTATGCTCTGGTTGCTCGTCTGCCTCATTCCAAGACCGGCGGGGCCCTTATCACGATTGCTGGCATAACTCATTGCGGCACTCGCGCCGCTGCTGAGTTCATAACCTCACAACAGGGGATCAGAGAGATGATTCGCCAGGCGCCGCAGGCTTGGACCAACAAGAATCTTGAGCTCGTATTGCAAACGAAGGTTGTAAACGATATTCCGACTACTCCCACAGTTGTCGCCGTTCGCACTTGGTAAGGCCCCAGCAGCAATTCGCGGGGTCGTTCCTCCGCGGATTTTCCTCGCCGATAACAGAAGCCAGGCTCGTCAGAATCAAACGGCATAGTGCCCGAACATTTAGAACGATTGCCAGCGTCGTCCACCGGCCAATTTCTCTTTTAAATACGTTGTTATGAATGGTTGCCTCTAGAGTCCGGAAGGCAGTCGGTCCCGATCGCTTCGGTTTGGCCCTCGCGTGCCCTGAAATGCATCGAGGTGAGCTGCAAGGAGCGTCCTACGCCTCCTGAGCCCCCCGGCCTCACCTTCGGCGTGCTCTCTTTCACGGCAATAGCGCCGACAAGTCCTGCGTTATCTTCAAGAACACTACGAACAGTACCATACAGCACCTTGTAGATAAGCATAAAGTTATCGCTTACTTGCACCGCTTGTGGGAGTGTCTTCCCTCGGGTTTGCTATGGGGAAAGCCACCCGATCAATCAGATTAGCGGGGGCCCTTCTTCCGAAGGACTTGAGCGAATCATAAGCGAGATCAAGTGAGAAGGATCTTCTAGGAGGTACGATGACCAGGTTACGTCTCATGGTTTTGGCAGTCTTGATGACCACCATCGGGCTCGCGTTCCCTTTGAAATTCTATGCGCAATCGAAGAGCACGACAGCTTCACTGTCGGGCACAGTCACCGATCCGTCGGGGGCCAGAATTGCGAATGCGACGGTGAAGGTCACTAATCCAGAGAATGGAACCGTCCGAACCGGTACCACGACCTCGGCAGGGGAGTTCTCGTTCGCCCTGCTCCTGGAGGGCACGTATACCCTCGAAGTCCGCGCTCCGGGATTCAAGACGACCCAGCAAGACAGGATTGTCCTCACTCCCGGAGATACGGTTGCGGAAAACGTGACTTTGACGATCGGCAATACAGAGCAGGTCCAGGTCAATGCGACTGGGCCGCTGCTTCAAACCCAGGACGCCAACATCAGCACCGAGCTCGAGAACAAGCAGATTGAAGAACTTCCGCTCAATCTCAGAAACGTGCTCAGCTTTGCGACGCTGGATTCCGCCGTGAACACGCAAGGCGACCGGCAGTTATTGGCAGCCGGTGGGAGTGAAGATACGGCCGATCAGGACTATTCTTTCATGAATTTTGGAGGCGGCTACTTCGGAAACAACCTGTACCTTCTGGAAGGCGGCTACGACGTGGCCCAAGGCTGGGGAGGAATCTTGTATGTACCTGCCCCAGAGGACACGGACGAAGTCAAGGTAACGAGCTACTCGTTTTCAGCCCAATATGGTTGGAGCGCCGGCAACGTGATCAGCCTTACCACCAAGGCTGGTACCCACGACTACCATTTCGTTGCGGACGAATACATCCGCAACCCGAAACTGGACGCCAACCTCTACTTCAACAACCTGAACGGCAATCCCAAGCCGAACGACCATCGCAATCAGTTCGGATTCGCCGGCGGCGGGCCGTTGTATATCCCGGGCATCTATAAACAGCGGGACAAAACCTTCTTTTTCGCCAACTACGAGGGATTGCGGCTCAACGGCGCAGGCTCCTATAGTGCAGAGGTGCCCACCACCGCTCAGTTAGGGGGCGACTTTTCGGCGGAGCTCACAACCACGCTTCTGGGAACAGATTGCTTGGGCAGGCCGGTCTATCAGGGTGCGATCTATAATCCGTACTCGCTCGGCACGTGCCCGGACGGGAGCGTAGTCCGCAATCCCTATCCGGGAAACCTCATACCCACAAGCGGGCCAGGGGCGGTTGACCCTCTGGCGAACAAATTTGCCACGGGCAATTACTGGCCGGCGCCAAAGAACCCCGGCAGTGAATTCAACTTCAACACCACGGCCGCTGCACAGACGACCTCCAACGAGTGGGGAATTCGCATCGACCACAACTTCAATGCGAATAATCGCATCTACGGGCAATTCTCGAATAAGCACGAGGGAAAGGTCCAAACCTCGGCTTTTTACGGAAACGATGTCGCGGGGCCCTATGTGTTCGATCCGAACAATCGCATGTTTGGGGTTTTAGGTTTCTCTCACGTTTTCTCGCCGACTTTTGTCATGAGCAGCGAATTATTCTTTATTCGCAATCCGGGGGGAAACGTGGTCCAGGGCTACCCGTTCAAGCCTTCCTCGCTCGGGCTCCCTGCACAGCTCGATACCTGGTCTCCGCAGTTTCCGCAGGTTGAATTCGGGAACACCTTTGGCGGGGCCTTCTATGCTCCCCTGGGAGCGACACAGAACTCCGGCGAAGCCAGCTTCCCGCAGAATAACGGAAGCCTGACCATAGACGTCAACAAAACCTTCAAGGCGCATTCCGTCACGGTGGGGTATATGGGCGTTTGGCAAACAGACGACGGCGGCAGACTGACCCCGACGGTCTTCAATTTCTCAAACGCCATGACGGCGGGCCCTAACCCCTCAAAATTGACGAACGGTACCGGAGATGCGCTCGCCGCCTTCATGGCGGGTGCCGGCAATTCCGGAGTCGGTTCGGCCGGCTCGACCGGATTTAGCGCATATCCAGCGCCAACGTACTACATGCATGGCATGTACGTTCAGGACGATTGGAAAACGACTCGCACGCTCACCCTAAACCTCGGCTTCCGCTATGACCTCCAGATGCCGCCGACAGCACGGCATAACGAGCAGGCGTATTTCGATTTCAATGCCCTCAATCCGATCAGCGTGACGACGGGGGTTCCGGTTTATGGGGAAATCGTCTACAACACTCCGGGGAACCGTTTTCTCTATAATCCCAATTTGAATGACCTTGCGCCCCGCATTGGCTTTGCATACGCGGTCGTGCCCAAGCTGGTGATACGAGGCGGCTACGGCCTGTATTACTCGAGGAACTTCTATGGTGGAAACGGACCGGATCCCGGATATTCGACATCGTCGACCTGGACTTCATCGGCCGACGGAATCCACGTGATTTCCCCCCTTTCAAAGGCTTTCCAATCCGGACTTGTCCCGGTTACCGGGAACTCGCTGGCTGGTCTAACGAACGTGGGCCAGACTCCCAGCGTCCTGAATCCGCACCGGCCCGATCCTATGACCCAGCAGTTCAGCTTTGGATTCCAATACGCCTTCACGCCCAACGACGTGCTCGATGTCAACTACGTGGGAAGCCGCGGTAGGCGCATCACTCTGGGCGGCATGAACTACGGCCAACTGAATCCAAGTTATCTTTCCATGGGCTCAGCGCTGGGCACAACTTTGCCCAGCAATCCATATGCCGGCGCGTTGAGCTCCTTGAGACTTACCGCCCCGAGCTGCCCCTATACGGTGGCGCAATCCTTGATGCCGTATCCGCAGTTCTGCGGAAGCGTCTCAGCCACTGACGAACCGGTCGGAATCAACAACTACAACGCATTGCAGGCAAACTTCAAGCATCGTTTCAGCGCGGGTTTGTTGTTCACGGCCTCCTACACCTTCTCGAAGTTCCTCTCCGATGTGGGTGGCCCGGAAGAATGGGGCTCCATCAACGGCGACGAAGGATCCTCGGGTATCCGCAACTTCTACGACCTGAAAGCGGATTGGTCCGTTGACGGCGATGACATTCCACACTCTCTGGTTCTCAACTATGTCTATGACCTGCCGATTGGGAGAGGCAAGAAATTCGGCGGCGGCATGAACGCGGTGGAGGATGCGGTCGTAGGCGGCTGGGAGGTGACGGGAATTACTACTGCGCAGAGCGGTTTCCCGTTGTCGATCGGCGCCAGCGGAAACTCCGCTTCCGTTTATGGCGGAAATCAGCATGCCGATTTGACTGGGGTCGGTTTAAAGACCGCCGGATGCGGCGGTATCAAGGCCGGCTCGCCGTTCATTCCCGTGGGAAAGAAATATTGCTTCTTCAACGGGCAGCCCGCTACCAGCGTAGGGAACGGGCCGGGGGCCTTTGAGCCGCCGGCTGATTACACCTTCGGCACTGCCCCTCGCTACTTCTCCAATCTGAGGGCTCCCTTATACGTGGACGAAGATCTGACGTTGGCAAAGTGGTTCCCCATCAGGGAAAGGCTGCGCATGCAGATCGCCGTCCAGATGTTCAACGCATTCAACCATCCCAATTTCGGCATACCAGATGTCACCATCGGGGACCCAAACATGGGCGAGAGCTCAAGCACCCAGGGAGCGCGACAGATGCAGGGAGTGCTGAAAGTAACTTTTTAGCGTCCATATGCGGCGGACTGTACTCCTAGTGCTGTGTGCTGCGATTCCGCTCACGATTGCAACCGTGAGCGGAATCGCTGTGGCGCAGGATCGCGATCAAACCATTCAATCTTTCCTGGTTGATGCCCGCGTGGCTCAGTCCAGGGGGGATTTTGCCCAAGCTGCCGAAGCGTATCGTAAGGCTGTCGCACTGGAGCCCACTATTCCTGAGCTATGGGCGAACTTGGGCTTGATGTATCACGAAGCGGGGAACCATTCCGAAGCCGTCAAAAGCCTTCAGCATGCCGCCCGATTAAATCCATCCCTCTTTGTGCCCCAACTGTTTCTGGGGATGGAGTACTTAAAGTCGAACAAGGTCGAGACGGCTCTCCCTTATCTCGAAAATGCGGTCAAGCTGAATCCCAAAGATATTCAGGCAAT
>Ga0074044_10004234_pt1 | contig 11951 bp, 5 predicted proteins | sample BogForMeECP23OM1_FD_94443 | JGI IMG/M metagenome (GOLD analysis project Ga0074044, IMG submission 94443) | Bog forest soil microbial communities from Calvert Island, British Columbia, Canada - Bog Forest MetaG ECP23OM1 | ecosystem: Environmental > Terrestrial > Soil > Wetlands ...
CGTGGCATTGATTCCCACCCCGACCACGTCAACCGTTGCTGGAAGTTCAGACATGGAACGCTTCACTTTAGAGCACTCGAAGAAAATCGCAAGCACCGCGAGCGCGCAGCAGCCATGTCGCCTGGGTCGGTGGCCGCGGCCAGGGCAGGGAAGCCTTCGGCATATTGTTAACCTGTGACTTTTGGAGCGCCGCCCTGCCCGGACGCAGCAAGGGCGTCCCGACGGCCTTCAGTTCCCCGCTCGCACGCCACGCCCCAGCGCCCCGCGCCTGTAGGGGCGGACCCGGGTGTCCGCCCTCCCTTCGGCACTCAACCCAATTGCGCGTGGCTGTCCCGTGTGATAATTACCATGGTTTCCGCGCGGCGCGCTGCGCAGCTCTGTCGCGTGGCCCGGCGCCGTGCGGGCCACAGCATGCCGCTCCGTGATTCGGAAGCCATCGTCCTGCGAACCTACCCGCTAGGGGATGCGGACCGCCTGGTCAGCCTGTTGACGCGGGCTTACGGCCGCCTGCGCGGCGTGGCTCAGGGTGCGCGGCGTCCCAAGAGCCGCTACGGCGCCTCGCTCGAGCCGCTCACCTATTTGCGCGTCTGGTTTTACGAGAAGGAGACACGCGAGCTGGTGCGCCTCGGGCAGTGCGAGCTGCTTGAATCGTTCCTGGACGTCCAGCAGGACTACCGCTCTGGCCTGGCCCTGGCCCTGGCCGCGGAGATTACCGAGCTGGTGCTGCCCGAGCGCGAGCCGCAGGACTCTGCGTTCCGCCTGCTCCTGCACGTGGCGCGCGGCATCAAGCAGACGCGCCGCGCCGAGCTCGCCCTGGGTTACTTCCTAGTCTGGACCATGCGCTTGGCCGGCTGGCTGCCCGAGCTGGACCGCTGCGTCTCCTGCCGCCGCGAGGCCGGCCGCGAGCCCCTCTGCTGGTCGCGCTCGGCCACAGGTCTTTACTGTGCCCAGTGCCGCCGCCTGGGAATGGTACCGCTTTCGCCGGAGACCTTATCCGCGGCGCGCCGGATGCTCACCGCGCCCCTCGGGCAGCTCGCCGCAGCGGGCGAGAATTCGCCGCACGTTTCGCCGGAATTCGAGGCATACTTTCTCGACATGATCGAACATCACGCGGAAAAACGCCTGGCCGCCCGCCGCCTCTACGAGGAGACGCGATGAAGCCTTACAGCACATCGGATGCGCAGCCTCCTCGTCCCTCCGATATTCGTTTTTCGATTTTCGATTTTCGCCTTTGCGGTGCAATACCATGAAGCGCCCCTCACCAAAGCCCGAGACGCTCCAGGATCTGGTCTTCCGCCTTCAGGACTTCTGGGCCAATCGCGGCTGCCTGATCCAGCAGCCCTATGACGTGGAAGTCGGCGCCGGCACCATGCACCCGGAAACCTTTCTGCGCGTACTCGGCCCGCAGCCCTACCGCGTCGCCTACGTCCAGCCTAGCCGCCGCCCCTCCGACGGCCGTTACGGCGAAAATCCCAACCGCCTCTACAAACACCAGCAACTTCAAGTAATCCTTAAACCTTCCCCCGCCGATGTCCAGAACCTCTATCTCCAAAGTCTCGCCGCCATCGGCATTCCTCTGCGCGAGCACGACGTCCGCTTCGAGGAAGATAACTGGGAATCTCCCACTCTCGGCGCCTGGGGCATTGGCTGGCAGGTGCTTCTCGACGGCCTCGAGATCACTCAGTTCACTTATTTCCAGCAGTGCGGCGGCCTCGACCTCGATCCCATTTCCGTCGAGCTCACCTACGGCCTCGAGCGCATCGCTGCCTTCCTCCAGGGCGTGGACAATGTCTTCGACATGCGCTGGTCGCAGGACGTTTCCTTCCGCCAGGTCCGCTGGGTCGAAGAGCAGCAATTCTCCGCCTACAGCTTCGACCTCGCGGACCCCGAGCGCACCCGAGAAATGTTCGACCTCGCCGAGGCGGAAGCCAAGGCGCTCCTCGACGGCTACGACTCCAAACCCGAAGACGAGAAGCTGCGTTATCCGATCCTCGCGGCGTACGACTTCTGCCTCAGATGCTCCCACCTCTTCAATTTGCTCGACTCCCGCGGCGTAATTTCCGTCACCGAGCGCGCCGTGCTCATCGGCCGCGTTCGCCAGCTCGCCTGCCGCGTCGCCGCCGACTACGTCGAGCAAAATCGCCTCCGCACCGGAGCCCCGGCATGAGCCCGCGTCGCAGAGGAGTAGGGGCGCACCCGCGTGTGCGCCCGCCTGCAAGTCCCGCTGCCCGCGCCGAATTCCTCCTCGAGGTCGGCTGCGAGGAAATCCCCGCCTGGATGATCGAACGTGCCTGCCGGGAATTGAAAGCGTTGCTTGAAAAATACCTCCTCGAAGCCGCGCTCATCGAAGGCTCGCCCGTCGAAACCTTCGGCGGCCCGCGCCGCCTCGCCGCAATCGTTCCCGGCCTGCTGCGCATGCAGGCAGACGTGGTCCGCGAAGTCACCGGTCCGGCGAAGGGCGCAGCGTTCGACGCGCAGGGCAATCCCACTCGCGCCGCCCAGGGGTTTGCGGCCAGCAAAGGCGTCGCGGTCACGGACCTGTTCATCGTCAAGCTGCCCAAGGGAGAATTCGTGGCCGCGCGCCAGGTCACCAAGGGACGCCGCGCGGAGGCCGTGCTCGCGGAAATTGTCCCTCGCGCCCTCGCGGAAATTGCCTGGCCGAAAACCATGCGCTGGCCCGCCAGCGGCAATCCCAAGTTCATCCGGCCCGTGCGCTGGATCGTCGCCGTCCTCGGCGGGCGCGTTGTGCCCTTCGCGTTTGGAGGCGTGAACAGCGGAGCCCGCACAGAAGGCCATCGGTTTCTGGGGAAGAAGGGAATTCTGCTGAAAGACTCAGCCGAGTACCGCAAAAATCTGCGCCGGAACTTCGTCCTCGTCATTCCGGCCGAGCGGCGGCAGAAGATCGAGCGCGAAATTTCCTCACTGGCGGCCAAGCGCGGCCTGCGCGTACACCAGGATGCGGACCTGCTCAACCGGGTGACCTACCTGAACGAGTATCCCACTTCCATCCTGGGAAGCTTCGACCCTGCGTTTCTCGAGCTTCCTGCCGAAATCCTGATTACCGTGATGCGCGACCATCAAAAATATTTTGCCCTTGAGAAAAAAGATTCCGCGCTGGCGCCGCACTTCCTCGCCATCATCAATTCCGACCGCGACCTCCGCGGCGCCATGCGCGCCGGACACGAACGCGTTCTCCGCGCGCGTTTCGCCGATGCTCGCTTCTTCTGGGCCACCGACCAAGTCAAATGTCGGCTCGCCGACAATGTCCCCAAGCTCGACGCCGTCCTTTACGAATCCCGCCTCGGCAGCTACGGCCTCAAAGTCCAGCGCATGCGTCACCTCATCCGAAATTTCAAAATCTCCGAGGCCCACTCCGCTTCCGCACCACTCGCCCGCGAGGCCGAGCTTGCGGACCGCGCCGCCCTCCTCTCCAAGTGCGACCTCGTCACCGACATGGTTCGCGAATTTCCCGAACTCCAGGGCGTCGTCGGTGGACTCTACGCGCGCGCCCAGGGTGAATCTCCGGTTGTCGCTGAGGCCATCTACGACCACTACCTCCCCGCCGGCCTTGAGGACGACGTGCCCAGGAATCTCACCGGATGCGTCGTCGCCCTCGCCGATAAACTTGACGCGCTCGTCGGCTGCTTCGCCGTCGGAAAAATTCCCTCTGGCTCCAGCGATCCGTTTGCCCTGCGCCGCGCGGCCGCCGGCGTGGTTCGCATGATCGTCGAACGCCGTCTCCAGATTTCTCTCCATGCCGCTGTCCGCGCCGCTGCCGCCGCCCTCGCCGCGGTCAACCCGGGCATCCCACAGCCTCCGGGACTCGAACAGCAAGTCCGCGAGTTCCTCGCTGACCGCACGCGCTTCTATTTCCAGGAACGCCGAGGATTCGCCTTCGACGAGGTGAAAGCCGCCATGGCCGCCGGCTCCGATGATCTCGTGGATCTCGCCGGCCGCCTCGAAGCCCTGCGCCGCATCCGCGCAACCGAAAATTTCGCCCCCCTCGCCGCGGCCTTCAAACGCATCCGCAACCTGCTCGAGAAATCCGCCTCCACGGAAGCCATTCCCGACGCGCCCGTTCCCGCGCGCTTCGTCGCCGAGGAGGAGCGCGCCCTGCACCTCGAGGCCCAGCACGCCGCGCAGTCCGCCGCTCGTCTCAAACAGGAGAAGAAGTATGCGGACGCGCTCGAGCGTATCGCTGCTCTCCGTCCGGCCGTGGACCGCTTCTTCGATCATGTCCTGGTCATGGCGGAAGACCCCGAGGTGCGCGGCAACCGTCTGGCTCTGCTGCGCACTCTGCTGCGCGAATTTTCCACCATCGCCGATTTTTCCGAAATTGTGACGGAGAGCACAGCGCAAAAGAAAACTTAAAGCGACACTCGAACCCGGCGGTGGCGCAGCCACTCTTGGCGGCGCGCTCGGGCGTTCACGCAGGTAAAACGTTCACACGATTTTCTTACTCGTGACCGAGGCGCGCGCCCGAACTCTGCGCTACAATCTGTCGGCGCGCCGACAATCTGTTTCGCTGAATTTATCCCCGGCGCTGCCGGTTGACTGCGAGGACCAATGAAATACGTTTACTTCTTCGGAGCGGGCAAAGCGGAAGGGCACGGCGACGAGCGCGATCTTCTCGGCGGCAAGGGTGCGGGACTCCATGAAATGACTCGCATCGGCCTCCCCGTCCCCGCCGGCTTCACCATTACCACCGAGGCCTGCAACTATTTCTTCGAGCACGCGCAAAAGTATCCGCGCGGCCTCGAGCAGGAAGTCGCCCATCACCTCGCCCGCCTCGAAAAAGCCACCCGCAAAAAACTGGGCGATCCCCGCGACCCCCTCCTGGTCAGCGTGCGTTCCGGCTCGGCTCGTTCCATGCCGGGCATGATGGAGACCATCCTCAACCTCGGCCTCAACGACGCCTCCGTCCAAGGCCTAGCGGAACGCACGAAGAATGAACGCTTTGCCTACGACGCCTATCGCCGCTTCGTGCAGATGTATTCCAGTGTCGTCATCGGCCTCCCCAAGGAAGAGCTCGAAGAGCGCCTCCGCGATATGAAGAAGCGCCGCGGCCACGCACAGGATACCGACGTCACCTCCGAGGGTTGGAAGGAACTCGTCGCGGCCTACAAAAAGTTTTTCCGCGAGCGCACCGGCAAAGACTTTCCCCAGGATCCCCGCGAACAGCTCTGGGGCGCCATCGGCGCCGTTTTCGGTTCCTGGATGGCCGAGAAAGCCGTCACCTATCGCCGCGTCGAAAAAATCACCGGCCTGCTCGGCACCGCCGTCAACGTCGTCCAGATGGTCTTCGGCAACAAGGGCGAAAATTCCGGCACCGGCGTCTGTTTCACCCGCGATCCCTCCTCCGGCGAGAAAATCTTCTTCGGCGATTTTCTGCTCAATGCCCAGGGCGAAGATGTCGTTGCCGGAATCCGTGCCGTCATGCATCTCGACGAGATGCGCAAGCGCATGCCGAAACTGTATGCGCAACTCGAACGTGTCCGCGGCCTTTTGGAGAAACATTACCGCGAAATGCAGGACATCGAATTCACCGTCGAGGAAGGGAAGCTCTATATCCTCCAGACCCGCACCGGCAAACGCACCCCCGCCGCGACCTTCCGCATCGCCGTGGACATGGTCAAGGAAGGATTAATCTCCAAGGAGCAGGCCATTGAACGCATCAAGGGAGAAGACGTCGAGCGTCTCTTCTACCCCATCCTCGATCCCTCCCAGCTTCGCTCCGAACTCGCTAAGAGCCACCTCGCCACCGGCGTCAATGCTGTCCCCGGCGCGGCCGTCGGTCAGGTCGTTTTCTCCGCCCACGAGGCGGAACAGATGGCGCACGACGGCGCGCGGGTCATCCTGGTGCGCCGCGAGACCAGTCCCGAGGACGTCGGCGGCATGGCCGTGGCCCAGGGTATTCTCACCGCCACCGGAGGCAAGACGAGTCACGCGGCCGTCGTCGCTCGCGGATGGGGCAAATGCTGCGTCGTCGGCTGCGAGGCGCTCGACATCGATTATTCCCAGAAGCAATTCCGCGCCGGCGGAAGGACGATTCGTCAGGGTGACTGGATCACCCTCGACGGCAGCGAGGGCGCCGTCTATCAGGGCCAGTTGAAGCTCACCGATCCGCAACTCCCTCCCGCCTACGAAACCCTGCTTTCCTGGTGCGACAAAATCCGCAAAATCGGCGTGCGCGCCAATGCCGATACCCCGCAGGACGCCCGAAAGTCCCGCGAAATGGGCGCGGAAGGCATCGGCCTCGTCCGCACCGAGCACATGTTCTTCAAGGACTTCGAGCGGCCCGAAGACAGCATCAAGCGTCAGCGCGCCATTCAGGAAATGATCATTGCCGACGACGTGGAAAAGCGCAAACGCGCTCTCGACCGCCTCCTCCCGTTCCAGCGCCGCGACTTCATCGGCATCTTTCGCGCCATGGAAGGGCTCCCCGTCGTGATTCGGCTCCTGGACCCTCCCCTCCACGAGTTCGTTCCCCACGACCGCGCGAAACAGGAAGAGCTGGCCAAGGATCTGGGCGTCAGCGCGGACTCCATCACCCGCCGCGTCGCCATGCTTCACGAAGCCAACCCTATGCTCGGCCACCGCGGCTGCCGCCTCGCCATCACCTATCCGGAAATCCTGGAAATGCAGGTGCGCGCCATCATCGAGGCCGCCATCGCCTGCCAGCGCGAAGGCATCCACGTCCATCCGGAAATCATGCATCCCCTCACCATGGACAAAAAAGAAATGCGCATCCTCGAGCAGGCCACCCGCCGCGTGGCCGATGAAATCATCAAGAAGGAAAAGGTCAAGCTGCACTACCTCGTCGGCACCATGATCGAACTGCCCCGCGCCGCTCTGCTCGCTGACCAGATCGCCGAGGTGGCCGAATTTTTCTCCTTCGGCACCAACGATTTGACCCAAACCACCATGGGCCTCTCCCGCGACGATGCCGGCCGCTTCCTCCCCGACTACGTCGACGAGAAAAAGGCCGGCATCTTCAAGCACGACCCCTTTCAGGTGCTGGATATCGAGGGCGTCGGCATGCTCATCGAGTGGGGCATTAAGCGCGGCCGAAAAGTCCGCCCGAATCTCGAGGTGGGCATCTGCGGCGAACATGGCGGAGAACCCGAAAGCGTCAAATTCTGCCACCGCGTCGGCATGGACTACGTCAGCGCCTCCCCCTTCATGGTGCCCATCGCGCGCCTCGCCGCAGCCCAGGCCGTCATCGAAGAGAAAAAGCGCCCGCGCAAGAAGGCGCGCCACTAATCCGGCGCATTATCCGCCATCGTAGGGGCACGGCATGCCGTGCCCCATTTACCCCTTGGCGGATGGCCAACTCGCACACCCATCCTTAAACCATTACATTAAAGTTGTCCTATCTCTCTGATATTATTATAGTTACGTTCTCATCCGTAGGAAAAAGTACAGTCCAACAAAGCCGAATACCATCGCCGGACCCCATCCAGCCAGCACCGGTGGAAGTTGTCCTGCCGCGCCAATTGCCTCCGCGAGCGCGGAAGTCGCCCAGTAAAGAATGCCGATCCCCACGCCCAGCGCCAGCCCGCCCACCGCTCCCCGCGTCCCCACCAGAAACGCAAACGGGATCGCCAGCAGCATGATGATCGGTGCGATCATCGGGTACGCGAATTTTTTGTGCCATTGCACCGATAGCCGCGACACGTCAAATCCTGCCTGGTGCAGCTCCCGGATGTAGGCCCCCAGCTCCCGCCAGCTCATCTGCGTGTACGCGCGCACTTCGCGATTGAAATACGAGGGCGGCTCCGTGAATTCCGGCAGATCCTCCACGCGGAAGCGTTTGTAGGAGCTCACCCGGCCTTCCTGGAAGCTGCGCACCCAGCCGTCTTGGAGCACCCAGCCATGCAGCCCAGCTTCGTACTTCGCGCGGGCGGCAAACGCGCGTTTGCGGAGCTGGAACGTTGCGGGGTCCAGCTCGAACACGCTCAGTCCCGCGAACAGCCCCTGCTGCGGATCGAAATAATCGTAGTTGTACAGCCGGTCTCCCTCCCCGAAAATCCATTGCCGGCGCGGCTGGAAGAACGTCTGCGCCGGCTTCCCTTTAATCTGATTCCGCAGGGCGTCCTGGCGCTGGTTGCAGAAGGGCAGGATGGTGTCATCGAGCGAAAACATCACCGCAGCCAGTGCCACGCCGGCCAGCAGCAGCGGCAGTGCCAGCCGGTACAGGCTCACCCCGCAGGTTTTGAACGCCGTCACCTCGTTGTTTTTCGAAAGTACGCCCAGCGTCACCAGTACCCCAATCAGTGCCGCCACCGGCACCAACTGGTAGAACATGAACGGCGTCAGAAACGCGAAGTACTCGAGCACCACCGATGCCGGGATGTGGTGCTTCCCGATGTCCTCCAGCAGCTCGAAAAACGTGAAAGAATGAAAGATGAAAATGAACGCCACCAAGAACAGCAGCGCGTAAAAGAAAAACGACCGCAGCAGGTACAGGTCCATCAGCAGCGGAAAAGCGTAGCCCCGCGTCGCGCGCGGCCCGGGCAGGTGCCCCGGCCGCACCGCCGCCAGCCGCGCCGAGTGCCGCGCCCGCTGCGTGTGCCGCGGACGCAGCCAGTCTCGCAGACGATCGAACCAGCCCTGGTCGCTCCGGATCTGGTCCATTCCCGGCACCAGCGCCAGCCCGCACAGCGCCGTCAGCAGATTCGCGCCCCACATCCCCAATCCGGCGGGCACCACGCCCGTGCGCGCCAGCCCCGCCCCGAAAACAAAGAGCAGGTAGTACCCGCTCACCAGCAGCAGCGTCACTACAAACCCGGAGGCCCGGCCTCCGCGGTGCGGCCGGATGCTCACGGGCACTCCCAGCAGGGCGAACACCAGACACGCGGCCGGGAAAGCGATTCGCCGGTGGAACTCCACGCGCGCCTGTACGTCGCCCCTGCGGTATAGCCGCAGCACCTCCGGGAGCGGCATCTCGACCAGCGTTGGCGCGGCGCGTGCCGTCCCGCCGGCCCCGGCTACGGTCACGGGCAGGTCGCTCCGGCCAAACGTCGTTACCGAGTACTGGTTGGGGTCGCTCCGCGAGAATTCGTGCGTCGTCCCGTTGCTCAGATGGAATTGCAGGGTGCCATGCTCCGGGTCCGGGAGCACGATCCCGCTTTCCGCAAACGTAATCCGTGCCGTCGCGTCCTCCCCGGTCTGTGCCAGCAGGATCCCCTTCCACCGGGTGCCGTCTCCGCTCACGTCGGAGACGTAGAGAACAATATGCGGAAAGCGCTCCGCGAAAACGCGCGGCTGCACTTCAAAGGAGGCCTGGCTCGTCGAGAGCGCCTCCTCCGTGGCGTGCAGCTTCACCAGCGCCGGCGGCCCCAGCCAGTTCGTCATCCACAGCGTGGCCCCGGCCGCCGCCATCGCCAGCACCCCCACCGGCAGCAGGATCCGTTTCCGGTCGAATCCCAGCGACTGCAGCGCGATCAGCTCGCTATCCGCCGAAAGCCGCCCCAGCCCGATCATCACCCCCACCAGTACGCCCATGGGAATCGTAAACGTGAGGATACCGGGCAGCGTGCAGGCCACCAGCAGGGCGATCGAGGCCAGTCCCGCCGAGTGGCTCACCACCAGATCCATCAATCGCACCAGTTGCGGTACGAAGAATATGAAGGTAAAAACGAACAGGCCCAATAGGGCGTAGGAGAAAATCTCGCGGAAGATATAGCGGTCAATCAGCCGCAGTCGCATGCGCCAGAGCACCCATTCTAGCACGCCCGTAGCACAGGCAATCCTGCCTGTGCTCCTGTCCATTTCGGCGCCTCCTCCGCCGCGCAGCCGCGGCCCTCGCCGGCGCGCGCATTCATCCTTCTCGCCAGGTAAGCCGCAGCCGCCCCAGTTGGCCCGGCCGGCCGCCCTTCTTCGTTTCTCGTTTTTCGGTTCTCAGGTTTTCCCATGACCCCCATTCACCTGGTTATCCTCTGGCATATGCACCAGCCCCAGTACCGCGACCCGGCTACCGGGCGCTACCTGTTGCCCTGGACGCGCCTCCACGCCCTCAAGGACTACTACGGCATGGTCAAGCTCTTCGAAGAGTTTCCCGCGCTCCATGCCACCTTCAACCTGGTTCCGGCGCTCGGCCATCAGATCGAGGAGTACTCCTCCGGAGATTTTCACGAGGTCTGGCTCGATGCCGCCATGGCCCCGGCGGACTCGCTCACCCCCGAGCAGAAGGCGGAGATCCTGCTGCGCGCCTTTCAACTGAACCACGAGCGCATGATGTCGCGCTGGCCCCGCTTCGTGGAAATTCACCAGTCTGTGGCCGCGGCGGGCCAGGAGGCCGCCCGGGGCATGAGCCTCCGCGACTGGCGCGACCTCCAGCTCCTCTCCCAGCTCGCCTGGATGGACGAGGAGTACCTCGCCGCCGATCCCGTCGTGAAGGCCCTCGCCGTTCAGGGCGCCGACTTCTCCGAGGACGACAAAGCCGCGCTCCGCGAAAAACAGGTCGAGCTGCTGGGCCGCGTTCTTCCCGAATACGCCAAGGCCTCGCAGCTCGGCCAGATCGAAATTTCCACCACGCCCTTCTATCACCCCATCCTGCCGCTGGTCTGCGACACCCGCGTGGCCCAGGAATCGAATCCCCGCTCCCCGCAGCTCGCCCCGCCATTTGTCCATCCAGAGGATGCGCAGGAGCAGCTCGCCCGCGCGCGGCGCTTCCACCAAGCCCGCTTCGGCCGCGCCCCCGCGGGGTTCTGGCCCTCGGAAGGCTCCGTCTCCGACGCTGCGCTTTCCATTGCCGCGGAAATGGGTTTCCGTTGGTTCGCCAGCGACGAAGGAGTGCTCGGCCGAACCCTTCAGGTCGGCTTCGGCCGCGACGCCGCCGGCGTGCCCGACAACCTCGACCGCCTCTACTCCCCCTGGCGCATGCGTTTGCCAGGCGGCGACATCGTGGGGCTGTTCCGCGACCACTACCTTTCCGACCTCGTCGGATTCGTCTACAGCCGCATGTCCGCGGAAGCCGCCGCGGAGGACCTCCACCGCCGGATCCGCGCCATCGGCGACCGCGCCGGCTCCGCCCAGCCGCTCACCGTGCCCCTCATCCTCGACGGTGAAAATGCCTGGGAATATTTCCCCGGCAACGGCCGCGAGTTTCTGCGTCGCTTTTACGCGCGCATCCAGAACGACCCCGCCATCCGCGCATTGACGGCCTCCGAAGCCATCGCCGCCGCCGGCGAGCTCCCCGTACTCTCCCACATCGTCCCCGGCTCCTGGATCAACGCGAATTTCGACATCTGGGCCGGAAGCGCGGAAGATATCCGCGCCTGGGAGCTGCTCCGTGACGCCCGCGATGTCTTCCAACGCGCCCGCCGTGCCTCCGCCAATCATGGCCCCAGCGCCGTTCCACCCGAGCGCCTGGCCCACGCCTACGAATCCATCCTTACTGCCGAAGGCAGCGACTGGTGCTGGTGGTACGGCCCGGAACACAGCTCCGCGAACGACGCGGAGTTCGACTCCATCTACCGTACCCACCTCACCGAGGTCTACGTCGCCATCGGCGCCGAGGCTCCGGAAACCCTCGCCCAGCCCATCAAACGCCCGTCCGAGCGCGCTCTCGTTATTTCTCCCTCCGATTACCTGCGCGTTTCCGTGGATGGCCGCGAGACAAACTACTTTGAATGGCTGGGCGCCGGACTGTACTCCGCCGACCTCCAGGAAAGCGCCATGCACGGGCGCACGCACCATCTCCACGAGCTTCGCTACGGCTTCGACCGCGACACCCTGTTTCTGCGTGTGGATTGGGTCCCCGGCGCTCTCGAGGAGTTGCGCGAGTGCGAATTCCATCTGCGCGTCAAAGGAGAAGGCGACGCGGTTCTGATTGTCCAGGTAGCGGAAGGAAAGATTATCGGCCACTCGGTCGAGCAGGACGGTGCCTGCCTGCTCGCCGGCGCGGCAAAGGTGCGCGTCGCCCTCGGCGCCATTCTGGAAGCCAG
>Ga0074044_10004235_pt1 | contig 11949 bp, 12 predicted proteins | sample BogForMeECP23OM1_FD_94443 | JGI IMG/M metagenome (GOLD analysis project Ga0074044, IMG submission 94443) | Bog forest soil microbial communities from Calvert Island, British Columbia, Canada - Bog Forest MetaG ECP23OM1 | ecosystem: Environmental > Terrestrial > Soil > Wetlands ...
CGCTGCCCCTCAGGCCGCGTCGTCGGCATCGATGTCGATTCCTTCATAGAGCTCCGCCATCGCGATCTGAGCGTCGACCGAGGAGAGGCGAAGGACCGCGTCGCGACCCCGAACCAGCTCGGTCATCCAGCGGTCGCCCTCGCGCCGGAGTATTTCGGCGTAAAAGCTTTCGGAGTCGATAAGCAGGATTTCTTCGACGCTCTCGATGTCGCGGTAGGCCGGGAGCTTTATCTGCCGGTCATGCCTTTCGGTCCCGGGAGACAGGGTTTCGACGAGCAATATGGGATCCTTGATCGCTTGCCGGCGGCGCTCGTTTGGCTGACAGGTGACGGCGATATCAGCGACAAAGAACGAATCCGAGCGATGGGGATGGCTGACCCCGGCTTCATTCTGAGCGTTGCAGGGACGTCGGTTTGCGAGAGCAGCATCGACCCACGAGCCTAGTCGCATCGCTAGCATGCGATGCGCTTCGGCGGGCGGAGCCATCGCCGTCGGTACGCCCCAAAGGAGCTCGTAGCGCGTATCGGTTCCGTCCTCCCAGAGCAGGAACTCGTCGACGCTCATAGGTCTGATCGCCGGTTCGCTCATTTCTGATCTTGCGCCACTCATATATGGCGATTTTCCGGCCGAGGCGGGCTCAGTCCGCTATTCGGCCGCGGCGGCGTCGAGCGGGATCGCGGCGTCGACGTCGGTAAACCCGCCGGACTGCCGCTGCCACAGCCGCGCGTAGGTGCCGCCGCGGGCGAGCAGTTGGGCATGCGTGCCTTCTTCGGCGATCCGCCCCTGGTCGAGCACGACCAGACGATCCATGCGCGCGATCGTTGAGAGCCGGTGGGCGATGGCGATGACCGTTCGCCCGCGCATCAGGCTGTCGAGCTGCTCCTGGATCGCGGCCTCGACCTCCGAATCGAGCGAGGAGGTCGCCTCGTCGAGCACCAGGATCGGCGCGTCCTTGAGAATGACCCGGGCGAGCGCGATGCGCTGGCGCTGCCCGGCCGACAGCTTGACGCCGCGCTCGCCGACATGGGCGTCGAAGCTGCGGCGGTCATACCAGTCCTCGAGCCCCTCGATGAATTCGAGCGCGTGCGCCTGCGCCGCGGCGCGCCGCACCTCCCACTCGCTCGCCTGCAGCCTGCCATACCGGATGTTGTCGCGGATCGAGCGATGCAGCAGCGAGGTGTCCTGCGTCACCATCGCGATATGGGCGCGCAGGCTTTCCTGGGTCACCAGCGCGATGTCCTGACCGTCGATCAGGATTCGACCGGCCTCGATCTCGTAAAAGCGCAGCAGCAGGTTGACCAGGGTCGACTTCCCGGCGCCCGACCGCCCGACGAGGCCGACGCGTTCGCCGGGTGCCACCGCGAGGTCGATCCCGTGTAGGACGCCCTTTGCGGTCCCGTATCCGAAGCGCACCCCTTCGAAGCGCACGGCCCCGCGCACGACCTGCAAGGCGACGGCGTCGGGCCGGTCCGGCATCTGGCGGGGTACCGCGATCGACCGCATGCCTTCTTGCACGACACCGATATTCTCGAAGATCGTCGCAACGTTCTGCGCCACCCAGCCGGCGATCGCGGCGATGTGCCAGGTCAGCGGCAACGCCATCGCAACGGTGCCGACCACGATATGCCCGTCGTTCCAGAGCCAAATCGCCAACCCGCCGGTGGCCACCACCATGCTCGCGTTCAGCACCGCGAGGCAGAGCCCGAGCAGTGTCGTCAGCCGCGTCTGCTGGCGGAAGGCGTCGGTCAGGTCGTCCATCGAGGCCCGCACGAACTCGTCTTCGTCGCGCGGCCGGGCGAACAGCTTGACGGTCAAGATGTTGGTGTAGCTGTCGACGACCCGGCCGGTCAGCGCCGAACGCGTCTCCGACATGTGCCGCGAGCGGGTGCGCAGGCGCGGGACAAACACGCGCAGCAGCGCCGCGTAGCCGGCGAACCACAGCACTACCGGGATCGCCAATCGGGAGTCGTTGGCGGCGAGCAAGGTGATCGCGCCGCCGCCATAAACGACGATGTACCAGACCGCCGTGGTGGCCGAGACGACGCTTTCGCGCAGCGACGGGCCGGTTTGCATGACGCGCTGCGCGATTCGCCCGGCAAAATCGTTCTGAAAGAAGCTCCAGCTCTGCCGCACCACGTGCCAGTGGCTCTGCCAGCGGATCAGGTTGGAGAACCCGGGGATGATCGCCTGGTTGGTCAGCATGTTCTGCAGCAGCATCGCCAGGGGCCGCGCGACCAGCAGAACGAACGCCATGCCGAGGAGCGGCGGCCACGAATCGCGGAGCAGCGAGCCCGGCTCGTGGCTGGAGACGAGCGTGATCACCCGGCCGACGAATACCGGTATCGTCGTGTCGATCAGCGCGACGATACCGCCGGCGACGAAGAGGGCCGCGACCAGCCCGCGCGCCTGCCGCGCATAATGCCAGTAGAACGCGGCCAGACCCGCCGGCGGGGGCCCCTGCGTCGGCATTGCGGTCGGTTCGAGCAGGCTTTCGAAAAACCGGAACAGGCGCATGGAAGAGATTCGCTTCGGGAAGCTGGGTTCAAATGGCGTGGTCGGGCGGCAACGGGACCCTAGCACATCCGGGAGTGGAGTGCCCGAGGAAGATCCGATCTCCTGTTATGCGGAGGTCAGGATTGCCGCGTCGGGGACGTCGATCCCCTCATAGAGATCGGACAGGGTTGCCGTGAGCCCGATCGAGGCGAGCGACAGTGTCGCCAGCGGACCGTGGACGATCCCGCTGATCCACCGATCGCCCTCGCGCCGGAGCACCTCGGCGAAGACGCTCGCCGAATCGATCAGCAGGATCTCCTCAACGCTCGGGATGCGGCGGTAATCGGCAACCTTGGTTTGCCGATCGCAGAGTGCGGTTCCCGGCGACAGGATTTCGACGAGCAGCAGCGGATCTTGGAGCAGCTGCTGACCGCGCTCCGGCGGAGTGCAGCTTACCGCGATGTCCGCGATATAGCAGGTGTCGTCTCGGTCGGGCGCGGCGATAGCGGGCTTGAGTTGCGCCACACAAGGCCGTCGGGATTGGAGTGCCGGCTCGATATTGGCACAGAGCCGAGCGGCCAACATCCCGTGCGCGACCGGGGGCGGCGCCATCGCCACCGGGGCTCCAGCCAGCAATTCGTAGCGGGTATCGGTGCCGTCCTCCCAACGGAGGAACTCCGCCACGGTCATTCTCCTGGTCGCCGGCTCGCTCATGCTCGACCTCCAAGTCCGAATTTATGCCCGACTCCCGTATCTCACCTCCCCCAACCGCCCTGCCGAGGTCGCGATGACGACCTCGGCAGGGCCGATAGGCGCCCGTGGTATGCCGCCGGCTGCTATGAAAAGTTGCATCGATTATTGCGCATCGCTGCACCTGCAGCAAATCTGCAGCAAAATCTCCCCCTTCGGTTGAAATGGCAGTTGAACGCCCGCCAGCCATCTCCATCCTCACCCATTCGCGGTCTGTTTCCGAGCCTCGGCCAGAATTATGAAATATGAATAAGGCAATTTTCTGATTATGATTATCGCAATACTCTCCCCCTCCTGATCGCTTTTGGCTCGACGGCGGATCTTAATCTTTCAGCTTGCCTAGCCCGGGGCTTGTCGGTCGGCAGTGCGGCCGAAAATGGCGCCGCCATCAGCCGAGGCCGCCGGTAATTGCGACATCAGAGTAACACGGTCACGCTCCACGGCGGGTGCCTATCCGAGAAATCTATTCTCGTTATGCCACCTCAGGGCATCCAGGTCGGGCCGTAACTCACTACGGTCAGGTACCCTAATCGCGGTGCCGTGCATTGCGTAGTAGTCGCGTCCGTTTTCGAATTCATCACGTATCCGCCGGCTTACCTCGAAGTGGTGGGCAGGCGTCACAGTCACATAGCCCCGATCGAACAGGCTGTGGATGTCACGACGAAGAAGGAGCCCGTTGCTCGGTTCATGTTCGCCGTGATCGGCATACGGGCGAATATGCGCCGCGTCCAATGCCGGAAGGGTCCTCTCCCCGGTAACCGCGCAACGCCGGTCGTAGTTATCAGTAACGATGATACGGAAAGCCCCCTGCCCGAGGCGGGGTCGAATCAACGCCGGTTCACCCCAACGCGCCATCGGCACATCTGACGCACCGATTTGCGCTGACGAGGTACGATACGCAGCGGCGGGCTGAACGTGCGGCTGGGCGAGTTCCCATAGCATCAAACCGTCGGAGTCCTCGGTGCTGTAGGTCTTGAAGCCCTGAAAATGCGGCGGCCAATTAGGCGGCTCGAACCACTCACTCTCTGGCAGAAAGAACGGCTGCGTCAGAATGCGACAGCCGATGACAAAGTCAGTTCGCTCATCGGGCGCAACCTTACGGTAGCGGGCAATCCTTGCTCGCATTTGCGCCAGGGTCGCCGCCCCATTCGCCTCGCCGAACGCCTCCCAAGCCAGCGAGCACGGTAATGTATCCGCGTGCACGAAGAAGATCCGCCGCCTACAATGACGCGATAGGGCGCATGCAATCTGAATAGGAACACTTCACCAGCGGTGAGTGTCCGGAAGGATCGACCCGAGGGAGCCCAGAAGTTCACCTCCGAGAGGGCGGGCTTCCCCTGGAGGTGTTGAAACCACTCAGGGTCCGTTAGCGCGACAACAACTCTGACGGGCATTAGAGCTGCACTATAAACGTAGCCCTGAACCGTTGAAAGATGGTTCTGCGACGGGAGCCTGTGGCACCCATCCCTGACGATCTCCGTAGATTATGTTACATCGAGTTGCCGAGATGCTCGGAGGATTGCATGCGACCCGAGTCAGATGACGACGCTCCCGCCGATTTGGGAGAGATGGAAGGAGAGGAGCCATTCGACTTTCCTCCCGCCGAGCGCCTCGTGGTGACGCAGCCTGTCGATCTCTCCGTGCAAACATTGATTGAACAATGGGGAGAAAAAGTCCTCATTCTACCAGATATACAGCGCGAATACGTATGGGACAACGGTAAAGCCAGTCGCCTCATCGAATCGCTTGTCCTGAACATCCCGATTCCAGCACTCTATTTCGCAGAGAATCAAGAGGCGAAATACGAGATTATTGATGGCCACCAGCGCGTCCGGTCTATTGTACGCTATGTAAATAACGAATTCTCGCTCAGCGGTATAGCCGTTCTTCGCGAGTACAAAGGTCTACGCTTTCATCAACTCCCGGAGCGGGAGCAACGCTTCCTCAAAATGCGAACCCTAAGAACAATTTTAATATCTATGGATTCGCACCCCAATATGAGATTTGAAATTTATGAGCGCCTAAATACAGGCGCGATTCTGCTAAACGCCCAAGAGTTACGTAATTCTATTTATCGAGGGCCATTCAATAATTTGCTTCACGAGCTCGCGAAGACGTCTGAGTTCAGGAAACAACTGATAGGAACCAAGGTCCCACGACGGCGTATGGTTGATGAGGAGCTTATACTGCGATTCTTATCTCTGCACTTCGAACTCGGTCAGTACCCACTCCGCTCAAACGCTTCCTCAATGAGTTCATGCGTAAATACAAGGACCGAAATAACTCGGACATCCTACGATTCCGATCAGTATTTGAGAAAGCTGTTACAACCGTGCACCGCCTCCTCGGAGCCGCCGCATTTAGGATAGCCGACGCAGATGGAAACACTATCGAACCTATCGTAAACCGCGCGCTCTTTGATGCCCAGATGCTGGCATCCCTGTGGACGACATCGAGTCCGGAACACGTTGATATCGTGAGGGTGAGGAAAGAGCTGTCCAGTCTGTTCGCTGACGAGTCTTTTTTGGATGCGATCCAACGAGCGACGGGCGATAGGGCAAGAACACTCAAACGTATTCGTGAAACAGTAGGCGCCCTAACGCAGGCGAGGGTTGGCATTGACGTTCCGTATGATTTATCTCGATAATAATGCCATCAGCATCATTACTTTTATCCAAAATTGCATTGGAAGAATAGACGATCTTGTTGTTGTCGCGCGGCCATCACTGCGTCGGGGTGATCTCCGAACCGCTCGTGCAGTTGGTCGAGCGCAGGTAGTTCTCCTATCTTCTCACTTCGAGCGCTATTTATATACAGTTAATGAGGAGGCCGTAGCGTTTCTTAACACCAAAAGACTTGCGTCATCTGTGCTTCCTAACAGTCTCAAGCTTCTCCATTCCAGGTATCCGATTGATGATCTTTGTGAGACAGGTTGGGAGAATCGATCGCAAAAGCTTGCGACCTTTGTCGCAGAGGACGGGTGGCTGTGGGAATCAGATCGTCATGGGACGCTTTCTCACGAGAGGCTTTTGGCTTGGCTTACCGCGCCAAAGCCCGCGGATCTCCGGCGCTATTATCGGTATTGGAATATAGATGATATCTTTACCAGGATAACGCGACGGCGCAGCGCTCGTGGCCAGCTGTGGTTAGGGGTCCAAGAGTTAGTTGACATACGCAATAGCATCGCGCATGGAGATTTCGCAGCGCAACCTACTCAACGAGACATACAGCGATATTTGGGCTCGGCGCGGACATTCTGTGAGCGTCCGGATAAAGTGCTTGCTCGCGCGCTTGCAAGGCTCACAGCTGGAGGTCCTCCGTGGTGATTCTGATTAGCCGGTGCCGGTCGGAATTTGCGCCTTCTGAAGAGCTTGGCTGACCTTACGAGCTAAGCAAAGTTATTCTTGTTCCTGGATGGTCAGAACGACGGTTGGGGGCCCAGCTCCATCCCCTTACAGGTTTGACGGGCCCGCTCATCTCGTACCGAAGACGGCCGCACTCCTGCCGGCGATACGGCCAAAGACGGCGCCCGCCATCAACCCGGTGCCGCTGGCGTAATTGTGGTAGTAGAGCCCGCCGACGATCTCGCCGGCGGCCCAGAGCCCGGGGATCGGGTGGCCGGTCGTGTCCTCGACCTGGCCATCATTGGAGATCTTGAGCCCGCCGAAAGTGAAGGTGATGCCGGTGGTCACGGCGTAGGCTTCGTAGGGTGGCTGATCGAGACGCTGGGCCCAATTGGTCTTGTCGATCGCCAGGCCGCTCGTTGCGAGCCCGTCGCGGATGTTCGGGTTGAACGGCACCTCGGGCCGCGACGCCGCGTTGAATGCCCGCACCGTCTCCAAAAACCGGCGCGCCTCCACACCCTCGAGACGGTCGGCCAGGGCCTCGAAACTGTCGGCCTTCTCCTTGGTGATGCGCGGGATGCGGTATTCCTCGCGCAACAGATGGACGACCTTCTGGTCGAAGATCTGCCAGGCGAACATGCCGGGTTGGTTCAGGATCTCGCCGCCGTATTTGGCGTAGGTGTAGCTGTGGAAGTCGAGGCCCTCGTCGAGGAAGCGTTCTCCGCGGGCGTTGACGACGATGCCGAACGGGTAGTTGTGCTTTTGGAAGCGGTCGCCGACATCGAGGTCGCCGAAGGGCGGGGCGTTCAGATCCCAGGCGACGGCGTGCGCCCCCGACCAGTGCCCGGCGACGGCGGCGCCGAGATCGAGCGCCATCTTCAGCCCCTGCCCGGTGTTGAAACGCGAGCCGCGCACCTTGGCGAGGTCCCAGTTGGGACCGAGATACCGCGCGCGCATCTCGGCATTGGCTTCGAAACCGCCGCAGGCGAGGATCACCGCCTTGGCGCGCAGGTCGTGGATATGGCCCCGATGGCGCACGCGTACCCCTTCGACGCCGCTGTCGCCCTGTAGGAGGCCGATCACCGGCGTCTCGTAGAGGACCGTGATCCCGTCGCGTGCCGCACGCGCGTGCAGCGCCTTCATCAGCTCCTTGCCGCCGCCCCAGATGTGGCAGGCGAGCCCGCCCCAGAACTTGAACTTGCCGTCGACCCGGAACGCCTGGCGGCCGAGCCCGAGCTGAAACTTGACGCCCTTCTCGCGCATCCACACCGCGGTATCGAAGCTCTGCCGGATCAGGATCTCGGTCAGGTCGGGGTCGCAGCGATACTGGGTCACCCGGCCCATATCGTCGAAATATTCTTCCTCGGTATAAGTGCCGAAATCGACGTCCCTGACCTCGGTCTCGTTCATGTCGGGGATCAGGCGCGCGAGATCTTGGGCGCCGTGATAGACGACGCGGAAGGCGCCGCCGGTGAAGCAAGAATTCCCGCCGCGGGCCTCCTCGGGGGCGATCTCCAGCATCAGCACACGGGCACCCGCCTCGCGCGCCGAGAGTGCGGCACAAGTCGCGGCATTGCCGGCCCCGACCACGATCACGTCCAGGTTCTCGCTTCCGGCGATTTCCATCGCTCGATCCTCCTCAGGCGGCGCCAGATTGCTTCGTCGCTGCGCGCCTCGCAATGACAGCGTTGTCATTGCGAGCGAAGCGCAGCAATCTCGTTCAACATATGCTGACCCAAGGAGGCGACCCTTATGCCGCGGCTCGATGAAAGTCGTCCCTTCCTGCCCGTCAACATCGCGTTGCTGACGGTTTCCGACAGCCGCAACGCGGCGCAGGACCGCTCCGGCGCTACGCTTGCCGATCTCGCCACGACCGCCGGCCACCATATCGCCGCGCGCCGCATCGTCCGCGACGAGCAGGCCGAGATCGTCGCCCAGCTGAAGGCATGGATCGCCGATCCGGCGATCGACGTCGTGATCTCGACCGGCGGAACCGGGGTCACCGGGCGCGACGTGACGCCCGAGGCCTTCCACAGCGTCTATGAAAAGGAGATCGCCGGGTTCGGCGAGCTCTTCCGCTGGCTCAGCTACGACAAGGTCGGGACCTCGACGATCCAGAGCCGGGCGACCGCCGGGGTCGCCGGCGGCACCTATCTCTTCGCCCTGCCGGGCTCGCCCAGCGCCTGCCGCGACGCCTGGGAAGGCATCCTCGTCCACCAGCTCGACAACCGCTTCCGCCCGTGCAATTTCGTCGAGCTGATGCCGCGCCTGCAGGAGCACCTCAAGGGTTAATCAGAACCCGCGGCGCGGCATGAGGCGGCGATAGGCCTCGCCGTCGTCGACGTCTTCGAGTCGATCGACAAAGCCGACCGTGACCCTCCGCGGCAGCCCGGCGAGCGTGTCGGCAAGCGCATAGGGGCCCGACCATCGCACCCGTTCGAACATCGGCGGCAGGTGCCGTGAGCGGCGGGCGCCGACGAGCCAGAACCCGCCATCCTCGGCTGGGCCGAAGACGAGGTCGCAGCCGCCGAGCAGGCGGAAGGCCGCGGCGACGTGACGGGCGGCGAGTGCGGGGATGTCGCCGCCGACGAGCACCACCGGGCCGGGCTGGCAGGCGGCGAGCGCGCGTCGCATGCGAATGCCCAAATCGCCGCCACCCTGGCCGACGGCCTCGACGCCTCGGCGCCAGTGACGGGCATGCCGGCGAGCCGTGTCCGGCGTCACCGCGAGGCGCAGACGCCAGCGCCGGTCTGGGGCAAGCCGGCGCAGCAGGAGTCCCAGCATCAGGCGCTCGAAGCGCACCGTCGCGACATCGCCGATCGCCCGTGCCAGCCGGCGCTTGCCGCGGCCCAGCTGTGGTGCCCGGACAAACAGCACGAGGTGGCGGCGCATCAGCCGTAGAGCCGGACGATGCGAGCGGGCGGCACGCCGGCGAAATAGAGCAAGAGGCACAAGAGGTTGCGCAATGGCCGGCGCAGATAACCGTCGCGCCGATAGCGTCGCGCCGAGGCGAAGAGGCGCGCGCCGATCGGCCCAAGGTGGCGCCGGCCGAGGCGGCGGACGAGATCGACATCCTCCATCAACGGTAGCGCCGCAAAGCCGCCGACCGTGTCGTAGAGGGTGCGCGCGATCAGCAGCCCCTGGTCGCCATAGGGCAGCGCCAGGACTCGGCAGCGCCAGGCGACGAGGCGCTCCAGCCGGCGTGCCGCGGCCGCCGGGTCGTCGAGCGCCAGATCGAAGTAGCCGGCGCGATTTTCCGCTTCCGGTGCCGTCAGGAACCCGCCCACCGCACTTTCCCAGCCGGGTTCGAGGCGGCAATCGGCATGCAGGAACAGGAGCCAGCTGCCCGTAGCCGCGGCCGCACCTGCGGCGAGCTGGCTGCCGCGCCCGCGGGCTGCGGCAACGACCTTGGCACCTGCCGAGCGGGCCAGAGCGACGGTTTCGTCTGCCGAGCTGCCATCCGCGACGACCACCTCGCCGACGATCGCCGCGCGATGCAGCGCCGCCAGCGTCTCCGGAAGCGTCGCGGACGCATTCAATGTCGGAATGACGACCGACAGTGAGAATCGTTCTTGTAATGTTCCCATAATCGCGGCATCATGCCGGGCATGGATATGCCGGTCGCCCTCAAGCAGCGCAAGGGACGGGGTGCTGCGAGCAACGCCAGCGGACGCTTCGAGGCCGAACAGCGCGTGGCGTTCGACGACGGGTGGGGCGCTGCCGATCAAGACCCGGTGCCGCTGACCACGACGTTGAGCATCGACTCGACGCGCACGATCATTGCCCGCAACGACTCGCCGGACATCGGCTTCGACCGCTCGATCAACCCCTACCGCGGCTGCGAGCACGGCTGCATTTATTGCTACGCCCGGCCGAGCCACGCCTATCTCGGGCTGTCGCCCGGTCTCGATTTCGAAAGCCGGCTATTCTACAAACCCCAAGCGGCAAAGCTGCTCGCCGCCGAACTGCGCAAGAAGGGCTATGCCTGCCGCCCGATCGCGCTCGGCAGCAACACCGACCCCTATCAGCCGGTCGAGCGCAAGCACGGCGTCACCCGTGCGATCCTCGAAGTGCTGCGCGATTTTCGCCATCCGGTCACGATCGTGACCAAATCGGCGCTGATCCAGCGCGATCTCGACATTCTGGGCGAGATGGCGCGGGACAGGCTGGCGATTGCGGCAATCTCGGTGACGACGCTCGACCGCGGGCTAGCGCGCGTCATGGAGCCCCGCGCCGCGACGCCCGAACGCCGTCTCGAAACGATCGCGGCGCTTGCCGCGGCCGGGGTGCCGGCTGCTGTCATGAGCGCGCCGATAATCCCGGCGCTCAACGACAGCGAAATGGAGCAGATCCTCGAACGGGCGCGTGCCGCCGGCGCCACCTCGGCCGCCTATACGCTGCTGCGCCTGCCGCTCGAACTGAAGGATCTGTTCAAGGAATGGCTGCAGGCGAAGTTCCCGGCCAAGGCGGCGCATGTGCTCTCGCTCATCGCCCAGACCCACGGCGGCCGGCTCTACGATTCGACATGGTCCAAACGAATGACCGGCACCGGCCCGTATGCGGATGTCTTGCGGCTGCGCTTCGAGCGGGCCTGCCGCAGGCTCGGCTTCAACGAGAGGACGACGCAATCGCTCGACACCAGCCGCTTCCTGCCGCCGCCGCAAAAAGGCGATCAGCTGGCGCTGTTTTAGCGCCTCTTATGAATTGACCAATGAGGCAGTGGGACAGTGAGATCGAATATAATCGCCGCACGCGAGAATGGACCTGCTGACGCAGAAAGTTATTGGCTTCGCAACAGAGGTTCACCGGGCACTCGGACCGGGATTATTGGAATCGGCCTATGAAGAATGCTTGTGCTTCGAGCTCAAACAGGGTGGCCTCGCGTTCAGACGCCAAGTGTCTTTGCCTATCGTCTATAAGTCGGTTCGGCTCGATTGCGGCTATAGGCTCGACATTGTGATCGAGGATCGGGTGATTGTCGAACTCAAGACCGTCGAGCGACTGATGCCGATTCACGAGGCGCAGATGCTGACCTACCTAAAGCTGAGCGGCAACCGAACCGGTCTCCTGCTCAACTTCAATTCCGCCGTTCTCAAAGACGGCATGCGGCGCCTGCTGTCGTAGGGGTACCTCACTGCCTCACCGCCTCACTGGTCAATTTTCCTACCGCCAGAACGGATCGCTCGGTATTTCGGTAGCGCTGTATTAGTCTCTCCGACGGGCAAGCGGGAGACGGCGAGCGTGGCCAGGGAAAGGCGGCTCGGAGCACGCGAAGTCGAGGAGATCTTCTCTGCATTCGCCGAAGCGATGCGCGAGCTGCCGCCGGATGTCGAGGCCGGCTGGCTCGACGCCCAGGGCGATC
>Ga0074044_10004236_pt1 | contig 11948 bp, 8 predicted proteins | sample BogForMeECP23OM1_FD_94443 | JGI IMG/M metagenome (GOLD analysis project Ga0074044, IMG submission 94443) | Bog forest soil microbial communities from Calvert Island, British Columbia, Canada - Bog Forest MetaG ECP23OM1 | ecosystem: Environmental > Terrestrial > Soil > Wetlands ...
ACGCACATTTATTATTTGAGTTGCTCTTCAGCAGCTCGTTTGATCTGTTTCGCGTGGTTCTTCAACCATTCATTCACCGCTGTTTCAATGGTTGCGCTCAAATCTCCTTTTCTGCCACCGCGAATAACGACCGTCAGCCTGAGCCGACGTTCTATCTCGTCGCTGATTACGATAAATAGCCTGCCCATGATCAGTTTCAACTGCCCGGAATTGTACGAGAGGATATTTATCCATATAGGTCGCTATCTAAGGAAGCGACTTACTATTGCTTTTGCTGCGGCGCGTCGCTCGGAGAGAGAACGTGCCAGGGGACGAATCATCGCGGCTGGCGCTTTAGCGCGTAGCGCCGAGGCAGCTCGCATGAACGCGCCGCAGACGACTACAAGCATCTTCTAGCTCTAAACTTACAAAATGCCAGTGGAGATATATTTTGATCCATCAAATGGCTTACCAAACTGTAGTCTCATTTTCGATTGAGAAAAGAAGGCAGGAGGTTTACTGTCGTCTGCGTCGTAGGAGAATCAACGCGGCTAGGCCTACGACGATTCTTGAATCTTGCAGCTCCTAACATTAGCCGTCAATCTCAATGCATCTATAGTGGTACATAGCGCCAGATACTAAGTTCATACAGGGCGTTACTATCGAAATAGTAATATTCGCCGGCGTCACGGTCTTTCAGGTTGGTCAACTTGGCAGAATTTTGTCCTAGCTGTGGTAAGGAGATTCCATCAGGAAATTTCGAGTTTTGCCCTCATTGTTCAAAACCCCTGAAAGCCGCAGCTTCAACCTCTCAAACTGCCGCCGCGACTAAGACCGGGCCTTTCAGCAAAAAGAGCACTAAATGGGCAGTCATCGGGATTATCTTACTGATCGTGATCCTCGTGGTGCCCGTTATTCCAGTGCAGAAAACTATAATGGTGGCTGGAACGACGGCGACCACCGTAGCATATCAGGTGACCAGCTTTCAAACTGTTCCTACCGTAACTCAGCAATCGGTTTCAGTATACGTCGGAACACTCTCGTACGTCACGCAAACTTACTACAATTATTACTATTCATGGTACAGCGGTTGCTCTGTAGGCTTTTATGGTGTGTTGCGTTGTGGTTACAATTACTGGCCTCAGTATAACTTCCCAGGCTATACAACCACCGTAACCGTCAGTCCCGGCCAAAACATTATCAGAGTTGCTAGCACTCAAGGATCCTACGGCTTGTCAACCGTTACGCTAACCGCTCTCGGCGGCGGCACTACGACCTACACCAACGTAGTCTCAAACTCATTGAGTCAATCAGGCACGTCGACAACGCAAGCAACAACCACTATAGTGAACACTATCACACAAACCACTAGCTCCGTCACCAACGTTGCCTGCCAGAACTGTATTCCACAACAAGTCACCGAATACGTCAGCATACTACAGCTACTGACCGGAAACTACTGAGCGTCCGCATCAGTCATTGCGAACGTTCGGTTCCACATATCTTAGGTCTCAGACCGAAGATATTTTCCTATTTTTTATTTCCATAGGTCAGACGAGTAAACGTTGGTATATGATGACTGGAAAGGGTGGATATTCGTGCCGACGAGTCATCACGCGATTCAAGCCGATTATTCTTAAATAGCAAGTCAATGATGAATTTTGTTTAGGAATTACTTCAATGTACGATTTCAATGGCCGTCGGAAAGTAACAGCGCTCATTGTAGTCGCAATCTTTCTCCTGAGTACGGTAGCGATTGGTACACCAGTCCATGCCTCCTTTACTTTGGGTCAGTTGACTGGTTCGTATCCGTTTCATGAATTGGATTTTGATCCTCACGTATCCGGGGTGGTTGGTTACGTGTGGCCTGGGGGTGGTTTGGATTCGTATGTGGGTGCTCCGAACCTTGCCTCTTCAGTATTATCGCCTGGTTATCAGTCTCCGTATCCGTGTACGCTTGCGGGACAACCGACGGGTAATGGTGGAATCGTTGGATCCAGCGGTAATCCGGCTCAATGCAATCCGCCTGGTGCACCAACTAGTAGTTGGTATCAGTTGCAAGGCAGCGCATACGCCCCCTTCGGCGCGGTGCTGACCGGTTCAACTGGTGACTTGATCTTCGCAATTAATGCTACGGCTGATACTTGTCCGGGTGGTGTGTCGCAACAGGGATCATGTTCGGCTCATCCGACTGATCGACTTGGTTGGAGTGGAGTGACAATCTTCCTTCCACCTGGTTTCACAGTACCAGTAATGGATGGGTCCAATGTAGTCACGACTATTACTAACGATTACACGAACATTCAGGTCTGGAAGGTTTCTCCCTACGACCGTTATGCGCCTGGATGGACAGCTGTTAACATGTGGGTTGACGGAATTCAAGACGCCGCGAATGCGAATTCTGGAGGCTGCTCAGGCGTTGGTACTTCTTGTTCGTACTATAATCATCAGTACATTAACTTCACAAGCGCCGGTGAATGGTACTATTTCAGAATCAACGGAGTAACGGCCCCAACAGTCGCAGGCCGATACTTCTTCAAGATCCTTCTCCAAGGTGACAGCAATTATCTCGCTGGACCAGAAGGAACCGTCGCCTTCAACAGTACAGCTTCATTTCCTGTTGGGCTAACCCAGATCGGTGAGTTTCCGCCGACTACTCTCTTCAACTTAGGTGAGGCGCCTACTCAGTTTATTCCTACTCAAAATTGGCCTGTGTTATTGGTGAAAGGGGAGATTGATCCTGCTATAGTGACTGGTACGGTCCGATATGGCGGATATAACTCAACATTATACGGACAACCGATTGGTGAAGCAGGCCGCGTGTATGCACATATGGAAGATAAAATTGATCCGTACACTGGGCAGCAGATCACCACATGTCCCGCCGTAGGCCAACCCAGTGCGCCAGGTTGTACGGATGCTATGGGATACTTCAACGCCACAGAAATTATTCTCCACCCCTATGAGGTTGATGGTGTTCCACAATGCGCTCCACCAACAACAGTACTCTCCCCCACATCGTTACTGTGTGGAGCCGAGGGTCACTATGAAGTTGAAGGTGTCGCCTCAGGCGTATACACAATCTATGCTCAGGCGGCCGGGTTCCCAACGCAGGTCTGCGCTAGCGACGTAACGATTCTGAAGGGGCAATCATTACATTTCGACTGCTACGTCCAACCTGGACCTGTGATTCACGGCAACGTATTCACGAAACACCAATTTGGAGACGAACCATGGCCACTGAAACCCACCGGTGGTGTCCTTCGTGGGAATAGCAAGTCCGCTACCGATTTTGGACCTAACACGTACATTAAAATTGAATTCTACGATTCGCCAACATTAAGCAACATTCCAGATCCAAGCGCTAACCTGGTTTCATGGTCACCATTACCCTGCGTCGCAGGAGGCCAGGATTTGTTCTACCCAAAGCAAAGTGCAGTTTCTTGTGGCGACCCTACGACTGGCAGCCAAATCGCTTTTCCTTGGCATGAGTACACTGCGAGTAACGGATACTTAGCGCAGCAAGTCTCGAAGGGGGCTGGACTCCTCTTCTCTCTCGCTCCACCCTTCGTTACGCTCAACTCAGCGAATGGCCTTCTGACTCAGGATCCGCAGGGGGTCGGTCCTCCTCAGAATTGGTTTGTTCAGGGCGGTACGACGATTCCATTCCATTATGAGTTTGGCGTTAAGGGTGAGTATGGGGCGCCCCGCGACTTAGACGGGATGGTTCCGCAAGTGTACGCGACATGGGTGAACGGGTTAACGCCTGGCAGGTATTATGCACGTGCGTGGGTGTTCCGGTACGTGCAAACCGCATTAGATGGTAGCACGTTTCAGGAATATTATTTTGACATTACTCCGCAGGAGTGGGCTGGGGATGTGACGCTACCAATCGACCTTCGATTGTCAAGTTGGGTGAATAAGACCGTACACTTCCACGATCAAATCAACAGCCTAATCGAAGACCCAATCAACACAGGTGCGGGATTCATGACCGGCTACTTAGCGGGTGCTGACGGGAACATTTACAGTTACAACCAAACAGTGTTAGGGATCAATTGTCTGAGTGCTACAAGTCCCACAACTGAATGTACGACCGGGATAGCAAGAAATGGTCCTGGAGTGTATTACGCTCAGAAAGGCGGAGGCGATGGGTGGTTTGTATTAAATCCGGACTATGGTGGCTACACAGCTGTTCCACATGGATTGTTCGGTCACAGTCTGTTTACGGGCGCTAACCTAGACCCGGATGGAGTGAACAGTAATGCGATTCAGGAGGGTAGAGCAAATATTCAGTTCTGGGGTATCGATAAGACTTGGAGCGGAGAAGATTACGGCATACCGTCAGGCACCTATTCACCCTTCACTTTTGTTTTGGGTTACAATGCATTAGGTCCACCAGAACAAGTATCCGTAACATTATCCGGCACAGTTACCAGCATTAGTGATCATATGATTCGCGGTCCAGGTTTTAACGTCACAGTATATAGTATCGATTGGGAACGACCAACAGTGAACAGGGCTTGGGAGTTCGGAAATCCAGAAGGATGGACCTTCCGCGAGGATGCCGGTCTCTGGGGTTCAGACATAAGTGGCAATTCTCGTTCTGGTTACATTAACAGCAACAGTGTAGGTCTCGGCATTGATCTTGGCGCTTATATGAATGGCACCTTAGCGGATTGGACTGGTGAGGACGAGGCGGCGCTGATGGCCTCATCCATAGGGACTACTAATCTGTTCCAGAACCAATTCGAAAACAATGTAACATTGAGCGGCGGAGGTTTCGCGATTACAAACCCTGCCGGAACATTGTTCGATGCTAATCAGACATGGTTTGGGAGCGAGGTTTTCCTTGCAGGCACGATCGGAGGATACCTTGGGTTAACTCCCTTAGGTTTTCCAATCAGCTCGCAACCATTCCTACCTGCGGGTCAGTTCCATAATGTGAATGAATTATTCGGTCTACCACATCTCTTGTTGCCAACTGCGTTTACGCCCGGCGAATATAATTTCGGTGCGTTCACATATGGTTACGTACAGGATCAAACGTTCTCGGTCTATGCGGATAACGCTCAGATCGCTGATGTTCGCATCAACCTAGTCATTGGCGTGAATATTACGTTAGATATTCTGTTCAAGAAGGAACATGTGATCACACCAACCGACTTCAACATGTCTGGCCGCGTGAGAATATTCAATGATCAAGGCCAACTGGTTGGCGAATGGATGACCAGCGAAGGCACCTACGTTCCACCAAACAATGAGCCCGTAGGAACCGTAAGCGGTGTAGCCCAAAACGGACGAGCAGTGGCAGCTGATGGAACCACACAATTTCCTTTTGGTCCATTGAAGGCCGTAGTGCCACAACCTTTGCCGTTGAACACTTACAATTTCATCCCCGGAGGAACGAATTTACTTCACGTTACTATAGCGGGACTGCCTCAAGTTCCAGCAGCAACAGGAAACGCTCCTGCTGGGTTACCAACTTTCTATAATCAGGGCGACCCGGTCTTCACCCCCTATGGTTGCGGATTCTACCTAGCCTGCTACTCAGGACGCCTCTGGGTTAACCTCGCTACAGGTAAGCCGGCGTACGTCCTTCCACAGACCAGTATACCAGGCAGCGCTGTAGGTTACCCGTTTCCATACACAGGCATAGCGGGTTATCCGGATTATCAGGGTGGTTGGACTGCTGAAGTGGATTTTGTGCCATGGTACGCGAATGACACTAGCTGCGTTCCACTACGCCCTGATATTGCGCCGGTGTTTGATATTTCTGATCCATTTGCCCTATGCAACATATTCCTTTCACATGCGAACGGAAACTATTACCCACCAGTAGACGGCTTACTGCTTGGTGAATCGTACCATATCATTCCAGGCACAACAGCCACATCCGGCATCAGTTTAACCGAAGACGCAGCGCTCAGTAGCACATTCCTCGGTCACAGTATGGCATTCAACCACCTAGGTCCATATTCTCAGGAAGGTGTTTGGCAGATCAGCGGAACACACCTGTCGGGTGAGGCGAGTGGAATCTTTGAGGTGGATCTGAACGGCTTCATATCCGGCACCGCGTTAGCTTTCACGTGGGCGAATGATTTCCGGCCGTTAAGTTGGGCGACGGTTAGTGTGACTGGTGCGAGTGGTGCCACATGGAACTATTACACGTATGATGGCCTATATGGTATGTATCTGCCCGGTGGATCCTATTCGTTAACCATCGCAAGCCCAGGCATAGCCTCGCAAACGTTGAGTATAGCGGTGACGGGCGGTGAAGTAGGAACTGCAAGCAACGTGTACATGCAACAATCCAACATACCCGTACCAGAATTCAGCGGATTAGCAGTCGTAGCTTTCTCAGCGCTCGCAGCCTCGGTATACCTACTACGCAGACGACGCGGGTAACCGGAACAGGAACGAACGGAGAAATATTTCTCCGCTCATCCTCTCTTATTTTTTTCTCTCTTGGCACGTGCTTCATCTTGGAACATTTGATCTCGCAATAGGAACCTACATTCATGAAGATCGATCGCCTCGAAAGTTGGGATGAATTATTTAATGGAAGATGAGAGTGTTCGTAGGATTCTGAGTGAGGTTCGAGTGGCAAGTTTGGCAACCGTTAGAGCGACTGGGGCTCCACACTTGGCGCCGGTATCTTTTGTTCTATTCGATCATCATCTCTACTTCACCTCAAAAGAGAACTCGATAAAGTGCCGGAACATTTTAGGAAACGAGCATGTTGCTCTATCGATCGTTGGATCGACAGAAGCCGTTTTGGTTGAGGGAGAGGCAACAATTATTGGGCCAAGGGAAGAATCGATGACTCCAGAACTCACTCAAGCATTTCTCGAGAAATATGCGAGACCCAGACGGAAGAGTGAAGGTTCAGTGTTGGTTCGCGTCAAACCGGTTAGGATTCTGTTAGGAAAATTAGGCAGAAGACAACGACCTGTCAAATCAGAATGCGTTTAGGTGGTTAGAGTTCGATGATTCTTCCGCCATCAGTCTAATAGTTACTTAGGGTTCGAACAATGTTTGGGGTATGAAGTATTCGTCCTGGAATCTGACTGTCCATCCTCTGAGCAGGGCGCCAACTATTCCAGCATGAAAATACTTTCATTAGAATTAATAATTTGTTTCTACTACTCGACAGTTGTCCTAGCTATGCGTAACTGAAATTTTAGGGGCTATGTTATGCTGCTCTTTGAGTCGAAGTGTTTTTCGAGGCGTTCGGCTGCAGAATAATTCCAAAGTCGGCCGTGCTCGAGCCGCGTATTGTCGATTACTACGACCCCGCCGGTGTCAGTTTTAATCCAAATATTCCTTAACGCGACTCTGACAACTCGGCCTTTACCTGCTCCTGCGACCTCCACTACATCGCCAAGTCGAATCGTATCCTGGCTGAAAGCGAGGAATCCATACACCATACTGGAGACTAAGCCCGTAAGCGACAAACTGACAACGAGCGCGCCTATTCCGCCGAGGGTGAGAAGTTCTAATTGCGATTCTAACCCCACAACATTTAGGATACCAGCAATCCCCACTACGAGCGTCAGCACACGAATCCCTTTCCTTATAGCAATTAACTGAGCTCGTGAAACTCCTGCCCTCCTCCCAAGTTTAATGAACGCCCAAGATAGAGCATACCAAATCACCAAGCATATGCCTATGACAGCAGTGAGTTCGAGAATCGTGGAAAAAGAGAACTGAAACAAAACTATCAACCCCTAAACATAGCGTCCTCACGAATGGTCGCAAATCTCTTAGAGGATTACTTACTTCTAAACTGTGTTTCTTTGAACTCTTCACGATCATGCTGATCGTCAAATTCGGCTAAGATGCGTATGAATTTTCATAGTTTCTTGGCTACTACTGCGTATACATGCCAATGTTTCTTTTTCCCGCTTGCGGTTTTTCCGTTCCATTCCTTCTCGAGGAAGAGTTCTCTCCTGAAGCCTCGAAACAATCTCTTTCCATGTTCGGTGGTGTGGAAACTCATACCATCGTCGTTGATCCAGCCATCATGAACTCCAAAGAAATGTCCCGAGAACCGTCCCTCTGGGCGAATCGAAGTCGTGATCTTCTTCCACAATTGGTCGAAATGCTCGGGGGAGCAAAATGGCAGGCACCAACTTGCATTCACCAGATCGCACTTAGGCAGTTTGATTTGCTCGAACGAAATCAAAGTGGTCCTTAGATTTGATTGATATTTTGTTGCAGCTACCCGTGTCAGTTTGATGGCCTGTGGCTCTTTGTCCATAGCTAGCACCCTCCATCCTCGTCGCAACAATTCAACCGTATCGCGACCGGCTCCACAACCTAAGTCAACCGCAAATCGCTGCTTCTTTCGAAGTGTTTCAGCTTCGAACAACCAGAGTGCGAGGCTCAAGGTGGGTGTTGGCGGGCTTTTCGCAGTTTCTCTATAGTAACGGCTCCAGGTTCTCCGCTTGTTCGGCCGCTTTACCAAGATCAATGGGCCTCAAACTTGCAGCTCTGTCGGAGACTGCGCTAATAATAAGTACTTCAGAATTAAAATGGGTGCGAGTAGGATTTCGTTGAAGCATGTCTCTAAGCCCTGGGGGTCGTTTGACCAATTTACTTTGAACGAACGTTCAACAGTTAAGATACTTACGATCAAACCGGGTGGAAGCACGAGCCTCCAATCACATAAGGGTAGGAGCGAATTCTGGGTGGCTCTTGACAATGGGATTCATATACAAATCGGAACCGAAAAAATATCATTACGGAAGGGATCAAGTATTCTAGTTAAGAAGGGAAAGAAACATCGACTGCGATGTGAGGGGAGGTTAGATGCCCGAATATTGGAGATCTCGTTTGGGCATTTTTCTGAAAGCGATATCGTAAGGTATGAGGACAACTACGGACGCGTGACCAAAAGGGTATGACGTAAACGCTGAGTCCGATGCATTGGAGCATTCGCATCCAATGCATAGGTTTAACGTTTCAGTTACCCTGGGGTGAAGTAGATTGGGCCGCTGTATGGTGGGGTTGAGTAGAAGATTATGGCGTAATCACCGCTCTGAGGGGCAACCCAGGATATTGAATATGGAGAATTCACAGTCTGCCCTTGATTTCCACTAAGAGCGCAGCCGGATTGCTGGAACAACGGCAGTGCACTTGCTGGAACGATTAAGTAACTGATCGGCCACCCTGACGTCCAGAGATTCCCACGATACGTCTGGCCTGTCGCAGCAGAGAATTCGAAATAATCGTAGTAGAGACAGGGACTACCGTTTGGGTTATAAAACGTTTGACCGAGAGTGAACGAACCCGTGCTATAATCGTAACCATAACCTGTGTGAATGAAGACGTATGATGGATAGTAGTAACCCGTAGTCGGATAGTAGTTTGTTGTGGTTTGCGTAATTCCCGTCCAAGACGTAATCCCCGTCCAGGACGTGATCCCTGTCAACGTTCTACTGAAACTAAAGCTGCTACTGATACCCGTCCACGTTCGGCTAACGGTAGGGATGCTAATAGTAGGAACCGCAGTGGGTTGGCTGAAAGTTCTACTAAAACTAGGCCGAGCGGTAGGCTGACTTACGCCAGGCAAATAACCAGCGCCTGGTCCTGGTTGCGAATTTCCTCCACCTGGTCGACTTCCCCCTCCAATATTACCTCCGCCCCCAATATTGCCGCCACCGCCTCCGTGACCACCCCCTCCACGATTACCTCCACCACCGCCGCCATTACCCCCTCCGCCGCCTCCGGTGCGCTGATCCAAACCCAGTCCAGCGCTTCCAAACTGGAGAACTGTAAATGGCATAATAGATGCGCATAGCAATAAGAGGATGAATGACATTCCGATCTTTGACCTAGCCATATCTTTCAACCTAAACGCCAGTACGTACTGATTGATTTAAGTCAATTGCATGTTTAGGATATTATTTTCCATCCAAACCATGCGGTAACGCCACGTCACTACCAGTTGAACTTCCCTCAACCCAGGAAGCAGATAAATTCCAATATTCATATAGTTAGCCAATTATTTAGATATCCCGTTAACCCTTTTCTCAGCCGAAATCGGTACATTCGTGTGTGCAGTATATGGTTTGAATGAGCAAGCGTTAAATTCTTACAACACGAATACATCGGTTGATGCTTATTTGAGTACGATTACATCAGCCGACATTATCTACTGTAACGGTGACGTGATCACTGTTAATGACGCTCAGCCTTCAGTGGAAGCAGTCGCGGTGAAGAACGGTAAGATACTAGCTGTGGGATCAACGGATCAGTTGACGAAGCAATACAAGGGTGCGACTACTACGCGGATAGTTGACTTAGGAGGCAAGACTCTCTTGCCTGGTTTTATTGATCCGCATAGCCACTTCATCGCAGCCCCACAATCAGCTTTGCAGGCGAATGTCTCACCACCCCCAGTCGGCACCGGCAAAGACATAGCCTCCATCATCGCTGCACTGAAGGAGTTGCAAGCGAAACGCAATATTCCGAAGGGCGCTTGGATTATCGGTTATGGCTACGATGACGAGCAGTTAGCGGATAAACGCGAAATGACTCGCGATGATCTCGACCCTGCTTTCCCAGACAATCCGGTTCTTGTGATCCATGTCTCGATGCACGGTGCTGTGTTGAACTCGCTAGGCCTTCAGAAGGTAGGTATCAGTGCGAAGACACCGACACCGGCCGGTGGTGTGATTACCCGTAAACCGGGATCGATGGAACCTACGGGGCTGGTTATGGAAATGGCTTTCCTGCCGTTCCGCGACGAGGTTTTGAAATTGTCTGAGGAACAGGTGTTCAACTCGATGAAGGCTGGACAGGAATTGTATTCAAAGTTCGGTGTCACAACGGCACAGGAAGGTGCCACTAGCGCGGCTGACGTGGAGACGCTGAAAAAAGCGTCGGCGCGCGGCTTGCTCTATCTTGATCTTGTCTCGTACCCACTGTTCGTCGACGCTCCCAAGGTTTTGGAGAAGAATCCGCCAAGCTCGTGGGGTACGTACAACAATCATTTCAAGTTGGGCGGGGTGAAATTTGTTGCAGACGGTTCACCCCAAGCTAGAACGGCATATTTTACCAAGCCGTACTTGACTCCGGGACCGACCGGGGAGACGAATTGGTGCGGCGAACCATCCATCCCACAGGAGATGCTTGACAAATTGGTGAAGATGGTTTACGATGATGATCTACAGATACTTGTCCACGCCAACGGCGACGCGACAATCGACATGTTCCTTGCCGCCTACGAGAAAGTCGCAGGATCGAACCCGCCTTATCGACGCACCACAGTCGTACATTCACAGTTCGTGAGACCGGATCAGCTGAAGAAATATGTTCAATTGAAGCTGATTCCGTCGTTCTACACTGACCACGCATTCTTCTTCGGTGACACACACGTAAAGAATCTAGGGAAGGAACGTGCGTACTTTCTGAGTCCTATGAAGACCGCGTTAGCGATGGGTTTGCGTCCTACCAATCACACAGATTTTGCCGTTCTACCAATGGATCAGATGCTTACGATCTGGACGGCCGTGAACCGCACGTCACGCTCCGGTGAAGTCATTGGGCCTGATGAACGAGTTACACCAATGGATGCCTTGAGAGCCATAACGATCAACGCCGCCTACCAGTACGGTGAAGAGAAAACGAAAGGCTCAATCGAACCTGGAAAAATGGCTGACTTAGTAATTCTCGATAAAAACCCCCTCAAAGTAGATGCGAATACTATCAAGGACATCAAAGTCCTTGAAACGATAAAGGAAGGACACACCGTTTACAGCGCGGCGTAGACAATAGAACTGAAACCTATTACATAATTCCGTAATCGAAAAATTCCTGGCGTGTCTAGATTTCTGATGCGTCTTGAATGGATAGTAGAATACGTTAATCGGTCAGAGAGAAGCATGTAGTGATTATGGTAGAGGAGTTTCTGGTTCCGCCGGTAATTAATTGGGTCGCGACGTTTCTGTGGGCGGCCAGTG
>Ga0074044_10004237_pt1 | contig 11946 bp, 12 predicted proteins | sample BogForMeECP23OM1_FD_94443 | JGI IMG/M metagenome (GOLD analysis project Ga0074044, IMG submission 94443) | Bog forest soil microbial communities from Calvert Island, British Columbia, Canada - Bog Forest MetaG ECP23OM1 | ecosystem: Environmental > Terrestrial > Soil > Wetlands ...
CCGCCAATTCTCCTCGGCGTAGAACCCGACAATCAAAGCGACCAAGCAAGCGCCGGCGAAAAGAACTCCCTTCAGAGTCCGCCAGCGACAGAGCCAGCCGCCAACCACCCATACGCCGAGCAAAGTCGTGGCCGCGACCAAGCTGACCACCAGCAGGAACAGCAACGGCTCCATCCAATCCGAAAAGCTCCGCCGTCCGCCGGGAAGGAACTGCGTGACGGTCAGAAGGATAAGAAAAGTGGCTGCCACCAGGACCAGCCACAAACGACAATATCGCGGGCCTTCCCCCGGCATCTTCCACAGGTTTTTGGGCTCTTCATTCATAAACCTTCGTAGCAGCCGACGTGAGGAGCAGCCGAGTCCCACCAGGGAACGGCATGACACCAGTGAACTGGCACGTTGTTCCTCCCTCTCCTCCTTTGGAGGAGAGGGTCGCGGAGAGGAGGCCGTTTCCCCGACCCGTTCGTCGGCAGGCTCATGTTTCTCATTAAGACCAGACTTGCGTCCGCTTCTACACCGTCAAAATCATCACGCGCTCACTACGCGCCCGTGGCACCACGGAGTTAGACCGGGCAGCGCCGCTTGGCTCACGCAAGTCAATCCGTTTTCCGCTTCGTCTGGCGCCGCTCCGTCAGCCAGGCAGAGACGGACATTCCGGCCGTCCGTAGTTTCACTGGGCAGTTTTGCTGCTTGTCACCAGAGTCTTGCTTGATTAGGTTGGCGCCATGAGCAGAGTCGAAGAACTTGAGCGGGTTATCGAGCAACTCCCAAAAGAGGATTTCGAGAGACTCTCGACGTGGATAGCTCAGCGCTGCGCCGAGCGCGGACAGGGGGGCGGGCAAGGACCCACTGCCTTTCGCGACCAGCGTGCCTTCCTGTCCAGTTACACGACGGAAGATGAGGGAATTTACGAGACAGCCTGATTTCCACCTGGTGAAGACGGCTTGGTCGCAGCACGTGCAGTCGCAGATTCGACACTCGCAGCCAGCAGCATTAGCACCGTGCCCAGTTCCTGGTCGGCGAACGCCTTGAATTCGCCGAACCCCCGCGGTTGCGGCGTCTCGCGCTGTTCGTTAAGGCGCACCCAGCGCCTGACACGAAAGGGCTGAAAGCCCGAAAGAGAGTAGCCAAGGGCGAAGGGAGTCTGCGAGCAACGCCCTGGAGCAGCCATCCGAAACAGTTTCACGCCCTGAAACGGCGAAAGGATTCAACGCACAAGCCAAAGCTGGCGCGTAGTCAGAGCATTCCCAAGGCACTCCTCAACTCGGCAGACAATTGATCCACTACTGTCTGAAACCTCGCGTCGTGACGATCGCTCAACCAACCGTTGTGCCACCAGCGGTAGTAAGGCACATGGACAATTTCCCACCCGGCGCGGCGTAAGACTTCCACGCGCTCCAAATGCGCTTCCGAATAGGAGCGCCCGTCCTCAGTGAAATGGTCGCGTCCGTCTACTTCGACGGCGACGCACGCCCCGTTGCCACCGTTAAGCAGGACGAAGTCCAATCGCTTCTGCCCACAACTCGAAACTCCAAGTTCACGGCTAGCTTGAACTTGGTTGAAAAGCCGGATGCGTTTTGGCCCGCCGTGTTGTTCGACGAATTCTTCAAGACAGTCCGCCACGCGGTGTTCAAACTCTGACTCGCAGAGTTCGCGATGCAGCTTACGATTCCAGTCCCAGCGATAGCGATGCACCGTGGTTTTAGGCTCTGTCTCGCTGGCTCCGTTCTCCTGTCGCGTCCGCCACGATTTTCCGAAATGTGTGAGGTAGGACTTGATGAGCCGGGCGTTCGACGGGATGCCGCCATAGATGAGAAAGGTATAGTGGACTGCCCGACTCGTCGCGACGTTGAAGCGTTTGCGGTCCTCGTAGTGGCCGCGCCCCCAGCGGCTCACGCCGTCCAGACCGAGCGTGACGAAGATAATGTCACGCTCGTTGCCTTGGAAATCTTCGGGCGTCCCGACAAGCAGATGGCAGAGCTGTATTTCGGCTGGCGAGAATTCCTCGATGACTCGCTCGCGGATGACGTCCCGCTGACTCGTAAGGAAGGAAATGACGCCCAGCGTCGGCGGACGCTCGTTCGTGAACCCGTGGGCGCGCAACGCTGGGTCGTGTTCGTAATGGCGGGCGCGAATCAGCTTCGTCAGCCAGCGAATCAATTCGTCCACCTCGTTGCTCACGATTTTGGTTTCCGCATCGCGTGTCCCGCCCACCTCGACACAGTTGAAGCACTCCAACTCCAAATTCTTCGGCACTTCCTTCATGAGCCGCAGCCCACCATCGACTTTGTAGAACTCGTCGCTTGTGAACGAGGCGAGCTGCGGATAGCTGCGAAAGTGCTCGTCAAGAGTCGTCTGGCGAACTTTGCCGTCACCGAGCGAGCGGATGAAATCGAGAATGGAATGCTTGCTGACCAGCAGCGAGCGCTGGTCGGCTTGGGAGTAAAGGACCCTACTATCAGCGAAGTGACGATTCCAAATCAACTCCTCGAACTGACGGTTCAGAGTGAACAACCCCGCCGCGCTCAGGCCGAGCTGCTTGTCGTCGCCGACGACGCAGATGCGTGAGCCGCGGTAGAAAGCCGGGATGATTTCAGCGATGTTCACCTGCGAAGCCTCATCCACTACTACCAAATCAAACAGTTCCGGCTCAAAGGGCAGGAACTCACCGAGGTGACGCATCTGGCCGACCCAAAGAGGGAGCGCTTCGATGAGGCCCAGGAAGTCAATGGCCTGCATCTTTTGCGCCGTGAGCGTCGGGTTCGCGTGGTGAATCATGCCGCGAAACTTCTGGACTTCTTCGCTATTATCTTGCAGCTTCCCCATGACATGAGCGGCTAGTTGAATCTTCGCCAATTCCGCCTGCTGCGTGCGCAAGTCATCACGATTGCGACGGAGTGATTTACGAGCTTGCGCCAGGTATTCGGGAATCACGCGAGCAAGCGCCTCGTTCGCTCGCTGGAAATCCTGTGTCAGTTCAAGGTGCTCACGCAGATAATTCGTGGCGGCGAGATTCGGTGGAAGGCGAGATGCGTCGGCGAAGAATTGCTTCACGCACGCCGCGAAAAATCGTCTCAGGTGGAGCGCTTTGTGCCGCGATACGCCACCGCCAGATGCGTGAATATCCTCTCCGAGTAGATGCTCGACGCCGCGGAGAATGTTGAGCGCACGCGCCACATCAGCCTCGGTCGAGAGTTTGAATTCGCCCGCTTTCCGGTCGCCAAATTGTCCAAAGTAAGCCTTGCGGTTGCGGTCGAGCCGCTCCTGCTGATGATAGTAATCTCGCTCCCACTCCAAGGCGCTCTTGATTTGCGTCTCCAACTGGTCAACTTGCGCCCTCAGTTGTTCCACCTTGCCGCGGTGATGCGCGCGCTTGCGGCGAAGCTCTTCGAGTTCCGCATGGCCGTGAAGTGTCCCGCAGCGCGAGAGCCACTGCTGAAGCTCGCCGCGCATTTGCTGCCGCTGGGCTGATTCGTTCGAGGCGTAAATGACGCTGCCCGGGCCAAGAAAACGCCGCAACATCTCATACACAACGTCAATAGCCGGCTTCTTGTGCGAGACGAGCAGGACGCGGTGAGACAAGGCAGATTTCGGCTTCTTAAGAAACAGCGCAGCCAGCATGATTGCGGTAATCGTGTGCGATTTTCCTGTTCCAGGAGGGCCTTGAATGTAGGAGACCTCCTGTGTCCATGCGCGAAACACAGCTTCGCGTTGACTGCGGGAAAGTGGAATGGGAAGCAAAGCAATCGCGTTCAAAACGTCTTCGCTGGGCAGAAAGTCGTTGCGAAAATCCACGGGCTGGCCTTCCAAAATGCCTTCAAACAGCCTCGCAAGCAGCCTATTCTTAAACGGCATTTGGCGACCTCCTCTCCGTTTGCCGAATCAGCTTTGACAGGGCGGTCATGGTGGTCAATTCGCCGGCGGCGGGCGCGATAAAGAAAAAGCGGTGAGGAAAGAATGCCGGCGGGCGCTTCTGGACGAGCGCATCCAAAAATCGAGGGTCGTAGGGCATGGTGGAAATGCTGACACTGCCGAACTCCGGCACATTGTCCCGGATGTATTTCATCAGCACAGCCACCGCGTTCAACGTGAATCGCGCATCCGGGTTCAAATCGTTGGCAAACTTTTCCAGATCGTTCTCAACGTCCGTGAAGATTTTCAAAGTGTTGCCGCCAATGCCCGTTTGCGGCGGACCAGACTCGTCGCCTTCATCCTCTCGAATCTGGCCGAGAAACAGCGTCAGCAAGTCATAGTTCAGCGTGACCGAATCCCAAACTGTTTCCATCGTCACTAAATTGCGCTTCTCGTCATCCTCCACGAGTAAGATGTTGCAGAAAGCCAGCGGCGCAGCCAGCCGCTTCGCGCCCTTCAGCGTTTCAGCCTGACCTACAACCAGCCCAAGTCCGACCAGCGGGCGCAGAGCGACGCCGCGTGCTTCTGCGTTTTGAATGTGGCGCAGTGATCCCAACCAATGCCGGGGACGATTCGGGTCTGGCTGGTCAAGCTGATGGTAATACGGATGCTGACTGACGGGCTTGCGGTAAAGAACGTTCTCCAGTCCCCCGCGTTGGAGCAGCTTGCGGTTCACGTCATGCAGGTAGCGCAAGTAGGACAGGATGGAAACCGCAGCCATGACGTGCTCCTCCTAGATTTTCCGTTCGAAGTTCACAGATTCCTCTAGGCTGGCTTGCAAATCGTGGATTGCTTTAGTCGTGCGCTGCGCTTCCGCTTGAAGTTCTTTCGTTCCTGTTTGGGTGGCAGCCATAAGCTGCTTCGCGAACCACTCAAGCCGCTCGACAAGCTCTTTGGAATTCGCCTGCGAAACGTCCGAAAGCTTCAGAGTGCCGGCTTGAATTACGGTCTGAACTTGAGCCAGAGCCGACGCCACTTGGGCCATGTGAGCTTCGTTGCTCGATTGAATCGCCTGCAACGAACCGAGGCATGCAGAAAGCGATTGCTGCAACTGTTCCCGCTGTGCCAAGTCGCTTCGCCGCCGCCGTTCCATCATCAGGATGATACCCATCACTCCGAGAAATAGAGCGACCAAGACGACGAGTGTGTAGATTTCCATTATTCCTCCCAAGGTTGGATCAAATTTGGTTGGCAAACTTTGCTGTTAAAAAGATGCACGGCTGGATACTACCAAAAACGGCACGTGATCTGGAAGCGGTGATTTCCAGGTTCGGGCTTCGCCATCTTCCAGACATTCCCCCGCCCTTTCAGAGCTTGAACCGTTTTTGATGTATTGGCCGAGGGTGGCGCTTGTTTCACTTCGCGTGCCCTGGGCTATTTTCTTTCGCGCTTTCGGCCCTTTCATTTTGAGCCTCCTCAAGTCGGCTGCTACGGGTTGGATACTCTTTCCAACCGCGACTTGCTGCTCGCGGTCCGCCGGGCACCAGTTGATGTAAAGGAAATGCGCCGGGGAAGCTGTGATGGAGGGAACCGTCGCGATTCCCAGGAGAACGAAGTAACGCTTCTGGTTCGGCGGTCGCGAGGCCTGAACGTGTCGGCCTCCACCTGCGCCCATTCCGAGCCAGCCAAGCCCAGCGCTTGCGGCCTTTTCAGGCTTGAGCTACATGGAACTTTCTTTCGCATAGTCCTTTGGGGATTACTGCCAGAAACTGCGATGGCTTGAGCGCATGTTCGCCATCACCTTTGTGTAGTTGCTGGAAGGAAACTGCTCCTGGCCTAGTCCGGGCATGGAAGAGATGCAGATCAACTTTGGCTCGCGTCATAGAGACGAAGAAGAGGCGACTCTGTTCCGCAAGTTCCTCGCCTTCGCTGCCCTCCCTTGGAAGAGTGCCTTCTTCCAGCCCCAACACGCAGACGGTATCTGCTTCCAATCCCTTCGCTCCTTGGAGTGTCATCACCAGAACAGCCGATTCGGAACCGACATCTGAGGCAGAACCGAACCTGCTCAGCCAGTTCCCGACTTCCTCGGCAAAATCAGCCACATGCTTCCAAGGCTCCAGTGATTTGCCCAATTGAGCGAGAAAACCTGGCAACTCGTCATCGGTGGACAGGGTTTGCAGCAACTCAAGGTTAGTGTGCGCGAAAGCAAGAACCTCGCTCTTCTCGCGTGAGTGGGTGAGACTCTGCCAGAGAGACGCTTCCCCTTCGAGCACCGGCTTCCAGAGGTCGCTCACCTGCCGCAAAGCGTTCTCACGCAACGCGACCTTTTCCGGCTTCCGAACCAGCCTTGAGGGCACTGGAGACTGCTTTGTATGGAGAGCGACCTCCAGACACTCGCGCAGCGCAATGTTGTCATCGGGATTCTGCACCCAAGAAACCAGCCGCTCCACAACAGGCAGCCCGCTGCCAGGTAACGGCTCCGGTGCCAAGTACTTGATCCTCGCCTTCCTCAGTCGTTCACAAACGAGAAGTGCATGATTGCGGGTGGGTACCAGCACCAAAACCTTCTTGGCGGGAAGGGCATTCTGGATGATGCCTGTGACGATCACCGCCTCGCGCTTATCGCTGGGTACATCGTGAACCAAGATTGGAGGCCCCTCAGCGGACTGATAGGTGAAGGTCCCTTTCTGCCTTCTGCTCTTGTCATACTGCTCGACGACGCGAAGTGAACCCTCCAAAACCCTGCTGTGGCAGCGGCGCGAGTGAAGCAAACACTCCACCTTGGCCATTGGCCCGAAGTGCTTTTCGAAACCTCGGATGAACTGCGGCGAGCCACCTCGCCATGAATAAATGCTTTGGTCATCGTCTCCGACCACAAACAACCCCTTTTCTTGGCCGGCGCTGAGGGTTCGAATGAGCTCGAATTGCCCCGCATTTATGTCCTGGTACTCATCGACAAGAAGATGAGTCGCCGCCGCGCGGTAGGTCGCGGCCAGGGCTGCGTGAGCTTTCAAGAGCCTGCACGCCAAAAGGATTTGGTCGTCATAGTCAATGGCGTTGCACGCACGCAGGATGGAACAGTATCTCTTGCAGATCCTGCACTTTCGAGAATCGTCGGGTGTGCAATTTCCCCGCTGCCTGCATTGAATTGGTTCTTTGGCGTGACGCCGTTCGAACCCGTCGAGTTGCGCGGCATCGCCCATTAGGACAGCCTTCGTGGTGTCAGATTGGACAACCGACAGATCATCGCCGAGGTCCAAGAGCTCGGCGTTCTCGCGGATGATCCGATACCCAAGACTGTGCATCGTGCATATCGACTCGGGTTGAACCTGCCTCTCGATGAGAGTTTCACTGCGGTTCCGATCTGATATTCTAGCTCGCATGCTAGCAGCCGCGGCAGCCGTAAAGGTAATCACGGTGATTGTCTTGGGATCGATTCCCTTCTCTTCAACAAGGTATTTGATCCGTCGAGCTAACTGATGGGTCTTGCCTGTTCCCGGACCTGCCAATAGCAGCAAAGGTCCCTCCATCTTGTGAAGTTCGGTTCCGCTGTTCATACAACTCCTCGCAGCCGCAGCGGGACGAGGCCGCGCTCCTCTTTCAGCCGCTCGGGCTTCCTGGCCAACAGAAACACGTGATAGTTCATCTGCCATGACGGACCCTTGGGCGGATAATGGGGGCAAGGGGACGGGTTTGTCACGCCAAATCGGAAGGGGAGTGAACAGCGAAGATGCGAAGGAAAGACTGAAGGCTAACTGCTGATCGGCATGGAGGAAATGGCTCAGGAGGAAGGGGGCAGGTGGCCTTGGCGCCTGACCAGCGCCAGAACCCTGGGCTGGGCGGCGCGAAACGCGTCGTGCAATTCCTGGATGTCGGGGAGCCGGAGGCGTCCAAAGGCCGCACGCAAATCCGCTTCGGTCACCGGTTCCCATCTCAGGAGGAACTCGATGTCGGAGAGGTCTTCAGGATCGGCACCGCGCATCATCTTGGTGAGAACGAGGTCAAGCGTCGCCGGCCGGAGGAGCTTCAAGTGGATAAAGGAACCCGGGATGGGGAGCCGACGATTGAGCCAGTCGGGGAGCAGGAACACATCCTCCTCTGTGAACAGGTGAGTCAGGTAGAGGCCGCGCGCCGCCAACTCCGCGTTCGTGGCATCGCGGGCTCTCCAGAACTGCTCATCAGCGCGAAGATGGTCCAGTTGGGGGAGCGGGATGATCGCGTCCACGTCCTGGGTCGTCTCGTGCCGGGGTTCGTGGAAGGGGAATCCCAACGCGAGGGCCGCGCGACCATAGAGTGTCAACTCGAGCGGGTGGTCGAGGTGACGGTCAAGGGTTTGCAGGATGAAGAGCGGGTTATTCACGGCGGTTAAGCCACTGCGGCGGCGCATAGCCGTCGCGCGTCAGGCCCGGCAGGATGGCGAAGCGTGTCCAGTGCGGGAGGGCGTCGGTGCGGACACGGCGCCGCGGATGGAGCCGCCTCCGCAAGGTCGCCCACGGCTCCAACGCTGCGTCCACCCGCTCACAGGCGGCGGCGATGTGGAGCAGGACCGGTTCGACGCGTTCCATCTCCGCGAGGCGTGCCAAGCGCTGAGGTTCCACACGGGGCGAGGAAAGCAACTGGGCCGCAGCGCGAATCAGCCATGGCTCATCCGGCATCTGGCCTAGACACAGAGCGACGCCGATTTCTTCGTCAGGAATGCTCGGGTTGTCTGGTGGGAGCGAGGGATCGAACTCCCGCTGGTAGTGTTTGGCGCCCCGTTCCACCGCCGTCTTCAGGAGCCATTCGGGCAGACGATCCCCGGCCCCGCTCAGCCGCGCCAATCCGATGGCCAGGCCCGACACATGGGCGGTATCTCCCAGCTTGCGGGCCAGCGTAGGGGCCGAGGCTTGGTCCTTCAGTTCCATCGGCAGCAATGTATCAGAATGGAGCCTGAAGCGTGAAGCGTGAAACGTGATGCGTGATCTATCAGGGCGCAAGTCAGTTCTTAAACAGGGACGATGGGGCTGAGGCGCATGAGTAACTTGAATACAACCGCAGAATCCCCGTGCCCCACGGCGACCGGACCCTAGCTGAGCGCGGGATACGGATTCGGACCTCCAGCGACGATTTGGCGCAATCGAAGCGCCGAGCATCGTCGGCTCCGCAAGTCCCTGGCTGCCAATGGGATGCGCTAGAACCTTTGTGACGGTGCTGCCAGATAACTATCATGAGGGCGCCCACGATACCCTGGCTGGCCCCTCCGCTACCGCGTGCGGGCCTCACCGGAGGCTCCCCGTAGTACCTCTTATCGCCGATAAGAGGTGCTACGGGGAGCCTCCGGGGGGACTCCGGCGGGACCGCCGCCCTGTCAGCGGGAATGGGCCAGGGGGTCGGCGGTGGGTGGGGGACCAAGGCTGGCCTTTTTGGGGAGCCAACCTGGGCCAGAGGGGTCAACCGAGAATGCGGCAGCCGGCAAAGGAGCATGGCCGAGGCGCAGCCTGGCGTGACCCGCTACCATTTCAAGGGGCCGCGAACCCCTCAGGCCCATTCTTTCCCGAGTTTGCCGAGGCCGGCCTTCTTGAGGTCCGCGGGCGTCATGGCAATCCGAAATTCGACGTCGGCTTGGAATGTCAAAAACCAAGGCTCTGCCAATGCCGGGATTTTGGAAGGGTCTGGCAAATCAACGACGATGACCGCGCCGCGCTGCCCATTGTGCTCAGTGAAATAAGCCGCTTCTGGCTTTAAGGCTTCCAGAATGCGTTTTAGCTTCGACCCCGCGGTGCCATCCTTCACGGCTGTGTTGAATTGCTGATGCGGGATCCTGACGTTCAGTAGTACTCTCATATTGCTTCCTTCGGTTGTCTTCCTGTGCCATTGGTGGCCGGCGCCGCCTGCCGGAAGGCAGGCCCCTTTCACGTACAGCGTCCGACCGGGTCAATTCTTGTAATGTCTTTCCTGGCTAAGCCCCAGCATAGCACACCACGGTTCGTCCGTCCAACCGATGCGGCAGGGGGCGGGCTGGCACGCAGGGCCAGGCGCAACCTCAAAGCGCCCCTAGCCAGCGCCATACCCTGTTCCTGGCAGCCAGCTTCAAACCGACCAACAGAGCGGCGCAGGCGGCCACCAGGGCGAAAAGGAATGTCGGGCCGCGCAGAAAACCCGTGCCGGCGCCGACCGGGCTCGGGCCCCATGCCACGGACAGGTGAAAAAGCCAATACCCGCCAACCGCTGCCACCGCGCCGTAGCCGAGACCATCAAGCAGCCCGAGCCAAAAGACTCTCGTCTCGCGTCGCTGAGCCTCGACCCAAGGTTCTTGCGTTTGGGCCCCCGGCCCCCCGCCTTCCCCGACCCGGACGCCCGGAGCGCTGGCCTTCCCCGCCACCGCAATCTGCGCCCGAAGGCGCGCGGCGAAAGCCGGCGACAACCTGGGCTGTGCCAGCGTGCGGATCAGCTTCTCCTCGAGCTGCTCCCATTGGCGGCGCAGGGCCTGGCATTCCGAACAGACTGCCAAATGCGTCTCGACGGCGCCTGCCTCGGGCGCCGGGAGCTGGCCATCCAGGAATTGCAGTAGCCGCTCTTCGTCTTGCGGCGTATGGAAACTAACTTGCGGGTCCATAAAGGGGCACCGACGCGGGAGCGCGCCGGGAATTGATCTTGAGCAGTTCTTTCTTGGCGCGATAGAGAAAGGTCTTCACCGTGCCCAGCGGCACGCCCAACAAGGCGGCCACCATCTCATAGGATTTCTGTTCCAGGTAAAAGAGCGTGATCACCTGCCGGTATTTCTCCGGCAGTTGGCTGAGCATCTGGCGCACGTCCATCTCCAGGCCGGACTCCGGGTCGCTGGATTGCAGGGCAGGCACGCTGTCTATCGCCGCGGCGAAACCCGGTTCGTCCATCGAGACCGTTGGATGCTGGGCGCGCCGCTTCAGCTCCGTGAGACAGGTGTTGCGCGCTATGGTATAAATCCAGGTCGAAAGCGAAGCCCCGCCATGGTGGCCGGGCAGCCCTTTCCAAGTGCGCAGCAGAGCTTCCTGCGCCAAGTCCTCGGCCTGAGTCTCGTTGCCGATCATACTATACGCCAGATGAAAGACCTTCACCGAATACCGCTCCACCAGCAGCTCGAACGCTGCGTGATACTGGCCCGCCGCCAGGTGTTGGCGGATGTCTCCGTCCACTGATTGCTGCGGCGGTCTATCAGTCACAAGCGGCGCTGCTTTGGCCGGGCCGCCCACCGCGGGCATGCCCTCGGCCTGGTTTTGGCGTCGGTCCTGAGCTTTATACTGCGCCGACCGGGCCAGGGTTTCAAAAACATTCGTGAAACAATCTCCCCTCCGGGCAAGTCACAATCCATAGCACGCTCGGCATGTCGTCGGCGACGACAGAAAAGCGCAAACAACCGAAAGAAAGCATTGAACTCTATGGAAGATAAAGCGCCCCTTATGATCCCCGTCCTCGGCCTCTTGATACCCATCATCGCCATTATTATGGGCATCGGCATCGGCATGTTGGCAATCTATCTCGGTTACCGCAAACGCAAGGAACTCTTCACCTGCTACCACCTGGAACGGATGGCGGCCATCGAGAAGGGCATCGAGTGTCCGCCGTGGCCGGATCGCCTCCTGGCGGACGAAACCGCCCCTTCCTCTCCCTCTCCCCGCCAGCACCTGCTCAAGGGCTTGGTCTGGCTCTTTATCGGCCTGGCAGGCACGGTGGCCGTCTATGCCACGTTCGACCTTCGTCACGCCCTTTTCGGCCTGATCCCCATCGGCATCGGCCTCGCCCACCTCATTTACTATTTCGTCGAGGGTAAAGAGGAAGCCGAAGCGGCAGAGCAGGCCTCGTCGGCGCCCAGGCCTTAAACGGGTTGCCGGAAATCAGTTCGCTCGATTGGGCAGGGCGGCGCGCAGGTCGTCGCGGTAGAGGCCGATTTTGTCGAGCGGGATGGGTTGGAAGCCGAGGTTCCAGGCCGGGGAGTCGCTCTTGAGCGCGAAGTCCTCGGCCTGGGCCGGCTTGCCGGGCGGGTGGACGAATGAAGGGGCGGCATTGGTGAGGTTGTTTTCCAGGAGCAGCATGGCGGGCGCGGCGTGCCAGTATGTGTTGAGCCATTTGCCGATA
>Ga0074044_10004238_pt1 | contig 11945 bp, 9 predicted proteins | sample BogForMeECP23OM1_FD_94443 | JGI IMG/M metagenome (GOLD analysis project Ga0074044, IMG submission 94443) | Bog forest soil microbial communities from Calvert Island, British Columbia, Canada - Bog Forest MetaG ECP23OM1 | ecosystem: Environmental > Terrestrial > Soil > Wetlands ...
GAAGGCCATTGGCGGAGGAGTTGCCGGGACAGATCGCCAGTTCCGACGCCCGGGATCTTGATTTCGAGGATGAGCAATGTAATGGCAATTGCGAACACCCCATCCGAGAAAGCTTCGATGCGTGCCGTTTCTTTTTCCATGAGAAGCTTTTCGATTTTAGATGGAGAAGCTAGCGGCTAGTTTTCTTCTTCTGTGCGGATTTTGCGGTGGGCTCTTGCCTCGCTACCGGCGCCAGTTCATCGGCAGTTACGAAAATCGGTTCGATGTCGGTCGGAATCCCCTGCAAATTGTCCAGCGCTTTCCGCGCTGCGGGACGCACTACACCCAGTTCGTCCAACAGCTTTTTCGCGCCCGCGTAATTGCCCTCAGCCTCAAGGGTCAGAAGATCGTGATCCAGGTCGGCGATGGCGGTTTTTATCTTCGTCATGTCCACGGAGAACGTACCGTCGGGGTGCTGCACAAACGCGCCTTTATCCATCAAGTAGTTGAACTGAATTGCCATGCCTTTGCCGTGAGCATCGTTCAGGCCGAAGCGCAGACTACGGAACGCCGAAGCCAGATAGGTTATGTACAGTTGTCGTTGCGCGGCCTCATCGGCGGGCAGCGATTTCCCTAATCCCATTTCCTTGGCGTGGTCCATCATGTACTGCAGGGCGAAGAGCCCGGTCACATCAGCTTTGCATTCTTCAATCGCGCTATACAGTTCTTTCAATTCTTCGCGAGGCGTGGTGTCGCGTCCCTGAACCTTGATTTGATGAGGACCCAGCCCGTGCATCAACTCATGCGCCAGGATGTGAGTGAAAAAAGGCTCAAAGCTGACGTCGACCATAGCCGCCTGGGACAGCGTCCGCCGCGCAATGGGCAGGAGCACGCTGCGGAACTTTGCTTCTTGCAGATTCTTGAGCATCACTCGCTTGCTGCCCTTCTGTTGCACCACCCGATCGTCATTGGGCAGATTGTATGCGGCGGTCTGGATTCCGTGAGCTCCATCGCCGGCACTCAGAATCTCATCGACAACTCGAATCGGCGCCGCCGGACCCAGCTTGGGGCTGCGGTACTGTGGATCGATGGGCAAATTGTTTTCGATTTCCTGGAGATGCTGAGTGAAAACTGAGAGCTTGGCAGTCTCGTCCTCGTCGCGCAGGTTTACGTAGGCTTCGAAAGCGGCCTTGTAGCCGAAAAGTTCGTCGTTGTAAGTTTCGTACGGACCAATGGTGATGTCGAGGGGCGCATCCAGATCCACCCAGGCCAGGTCGCTTTCGTAATAGTCATTGGACAGAAAAGCATCTGCGCGCAGGTTAAGAAATTTCTTCAGTGAGGTATTGTCGGTCAACCCCGCGGCTTCACGAAGCAAGTTTGCCGCCCGTGAAAGGTTGTCGGCATATTGCTGGTTGTAGGGAATCGCCAAAAGATTATTCGGGGGCTTGCTGTTCTCTCGCCAGCGGATCACTGTGAAGAAGCCCTTCGCCTGTTCCTGCTCCTTCGGGGGTAATTGCGCAAGCCAACTCTCGAAAGCTTCCTTGGTCATACTCTCAGGATAGAAATTCGCCCCCAACGGCTTGCGCGCCGGCACACCAGGTAAGAATGCCTTGTATTCATCTATCTCGGACCATGGTGCCTTGTTGATCCAAAAATAATGCAGGCGCGCCTTGCCCAGCGGTGTAGTGTCCTTCTGCAGCCTGGAATAAAGCGCGAGGTTACCATCCCACATTTGCTGCATGAAGATGTCATTCAGGATGCGGGCAGCTTCAATCATTTTCACCAGCGCCTGCCGATCGCCAGCGGACAGCTTCGAGGTATCGACCCTCATCGGCGTTGGCGCGAAACGGCTCGCCATTTTTTCCAGTTGCGCCAGGTCGGGCAATGCGCCATTCTTTTGCGCTTTCACAGGAATACTCGTCACTCCCAAAAGTAATACGAAAATAATGCAGGCTGTGAGTTTCATTACCTTCTGCTCCCATGCCGAATTCGTCGCCGCTAACGATGCGAAAACCGATCATAACAGCAGGAGATGCCCTAGCCGCGGGCGGACATCCAGAGGTACAATTTACAAAAGGTTGAAAGCCCGAAAAAAATTGAGCCTCTAACCGACTCTCTGGCGCGCGTTTTGGCCTGCAAAATTCTTATGAGAAGACTTATTCCTTGCTTGCTGCTCGTTTCTGTCGTGGCCTTGCCGTTCATTCTCCGGGCGGACGACGTGATTGTTGAAGAGATTATTGCCCGCGTGAACAACCAGATCATTACCCGCAGCGAATATCTGCACAGCAAAGAAGAACTGAAGAAGGAAGCGCAGCAGCAAGATCCCGTGAACGCGGACAAGCTCGTCACCGAACGGGATAAAGATGTGCTGCGCGACCTCATTGATCAGGAATTGCTGCTGGCGAAGGGCAAAGACCTCGGTATCACCGCAGATACCGAAGTCGTCAAGAAGCTGGACGAGATGCGCAAGGACATGAAACTCGACAGCATGGAGGAACTGGAAAAGGCAGCCCAATCGCAAGGAGTCTCGTTCGAGGATTTCAAGCAGAACCTGCGCAATCAAATTATAACGCAGCAAGTGATTGGGAAAGAAGTTGGCTCAAGGCTGGTCATCGCCAAAGATGACGAAAAGAAATTTTACGACGAACATAAAGCCGAGATGGAGCAGCCGGAGATGATCCGGTTAAGTGAGATCCTGGTGTCAACTGACGCCAAGCCGAATGATTCCAGCGATGAAGCCAAACGGCTCCAGGCCGCACAAGCGAAAGCGGATGAACTGCTTGCGCAGATTCGCAACGGCGCCAAATTCGACGAGGTCGCCAAGAAAAACTCCGACGGGCCCACCGCCGCCCAGGGTGGCGATCTCGGCGTGTTTAAACGCGGCACGCTTGCCAAGGAACTCGAGGACAAGACCTTCGCGATGAAGCCCAACGATGTATCAGATGTGATCCGCACCAAGCAAGGCTTCGTCATCCTGAAGGTCACCGAGCATCACAATGCCGGCGTGCCACCGCTGAGCGAGATTGAGCCGCGAATTCAAGACGCGCTTTACATGAGAAAGTTACAACCCGCGCTTCGGGAATATCTCACCAAGCTTCGCGAGGACGCATTCATTGATATCAAGCCAGGCTATGTGGATTCTGGCGCGAGCCCCAACCAGACCAAGCCGGTCGAAACCGCGACCAAAGAACCTAACGCCAAGGAACTGAAAAAGAAGAAAAAATTAGGCTTGTTTTAGGTTAAGCTTGGCCTGAACGACAGAGCCGCATTCCCCGGTTAGGTCTGACTCGCGGATCCGAATCGGCGTGCGTCTTAGATTCTCCGGCCTGACTCACATGAAGGAATTCTTCTTATCCGATTGCTGCCACCACGAAAACAAGGTCATCACTTCGACTTTCGTGGTCGTTTCCAAGCAAGTCAAGCCAAAAAAAACCGGAGAACCTTATCTGGCGCTGATTCTCGGTGACCGCACCGGCCAGCTCGACGCCAAGATGTGGGATAACGTCGAGGACGCGATCGACGCCTTTGAGCAGGACGACTTCCTCAAAGTCAAAGGCTTGCTCAACAAATATAAGAATCGCTTTCAGATCACCATTCACAAACTTCGCCGCCTCGGCGACGCGGAGATCGACTTCTCCGACTATTTGCCCAAGACGACCAAAGACATCGGCGAGTTGTGGAAAACCCTGGCAACTTTCGTCGCTTCCTTTCGCGATCCCCATCTGAAGTCGCTGGTGGAAGCGTTCATGGCTGATCCAGACATTGCCGAAGCCTATCGCAATGCGCCCGCTGCCAAGACGTTGCATCACGCCTATATCGGCGGATTGCTCGATCACGTAGTCTCGCTCTTCCGTTCCTGCGACCTGCTGTGCCAGAACTATCCGCAGGTCAATCGTGATCTGCTGCTCACTGGAGCCTTCCTGCACGACATCGGGAAGATTCACGAGCTCACCTATAACCGCTCCTTCTCTTACACTACCCGCGGGCAGTTGCTGGGACACATGATCATCGAACTAGAAATGCTGCAAGCCAAACTTGCCCACTTCCCCGATTTCCCCCAGGAACTAAAAATTCTTGTCGAGCACCTCATCATCAGCCATCACGGGGAATACGAATTCGGTTCGCCGAAGTTGCCCATGTTTCCCGAAGCTCTGATGTTGCACTATCTCGACAACCTCGATTCCAAGATGGAGAGCATGCGCGCGCATTTCGAACGCGAAGCAGCCTCCGAAAGCCCGTGGACGGGGTACAACTCTTCTTTAAGTCGTCCGTTGTTAAACTCAGCAAAATTTCTGGAAAAGAAGCAGCCGGTGGCGGCGGCTGAATCACCTGCGACCGCTTCGTCGACAGCCTACCCAGCATCCCCAGAACCGGAGTTGCCGGTTGCAGAGGCGACGTCCGAAGCTGTATCAGCGGCTACGCGTCAGGACGAGATTTAAACTGCGGGGGCAATCGTTTTTCCGCAATCCTCTGGCCAACAACTATTCGCTCCGTTAGACTTCTGTTCTAATAAATCATCGCCGATGGAGGAACTATGAGATCACGCCTGACGGTACTCGCCCTAGGACTCTATCTATTGTTTGTCCTTCTCGCTTGCAGCAAGAAGCCAGACCAGACAACCGACACCAGCGCCGCGAATCCGGCTCCTGCAGCCACGCCTCCACCGCAAACAGAACCCGCCCAGCCGCCGCCCCCACCGATGCAAGCCGCACCTAAGCCGGAACCGATCATCGTACCCGCAGGCACAACCATTACCGTGCGCCTGAGCCAAGCTGTCGGCTCCAAGATAAGCCAGGCTGGCCAAAGCTTTTCGGGGACTGCGGCCAACGCTATCGTAATTGGCGGCAGGACTGCAATTCCTGCAGGCACGACCGTCACTGGCACTGTGGTTGACGCCAAACCCCTCGGCCGTTTCGCTGGAGGCGCAAGCTTGTCCTTGAAGCTGACCTCGATCAATCTTCGCGGCACTGACCGTGCCGTAGAAACCGCTACGGTCACTCAAACCGCGAAAGGCAAAGGCAAGCGTACGGCCGTGTTGGCCGGTGGCGGGGCTGCGGTTGGTGCACTGATTGGCGGCTTGGCCGGCGGAGGCAAAGGCGCAGGAATCGGCGCCCTGGCGGGCGGCGGTGCTGGAACCGGCGGGGCCGCGTTCACTGGCAACAAAGACATTGTTCTTCCGGCAGAGTCCGCGCTTAGCTTCACGCTCGAGCAACCGCTGGAAATCAAGGAGCGCTAAGTTCTCGTTGAGGCGAGAGCTGACCATTTACAAGGCAACTGTTTATCTCCGATGCTCGATTTAAAGGGCTTCAAGGCTCTGACCTTTGACTGCTACGGCACGATGATTGACTGGGAGACCGGCATCTTCTCTGCTCTGCGCCCGATCCTCGCCGCACATGGCCAGAAGATTACGGACTCCGCGCTGCTGGAGCTGTACTCGGAACTGGAATTCGCGGCCGAGCAGGGAAAGTTTCTGCGTTATCGAGAAGTCTTGCAGGCCGTGGTGCGCGGCCTGGGTGAGCGTCTCGGCTTTTTGCCAACGGACGTAGAGGTGCGTTCGCTGCCGGAATCGCTGGCCAACTGGCCGTCGTTTCCTGACACGGTTGCGGCCCTGCGCAAACTCAAGAGCCGCTATCAACTCGCGGTGATGTCCAATGTAGACGACGATCTGTTCGCGGCCACGGCACCCAAGCTCGGAGTAGCGTTCGACCACGTAATCACTGCGCAGCAAGCCGGCTGCTACAAACCGTGTAAGAGAATGTTTGCACTAGCCGAAGAGAGGATCGGCGTAAGTCGTGAGCACTGGCTTCACGTCGGTCAGAGCATTTATCACGACGTGATTCCCGCACAGTCGCTGGGCATCGCGACAGTGTGGGTAAACCGCCGCTCGCCTCGGCCCGGCGCGGGAGCCGCCAAAGCAGCCATCGGAAAGCCGGATTTGGAAGTGCCTGACCTGCAGACACTCGCCAAGCTGGCGGGGTGAATACTTTCGTTCTGAGAAGTCGGCCAGCGCGCTACACTCTTCACCTGCCCTGAACGCGCAACTCTCGAGGGGCGGAAGATGTCGTGCATTTCGGTCGGTACTCTCTTCACTCAAGAGAAAGCGCCATTTGAGATAATCGCACTCGAAAGCTTTGAGGAGATCAGGATGCGTATTCTTATCGTCAATCTTATGTTGATGTGCGCGTTGCTGTCGGGTGCTCTGGCTCAGCAAACGGATTCAGCCAAGGATCAAGCCAATCAGAAAAAACCGGAAGCGCAAGCGGCGAAGAGCGAAAAGAAGGCCCCGGCGAATGCAACAAAAACCGCGGAGACCTCCGCGTCCGAGGAGCACAAACCGGACGCCGGCAAAGATGGAAACGACAAAGAAGAGCATTACGACGTCGCCGAAGTAGCCCCAGTGGTGACCCATCATCAGATTGTGCTCGATGGCAAGCCGCTCAAATATACGGCGACCGCCGGACGCCTTCCTATCAAGCGCGAAGATGGCAAGATCGAGGCTGAAATGTTCTTCGTTGGCTATGCCGTTGAGGGGCAGCAGGCGAACCAGCGTCCGTTGACGTTTGCGTTTAACGGTGGGCCGGGGTCCGCATCGGTGTGGCTGCACATGGGAGCGCTGGGACCTGAGCGCGTCGTGCTTCAGCCAGACGGGTTCATGCCCGCCGCACCCTACCGGCTTGCCGATAATCCCTACACTCTGCTGGATAAGAGCGACCTGGTGCTGGTGGACGCAATTGGCACTGGATTCAGCCGCGCCGCCGATGCCGAACTGTCGAAGAAATTCTGGGGAGTGAAAGGCGATATCGAGGCCTTCTCCGAGTTTATCCGCTTGTATCTCACCCGCTATGAGCGCTGGACCTCGCCTCTATTCTTGTTGGGCGAGAGTTACGGAACAACCCGCGCCGCCGGCGTTTCCGGCTATCTCACCGACCGCGGTATCGCCTTCAATGGGATCACGCTGCTCTCGACCGTGCTCAGTTTCGAAACCCTCGAGGACAACAAGACCAACGATCTTCCTTACGTCCTGCTGATTCCGTCGTTCACTATGATCGCGGGTTTCCACCACAAGCTGCCGCCGGATTTGAACGCTGATATGACCAAAGCTCGGCGGGAATCAGAACAGTGGGCCTCCACCGAATACGCCTCCGCGCTGGCGAAAGGAGACGCACTCGCGCCAGAGGAGCGGCAGAAGATCATCGATCAAATGGCCCGCTACACCGGACTGAACAAGCAACTAATTGACGATGCCAATCTGCGCATTGATGTGAGGAAGTTCACGCACAACCTTTTGCTGGACGAAAAAGTGCGTGTCGGCAGGCTGGATGGCCGTTTCACCGGGCCAGATCCCGATGGACTGCTGGACACCCCGTTCTATGACCCGACCCAGTCGGCGATCCTTCCGCCTTATACCTCGGTCTTCAATAATTACTTGCGCACCGAATTAGGCTACCAAACCGATATGCCCTACCACGTATTTGCCCAAGGCGCGGGATTCGAGCATTGGGATTGGGGCTCCAGCATCAAAGGATTTCCTGACACCGCCGCAGCATTGCGCGAGGCTATGGTGAAAAATCCGTATTTGAAGGTGCTGGTCATGGAAGGCTACTACGATTTGGCCACTCCGTATTATGCCGCGAACTACACCATGGATCACCTGGACCTTGGGGGAAAGTACCGGCAAAACATCTCGTTCGCGACGTACGAAGCGGGACACATGGTGTATCTGGCCACGGAGTCTCTGAAGAAGATGAAGAACGATCAGGCAAACTTCATGGAGAAGGCTGGAGCAGGACAGTAAGATTCCCGTTTGCGAATCTCGAATGAACTCAGACTCCATCTCGATTGCAAGCCACGGTCTGGAGGGGCCACAATCGTGCGAACTATGCCGCGTTGATTACCAGGTCAAGAACGATACTGCGGAGGCTTCGGCGGCAGCCCAGGCGAGAGATTCAATTTTTGATGTACCACGGTCTGCGCTAGCATTGTGAGTTGCTGAAGCGACTCAGCGATACTCTTAATAGCTGTGATCAAATCCTGCTCTTGTTGCTGGGTCACGTATTGTCTCCTTGGCCGCCCGATTTCTTTCTTCCAGCTACGCGATTAAACTAATAAGTTTGAGACTGGAGATCATATGGCAACTGCTACCACCCGCGCCAACCCGCTCTCGTATCTCACCGACCAACTGGACGATCTTAAGGCCAAAGGCACGCACTTCCGTTTGCGCGTGCTCGAGGACGAACAAGCCCCGGTGTGTACGTTCGATGGCAAGAAGGTCATCAATCTCGCCTCCAACAATTATCTTGGCCTGACCACGCATCCCAAACTCCGCGAGGCCGCCCTGGAGGCCACGCGCAAGTATGGAGTGGGTTCAGGCGCGGTGCGCACCATCGCCGGCACCATGAAGATCCACATGGAGCTCGAAGAAAAAATCGCCCGCTTCAAGAACGTCGAAGCCTGCGTGGTCCTTCAGTCAGGATTCGCCGCCAATGCCGGCACGGTTTCAGCCGTGCTGGGCAAGGACGACTTCATCATCTCCGACCAACTGAACCACGCTTCCATCATCGATGGCGCCCGTTTGTCGCGCGCCAAGATTCTCGTCTTCGAGCATAAGAACATGGCGGAGGCTGAAGAAAGATTGGCGAGCGTCAAGGATCAACCAGGGAAAAGGTTGCTGATCACCGACGGCGTCTTTTCCATGGACGGCGATATCGGCCCGCTGCCGGCGCTATGCGACCTCGCGGAGAAATACGGAGCCATCATGATGGTCGACGATGCCCACGCCTCCGGCGTCCTGGGCCGCAACGGGCGCGGAACAATCGATCATTTCAAAATGCACGGCCGTGTGGACATCCAAGTCGGCACCCTCTCCAAAGCCATCGGCGCGCTGGGCGGATACGTTTGCGGCACCCGGGACCTCATCGACTTCCTGTATCACCGCGCCCGCCCATTCCTGTTTTCAACCTCGCACCCGCCCTCGGTTGCAGCCACGTGCATCGCAGCTTTTGACGTCCTGGAAAACGAACCCGAGCGCATGGAGAACCTTTGGGACAACACGCGCTTCTGGAAAAAAGAATTGGGCCTTCTCGGCTTTAACATTGGAGGCCAGACCACCCCCGCTAGCGAAACTCCGATTACTCCAATCATCATCGGCGACGGCAAGCTCACCATGGACTTCTCCCGCGAACTCTTCAAAGAAGGAGTCATGGGCACCGGCATCGGCTTCCCCACGGTCCCCGAAGGCAAAGCGCGCATCCGCACCATCATGACGGCCACCCACACCAAAGAAGAACTGCAGCAGGCGCTTGAGGTGCTGAAGAGAGTGGGACAGAGAATGGGAATTGTGTAGTGGGCGACGCTCGCGTAGGGACGGGCGCCTTCGCTCGTCCAGGCCGAAGCAAAGCTCGGCAGCAGTTCTCCGCGATCGGCGGTCTAGTCGGCCCGATACACCATCTTCCCGCTCACAATCGTCGCCACGACTTTCCCCGTGAGTTGCCAGCCATCGAATGGAGTGTTGTGCGATTTCGAGCGCGACTTTGCTGCTTCAAAGGTCCAGCGTTTTTTAGGATCGAAAATGGTTACATCGCCGTGACTGCCCCACACAAGCGTGCCCCGGCCTCTCAAGTCAATCACGCGCGCCGGGCCTGCGGTGAGGAGTTCGACGATTCTTGCCAGAGGTATTTTGTGGTCACGATGCAGGCGTGTGATGGCTAGGCCGAACGCGGTTTCGAGTCCCGTGATGCCGAACAGGGCGCGCTCGAATTCGATGACTTTTTCATGCGTAGCGTGGGGGGCGTGATCGGTCGCGATGGCATCGATTGTGCCATCGGCAAGAGCGACGAGGATGGCTTCACGGTCGGCGTTCGAGCGCAACGGCGGATTCATCTTGAAGTTGGAGTTGTAGTCGCCGACGTCAGCGTCGATCAGGCTGAAATGGTGCGGGGTTGCCTCACAGGTCACGCGAGCTTTGCCACGCTTGCCCCGGCGTACGCCCTTCAGCGCATCGGCAGTCGAAAGGTGGGCCACGTGGAGGCGCGCTCCGGTGAACTGCTGGGCAAGTTGAATGTCGCGCTCGACCACGGATGCTTCCGCGGCGGTCTTCATACCGTGCAGCCCTAGCCGGAATGAGGTCGGGCCCTCGTTCATCGAACAGTTTTCCGTCATGCGCGTGTCTTCCGCGTGCTGAATAACGGGAAGGTTCAGTCCCGCCGCCGCTCGTAGCGTCTCGCGCATGATGGTGTCGTTAAGGATCGGACGGCCGTCGTCGCTCACTGCTACGGCACCAGCACGTTGCAAGGCTCCGAAATCGGTAAGCACCGCGCCTTTGCTGGCATGGGTGGCGGCTGCGATCGGGAACACGTTGACCACCGCTGCACGCTCGGGTTGCTGGATCCAAGCCACCCATTCCGGCGAATCGACAATGGGAGACGTGTTCGGCATACAGCAAACGGATGTGAATCCGCCGGCAGCCGCGGCTGCGGTTCCAGTTGCGATGCTCTCCTTATAGCTCTGGCCAGGCTCACGAAGGTGAACGTGGAGATCGATGAACCCAGGGGCAACGACGAGGCCACGTGCGTCGAAGGTCTTGTCCGCGCTGCCGCGGACTTTGTTCGGGAGCGCGACCTCAGCCACGCGGCCATCACGCAAGAGGACGTCCATGGGCGCGTCGAGGTTTGCCGACGGGTCGATGACGCGACCGCCTTTGATCAAGAGAGAGACCGATTTTGATTTATCGTGTGCCATTGCCATGCATCGTATGGCGAAAATTACAAAAGCAAATGCGGCCCTGCGGGCCTGACCGGGTCGAAGACCCGGTCCCACACGGGCTTGTCAGCCCTCCAGTTCTTCAACGGTACAGCGACCACGCGCCGCCGCACAGAAACCTACCTCGCCTGGCCCAATGCATTGGCCAGGATCGCCATTCGCACCGGTACTCCGTTATGCACTTCTTCAACGATGACCGACTGCGGGCAGTCCGCAACTTCCCAAGTGAGTTCCAGCCCGCGGATAATTGGTCCGGGGTGCATTACGATCGCATCCGGCTTGGCCAGTTTCAAGCGAGCCATGGTCATCTGGTATTTCGAAATGTAATCCTGCAGGCGCAGTTTGGTTCCCGCGAGGCGTTCTTTTTGTACTCGCAAAACCATAATCGCGTCGGCGCCACGCACTGCTTCTTCGACGGTGCGGGTAATGTGGAGTCCTGGCGCCAGAGTAGCTGCCACTTCGGGCAAGAACTCGGGCGGTCCGCACAGAGTGATGCGGGCGCCGAACTTGCTGAGCAGGTGAATCGCGGAGCGGGCCACACGGCTGTGGTAAATGTCGCCCACAATCACCATCTGCAATCCTTTCAGCGTTTTCTTATGGCGCAGGATCGTGTAGGCATCAAGCATTGCCTGCGTAGGATGCTCGTGCATTCCGTCACCGGCATTAATGACTGGGATATCAAGATGGGTCGCCATCAGCAGAGGAGCACCTGCGTTCGGGTGACGAATCACCATGACATCGGCGCCCACGGCCTGGAGAGTGTATCCGGTGTCCAGCAACGACTCGCCTTTTTCGATGCTCGATCCGCTGGAGAGCACGAGCGTGGTCATAGCTCCCATCGACTTGGCTGCGATTTCGAAAGAACTGCGGGTACGCGTGGATGCTTCGTAGAAGAGAAGCAGCACGCGCTTGCCCCGAAGCAAGGGACGCGGCTTCCGCGGATTCATACGCCGCGCCAGTGCGAGCAGGCTTAGAATCTCCGTTGCCTCGAGATGTTCAATGCCGAGCAGGGAACCGCGTGCGGCTTTGTTCATGCTTGTCTAAAAACCTTAGGGCTAAAGCTCGATTGTAGTTTCCGGCAAACGCCATGACTGAAGTCGGTCTTGCCCCTTTCCTGCTTTGGGGATAGATCCTAGCTTTGCTTTTCTACAATCAAAACTTTTTCAGCATCATCGATTTCGCGCAATTGAACCTCAATGATCTCTTGC
>Ga0074044_10004240_pt1 | contig 11944 bp, 10 predicted proteins | sample BogForMeECP23OM1_FD_94443 | JGI IMG/M metagenome (GOLD analysis project Ga0074044, IMG submission 94443) | Bog forest soil microbial communities from Calvert Island, British Columbia, Canada - Bog Forest MetaG ECP23OM1 | ecosystem: Environmental > Terrestrial > Soil > Wetlands ...
CGCGTTCTCACGGCTGCTATTTTACTTCTACAAAGTCAGCGTTCAGTGGAGGGCAAGTAAAGACCTCAAGATACCGAAACTCTTGGCTGGACCGATTGATCGTCATGTGCTTCTCTCCTGGGGGAAGGTAGAGCACATCCCCCGCCTCAATGGCAACCTCCTTCCCGTCGATCACTTCCGTGGCTTCTCCGCGGAGGACAATGATGATCGATTCACGATGTTGATGAAAGTGATAAGGAACTTGACTGCCCGGCGGCAGAAGGCCAAACATCCCGCCGAGGTCCTTTGCCCCGTCGGCGGCAGTGAGGATTTCCGGCCGATAAGGACTGCCGGGAGTTGGATTTGCCTGTTCGATGTACTCGCCGCTCTTGAATAGTTTCATGTTGCCCTGGCCTTCATCACACCTGGGTTCAAATGAATTGGCTTCGAAAACGGAAAGATTGTACGCCCAAACCGCCTGCTCCGACGTTGTCGTGGCCGGGGCGCCCCAACGGTCTGCGATACTGCGACATGCTCGTATAATCAATCGTGCCCGTGCTGCGCCCGATGTTGCAAAGGGCGGCATTGCGAAGATTGCGGCTTCATCACGGAGGCGGGCATGGATTCGATGGACCTCAAGCAAATTCGGTGTTTCGTCGCCGCCTACGAGGAAGGCAGCTTCAGCAAAGCGGCCAGGCGGGAGCATTGCACGCAGCCGGGTCTAAGCGTTTACGTTCAGCGGCTGGAATCCATGCTTTCGCACCGGCTGTTTGAGAGGACTGCGGTCGGCGTAACGCCAACCGTGGCCGGCAAGCATTTTTACGCCTGCTGCACGAACGTGCTGAAAGCAGTGCAAGAAGCCAGGCAGACGATGCTCAACCTTTCCGGCAACCTCGCCGGCACTATTAAGGTTGGCGTGTCTCCCTCCATATTCAAGGGAGCGCTGGCCACCATGTTGCCCGGCTATATGGCCGACCACCCTTATGTTGATGTTCGGATTGCGGAGGCCTACAGCGGCTCGCTGGCCGAGTGGGTAGCCTCGGGCGAACTTGACGTTGCCATCGTGAACCAGCCTTCCGTTCATTTGGGACTGGACGCCGCGCATTTTTTCCGGGATTCGCTGGTGGTGGCCCGAAGGGCGAATGGCACATCCGGAAAAAAGAGCCGCGCACGGCGGCAGTTCCTGGCAAAGGATCTGCGGAAGCTGAAGCTCATTCTGCCCACTCCGAAACATGCGCTGCGCCAGTTTATCGATGGCGTACTCCAGGCAGGCGGCGGCAGCAGCGGTAAGATCCTGGAGATCGACGGAATGCTGGGGACACTCGAAATGGTCCGCAACTCGGAGTGGGCGACCATTGTGCCCAGTATCGCCGTGGCCAACGAGGTGAAACGAGGCAAGCTGGTCGCCGAAAGAATTGCGGACCCCATCCTCTGGATTGACTTCTTCCTGGTACGCACCAGGAATTCGCTGGTGTCACTGGCTTGCCAGGATTTTCTGTCTCGACTGCGGGAAGCACTGAAACAAGTTTCCCAAATCGGGGTAACCCCGTGATCGTCCCTTTCGGGAGTCCACGATCACCAACAGTTTCGTTATACGCAGCCCTTATACAGATCATGCTGCAATATTATTGGACAATATAGCTGGAAATGGCTGATGATTCGAGGTTGCCCGCCAGGTGCTGGCGTGTTTGTCGTCAGTAACGCTGTTTATAGAGGCACGGGCCATAATCCAAAAGCAATGGAATGCGAGAGTGATCCGCGATTCCAATCAGAGGGGGAATGATGGCGACAAGTACTAGGAAACACACGAATGTCAGCGTCGTTGACAAGCCGCAACCGACCAACCACAAGCCGCAACCGGCCAACGGTAGGAAAAGTATGGATCTCAGCTTCATCCAGAAGCCGCACCACTGGGACCCTCGCCGGCTCTATAGCCCGACGGCGTGCGACTGGCAGCAACGCGTCGACTTTGAGCGCCTACGGGGAGACCGCCTGCAGCGCTTGCGCGAGGCCATGGCCGCCAAGGACCTGGGCGCACTGGTTCTGTTCGCTGGAGCCAATGTCCGGTACGCCACCGGCTCCTACCAGGGCAATTGGAAGTACAACATCAATATCCGCTACGTGGTGGTGCCCAACAACGGCGAGCCGGTGCTGTTTGAAACCGCCGGCAGCGACCTGCATTGCGCCGAGATCGATCTGCCCTGGATGGACAAGGACCGGATCAGGCCGGCGATCACCTGGCAATGGGCGGAGGGCGCGGTTCCGCACATGGCCGGACGCATGGCGGAAAGCGTCGCCGATGTGCTGAAGGAGCGCGGCCTGATGAAGGAACGCATCGGCGTCGACAACGTCGATATGGCGTCGCTGACCGCGTTCCAAAAAACCGGAATCAACCTGGTGGACGGCTGGCCCGCAGTTTCTATGGCGCGCGTGGTCAAGACTCCCGACGAGATTGAGTTGCTGAAGCAGGCTGCCGCCATCGGCGATGCCGCCATGTGGAAGATCAAGTACGAGTGGCTGAAGCCCGGCGTCCGCGAGCGCGAGATCGAAGCCAAAGTGCACGAGTTCATGCTGGAGCGCGGCTGCGAGATCATCTACGACATCATCGTGGCCTCGGGTGGCAATACCAGCCCCTACCGCCGCTGGGCGACCGATAAGATGATCCGCCAGGGCGACCTGATGATCGTCGACATCAACGCCGTCGGCCCTTCCGGCTATTTCATCGATTTTGTGCGCTGCTTCAAGTGCGCTCAGAAGATGAATCAGAAGGAAATCGACCTTTACCGGGAAGTCTACGACTCGATGTACGCCGGACTGGAGAAACTGCGTCCCGGCAACACCACCGCCGACGTGGCCGCCGCCTTCCCCGAGTACGACGACGACAAGTACGGCACCGTGACCTTGCAGCAGTTCGCGCACAGCATCGGCATCACCCTGTATGAAGGCATGTGGATCTCGCGCGCATACTCCTTGAAGTACCCCGCCGAAATCAAGGAAAACATGTACTTCGCCATCGAGACCTTTGCCGGACATCCGGGATTGCAGCAGACTACGCGGCTGGAAGAAAACGTGCTCGTCACCAAGGAAGGTCCGGCCGTGTTCACCATGATGGAACACATGGAAGAAGCGATGAGGCGCTAATGGAACGCCTGCTGGTTGCTGTCACCGACTCCGTATTCCCGAACCTGGACGCGGCCCGCAAGGTCGTGTCCAGGGTTGCGGCTGAGTTGCGTCTCGCCAAAGCGCCGACCGCGGAAGCCATCGTGGAAGTTGCCAGGGATGCCGATGCCGTCCTCACCACGTACGCTAAAGTCACCACCGAGATCATCGGTCAGTTGACCCAATGCCGGATCATCTCCCGCTTCGGGATCGGCGTCGACAATGTGGATATTGCGACGGCCACCCGCAAGGGAATTGTGGTCACCAAGGTTCCTGACTACTGCATCGACGAGGTCTCGGATCACGCCATGGCGTTGCTGCTCGCGATCGTGCGCAAGATTCCGTTTGCGAACGCGCGCGTGCAGGCGGGAGAATGGCAGATGCCCTCCGTCGTTCCCATCCATCGGTTGCGCGGAACCGTGCTGGGGCTGGTGGGCTTTGGCAGAATCCCGCAGTTGCTGGCGCCCAAGGCGCAGGCTTTTGGCCTGCGTGTGATCGCCTCCGATCCTTATGTGCCGGAAGAAGTGATGAGCCGAGCCGGAGTAAAGCGGGTGGAATTTGCCGAGCTGGTAAAGGCGGCAGACTACATTTCCATTCACGCTCCCCTCATGCCGGAAACCAACCACTTGTTCAACGCAGCCGTCTTCAGCCAGATGAAGCCGACCGCTTATCTGGTCAACACGGCGCGTGGGTCGGTGGTGGATGAAGTAGCTTTGGCGGCCGCGCTGGACAAGGGCCAACTGGCCGGGGCCGCTCTGGACGTGGTCGAAAAGGAGCCGCCCAGCGGTTCACCGCTGCTCGGCCGCGACAATGTGATCCTTACGCCGCACACCGGTTTCTATTCGGAAGAATCCCTGGCGGAGCTGCAGACTAAGGCGGCGGAAGAAGTAGTCCGCGTACTCAGCGGAGAAGCGCCGCGTAATCCGGTTAACCCGGAAGTGCTGAAGTCCGCCGTTGGACATCCATAACTTTTGGAGAAAGGAAATTTTATGTCTCGAGAGCCCTGGAAAACCGATAAGTGGTTTGTCAGCCCGTGGAACTTTGCCGAGCCTGTGGTCAAGCAACTCCATTTCCCCAAGCAGATCAAGTTTCACGACGTTACGCTGCGCGACGGCGAGCAGCAGACCGGCGTCATCTTCACCAAGGACGAGAAGATCCGGATTGCCGAAGGCCTGGCCGAAGCGGGCGTGCACCGCATCGAAGCCGGCATGCCTGTGGTTTCACCGAGCGATGCCGCTGCCATCAAGGAAATCGTAAAGCGCAATCTGGGCCCCCAGATCTTTGCCTTCTCCCGCTGCATGGTCGACGACGTCCAGCGCGCCGTTGACACCGGCGTGAAGGGCATCGTCATGGAGGTGCCCTCCAGCACGCACATCATCGAGGCCGCGTATAAATGGCCGCTGGAGAAAGCCATCGACTTGTCCATCGAGGCGACCGCCTTCGCGCACTCGCAGGGCCTGGAGGTGGTGTTCTTCCCCATCGACTTCAGCCGTGCGGAAATCAACTGGGTTCTGGACCTGATCACGCGCGTAGCCAAGGAAGGCCACATGGATGCGCTGGCGCTGGTCGATACGTTCGGCGTTCTGGCTCCGCACTCGGTGCAATACCTGGTGCGCGAGGCCAAGAAGCGTATCAACAAGCGGCTGGAAGCCCACTTCCACATGGACTTCGGCATGGGCATCGCCAACACGGTCATGGCGGTGGCGGAAGGAGTTGAGGTCATCCATTCCACCGTGCTGGGGATCGGCGAACGCGCCGGCAACGTCCCCATGGAAGAAACCGCCATGGCGCTGCTGACGCTCTATGGCATCGATACCGGCTTGAAATACGACAAGTTCTACAAGCTGGCACACCTGGTGGAGAAGCTTTCCGGCCATCGTGTTGCCAGCAACCGGCCGGTGGTGGGCGAGCAGTTGTTCGAGATTGAGTCCGGCATCATCGCCAGTTGGTGGATGAACTGCGGCGAGGAGAAAGCCACCGAGCTCTTCCCCTTCCGTTGGGACGTGGTCGGCCAGCAGGCTCCCAAGATCGTGATCGGCAAGGGAAGCGGCATCGATTCCGTCAAAGCGAAACTGAAAGAGCTCGGTATCGAGGCCAGCGAGGAAGAGGCCATGAAGGTGCTGATGGCCATCAAGCAGCACTCGCTGTCGACCAAGAGCCTTCTGACCAATGACGAAGTGCGCAAGGTCGTCGCCTCGGTTCTTCCCCAGCCGGTCGGTTCGGCAAAGGGTTAGTCTCAATTGTTTCCGTGAAATCCCCATCACGAGCCAGGCGGGCGCGTGATGGGGATTCGCATCAACCCGGCTTTCTCCTAACCCGAGGTGCGAGCTATGAAAGCGATGGTGTTGAAAGCTCCTCGGGACCTGCAATTTGAAACTCTGCCAACGCCCAAGCCCGCCAAAGATCAGGTGCTGGTTCGGGTAACCCACAGCGGCATCTGCGGTACCGACCTTAAGATCTACACGGGCGGCATTCCGGTCCGCTATCCCATGATCATGGGCCACGAAGTGACCGGCGCCGTGGTCGAAAGCAGCAGCGACCGTATACGGCCCGGCGATCGGGTTTTGGTCGATCCAGCCTTGGCGTGCGGCAACTGTCCCATTTGTCAGGCCGGATTCCCTAATGTATGCCCGAACGGCGGTTTGATTGGACGCGACGTCAATGGGGGCTTCGCCGAGTATGTAGTCGCTCCCGTGCAGCAGGTATTTCCTCTGCCGGATGCGGTCGACAGCCGGCAGGTCCCGTTAATCCAGGTGGCTACCACCTGCCTGCATGCGCAGCGTCGCGTCAACATTTTTCCCGGCCAATGCGTAGTGGTGATGGGGCTCGGGGTGAGCGGGCAAATCCATCTGCAATTGGCCAAAGCGCGCGGCGCCTATCCCGTGATTGGAATCACGCGCAGTGCATGGAAACGGAAGCTGGCGCAAAAGCTTGGGGCGGATATAACCCTGCCGAGTGGGACGGAGGCGGAACGCGCGCTGCGGGAAATCACCAACGGCCACGGTGCGGATTTAATCATCGAAACCACGGGTAAGCTGCCAGCCCTTGCCAGCTCCATTGGCATGGCCCGTCCGGGAGGAACGCTGCTGCTGTTCGGGATTGTCACCGCGACCGAAGGCGCTCTACCGTTCTACCAGCTTTACTTCAAGGAACTCACGCTGGTGAACGCACGAGTGGCGAAGAGCGAAGACTTTCCGGCAATGATTGATTTGGTCGCGCGCGGTACCGTGAATCTGGACGCCTTAATAACTCACGTTATGCCGCTATCGGAATTAGGCACAGCCATCGGCATGTTGGATTCCGATGCCGACGAGCGCATGAAAATCATTATCGACAACGCTCGGTAACCGGCTATTGGTTCGCCGCCGGATTCCGTGCCATTCGTTCCAGGACCTCGTAAACTGCAGCCGTATCGTGTTCGGCATGCCCCGAAGCAGTTGCTGCTGCGTAGATGGGGATGGTGGCAGAAAACAGCGGCGCCGGGCAGCCGGCGGCTTGCAAGGCTTCGCCGATCAGCTTCATGTCCTTCTGCCAGACCGAATTCTTCATTGTAGGCTCGTCCCAGGTGCGGTTCACCATGGCGGGACCGCGAACTTCGAGCATGCGTGACCCGCCGGCGCCATCGGCAACAACCCGGACCACCATGGCAGGATCGAGTCCGGAGCGGGCTCCGATAAAAATTGCTTCCGCCGCTGCTACGTTGTGGATGGCGACAAGCAAGTTCGCCACCAACTTCATTTTGGTGCCGTTGCCGAACTCGCCGAGGTCATAACAAGCGCGGGCAAAACCGTCGATCACCGGACGCACTTCCTCGAGGGCCTCGGCATCCCCGCTGGCATAAACCGCCAGATCGCGCTTTCTTGCCTGTGCGCCGGTGCCGGAGAGCGTACAGTCGAGCAGCGTGATGCCTTTTTCCGCCAGCAGCGTGCGTTGTTTCTCCTTGGCGGCAAGCGGCAGCGTGCCCGTTTCCAACACGACGGTTCCCGGGACGCAGCTTGCGGCGAGCTCGGTGCAAACGCAAGTGAGTGCGGCCTCGGAAGCCAGCGCCAGGATGATATGGCGGCAGCGCTTCCCGACTTCACTGGCGCTCGCCACCGCCGTGCCACCGGCTTGCGTCAACTCGTCACGGCACGCCGCCACCAGATCGGCGCCGATCACGTCGAAACCGGATTGCACCAGGTTGGCTGCCATCGCCGACCCCATGATTCCCAAACCAATCACACCCACCGGACCTTTATGATTGCCGCTCATCACCATTGCTCCCAAACGCGACCGCCAACCAAACCTATCCGGTCAGCGGATCACCGGCACCAGAACATAGGGTGCATGCTCCGGATCAATGTGCAGGGTGGTGCGGCCGCCGAAAATTCTTGCGGGACGGTCGCGCGGGTCGTTGTGGAGGAACGGGCCGCAACCCAACAATTCATTCTTGAAGTGGGGCAGCTTGATGCCTGTCTTCTTCGCGTATTCGTAATCCTTCCCCCGAACCGTTAGCCCGATGCGGTAGCCGGCCGGCACGACCACCGAAGTGGGCCACAACTCGACGTCCACTTCCACGGGGATGCCAGGCGTGAGCGGCTGAATTTCATCATGCGTGTGATAGGGGCGGTACGGCTTGCTCAAAGCCGGATCCAGCTTGCGGTGCGAAGCGCGCAGCCAACCTTGGGCGACCGGGGTATGCGGATCGATCGCGCCTAGAAAGGTGACCTCACGCAGATCCGGTGTATAGACCTGAAAAATCAGAAACAGGTCGGCGTCGGTTGTGCTCGATGAGACGAATAGCTTGGCGGCAAGGGGTCCGGTAATCTCGGTTTCCTGCTCCAACGGCGCGGAGAGGAACGTCAACCCATCACCAAGCGCGTCGAATTCCAGTTTCGCCGCCTGTTGAGCCGGTTCCGTAGCCAACATGTGGCCGGCGGGTTGGAGATAAAACCTGGTCCACTGGGTGCGCGTGAGCGGCCACTCGTTTTCGAACCGCTCCACAAATTTGTCGAGGCGCCGCACCTGCAACTGGACTCTCGGGCGTTGATCCCAGCCGTTATTCTCGCCCTTCAGGAAATGGGCAAAGAACTGCTTCTGGATGTTGACGCCGTAATCAGTATAAAAATGGGTCCAGTGTTCCAGGCCGTGCGTCTCGAGCCACTTATCGCGCGAAGCCGCGCGGACAAAACCTTCAAAGTTGCCACGCGGATGCAGTCCCTGCCCGCCCCAGTTGGCAGCCGATAGGAACGGCACTTTCACTTTGTCCCATTGCGGCGACCGTTGGCGATGGTACTCATCGTCCAGCGGATGGGCGAAAATCTCATCGCCAAAGTCGCAGCGGTTGGCCGCCAGTGTTTTGTCGGACAAGGTCTCGTCGCCGCACACCAGTTCCCCGGTGACCACGCTGCGCGGGCCGCGCTCGCCGAGGCCATACTGCACGCTCTTCACCTGCACGTCGTACCATGCCGCCCAGAACGTGGACAGTATGCCACCGTGGTGGGTGGAGTCCCGGTACCAATCGGCAGCACCTTCCCAAATGCACATGGCCGCAAGATGGGGCGGCTGCTTGGTGGCGACCAGCCACTGATTCATGCCGTAATAGGAAATGCCATTGATACCCACTTTACCGTTGGACCACGGCTGCACCGCAGCCCACTCAATGCAGTGATAAAAATCGTCGGTCTCGCGTGGTGAAAAATGGTCCACAAATCCGGGGGAACGACCCGTACCTCGTGAATCTACACGAACAATGGCATAGCCCTCCGGCACCCATTTTTCCGGATCGACCACTTCCCAGTTCTGGTATTGGTTGGTGGAACCGTGGGGAACGTCGGGATGAGCGCCGACCATGATGTTCCAAGCCCCCGGGTAACCTTCTTGAAACGACAACCCCTTTGCGTACGGACCATAGGTAATGATGACCGCGTACCTGCCATTTGTGGCGGGGCGAAATACGTCGGCTCTGAGCACAACGCCGTCGTCCATTGGGATGGGAACATCCCAGTCGATTTGCATCCCGTCGCGAATCTCACTGCGGACAGCGCTCATACCAGGGTTACGATTTGTCCGCTATGGGCCGCGTTACAGATAGCCTCAAAGGCGGCAATATTGGCGATCATATCCTCGTGGGGCACCGGGTACGGCGCGCCTCCCGCAGCCGCATCGGCGAAGGCTTCCAGATTGGCCTGGACCATCGACATTGCCGGGTATTCCACCGTCTGTGGCTTGCTCCCATGCTTGCAGGTGGTCAGCCGCCATCCCTCCGGAGCTGCCGGATACGACTTGTCGTGGATTTCGGCCCATCCCTTACTCCCATAGACGGCGAAGCGGATGGTGAACGGCGGCCCGAACATACTCGTAATGACCGCATTAGCGCCGCTCTTGAAGTTGATCAGAATGGCAAGTGTCTCGTTGTTATCGGAGGTGACGAGCGACCGCATGTTGGCCGTCACTTTGTCGGCCGGACCGTTCACAGCCACGCACAGATCAAGCCCGTGGACGGCCAGCGCGGTCATGGAGGTGCCGGCGGGGGCCTCGGACTTTTGCAGCCGCCAGTTATCCGCCGCTAATGGCCGGAGTTCATGAGTGAAGGTTGCCTCGGTGGTCTGGATCGTGCCCAGTTCTCCCGATTTCACCATGCGCAGCAGGTCCTGCATTACCGGCTTGAAACGGTGCTCATGGCCGACGGCAAGAACGACGCCGTTGGCTTTGCAAGCTTCGACCGATGCCACTGCGTCGCGGCGGGTCATGGCCAGCGGCTTTTCGCAGAAGATGTGCTTTTTGGCCTTCGCGGCCGCAATAATCTGCTGCGTGTGCACCGAGTGAGGCGTACACAGAACCACGCCCCCGATCTGCGGATCGGCCAGTACCGCGTTCAAGTCGCTGGCAAACTCCAAGCCCTGTGATTTTGCCCATTCGCCGGCTGCCGGCAGCGTATCGACAGCCATCGCCACGCGGACCTTGCGGCTGTTTTTCAGCACGCCGATAATCGTCTTTCCCCACCAGCCAAGGCCGGCGACTGCGACGTTAAGCTGGCCGTCCTCTGAAAATCCTGCCTTTTTCATGGCGAATGAAGCCTCCTGAATCTCTTCGTGCTCCTCGAATGTATGACAACGCAGGGCAAAGGCCGGCGACTTGGCCGGCCTCTGTCCCATCGCGACTTATGCCTTTGCCTTGACCGCGATCAGTTGCTTGGGGTTGACCAGCATCATTGCGATGGTGCCGATCACCGGGAACAGCGTCAGTTCGATCAGTGCCGCATTGCCCCAGCCGAACTTTCCAACCAGCGCGCCCATGAGGTAGCCAGCCGTGGAAGCGGATCCGAACACGGAGGTGAGAAAGATGCCCGAGGCGCGGCCGACCATTTGCGGCCGTACGCTCCGTTGCAGCAGGGAGAGCAGGTTCACGAATACAAATCCGCTAGCAAAGGCGCCGGTCAGAAAACACAGCACCGACTGCGCCCCGAACGACGTCGCCACGTTATACATGGAGTAGCCGATCACTGCCATGAAAACAAAAGTGACTGCGATCACTACGCGCTGCGGGAACCGATCGCCAAACCAGCCTCCGATAAAGGAACAGAACCCGCCCAGGCCGAAATAGCTGAACGCGGCGGCAGCCGCCATGGGCGCGTATTTCAGTGAATCTTTCAGGTAGGTCGTATACAGGCCGATAAAGCCGTACAAGGTGTACCCGAGAATGATGCATCCGATAAAGCCCAGAATAACGTTGCGATTCCACAGCTTTTCCGGGACGTGCGCAATTGCTGCCTGGTCCACCGCGCCGGACGTAGCCGGCCCCTTGCTTTCACTAAAACCTTTGGGAACGACCAGCAAAACTATGGCGGCAATGATCAAGCCAGCAGCCGCAAACCACACAAAGGGCACACGCCAACTATTCGCTGTTTGAGCAAGTCTGGCGCCAATTCTAGGCCCGAGGAAACCGCCGACCCCGTAGGCGACGATCATCCAGCCGATATAGAACGATCTTTTCCGGTGGAAATAACTGCCGATGGCGGCAAACAGGCCCGCCATCTGCATGCCTTCGCCAACGCCAGTCATCGCCCGGTAGATCAACATGTCCCAGAAGCCGGTGGCATAGATGGTCGCCACGGTAAACAACGAGTAGATCACCATGCCGATCAGGATGACCGCCTTACGGGATGTCCGGTCCAGGACGTAGCCCGTAGGAATGCCCGCCACCGCCAAGCCCAAGGTGAAGACGGTAGATAGCAGGCCGGCAATCTTAAGGTTGTACCCGAACGCCTTCCGGATCGCCGGAAGCAGCGTGGGGAAGAGCTGCCTGTCCGCCGCGTTGGTGGCATACGACAGGCACAAAATGATCAGAAAAACAATGGACAGCGCGAGACTATACGCTACCGCCGGACTGACTGCTCTTGCCGGCGCTGTTGACATACCTTTGTCGGATATCGCCATGGCGATGCCTCCCGTGAATTACGATGCTGCTATTGTCAAATAATATCGCGAACTCCCATTATTTCTTTTTAGCTGTACCTTTTGTCGGACGCACTTCCATCGAACCAATCGAAAGAGTCGGGAGTGGTTTTCACGATGATGTTCTTGATCTGGGTATAGTCCTTGTAGCAATCAATACCGTTCTCCCGACCGATTCCGCTGTCTTTGAATCCTCCCCAGGGAGATGTGGGACCGATCCGGTGATGATCATTGATCCAGATGATACCGGCTTCGAGCTGTTCGGCCACCCGGTGCGCGCGCCGAATATCGGTGGTCCAGATGCCCATACCCAGGCCAAAGTTGGTCCCATTAGCGAGCGCAATCGCTTCCTGTTCATTGCGATAACGCAG
>Ga0074044_10004241_pt1 | contig 11943 bp, 14 predicted proteins | sample BogForMeECP23OM1_FD_94443 | JGI IMG/M metagenome (GOLD analysis project Ga0074044, IMG submission 94443) | Bog forest soil microbial communities from Calvert Island, British Columbia, Canada - Bog Forest MetaG ECP23OM1 | ecosystem: Environmental > Terrestrial > Soil > Wetlands ...
GTTTGCGGCGAAGTCCGCTACGAATGCAATTCCCGCCCGTTGAGGATGGTGAAATGTCATTGTCGCGATTGCCAGCGGGTGAGCGGCGGGCCATATGCGCCCGCGGTGGTCGTGCCGCTGAAAGCCCTCAAGATTACCATAGGCGCACTGCAACATTATGCCACCACAAGACTGAGCGGCCGCCATAACCTGCGCGCCTTCTGCGCCAAATGCGGCTCGCGCCTGACCGTCGGGGAAGACCCGGAACGCGATATCGTCGGCCTGATGGCTTCCAGTCTGGACGACCCAAGCTGGTTCAAACCCACGATGGACATCTTCGTTTGCGACGCGCAGCAATGGGACATCATGGATGCAGACCTGCCCAAACATCAACAATACATGCCGCGTAAATGACAGCGTATTCTTGGCTAGCGTCGACATTCTTCTCGAAACAATCGATCAGTTTCCCTTTTCAGCTCGTTTTCCCATGGGCAAAGCCAGCTTGCACGGCAGCTAAGGCTCTCTGAAAGCGAGGCTAACAGGTAGACCAAAAGGAGGCCAAGCAGGTCCGGCCGGCCAGAAAGACTAGCAAAAAGAGCAACAAACCCCTTACTGAATCTGTCAAACCTCCTCCATCGACACTACGCCGCAATCCTCAGCCTCCGCCATTCCCTTCCCTGCGCGGGCAGCAAGGGTGACTTTCTTGATCACTCTTGGCTTTGATAGTGGTGAAGCTTTGACCTGTGGCGGCGGATTTGCGGCGTCTCCCGGCATCAAATCCTCATCCTGCACTTTGACGTTGAGATTTCCATTTTGGTCGAACTCCAGGCGAACAAACCAGCCGAATACGTCTTCCGGCCATTTTCCTTTGGGAGGAAGCAATTTCTGAGGATCCGCACCCAAAGATGCGAGCAATTCCGGAATCTTCCCATGATGCCAGCAGACCAGGATATTCTTGTTGCTGTAAGGCCCGGAGCGAAGCTCGTCCGCAAGACTCGCATAATCCTGCTCTTTAAAATCCGTATTGACATCGAGTCCCAGAGCCTTACTGAGCGGTTTGATCGTCAGCTTAGGGCGCTTGCTCTCGTGGGAATCCTTCGCTGCGAATAGGTAGTCAAAATGAATCGGTTTGGAATCTAGAGTGAAGTTCTTGAAATAATCCACATAGGCGTTGGCTCGGGCCTCCCCGGCGGGGGCCAATCCGTCGCCATCGGCAGGTTTCTCGGCGTGACGAATGATGACAATAACGCTGTTGTGCAACTGGTCGGCATACGTGTAGTGCGCGCCCATCCAAAGCAGAAGCACAGACAATGACAAGATAAGCTTCTTCATCCCGCATAAATAATCGCGATTTAGACCGTAGGTTTGCAATTTAAAATTCGGGTTTTGTGCTCTCTTATCTGACCTGTCCCTCTTTGTCCCCTCTCCCTCTTTGTCCCCTCTCTTTGTCCCCTTGATTTCGATAATTTCTGTTGCTCTTTTGTTGCTCAGCCAAAACAGCTTTTCGAAAAGTTTTACAGATTCCGTGGGACCGCTGAGGCTAAGGCCTGCAACTACACGTTGACGCTTTGGACACGGCTGAGCCGTTTCCTGGAACACTCCGAGCTGGAGTTGAGTAACAACCTGGCTGAGAACGCCATGCGCCCTCTGGCCCTGGGCCGCCGTAACTGGATCCACATTGGAAGCGAGCAAGTCGGACGCGCGTCGCGGCCATCGTCTCGGTCGTCGAAACCTGCCGGCGATTAAGCCCAAAATCCGAAGTTAGCGCGGCTCACGCCTGCAGCTTGGTTGCTCGCAACTGAACGCCCGAATCCGGTCGGGTAGCTGACCGCGATTAACGAGTGTTAGTCAGACGGGCACGATTCACAAGTCCATTGGCCATCATCACCGTCCTTCCTGCCTCAATATCGCACCTGTCGGTGCAAGATGACAGTCAGGACTCCGATGAGTCCCAGCATGACCGAGAAGGATGAGCGCGGAGTGCTACTAGCGACAATCGCTATCCTACTGCACTCGGTGGAAAAGCCGCTCAAGCCTGGAGAAAGAGGCTTGTTTCAGCCTCAACCTACTCAGCTGAGGGGACGTTCTCGGAACGAGCATCTAGGGTTTACCCTGTGAACTCATGATAAAAGGTCCGGCCAGATTCACCGCTTTCGCCAATCCTTGCTCTTTGCGGAGCTTAACGAGCCAGTCGCGTTGGACTTTAGCCAACGCCTCAGGAGCACTGCCGCTTTGATGCGCAGCTTCGTAAAAATCGCTCATGATATGGACAGTGGTTAGAAACGTATTGAACCTCAAATTTCTCGCTCAAAAATTGACTTTCCGGCGTTAGCAAGGTGGCCAGGGAGACGAAATTCAGCTGGCTGTTCGGGCTGACGATGAACCGCCGCGTACTCTCCGGTAGCTGAGGCTCGAGGGGTGCCCATAGAACCTCATAGAGTGCTTTCAAATTGGCAGCCAACTCGTCATCATCGCCATACCCGCCGGCTAAGCGACTATAGCGGCTGATTAGTTTGTCGACCTGCTTGGCGTTGCCGAGCGGGATCCAGCGAGGAGCGCCTTGGGTCAGCAGCACTAGCGCGCCGTAGCAGTCTTCAAACTTTGCTTTGCCCAGGTAGCGCCGGTGGCGCACGTACTCGACAAGTGCGGAGTTCCCGGGCAATGACGCTTGGACCTGCTCGGACGAATCCTAGGACATTCGATATTTCGTTACCCCTAAATCCAATTTCTGTAAGCAAACCAATGCCGTTATGAGGCATATCGGCGAAAACTCACGAAAACAACCAATGATTAGTTTTAATACTTCACGACGAAGTTTCCTGACTTCTACCCTATTGGCGGGAGTCGGTTTTATATCAGGAGCGGAAGGAACCTCGGGAGCTCCTGAGTTTAACTCCGGAAGGTATTGGCCTAACGGCGCCCAGCTAGCGGTCAGCCTCTCCTTAATGTTCGAAGGGGGCGGACAGCCCATCTCTGGCGCCGGCGGCGTGATTCCCGATCCCATCGAGAAAGGTGTGCCCGATTTGCCGACCAACGCTTTCTTCGCTTATGGCCACTACGAGGGTATCCCGCGTCTGCTCGACCTCATGGATAAACACAGCATTAAACTGAGCTCATTCATGATAGGCAAAGCGGTCGAGACCTCACCGGACATCGCCAAAGACATTGTACGCCGTGGCCATGAAGCCGCCGCTCATGGTCGAACCTGGAGCAATTCCTATCAGCTCCCGATGGACGAAGAAAAACGCTTCATCGCTGATAACGTAGAGACGATCCAGAAAATCACCGGGCAAACTCCGATCGGCTGGAATGCCTATTGGATGCGTAACTCAATCCATATTCTGGAGACCTTACAGGATCTCGGCTTTGTCTATCACATCGATGAGCCAAGCCACGATGAGCCGTTTATCGTTCTTGTCCGGGGCAGAGACTTCGTCACCGTGCCTTACACTTTTCACATGAACGATATCGTGTCCTTCCCGTTCGAAGGTTGGAACGCGGCCGCTTACGAGCAAGCGTTGAAGGATGAGTTCGACCAGCTCTATGAAGAAGGCGCTAAACGGCGGCGAATGATGGTGGTCAGCTTGCATGACCGCATTTCCGGCCAGGCTAACCGGGTACGCTCTCTCGACCGCTTCCTTACCTACGCCAAGAGTAAGGACGGCGTTTGGTTCGCTCGAAAGGATGAAATCGCTCATTGGGTGCTCGCCAATCGTAGCACTACTCCCGTCATCAATCGCGGTTCGCCAAACGTCGCCGGTCTGCCGGGACCAACGGCCTGACCGGCATACGAATTCGGTAGAAGTCAAGTAAGCCGGGTGCAGTCTCTGTTCCAGTGTTCGATCAGTCGACTCGACCGGAATAAATGAACGAAAATGGCTACAAAGAACGTTGTCTTAGTTACTGGTATCCACGGCGTCAGCGGACGCGCTGCTGCCCGGCATTGGGCTTCAATTCCCGACACGCGGGTTTACGGATTGTCACGCCGATCCGCACCGCTTCCTGACGGCGCCGAAGGGATAATTGGGGATCTCTTGGATCCTGATGATTTGCGGAAGAAGCTGGGCACAATCGGTGGCATAACCCATATCGTTTTCGCTGCCTACATCGAAAAACCAACCGCCGTCGAACGTTGCTGACTGACGAAATACAACGGGAATTCAAGGCCGGAGCGGAGGGATCGGATCGGATTGTAGGTTTGCTCCTGCAGCTGATTCTGATGAAAATGAATCGCTTTTATCTCTCTGGGAATGCGACTGACAACTCCCGGAGAGAGGCCGAACTAGTGCGACGTTTCCTTGTTAACTTGGAACAGAATCTCAGGGTGGCGAGCTCTGTGTCTTCGCACGCGGCATTACTCCGCGTTTCACCGGAAACCTTGAGCGAGACGGTAAAAAAGGAAACCGGTAAAACGCCTGCGACTCTGATCCGAGAGCGGGTTCTGTTGGAGGCTAAGCGCCTATTGCTCCATACCTCTCTTAGCGTAGCAGAGATTGCCTACCAACTGCTATTCAAAGATCCGTCCTATTTCAATCGGTTATTTCGACGTTCCGTGGGAAATACGCCGACGGAATTTCGGAAACAATGTTGGCATGCCTCGGTCAATCGCGTCCCGTAAGCTACGAGTAGGGACAAGCTACGAGTAGGGACAGGTCAAATATCAAAGGAGGGTGCGTCTTTTTAGTTACACGTTTATCTTTTGTTCTGTGTAATCTGCCGCACACACATGAGGTTCCCGCGCGTCAAGGCTGAGGGTCAGAGTTTTTACCGCTGCGCTTCCAGAGTGGTCGATCGTCGATTCATTTTCCAGACTGCCGGCCACGGTTCCCACGAGGCGGAAAGATTTGTGTGACTGATGCGACGGCTGGAGGCCTTTAGTGGCGTACGTGTCTTGACCTATACTCTGATGTCTAATCACTTCCATCTCCCGTGCGAAATGCTTCAGGCCCAAAGGTCGCTTTGCCCAATGGTACAACCGCCGTCATGGTCGTGGCGGGGTGCTCTGGGCCGATCGCTTCAAGAGCGTTCTGCTCGAAGGCGGCGAGGCCTTGGCCGCCGTGGCTGCTTACATCGAGCTCAACCCGGTTCGCGCCGGTCTTTGTACCGATCCCAAAGATGATCGTTATTGCGGCTATGCAGAGGCGCGCGCCAAGGGTTGTTCCTCCCTGGGCCGTCAGGGTATCAGAATTGTTCTGGGCCACTCAGATGCATCCTATCTGACCTGTCCCTCTTTGTCCCTCCCTCTAGAGAAACCGGACCGGCCAAAGACCTCTTGGCAAAGAGTTGAGCAGCCACGCAATCGGTTGATGCTTAGGACTCGAGCAGCTACATGTAAGATGGAATGAGCACACAGGAGATCATCAGAGAGCTGGCAAAGTTGAGTAGCGATGAACTGACTGAAGTGGATCTGCGGCTGCACGAACTGTTGCAAGAAAAGATCCGCCCCGGCGGAAAATCATGGGGCGAAGCGCTACTGGAGGTAGCTGGGACGGTAGAGGGCCTGCCATCGGATTATGCAGCAAATCACGATCACTATCTGCATGGGCTACCGCGTCGATGAAGGCTTTTGCCGACGCGGTTTATTTCATCGCTTTACTCAGCACTCGTGATCGATGGCACGCCCGCGCTATCGCGATCAATCGACAACCTCCGGGTCTACTCGTCACAACAGAATGGGTTTTGACAGAAGTCGGAGACGCTTTCAGCCAGCCAGGAGCGCGTCAGCAATTTATCCGGCTTCTGGATCTCTTGAGGCAACAACCAGACGTGGACATCATTCCATCCACCAGCGATCTATTCCGACGTGGTACGGACCTCTTTTGCGCGCGACCAGATAAAGAATGGTCGTTAACGGATTGCATTTCGTTCGTCGTAATGAACGAACTTGGCATCACCGATTCCCTGACCAGCGATCACCATTTCGAGCAGGCCGGGTTTCGAGTTCTGCTGAAGGATTAAGGACAAGAGTGTCTCGGCACGCAGCACAGGATCAGCCAAAGTGGCCCCACGAATGTCAGCGCACCCGCAAAAACGAGAGGTACAACCCATTTGGCAACTTTTTCCGGCTATATCGCGTGCAGCAACCTGTCGAAATCGGAGATCCTCGCCGCTCGTGCACAACGGCTACACCCATCTCATCCTCGATATCCACAGTGATGAGCTTGATGCCTTCAATCGGACCGACCAGAACTATCTGGAGCTTGTCGTCGCCACGATCGCCAACCGCTGGGGTTTGCTCGCCGCGATTAGAGCTAGCCAATCGCATAAGCGACTCCATGGTTCAGAATCCTGAAGAACACTTGAACCCTATCCCGCGTTCAGCAAACGCGTCACGAAATTTTCCAGGCATTCCTGAGTCTGTCAGCGTCAAGGAAATAGCCGAAAGGCTTGCGAAGCTCTCAAGGTAGGCATGCCCGAATTTTGACGAATCCGCCAATACATAAGTCTCATCTGCAGACTGGATCATGGCTTGTTTGACTTGCGCCTCCAACGGGTCGGCCGTGCTGTATCCGTGTGCGACGGTAATGCCAGAGGTTCCTAGAAATGCGCGGTCTGCATGATAACGTTTTAGCGTCTTGGTCGCCACAGGGCCGATCAGCGCCAAATTGCTGTCGCCCACCTCCCCACCCGTCAGCAGGATCTTGTAGTTCGTTTCTGACAATTCCAATGCCGCCGGGATGGAATTTGTTATAATACAGAGCGATTGAAAATTGCCACGGAGTGCTCGAGCAAGTGACAAAGTTGTGCTGCCGGCATCAAGAAGAATGGTGAGACCTTCAGCAATGTAATTGAGGGCCAACTGTGCGATCGCATTCTCTCGGCGTGCTTGAACAAGTCGGCTCTGCGATAAGCAGGTCTCACCGTGGGAATTCCTGTGCCTCAATTTCCTCCTTTCAATCGCTACTAGTTTCCTTTGAATCGTTGTCTCGTTGACTTCAAAATGATTGGCCAGGCTATCGGCACTTACGTCCTTCTGCTTCTCGAAAGGCCCGACAATGCTGTTTCTGAATTGAATGATCGTTGTTCGTGGGGTGGACATGGCTTGTATACTCTGGAGGTCGCTGGCACGGGCGGTAACGGTCCTGAGGAACTGGGCTGTGGTGTCTGCGTGTAAAGGCAATCTCTTCATTCCGGGCACTGCCAAGTAATAACTGAATGTAAGTCCCAGCGGTTGTGGATTTTATATCTACGGTTAGCTGAAGCCGGCGTTTCTTTTGCTTTGTCAGACGACCGGGAGTCTCCCCTGAGGAATCACAAGCTCATTTAATGTCGAGGCGTGCTGGATGAGAGGGTACCGGGATCTCCATGGGTCCCCCATCTCGACGTGAGTTGATATCAGGCGATCGTGCTCTTGGTGGGTGTGCATCAAGGTGGTAAACAGGTATTTAAATAAGCTCATAATACATCATACAACCTCATACTGGGGTGTCAAGAGGCATTATTGAATCATTCAGGAAGATCGGAGCGCCACGACTTACGCTGAATCAGCTCACCGAATTACCCCTTGAAACTGGGTAATTGAGGTACTATGATGTAGTAGTGAAAACCTTAGAGGTGGTTGGTGATTTTTTGTAACAATGAGGACCAAGGCGCGCCCCACAATCGATGAAATAGCAAAGGCGACCGGCGTTAGCCGAGCGACCGTGGATCGCGTTCTTCACCAGCGTCCAGGGGTTGACCCTCGCACGAGGGACCTTATCCATGGTGCTCTGGTTCAATTGGAACAGGCCTATGCTCAAGCTCTCTTGCCAGCTTCAAGACAAATCGGCACCAGGCGCCGTTTCGGGTTCATCATTCAAGCTGGCCAGGCATTCTCGCAATCCCTCATGGCGATGCTCGAGGGGCAACGAAACGGGGACCCTTCGTGGCTTGAAGGCCATTCTTGCGAATCTGAGACGACAATGGTCGATATGATTCGTCGCCTCGGTGAAGAGCTCGATGGAATTGCCGTCATCTGCAAGAATGTGACGCCGCTCGTCGTCGAACTACAGCACATTCGGAACGCCGGTAAACCAGTGCTGGCAGTTGTCTCCGATCTTGAACGTAGTGCGCGTTCTGCGTATCTCGGCATTGATAACCGAGCAGCTGGCCAGATGGCTGCTTATCTGTTGGGGCGTCATCTGGAAAATCGGACAGATGCCACCGTGGCTGTTGTTGTGGGGAACGTTTCGTACCGGTGTCACGAAGACCGCGAGATTGGATTCCGCGCTCTCTTGCGCCAGAAGTTTCCAAAAATCGAGCTGTTGGAAATCGTGGGCAATGACTCGAGTGAAATCGCATACGATGCGACGCAAAAACTTTTTGCAACAAACCCGAACCTCGCTGGACTGTACAACGTCGCGGGCGGCAATCGCGGCTTAGCTCAGGCCTTGTCGGATCTTAAGTTGATTTACAGCCCCATCTTCATAACTCACGAGTTGAACCAAGTCACAGAGCCACTCCTGCGGATGGAAAGAATTGACTATCTCATCACACAAGATCTCGACGAACTTCTGCATCGCACTAGGCGACTGCTGCAAGGAGCCTGCGACGGAAGTCGGGATCTTCAAGAAGTGAACCATCTTCCCATCCGCCTATTGACCCCGTTCCATCTCAATTCCGATTGATCGATGAAGGGAGGCCTAAAGGTGCGACCCAACCGAACCTTTGTCGTCGAGATTCAACTTTAGCGGCGTCAAGCGGGGTGAGTTGAAGACCGGGTGCATACGCCCTCTTTTGCCTCGAACGCTGCTTTAGTTGAACGTCAAGTTTTTCTTGAAGCCTTCGGAAAAAGAGGGCTCGAGTATTGGGGATGCAAAGATCAAACGAAAGTGGCATTCGGCGGCGTACGTGGTTTAGTTCCAAACCTGATCTGTAAGCAGAAGTGCCTTGCCAGCTTGAAAATGCTTTGAGGAGATATTGGTCATTTTGCTTTGACGGAATCGCTGTGATATCTTCTTTCGAAACAATATCGTAAGTGTAAATTTTACCGCATTATTGCTTCGTTAAAACGGTTCAGCGGCGAAGTCCGAACTGCCACCCTCAAGGTCATGGGAACTTCGCGAAGAATAAAGAAGGATGAGATTCGGGCTGAGCTCTCAGGGCTGATTCGGAATTGGGACATTAAGGCCCCCAGAACATTTGTTATCAATCAGGGAATTTCAACACGACGTGGGTATGAGCAAGATCCGGCGCAAAAAGCAAGCGGTCAAAAAGCACAAAGTAGATGCTGTGATGACGATGGATGAACGGCACAAACATATCCTTGGCTTGTTAGAAGCTGAGGCCAAGATAAGGGTCGAGGATTTGGCAGATAGACTGGACGTGAGCCAGGTCACAATGCGGAAGGATCTGGACATATTGGAAAAGCAAGGACTGCTCGAGCGCATCCATGGTAGTGCAGTCTTCTCCCAGCGGAACCGTCTCAATATTTCATTTTTAGAAGAGTTGCAGACGCACGCGGCCGCAAAAAAGTTGATAGCCGAAGCAGCCCTTAGTTACATCCATGAAGGCGATTCAATCATCCTGGAAGCGGGAACCACTACCTTCTGGCTAGCTCAGGCATTGGTCGGAAAATTCAAGTCTCTTTTGGTCATCACGAATTCGCTGCCGGCCGCCTTAGAGTTATCCAAGGCAGGATACAAAATTTTAATGATCGGGGGAGAGGTGCTCAATCATCGTTTGGCATTAACCGGTCCGAAAGCTGTCAACAGCTTGGAGAGCTATCATGTCAATCGGGCTTTTCTGGGCACATCCGGAATCAGTTTATCGCATGGGTACAGCACTGCCGATTCATATGATGCTGACGTTAAGGAACAAATGATCCGCGCGGCGGAAGAGACATATATTTTGGCGGATTCATCTAAATTCGAACGGAACTGCCTCGTAAGTTTCGCCAATTTTTCAGATATCCATTTAACAATCACCGATTCTGGAATTTCTTCCAAAGTATTAACCGAGTTCAAAATACACGGAATTGAGATTAGTGTCGTGGGTTCTACGGCGAATCGGAACATGAGCGCGCTGCTGACAAATATCCCAAGAGGACGATTGAGAGCATAGATGACGCTCTCGAGCGAACACGGGAGTCTCCTTCGCTATTCGCCTTCGAGCGAATGTCGGTGACCGCTCACCACTGCTCCGGCAACTGGGTCAAGCTTCAGAAAATCGAGCACTGAGATCAACGCGATCAGGCCAATCAATACAAAGGCAAGATGAAAGTCCGGGATTTTAGGATTGGCTGCCGAATCGTGGCGCAAAAGCGCGGCGACCCGCAAGGCGATCGCTCCGGCGGCGATCCCCATTCCCATCGTCATCTGCTGCACCATGGTAGCAAACGTCGTTGCCGCGCTCATCTGGGCCGGCGGAATGTCAGCGAAGCCGAGCGTGTTTAGACTAGTAAACTGCATCGACCGGCAAAGTCCGCCAAAGAATAGGATCGCGACTATGGCCGGCATGGGCATCTCCGGAGATAAAAGCGCACAGGCGAACAACGAGGCTGCCGTGAGCAACCCATTACCGACCAACACTCTGCGAAATCCTAACCGGCGAATGACAGGGGTTGTGATCGTCTTCATCCCGAGATTACCGGCAAAGACAGCGAGCACCAGCAAACCGGATCTAAACGGGCTCAGTCCAAAACCGATCTGGAACAGCAGCGGCAAAAGAAAGGGGATTACGCTGATTGCGATGCGAAATAGGGAACCGCCCCATACGGTGACGGCAAATGTCCGTATGCTAAGCGACGCAAAACTGATCAGAGGAGTCGAATGTCGTCCGGAATGCCAGACCATCAGCAAACCGGTCAAGAGGCTAGTGGTGAGTAAGAACACGATCGTAAGCCAAAGAGTAGGCTGTTGCCCAACTAATTCCAGCCCATACATCAGTGTCGAGCACGCGATTGCCGATGAAAAGAACCCAGTCCAGTCGAAGGGGCGATACTTATCTTCGCGGCTGTTGCTGATCCACAGGACGGACAACACCATGCCGAGTAACCCAAGCGGAACATTGAAAAAGAAAATCCAACGCCAGGACGCGTAGGTCGTAATGAACCCTCCGGCCGGCGGGCCAAGCACGGGTGCAACTAAACCGGGCCACGTAATCACGGAAGTTGCCAGGAGAAGATCTTGCTTTTCCGTGCCACGCAAGACAATCAATCTGCCTACCGGCACCATCATGGCGCCTCCGATGCCCTGGACGATTCGCGCCACGACGAACTCGCCCAGGCCGTTGCTCACGCCGCAGGCAACCGAGGAAACGGTGAAGAGGGCTATGGCGCTCCCAAACACTGTTCGCGCTCCAAACCGATCGGCAACCCATCCGCTGATTGGAATAAAAACCGCGAGAGTAAGCATATAGGCTGTCATCCCGACGTTGAGACTGACCGGACCGACATGAAAAGATTGCGCCATCTGCGGCAACGCCGTCGCTATGACGGTCCCATCGAGGTTCTCCATGGAAAATGTCCCCGCGACAAGGGCCGCGATGGATGAAGAATGTCGGCGAGAGACTGGCATCTTGGAGCGAAGTTAGGTGCAATCCGTTGGCGGCGACGCTTTCCTACGGTCGAATTTAAACGTCCGGCAGGTTAGTTTGTAAGATCCACTCGTGGGCAGGGTCGTTGTGGAAGTGCCAAACGCGCTTAGGACCTGCCATAACGTTGAAGTAATAGGATTCGTATCCGTGCGGGACAACGACGGGGTGGTAACCCCGAGGCACGAGGACGACGTCGCGATCCTCGACGGCCATGGACTCGTCAAGGTCGCGCGAGTCGCTGTAGACGCGGTGGAAGACAAAGCCCTGCGGCGGGTTGATACGATGATAGTAGGTTTCCTCTAACTGGCTCTCTAGGGGGACATTGTCGATATCGTGTTTGTGAGGAGGATAGCTCGAAGAGTTCCCGCTTGGAGTCCTGACCTCGACCACGAGAACGGACTCGGCGGGCTCATCTTGGGGCAAGATATCGCAGACGTAGCGGATATTGGA
>Ga0074044_10004242_pt1 | contig 11943 bp, 13 predicted proteins | sample BogForMeECP23OM1_FD_94443 | JGI IMG/M metagenome (GOLD analysis project Ga0074044, IMG submission 94443) | Bog forest soil microbial communities from Calvert Island, British Columbia, Canada - Bog Forest MetaG ECP23OM1 | ecosystem: Environmental > Terrestrial > Soil > Wetlands ...
CACGGTGAGCGCCCTGACTACCCGCTGGCTGGCTCACCGCGATCTGAAGATCTGTACGCTCTGGACGGGATGGCCCAGCTTGATGACCGGTCTCGGTGTTGGCCTAGCTGGTTTCTTTGTCGCCGCAGTCGCGGCACCTGCGCTCGCACTCGTCAAGGCACCACTGAACGTACTGAACTGGTCGACGCTCACACACTGGAGCACGTATGCGGTCAACTACTCCACTTTCCTCGGTGGTCCGGTCAACGAAGAGCCCGGATGGCGCGGTTTTGCTCTACCCAAGTTGCAGGAGCGCTATGAGCCCTACTGGGCCACAGTGATTCTCGCCCCGCTTTGGGCCGCATGGCATCTTCCCTTGTTCCTGGTGGAAGGCTGGAGCAGCGCTAACCCGTGGCAGTTTCTTCTGATTCTTGTGGGAGCTGCCTTCCTGCTGACTGCGGCAGCGAACCTAGCCAAGTTCGGAGTCCTGGTCGCGATCGTGCTGCATGCCTTCTTCAACACCAGTTCCGGGATGGTAAACGCCCTGACTCATAATCTGCCGCCTCGGCCGTATCCCATAGTGAGCTATTCGCTGGCCGTCTTCGCTGGAGGCACGGTAATTGGTCTCGTTATTCTCGCAGCGCAGCGAACCGCACGGCAACGTCGAGTGTTTCAGAGCCAGTAGTCAATAAAGAAATAAATATCTGATAGGCGGGAATCGCTAGCGACGCGCCGGAACTGCATTCTTCAGCGCGACAGCGGCATACCACCGCCCCGATTCTTTAATCGTCCGCTGCTGCGTCTTGAAGTCGACATACGTCAGTCCAAAGCGCTGGCTGAACCCTTCCGCCCACTCGAAATTATCGAGCAGACTCCAGGCGTGATACCCGCGAACATCCGCGCCCTCGGCCATGGCCCTCCCCAGCGCCGCCAGGTACTCGCGGTGATAGGCAATCCGGCGGCTGTCGTGAACCACGCCGCTCGCGTCAGGCCCATCGTTATACGAACATCCGCTCTCGGTAATTTCGATCACCGGCCGATTGTAATCCCGTGTGATGCGCAGCACCATGTCATACAGTGCTTTCGGCCAAACTTCCCAGCCGAAGTCGGTTTTCGGTCCCTGCTGTCCGATATCCATCTTTACCGGGAACAGCCACTCTTGCGCATGCGAGAAGCGTTCCATCGTCCCCGGCGCCGAGGCAATCGTCCGGTAATAAAGATTGATACCGATGAAATCCAGCGGCGCCCGCGTTTTCTCCATGTCGCCGGGCTGAATTCTCATCGCAGTCTCCGGCAGAAACGTAAGCGCCTCGGGATAACGCCCGCGCAGTGCAGGCTCCAGAAACCAAATATTGGTGATGGCGTGCGCTCTCTCCGTCGCCAGCTTGTCTTCCTCGGAATCGCTCGCCGGCTCGCACGGCGACATGCTGAACGCCGTTCCCACGCGCGCCAAAGGACGAACCGCCTTCAGCGCCCGGAACCCTTCGCCCTGCGCCAGATTCACCACGTGCGTGGCCCGCAAAAAATCCAACAGGCTCTTGCGACCGGGAGCGTGTGTGCCTTCCAGGTGTCCCAAATCCACAAACGCATCCGGTTCGTTAAAGATCATCCAGTCACTAACCCGATCGCCCAGCGCCCTCGCCACCAGTTGCACGTAGTCGGCAAAGCGGCCCGCGGTATCGCGATTGGGCCATCCTCCCGCATCTTCCAGCGCCTGCGGCAGGTCCCAGTGATAGAGCGTGACCAGCGGCCGTATGCGCGCCTCCAGCAACGCGTCTAACAGGCGGCTGTAATAGTCGACGCCCTTGGCATTCGCCGCACCGGACCCGGACGCCTGAATCCGCGGCCACGCAATCGAGAACCGGTAGCTGTTCAGATTCATCGCCCGCATCAGCGCGATGTCCTCACGCCACCGGTGGTAGGAATCGCAGGCTACGTCGCCCGTGTCGCCATTCTTGATCTTGCCCGGACTATGCGCGAATCGGTCCCAGATCGATTCACCCTTGCCGTCTTCATTCCACGCGCCTTCAATCTGGTAGGCGGCAGTGGCCGTGCCCCAGAAGAATCCTTTGGGGAATGTGGCTTCGTAGGACGTGTCGAACTGATGGGCCCGGGCGCCGGCCGCAGGCGCCGTTCCTGCCTTTGAGGGGACACTGCACCCGGAAAATGCAGCGGGCAGCCCCAAAGCGGCACCGGCCCCGAGAATCGATTGCACAAACTTACGGCGTGTCAGACGCAAAACGAGACTCGATCTCCTTCAAGAATTGTGCCGCAGTCGTCCTCGGATTCGTTTTGCGACACGGGCTGACATTCTAAACCGCGCGGATTGCGGCGGGAATAGCTCAATAGAGACTGAACTCCAGCCATTCCTCTTTAGTAGTGGATGCGGGACTCCTTTACTCCGGATGCAGACTATCGAACATCTTCCACAACTTGTCTGCGCTCGCGCGATAAATGACCCAGCCGCTGCCGCCATCCGTAATCTCGCGGAAGAGCAACTCGCCGCGCCCATCGCCGTCGGCGTCCACCGCGTCAATCAATTCGAGGCGAGGCGTCAGGTCGAGATGGTACTTGTCCGTGACTCCCACATAGATCTTATGCAGGTTGTTGTAGGTGTCAGGATAAGCCACCAGAAGCACGGAATACTGCAGCTCGGAATCGGCGTCCGCCTGCGGACCGCCTGCGGGTGGCGGCATGTGCGCTTGGGCACTGAAGACCAGCACCGGCTGGTTGGTAGTCCAAACGTCGAATGCCTTCATCTGCACGTTCTCAAGAATCGGGTCTCTAGTTTTCGCGGCTGCTTTCGTGGACGCGGTGTGCCGCGCGCCCGCCGAAGGCGCAGGTCCCGGCGCAATCCTTGCCTTCGCCCGCGCCTCCACATAGGCGCGAACCTGTTGCTTGGCCAGCTCGACCATCTGCTGACGGCGCTCTCCCTCTTCGTCCTTGAGCCACTCGAACCCGAACGACCGCGGCTCAGGCCCAGTCGCATCGGAAATTGCGGGAACCAAGTCAACCGGCACGGCATCGGCCTTGGCTGCGACCGTCTTCGCTGCATCCGCGGCTGAGGATGCAGCCGCCGCTCCCGGCCTGCTGTAACCCGGCACGTCATCGTCAGGCAACGGCTCGACGGGCTTCCCGCGCCGCAGTCTGGGCCGGTTCGCCTCAGCGGCTCCGCTGTCGGACGCCGGCACGTTCGCATGATCATCAGCCTTGGCCTCGGCTGGCTTCGAGTCGCTGGTCTTTGAGTCGCTAGTCTTGGAGTCACCGGGTTTCGTTCCGCCCGTCGCCGCGGGCCCCGACGAGCCTGCCCCCGGTTGACTCTGACCCGCCGGAGCCGAACCGGCTGGCGGCGCCGCCTCCGGCGTCGAAACGCCTTTGGTCAAGCGCGGCGGTTCGTCTCCCGAACCCGACTGCCCGGAGGACTGGGGTGCGCTGGCAGCCGGCGCCGTAGTAGAAGCCGGCGCGCTCGTCGGCGTCGTCTGTTTCTGCGGATCCCTGGTCAGCCGCGGCGGCTGGTCGCTGTTGTCGATTCCCACCGGCACGGTTTCCGCCTTGACCGCGGTCTTTGCCGCTTCGCTTCCCCCGGGAATCCACTTGCCTGTAGCGATCCACGGAGTCTGAGCGTTGACGGCTCGGCTGTGCAGCGCCGCGTTCACCGTGAACAAGCCCAACGAACTGCCGTTGCGTTCGGCCTCGTAAACCGTGCCCGGCTCGAGCGCCATCGGCACCGGATCCGCCTTGTACGCCGATGCGTCCCAAAACTTGCCGCCGATCAGAATCGCGATCGGCACCAGCGAAACCTTGCCGTTCGCTCCCATCTGGAGCACTCCCACGGCCCTCGGTCCCGCATCTTTTTTCTTCGCTACCTTCCGCTCTCCGGGCGTGATCTGCGGCCGCTCCTCCTGCGCCCCCGCCCAGCCCGCAACGCAGGCCAGCAGCGCGAGCAGAAACCATCCGCGGCACAAAATCCGCCGGTGTAAAATCTTGACGGAAGCTGGCTGGCCGCACGCCGTTTCGGCTGCACTCCCGGCGCACGAATTCGATTTCCCCGGAGACACTCCCATGAATATCAATGATAAGGCTCCCGACTTCACTTTGCAGGACGAGAACGGAAAAGAAATCGCCTTGAAAGACCTGCGCGGCAACACCATCGTTCTCTACTTTTATCCCCGCGCCGACACGCCCGGATGCACCATCGAGGCCTGCGAGTTCCGCGACACCTACAAGAAGATGCAGAAGACCGGCGCCGTGCTGCTCGGAATCTCGCCCGACACTCCCAAAGCGCAAAAGAAATTTCAGGATAAATTCAGCCTTCCCTTCACCCTACTCGCCGACGCCGACAAGAAAATCGCCGAGGCCTTCGGAGTCATGAAAGAAAAAAACATGTACGGCAAAAAAGTCTGGGGAGTCGCGCGCACCACCTTCATCATCGGCCCCGACGGCAAGATCCAGCACATCTTCGAAAAAGTAAAGCCCGAGGGCCACGCCGAAGAAGTCCTCGCCTACCTGAAAGAAACAGCCAAAGGCGCGGCCTAATTGCCTGGCAAAGCGGGCTTGATAGAGTTAGGGAAAAGAGTCCTGTGCAAGTACCGTGGGCGTGCAGCGCAGCGTGTGTGCCGTACCGTGACTGCGCGCGGTACCGTGGAAGAGCGGCCCTTTAAGGGCCGCGTAGGGCGCGTGAAATGATCACGGGCTTCAGCCCCTGCGGGGAACTATTCCCGCCCGCGTCTCGTATAACATTGCAGAGGCGTTGTGTCGCCGCGCCCCGCCAGTTCGGGAGGCAATCATGCGTGGTCTCGTCACTGCCGTTGGAGTTTTCGCAGTTCTGTTGCTTGCCTTTGCCGCCGTTGCTGCCGCAAAGCCCGCCCCCGCCGACGATCGCAGCTCCATCGTCATCGTCTTCAAAGACGGTCACCACCAAACCTTCGCCATGGGCGAGATTGCACGCATTGACTTCAAAGCCCCGGCCGTAATCGTTTATAAAGACGGCCACCACGAAAAAATTGCTGCCGCCGACATCGATCGAATCGAATTCGGCGCTCCGGAAGCCGCCATGCTGCCGGGCCGCGCTCATTTCATCGGCAAGTGGGAAGTCGGTGAAGGCAACGGAAGCACGTTCTTTATCACCCTCGAAGCCGACGGAAACGCCAAGAAGACCCTCGGCGAGGAGCATGGAACCTGGACTCTCGTCGATGGCGAGGCTCACATCGCCTGGGACGACGGCTGGCACGACGCAATCCGCAAAGTCGGCAGCAAGCACGAGAAAGTCGCCCACGAACCCGGAAAATCGTTCGACGACCCACCCTCCAACGTCACCGCCGCCAAAAACACCGAGCCCAAACCGATCTAACGCCTTTGGGTGGCGCAGCGCTTCCAGCGCTGCGATGAGCGTTTCGTTTCGAGCCGACTTTAGCCGCTGACGGACCTCTGTCCTCGCGAAACGACAACTCACTCCCGTTGCGTTTAAGATTGCTCCAGATGCCTGAGTCGCAAACTTCGGCCTCCGCAGCCCAGATCCATCCCCTCGCTCGCGCTTTTTTCGCCCGCGGTCCGCGCCGCGTAGCCCGCGAACTCTTGGGCAAAGTTCTCGTCCGTGACGCCGGACCAAACCGCCGCACCGCCCGCATCGTCGAAGTCGAAGCCTACCTCGGCGAGAACGACCCCGCCGCCCACTCTGCCGCCGGCAACACCGCCCGCACTTCCGTGCTCTTCGGACCACCCGGTCACGCCTACGTCTACTTCATTTACGGGAATCACTACTGCCTCAACGTGTCCTGCGAACCCGCAGGCAAAGCCGGAGGCGTTCTGTTCCGCGCCCTCGAACCGCTCTCCGGCGTAGACGAAATGGCCCGGGACCGTGGCATCGAAATTCATGATCCCAAGAGCCATGGTTTGAAGGACCTCGGTTTGAAGGACCTCGGTTTGAAGGATTTTGGTTTGAACAACAAAGACCTGACCAAACTGACCAGCGGTCCCGGACGCCTCTGCGAAGCCTTCGCCATCACCCGCGCCCGCGACAACGGATGCGATCTCACCTCCCGAGCCAGTGGCCTCTGGATCGGCGATGATGGATATCGCGCTCGCTCCATCCGTACGACTCCCCGCATCGGCATCAGCAAAGCCATCGACAGACCCTTGCGCTATCTTCTGGATGGCAATCCCTTCGTCTCCAAAAAAACAAGCCCTAGGTCACAAGCCCTCGACCCTCTCTGAGGACGCATCAATCGTGAACCTGCAAGCGAGATCAAACGCCGCGCCCGACGCCCGTCTCCTCTTGTCCCTCCGAGCAAAAATTGGGCAACTTCCGGGCTGGACCGAGAATCTAAAAAGAGTAAAATGACTGTAGGCGGTTTGCCCTCCCGGGCAGCCCACCTCCGTTTGCGTTGGAGGGAACTGAAATGAGTAAACCCACCTTGCTGTCGGCTCTTCTCACTGGTATTGCCTCTTTCGTGCTTGTGTGCGCCCCCATGCCCGCCCTTGCCCAACATGGCGGCGGTGGTCACGGCGGCGGCGGCGGTGGTGGTTTCCATGGTGGTGGTGGCGGAGGAGGTTTCCACGGTGGCGGTGGTTCCTACGGTGGCGGCGGCTTCCACGGCGGTGGTGGCTACGGCGGAGGCTTCCATGGTGGTGGCTACGCAGGCGGTCGCGGCGGTAGTTATGGCGCAGGCGGCCGGGGCGGAAGGATGGGCGGCTACTCCTCATCGGGACGCGGCTTCGGTTCCGGCAGTCTCGGCGGACGCAGTTCCGGCTCCGGACGAGCTTGGACCTTCGAGGGTCGAGGCAACGGCCGCGGCATGGCGTCATCTAGAGGCTCAGGCGTTGCCGACGGAAACTGGCACTCCTTCGCTGGCGCTCGCGGCACGACCGGATCAGCTTCGAGCGGTCGATCCGCAGCAGGCACATCGGCTGGCCGTAGTGGTGAAGTAGCATCCGCCAACTTTGCCGGGCGCGGCGCCTTCTATGGTGGACATGGCGGCTACTACGGCGGACGAGGCGGCTATTGGGGCGGTGGTTGGGGCCGAGGTTGGGGTTGGGGCGGCTGGGGTTGGGGATGGGGCTGTTGCGGCTGGGGATTCGGTGTTGGCTGGCCTTTCTGGTATTGGCCATCCTACTGGTATAACCCGTGGTGGGACTATGACTATCTGTCGCCCAGCTACATTTACCCGGATCCCTACTAGTCTGATCCGTAACTAGCAAACCCGCGCGTTACTCCGCCGCGACTGGCGGCAGGTTAGTCGCGAGCACGATGTTGTCAATCAGCCGCGTGCTGCCTACGAACCCCGCCACCGCCACCAGCGCGCCGCCGGAAACATCCTCGATCGGATCGAGCGTCTCCGCATCCACGATCTCAAAATAATCCAGACGCACAGAATCTTCCCCGGCAAATTCCTCGCGCCCCGCGGCCAGAAGTCGGGCTGCACTCCGCTCGCCCGCCTCCGCCAACCGCTGCACCAGCATCAGCGAGCGGTGCAGCACCAGCGCCCGCATCCTCTGCTCGGTATTCAGATAAGCATTTCGCGAACTCATGGCCAACCCGTCGGCCTCGCGTACAATCGGACAAACTACAATCTCCACCGCCAGGTTTAAATCGCGCACCATGCGCCGGATAATCGCCACCTGCGCCGCATCCTTCTGCCCGAAAAACGCCGCATCCGGTTCCACCACATGAAACAACTTGGCCACTACCGTGGTGACCCCGCGAAAATGTCCCGGCCGCGAACGCCCGTCCAGCTTGCCGCTCAGCCCCTCGACCATCACCCACGTCACCGCGCCCGCGGGATACATCTCTTCCACCGCCGGCGCAAACAGCAACTGCACGCCTTCCCGCTCCAGCAACTCGCAGTCGCGCTCAAACGATCGCGGATACTTCGCCAAGTCCTCGTTCGGTCCAAACTGCATAGGATTGACAAAGATCGACGCCGCCACCACGTCCGAAGACCCCCGCGCCGCCCGTACCAGCGAGAGGTGCCCCTCGTGCAGCGCGCCCATGGTCGGAACAAATCCCAGCCGCTTGCCCGCGCCCCGGGCAGCACGCGAACCGGCTCGCATTTCGCTGATTGTCGTGCAGATTTTCAAAGCAGATCGAAGAGAACTTCGGGTGCCCCATTTCTCGCGCGTTCTTTGCGCGAGAAGTGGGGATTCACATAACGTAATCGGGAAGCTGATTTAGGTCATTAAAGCGAACGTTCCGTCGCCCTATCCGCGTTCATCCGCGTAAATCCGTGACCAAGAAGTTTGCCGCCGAACCTACCTTACCATCACGGGAACATCGTTCTTCGCCGCCCACACCAGCGCGACGATCCATCCAATCACGCTCCATCCCAGAAAGAGGTTCAGCAGGAAGATCGCCAGCAGATCCCGCTTGCTCCGGGCCAGTGCAATGATCGACGGCAGAAAATACATCACCAGCCCAAAACCGCCGAACAACGGGAAGAAGAAAAATGTTGAGAGAATCATGGGCCCCTCCCTTTCCTTTAGCCTAGCACCATCCGGTCATTCCGGCATTGGCTGCGGCTGGCACAAGCCGAACTGTGCCCTCACCAGAGAGTACGCAATCCAGAGCAGTTTCGTTCCGTCGCTTTATCCGCGTAAATCCGTGGCCAAGAAGCAAAGCCCTACCGCCGCATCGCCCTCTTCCGCGCCAGCACCGTCTCCAGCCCCGCCCTGGTCTCCTTCGGCAGATGATACGATTCCTCGTCTGCCGGATACTGCAGCGACCGCACGTCCGCCCGGTACGCCTGCACCGCATTCGTAATCAGCGCCGCCGCATCCCCGTACCGCCGCACAAACTTCGCCGGAGGCCCAAACGTCAGGTTCAAAATGTCATGCAACACCAGCACCTGCCCGTCGCACTCCGGCCCGGCCCCAATCCCAATCGTCGGAGCGTCCACTTCCGCGGTAATCATCGCCGCCACTTCCCGCGGAATGCCCTCCACATAAAGACACGCCACGCCCGCGTGATCCAGCGCAACAGCATCGCGCATGAGTTGCTCAATCCCGCTCAAACTCTTCCCCTGCACTTTGTATCCGCCCATCACATTCACCGACTGCGGCGTCAGCCCGATGTGCCCCGCCACCGGAATCTCGGCGTCAATAATCTGCCGGATCAACTCCGCGCGCTTCTCTCCGCCCTCGATCTTCACCACCTCGGCCCCGCCTTCTTTCATAAAGCGCGCAGCATTGGTCACCGCGTCCTTGGCGTCGACCTGATAAGACCCATACGGCATGTCGGCGACCAGCAGTGCATTCTTCACCCCGCGCCGCACCGCCTTCACGTGATGCAGCATCTCGTCCATCGTGACCGAGAGCGTGTTCTCGTAGCCCAGCATGGTTTGCGCCAGCGAATCGCCCACCAGCACCATGTCTATGCCGGCTTCATCCACCAGACGAGCGGCGGAGTAGTCGTAAGCAGTCAGGCAAGTGATGGGTTCGTGGCGAAGTTTCTGTTCCCGCAGAGTTGCGGTAGTTACCTTATGGCCGGAGCCGTCGAAAAGACGACCGCCGATAGGGGTGATGCTCATGATGTCCTCCAGTGCCCCTCCGCCTCCGGCGGATAGAGCCTGTGCGCGTCTTGGCGCTACAACATCTTTGATGACGCTTCCGATTATTGTAGCCGCAAAACAGCGATGGTGCCTAACAAAAGGTCGCTGATCGACCTGGTACCTGTCACGATGCAGTGCACTGGCGTTTCGGTGCATTGACGTGGATGCTGTCATTGTGTCAGTATATTCCAGTGACACAGCGATACAAAGACGACTTAACAGACGCGCTCGGGGAGCTGAACCTTCTGATAGCGCAGCGCGAAGAACTTGAGGCGCGGATAGCGAGGCAGAAGAAGAAGGTCGCGGCTCTGCATGATCTCGTCGGGGCGGGTGAAGACGCGGCACCCCCAGAAGGACTAGTAAGCGGAATCACCGATGCTTGCCGCACGGTCCTAAGGGCGGCAGGAAAACCGTTGCTTCCCATTGAGGTGCGCGACGGAGTTGAGAGGCTAGGACTGCCTCCACAAGCTAACCTTTTGGCATCCGTTTACACAGTGTTGAGACGACTCGAGCTAGCTGGCGAGGTAGTCGAGGACTTTGAAACCCATCGCAATCCCGGCGGAAGCGCTGTAAAGGCGTACAGGTGGGCCGGACCGGTGCAGAGGCTTGGTCATCCGAACCCGACGAACACTCAGAAGAGATGATATGGCGGGAAAGCGAAATCGCGACTTGGAGCGCCGGATCGACGGATTCTATTCTCTCTGTGAAAAAGTCCTGCTGCGGACATTGATCTTTTCTTGCTTTGTCTACGAACTTGGAAGGTTTGCAAAATGGCTCTGGCGTTAACCACTGGAGAAACGAAATGCATCGAAGCACCATCAGCACGAAAGGCCGGATCACAATCCCCGCCGAACTGCGCCAGAGACTTGGGCTCAAGCCCGGCACTAGTGTCAACTGGAGCAAACAGGACGGCGGAATCGTTTTGACTGCCGTAGCAGTGCCGAAGAAGAGCGCCAAGCCTGCCGGGGCTGGACGAAAACGACCACTGGCAACTGGCCACTAATCACTGACCACTGCTGTCACGCCCCCACCCCATCCTGCCCGCCCAGCGGCAAGAAATACTGCGTCCCCTTGATCGGCTCCGTAACCTTCCGCAGCAGCTCTTGCAAGTCCTCATTGCGATCGACGAAATCAATCTCCGACGTATTCACGATCAGCAGGTCCGACGACGTGTAATGAAAAAAGAAATGCTCGTACGCCTTCACCACTTCCTCCAGATACTCTTCACTCACCGCCCGCTCGCCCGGAGCATTTTTTCTCTTGAGCCGTTTCTTCAGCACCTCCGGCGTGGCCTGCAGGTAAATCACCAGGTCGGGCGTGGGCAGCAGTTCGCGAAAATGGTTGTAGTAGCGGTTATAGGTGTCGAGTTCGTGGTCGGTTAGATTGAGGCAGGCAAACAGCTTGTCTTTCTCGAAAATAAAATCGGAAACGACAATCTTCTGCGACCGTGGCCCCAGATCGAGCGCTTGCAGTTGCTCGAACCGCCGCACCAGAAAGGTGAACTGCGCCTGAAACGCCGCCCCACGGTCTCCTTCATAAAACGAATCCAGAAACGGATTCGCCTCCGGCTCCATCACCCGCTGCGCATTCAGCCGCTCCGCCAGAATGCGCGCCAGCGTGCTCTTGCCCACTCGGATGGGCCCTTCCACTGCAATGTACCGGGGCAGCTCAAAAAGATTGGCCATGAGGTCGTGGGAAACTTGTTGCGATGTCTCGGAAACAGCAGGATATCTCGGATAACGCCGAGTGGCAATTGAGGGAAGAGTTAACAGCGCTCCATTGCTGATTACTGATTGTCGATTGCTGATTGAAAACCGCGCAGCAATCAGCAATCAACAATCAGTAATCAACAATTACAATCCCTGCATGCTCGGAACCGTCCTCGCGGGAACGGCCGCAACCGCCGCGCTCACTGCCGCGGGATATCAGACCATGTCGCCCACCGGACGGTGGTACGGCCGCACCTTCACCGGCCTCGCCCCCGGAACCAAACAACTCGCGCTCACCTACGACGACGGCCCCAACGATCCCCACACGCTGCGTCTGCTGGAAGTCCTAGCCCGCCACGACGTGCACGCCACTTTTTTCCTGATCGGCCGCTACGTCCAGCAACGACCTGACATTGTTCGCGAAATTGTCCGAGCCGGACACATCGTCGGCAACCACACATTCACGCATCCCCTGCTCACCTTCAAAAGCGCCGCGGAAATCCGCCAGGAACTCTCCGCCTGCCGCTCCGCTCTCGAAGACGCCGTCGGCGGGAGTTCCAATTCAATCTCCAATCTTTTCCGCCCCCCGTTCGGTGGACGACGCCCCGCTGTCCTCCGCATCGCCCGCGAACTGGGCCTCGAGCCCGTCATGTGGAACGTCACGGGCTACGACTGGAACGCGCCGCCGTCCGCCGTGATCGAGCAGAAGGTCG
>Ga0074044_10004243_pt1 | contig 11943 bp, 7 predicted proteins | sample BogForMeECP23OM1_FD_94443 | JGI IMG/M metagenome (GOLD analysis project Ga0074044, IMG submission 94443) | Bog forest soil microbial communities from Calvert Island, British Columbia, Canada - Bog Forest MetaG ECP23OM1 | ecosystem: Environmental > Terrestrial > Soil > Wetlands ...
CAGCGCGATGTGTTCCTTGCCGGCGAAGCCGAGGCTGTAAATGATTTTGCGGACTTCGTTCTCGGCGGCTTCGATGCGCTTGGAAATTTCCACCTCCTGCTCGCGCGTCAGCAGGGCCACCTGCCCCATTTGCTTGAGATACATCCGCACCGGGTCGTCGAGAATATCGAGCCGGTCGGTGTCCTCCTCGTCGGCTTCGGGGGTTTTAACGCGGTCCAGCTCGGCCTGGTCCACGATTTCAATTTCCAGCGCGCGGAGCCTCGCAAAAAGTTCGTCCAGTTTCTCCGGCGTGGCGCAGTTTTCCGGCAGGGCATCGTTGATGTCGTTATAGGTCAGATGTCCCTGTTCCCGCGCGAGGCGGACCAGTTCCTTGATTATTCCGGCCAGGTCCGTGTCCGGACTGTTTTCCGGCAAACCGTTGAGCAGGCGGGTGGTTTTCGCATGAAACTTTGCGGTTGTGGCGACGCGCCATCTTCCTTCTTTCAAGGACAAATCCCCCTTGGGTTTACGCACCTTCACTTTTGACATACAACACTCAATACTCCCCCGCCTGCCGACCGAAAGCGGTAGGCTAATATCAATTGCCATTCCAATTTCGTCAAGTGGGGAAACGCTGTCTTTGGAAATCGCGTTCGCAAAACCGTTTAGATATCATACACGATGTAAATCTGGCGTTTCTTGAGATGTTCCAGAATCATTTCCGTGGTGCGGTTAATCGCGCCGAGGTTTTCGCGAACGACCTTAAGCGCGTTGCGACCCAATTCTGCGCGGCGCTTTTCGTCGGCGAGCAATTCGGCGATGGCGGTTTCCAGTGTTTCCGGGTCCTGCACCTGAATCGCGGCGTTTTGGGCCACAAAATTCCGCGCAATGTCGGCGAAATTCTGCATGTTCGGCCCGAAAATCATCGCCTTGCCCCGCGCGCCCGGCTCAATCGGGTTTTGTCCGCCCGTGGCCGTCAGGCTTTTGCCGACGAACACCACCGTGGCCGGCCGGTAAAATAATCGCAGTTCGCCGGTCGTGTTGACGAGCAGGCAATCCAGCTCGCCTTCGCGAAATTGCGTGGTCGCGGCAATCTCATTGCGATAAACAAACTTCACGCCGCGCTCGCGCAATTGCCGCGCGACGTCACGGCAACGCTCGAAATGCCGCGGCACCAGAATCAGAAACAGTTTCGGGAACCGCGCGCGCAGCCGCCCGGCGATTTCTTCCAAAATCATTTCCTCCCCGTCGTGCGTGCTGCCGCCGATCAAAACCGGGGCGTCCGGCGCCACGCCGAGCTGCCGCAGCAGCGCGGGCGCGTCCAGCGTGCGGGGCTCATCCAGTTTCGCCGCGTCAAATTTCAGGTTGCCCACGACGCGCATCGCCTCCGGGCGGCAGCCGACCTCGCGCAACCGCGCGGCGTCCTCTTCGTTTTGCGCGCCGACGCCGGCCAACGAGGCAAAGAGCCGCCGGAACAAGAAGCCAAAGCGTTTGTAGCCGCGGAACGAGCGGTCGGACAAGCGCGCGTTGGCCAGAAACAGAGGGATGCCGAGCTGTTGGGCGCGCCAGATGAAGTTCGGCCAGATTTCGGCCTCCACGAGGATGATGGCTTCCGGCTTGATGGTCGCCAGGGCGCGGACAACGCACTTGCGCCGATCAATGGGATAGTAAATTTTGCTGATGTGCGTGGGCAAATGGCGGCGCAACTCGGCCATGCCGGTGGTCGTGGTGGTGGACACCACGATTTTAACGTTGGGCAGTCGCGGCTCCAGCGCGCGGATAAGTTGCGTGCAGAGATTGACTTCACCGACGCTGACGGCGTGAATCCAGATGACGTGGCGGTTCGTCAGTGCCTGCATGAGGTTCGGGTCGAAGCGGCCGAAGCGTTGGAAAAAGCCGGGAATCCAGCCGCCGCGCCGCCACATCTTCATGAAGTAATACGGCGAAGATAACACGAAAAATGTCGTGAACAGAATGTTGTAAAGAGTGCGCACTCCGATGTCCCCTACGGGTAACGGCCTATCTTCCCACAAACAGACGTTTCACGCAAACTCGCAAAACATGTTTCAAGATTGCAATTTCTTCAGCCGCGAAAGAAAAGCAGCCAGACCACCAGCAATACCGGCAGCAGAAACGGCAGCGTGAATTTGAAGACGAATTCCAGAAACGTCGGGACGCGGATTTTCCGTTGATCGGCGATGGACTTGATCATGAAATTCGGCCCGTTGCCGATGTAAGTGGCCGCGCCAAAGAACACCGCGCTGACGCTGATGGCGAGCAGGCTCGCCGGGTTTTGATGCAGCAATTCCGGGATTCCCTTGGCGCCGGTCACGCCGAAAAGCGCATTCAAAGAACCGAGATACGTCGGCGCGTTGTCGAGCGCGCTGGACAAAATGCCCGTGCCCCAGAAGAAAATCCCGGGTGAGGGTTGGTCGCCGAGCAACGAACGGGCGTTGAGATTGAGCCAGTCGAGCGCGGGCATCATCGTGGCAAAAATGCCGGCGAACAGGACCGCGACCTCCCGGGCCGGGTGAAAATTAAAATCGTTCGCTGCGTGAACGGCTTTAGGAGTCGTGAAATATGAGCCGAACGCGGCGGCGAGCATCATCGCCTCCCGAAGAAAAATCGGGCGGTTCACAAAACCCGCGCCGAGAATGACCGCGAGAAAGAACAGGTTCGGCAGGCCGTCGAAGTGCCACGTTTCCCGTGCGGTTTCGCGTTCGCGCACGACGCGCGGCGCACGGAGGAAATTGAGGCGATCCACGGCATAAAAAATCGCCAGCAGGATGCCCACGCCCGCCGCCCACATCGGCCAGCAATTTTTTGCGATCCACCAGAACGGCACACCCTCCAAATAGCCGAGAAACAGCGGCGGGTCGCCGATGGGCGTCAGGCAGCCGCCGGCGTTGGCCACGATGAAAATGAAAAAGACGATGTGATGCGCCGTGACGCGATATTGATTCATGCGAATCCACGGGCGGATCAGCAGCATGGCCGCGCCGGTTGTGCTCAGCACATTGGCGACGATGGCGCCAACGAACAAAAAAATGACGTTGGCCAGCGGCGTGGCCTCGCCTTTGACGCCGATGCGGATGCCGCCGGAAACGACGTAGAGCGAGCCGATGAGCGCGATGAAGCTGGCGTAATCGTGCCCCGTGTGCAGCACGCGCGGGGTGTCCCGCAAAACGAACAGGTAATAACCGAGCGTGACCGCGCCGAGGCCAAGGGCGACCTGGGCGTAGTGGCGCGGCCACCATCGGGGCGCGCGCAACGGCGCGAACGCCATCGCGCCGAGCAGGAGCGCGAACGGCAGAATCATCCAGGGATTGGGCGCAGCCATTTGCGGGCAAGGTTGCGCGGGTGGAGGAAACCGGGTCAAACAGAAACGCCCGAAATTTGAGTTGAAGTGGCGTGGGTGCTTCATAAGAATGCGCGCCGCCGGTGGAGTTTCACGTGAATCACAAAAAGACCGTTTTGAAGTTTGCCGGTCTGGCGGTGTTGCTGGCGCTGGCGCAAAGTCTGGTGGCGAGCGAGGACGAACCGCGCCGGCCATTCGCGCAATGGGCCGATCTGCCGCAGCCAGGGCAATTGATTTTCGGCACGCTCTACGAACAATCCGAAGCCTATCATGTCTGGGAGCAAGGCAACGTGCGGATGAACGCCAATTACCGGACCGACGACCAAAATTATGGCATTGACGTGCGCCAGGGGTATTTCACGTTTGATTACGGCATCGCCGAAAAATGGGCGGCAGACTTGAACGTTGGCGCCACCACGGTGGGTTGGCGTGCGTTTGACAATGGCAACATCCAGCAAACCACCGGCCTCATGGACCCGACCTTCGGTGTCCGGTATCAAATTTTTAACGAAACCAACAAGGACCCCGATTGGCCCTGGCTGCCCACATTGACTTTCCGCGCAGGCGCAGTTGTGCCAGGTTCTTACAACCGATCCCTGGGCTTTGCTCCTGGGAATCATAGCGCGGCGATTGAGCCGTCCATCCTTTTCCGCAAACACATTGGCTGGCCGGGTTTCGGCCTGTGGGGCGATTTGCTCTATCGTTGGGAACACACCAGCGGTGCCGACCAATACATCGCGGCGGTGGGCTTCTTCCAGCAAATCCAACGCTGGGAACTGGATGTGGGTTACCGTCATTTCCAGACGCTATCCGGCGAAGACATTATTCTTGGGCCGGGACCGAACAGCCAGGGAGCTTATAACAGCCCAGCCGGCCCGGCCGGGTCCAACTGGTATCCCACTGACGTGCGTGAAATCAGCGACTCAATTGACGCCGGCTTCAGCTACACCACTTCCAAGAAGCACTGGCGGTATGGATTTATCGCGCGCAAAACCGTCGATGGCAGCAACACAGACTCGGCGTTCTGGCTGGGTGCCACCCTTGATATTCCGTTTGATTTGTTCAAATCGAAGTGACCCGAAGCACTTTCGTTTTCGCTCTTTCATTGGCTCGCCGCCTTGGTTAGTCTGGCGACGTGCCCGTCGAATCAATAGCCTTGTCAATCGTCATCCCCGTCAATGACGAAGCGGCGGTCTTGAGCGGATTATTTGCCGAGCTGGACCGCGTCTGCACCGGCACCTTGCGCGGCGAGGGGCCGATGGAGATCATACTCGTGGACGATGGCAGCAAGGACGCGAGCTGGAGTCTCATCACGGCGAAATGCCAACGGGATCCTGTTTACGTGGGTGTGAAGTTGTCCCGCAATTTCGGCCACCAACTCGCGCTGGCGGCCGGGCTGGAAACCGCCCGCGGCAGAGTCGTTGTTTCGATGGACGCGGATCTGCAGGATCCGCCCGGAGTCATTCCCGAATTGCTCGCGGCGCATCGCCAGGGCTACGACGTGGTTTACGCGACCCGCGTGGACCGCGGCAAGGAGTCCTGGGGCAAGCGGGTGACGGCAAGACTGTTCTATTTTGCAATTGAGAAGGTCAGCGGTGTGCCCATCCCCCGCAACACCGGTGACTTCCGCCTGATGAGCCGTCGCGCGCTGACCGAACTGGCGAAGTTGCGCGAGACGCACCGGTTTCTGCGCGGGCTGTTACCCTGGATCGGCTTTCCCCAAACGCAGGTCTTTTACGATCGTGGCGACCGGGCGGCAGGCGAAACACATTATCCGTGGCATAAGATGCTGCGGCTGGCAGTCGACGGAATTGCTTCGATGTCACAGGCGCCGCTGCGGCTCGCCTACGCCCTTTCGCTGTCGCTCTTCGCGGTGTTCGTCGGTTACATCCTCTACGTCATCGCGCAGCACTTCCTGTACGGCGAAGAGCTCGTACATGGATGGACCTCGATCATGTCGGCCATCACCATTTTCGGGACGATTCAGCTCTTGCTGTTTGGCGTCTTCGGCGAATACCTCGGCCGCGTTTATGAGCAAGTCAAGCAGCGCCCGCTTTACATCGTCCAGGAAATTCAGCGATCGGCCCCTGACGCCGCTTCTGCTGCCGCCGCCGGCATGAAGAAACCGGCGCGGGCAACACGGCTCGCAGGTTCATGAATGCGGCTCCGGCACAGTCACCAACAGCCGCCACGCCGCGTTTCAATGCCACGTTGGTTGCCCTGTCGCTGTTGGCGATCGTAACGATGTTTCGTCTGTGGTACGCGACCCGGTGCCTGGGCCTGGTTGGAGACGAGGCGTTCTATTGGCTCTGGTCGAAGCATCTCGCCGCTTCCTACACGGACAAGGGACCCGCCATCGCGTGGATAATCCGCGCCGGCACCTGGTTGTTCGGCGATACCACGCTCGGGATTCGTTTCTTCGGGGTCTTCCTGGGCGCGGGCACCGGCTGGCAAATCTTCCGGCTCGCGCGCCGTTTTTATGACGATCGCACCGCATTGTGGTGCCTCCTCTGCGCCTGCGTCATACCGATCTTTGCGCTCGGCTCCGTCATCATGACGGTTGATGCGCCGAGCGTCTTCTGCTGGGCGTGGGCGGCGAACGTGTTCTGGACTGCCTTGGAGACCGGCAAGGTGCGCCACTGGTTCGGACTGGGCTTGATAATCGGCGCCGGCTTCCTGGCAAAATACACCAATGGGGTGCAGTTGCTCTGTATCGCCCTGTTTCTGCTCTGGTCAGCGCCGCACCGCCGTTTCCTTTTCAGCCGGCAAAGTTTCGCACTGGTGTTGGCGTTTGTCCTGTGCTCGCTCCCGATGCTCTGGTGGAATTACCAGGTCGGCTGGCTGCAATTCACCGCCCTGCACTCGCGCAGCGGGGTGCAAAACTCCTTCCACATCCATCCGCTGAAATTGCTGGCCTTTGTCGGCGAAGAATTTGGAGTGCTTTCACCGTTGATCGGAATCGGCATGGCCGTTGCCGTCATTGGTCTCCTGTTCTCCCGCCACCGCGATCCGCACGTGCGCTTCCTGTTGTGCCAATGCCTGCCGCTATTTGGCCTCTTCAGTTTCTTCAGCCTCAACGCCATCGGCAAAGCCAACTGGGCCGCGCCGGCATTCGTTACCGGCATCCTTCTGCTCGTTGTGTTCTGGAAGGAATTGGTCCGGCGCCGCCCCGGCTGGCGATGGGCAGTGCATGCGGCCCTGGGTGTTGCCAGCCTGATGACGTTGGGACTGCACCTCTTGCCGTTCACGTCGCTGCCCGCCTTCAACCACTTTGTGCGACGTGCCCAGGGCTGGCCTGACCTGGCGGCGCACATCGAACAGGCCAGATCGAACCATCATGCCACGCTCCTCATCGCCAACCACTACTGGCAGGCGAGCCTCGCCGAGTTCTATCTGGCAGACCATCCCCGCGTTTTCCTGGCCACCGGCGCGAATCCGCAGTTCAAAATATGGGGGGAATACCGGCTCACTCCCGGGACCCGCGCGCTATTTATCACCAATGACCCCCAGGAGAACGGGAACGACATGGGACCACCCCTGACCGACGAATTCAAAACCCGGAAACTCGTGGACGATTTCTGGAACCAGTACAGGGGCAAAAACATGTGGCATTTTCGAATTTACCTCCTGGTCGCGGCGGACTCGGATTCTCTGTCTCCGCCGCTCCAGGCTACCACCGTGAATCCTCCGGCCCGAGACAACGGCCATTGAACTGTGCTTCCGGGCGCACCTGGACACTGCGACAAGCATGGTTGCATTGTTTCGGAAAGAACGCCGGATTTATCCGGCAGGGCATTCAATCAGGCGAGCACGCTGTCGCATGAATACGGCGTTGCGTCGCGATGTCCAGGTCCGCTTCCAAACCATCGCGTCCGGCAAATCCGCTTGTCTCCCGGCGGCTGATTTGTTCAATTGCCGCGCATGACGCCGCCCACTGTCGCGCCGACCGCGCCCTCCAGACTTTTTCAGCGACATTGGACGTGGTGGTTCATGGTAGCGACGCTCGTCATCGCCGCCGCCGTCCGGTTGCGGCTTCTGAACCTTCCGCTCGAGCGCGACGAGGGCGAATACGCGTACGCCGGCCAGCTCATGTTGCAGGGCATCCCGCCCTACCAACTTGCCTACAACATGAAATTTCCCGGCACGTATGCCGGCTATGCGGTCATCATGGCGCTGTTCGGTCAGACGCCGGCCGGTATCCATTTCGGCGTGCTGTGCCTGACCACGCTGACGGCGCTGATGCTTTTCTGGCTCGGCAAAAAAATGCTCGACCCCACGGCCGGAATCGTTGCCGCCAGCGCCTATGCCGTGCTGGCCGCCAGCCCTTCGATGCTCGGATTGGCCGGGCACGCCACGCATTTCTGCGCGTTTTTTGCCACGGCCGGTTTGTGTGCGATGTGGCAGGCGCGGCAAAATCGCAACGGGCTTGTCGTCCTAGCTGCTGGGCTCCTTTTCGGCATGGCAGTTTTGATGAAACAACAAGCTGCGCTGGTTGCGCTATGGGCGTCGCTGGCATGGACGGTCTGGTGTTTTCGCCAAACTAAAATTTCCTTCGGCAAACGGCTGACAGCACTGGCAGTTTTTGGCACGGGCATCGTTCTGCCGTTCGCCTTGTGCTGCTCGATATTGTGGCACGCGGGCGTATTTGGAACGTTCTGGTTTTGGACGGTTGACTATGCGTGGCAATATGCCTCGGTCGTGCCGCTGAGTTACGCGCCGCCATTGTTCTGGAACAGTTTTCTGTGGGTGATGGCGCCGGGATTTTTACTGTGGCTGATGGCGGGCGCGGGATTAATCCTGCTTTGGCTCGACGAACGGTTGCGACCGTCGCGCGGGTGGCTCCTGGGGTTCTGCTTCGCGTCCGCGCTGGCGGTTTGCCCCGATTTCTACTTTCGGAAACACTATTTTTTGATCGTGCTGCCCGCGGTGGCGTTGCTGGATGGTGTCGCCGTGAGTGCGACCAGCCGCTGGTGGGCGCAAAGGAACGGAATATCCCGGTTAAGCGGCTGGCCGGTCTGGATTTGCGTCGTGGCGGTTGCGGTCACGATTGCGGCCAACCGTGGAATTTGGTTCCGACTGACGCCGGTGCAGGCCACCTGCGTGATGTACGGTCCAGACCCGTTTCCCGAAGCGTTGGAAGTCGCCGCATACATTCGGGAAAAATCGCCGCCGGCGGCGCGACTGGCCGTGCTCGGTTCGGAGCCGGAAATTTACTTTCTCGCCCACCGCCGCTCGGCCACCGGCTACATTTACACCTACGGGCTGATGGAAGCGCAGCCTTTCGCGCGAAGAATGCAGAATGAGATGATCGGCGAAATCGAAACCAACTCGCCGGAGTTTGTCGTCTTTGCTGATAATCCGTTGTTTTCGTGGGGACGCCAGGGCGATTCCGACCCGAAAATTTTCGAGTGGTGGAATTCCTACCAGACCAACTACACACGGGTTGGACTGGCCGATGTTATTTCCACGACGGAGACGAAATTCGCCTGGGGCGCGGAGGAAGCGGCGCGCTACGGAAAAATCCGAGGCATCGGCCTGGAAATATTTCAACGCAAATGAACCCATGACTGCGCCGCCCGAAAAAAACAATTTCCGCCAGACCGCCTGGCTTGCGGCGATTTTGATGACCATCGCCGCCGTCTGGCTGCATTTCTATTTTCTCTTTCATGCCGGGGGGTTTTGGCACGACGAAGTCAATCTCATCAATCTTGCCGGACGCCATTCATTGGGTGACATGGCAAAAGATTCATTTCCCGTGTTGATGCCAGTGATTGTTCATGGATGGATGGCTTTGGGACTTGGACACAGCGACCTCTGTCTGCGTTTACTGGGAACTGTCATAGGCCTGGGAATTATTGCGGCGCTTTGGATTGCAGCGGGGATAGCGCATCGTTCGCCGCCATTGGTTGGCCTGACGCTTTTGGGACTGAACAGCACTGTGATCAATTATGGCGATTCATTGCGCGCGCATGGTCTGGGGAGCCTGCTCATCGCGTTAACGTCGGGCGCAATGTGGATATTTTTGAAAAGGCCTTCGTGGTCGCGCGCTGGAATTTTAACCCTGGCCGCGATCTTGAGTGTTCAGGCGCTTTATCAAAACGCGATTCTGTTCGCCGCCATTTGCTTTGGAGCATGGACGGTCTGTTTCAGACGAAAATGCTTCCAAACCGGCGGGAAAATTCTTCTGGTCGCCTGTGTCACCGCCGCTACCTTGTTGCCGTATTGGAAAATCATCGCCGGTTTGCCCGAATCCAGCACGTCGTTAAGAATCGGATTTGTGCCGGCGGTTGTGTTCACCAATTTCGACACCGCCGTCGCGTTTCCGCTACGACAATACATTTACGTTTGGGAATTTCTCGCGCTGACCGTCGTCGTGTTCGGTTTTGCAACCTTATTTGACCGCAATAAAAACCCCCGTCCCACTGCAAACGAAACTTCGTCAAAAGACCTGCCGCTCTTTGCCGGGGCAGCCTTGCTGGCGGCGGTGGTGGCATTCGCAGGTTTTCTCCGGTATGCGGCGCTCATGACGCAATCGTGGTATTTTCTTCCATTGTTGACCTTGGCCGCAGTGTGCTTCGATCTCGGCCTGCCGCCGGTGCGCGGTTTTCTTCGGGCCGTGTCTTTCGGATTTCTCATTGCCACGGCGCTGGTTTCCGTTCCCTACGCGCAACGCGATCTGAATTGCCGATTCACGAATATGGATTTGCTGGCACAAAAACTTGAATCGAAAGTCGCACCGGATGATTTTATTGTCGTCGTGCCATGGCCTTTTGGCATCAGCTTTGAACGCTATTTTAAAGGCCCGACACCGTGGACGACTGTGCCGCCTGTGGCCGATCATTCCACCCACCGCTACGATTTGGTCAAACTTCAGATGCAAAATACAAATGCGACTCAGCCGGTGCTCGATCAAATTGCCCGGACGCTGCAAGCCGGACATCGGGTGTGGGTGGTTGGTTCGATAAATATTCCTGCCACCAACACGCCGCCGCCTGCCAGCTTGCCGCCACCACCATTGGCGCATAGCGGGTGGATCGAAACTCCCTACGATTTTACCTGGTCAGCACAAACAGCGTGTTTTCTGGGAAATCACGCGCGCCACTTCGAAACGGTCTATCAGGAAACGAATAATAACGTCAGCTTTTTTGAAAGCATGAATTTATTCCTGGCCAGCGGTTGGAAAACAAATCAACCGTAATTTCCTCACCTCGCCTTGACGAAAACGCCGCCTGCTGCGAATTTCCCATTGCTTGGCGCAAAACGCGGCAGCGTCGGCGGCAGGTAACTTGTTCGCTGACATCTCGCAAGCTCCCGCCGTGCAGTCCCTGGCGCGGCGATTGGAGGATGGCGGAGTGCTGTCCGGCGCCGGCGTTTGCCAGGCGGCGCAACCGTTTTTTGCGGCCCTGCTCCGTAAAATTTTCCCGCGCCGGCCAATCATCGTTGTCACCGACGGTCTCAAAACACAGGAAAGTTTCCAGCAGGATTTGGAAACGTGGCTCGGTTCGCCACCGCTGTTTTACCCGGCCTGGGAAATTCTTCCTCACGAAGGCAAGCTCCCGCATGCCGATACCATCAGCGACCGGTTGCAGACCCTGGTCGTCCTTTCAACTCTCAACTCTCAACCCTCACCTTTGGTTGTCACCAGCGTCACCGCGTTGCTGCAAAGAACTTTCCCGCCCGGTGAAATCCAGAGCCGCACCCGCACGCTTTCGCGCGGCGACAAAATCAATCCGCTGGATTTGATCGAATGGCTCGAAGCACAGGGCTACGAACCCGAAGCCCAGGTCACGCAGAAGGGCGAAATCGCCCTGCGCGGCGGCATCCTGGACGTCTGGCCGTTGACCAGTCCGTGGCCGGTGCGGCTGGAATTCTTCGGCGACGAGTTGGAATCACTCCGCCATTTCGATCCGCCCACGCAGATTTCGCGCCGGGAAATTTCCAGTGTCGTTTTGCCGCCCGCCGGCGAATTGGGAATTTTGAAACACCTTCAATCGGCGGGGCGAGTTCCCCAAGCCCCTGACCTGGGAAATGGGACTCGTGTAACCCGTCCCGACGCCATCCAAACGCCCGCCACGCTGCTTGATTTTCTTCCGCGCGATACCATTTTCGTTTTGTGTGAGCCCGAACAGCTTTCCATTCACGCTGACGAATATGCGCAGCAAATTCCCGCGAACGATCCACTTTTCATTTCCTGGCGGGATTTTCTCGTTGAACTGAACCATCACGGTTCCGCGTCGGTTGAATTGACCGATGCCGAACTGACGGGAACACCGGCCTCCGACCCGGCGCGAGTTGCGGCAGCGGATAATCAGCGGGCCGTGCCGGAGGCCGGCGCTCCGCTTTTTGCCTCGCTCGACGCTTTTCGCCCGCTCGCTGAACGCACCCCGGAACTGCAAGTCGCCGAGGCCCAGCGGCGGGAATTTTTCAACCAGCTTCATCGCTGGCTGCGGCAAGGCTACGCCGTTCACGTTTTTTGCAACAACGACGGTGAACGACAGCGGTTCGAGGAAATCTGGGCGGAACTCGTAGGACAGGCTTCCAGCCTGTCTCCATCTGAAAAAGTTCCTGAAAAGGAAATCAGAGACAGGCGCGACGCCTGTCCTACG
>Ga0074044_10004245_pt1 | contig 11941 bp, 9 predicted proteins | sample BogForMeECP23OM1_FD_94443 | JGI IMG/M metagenome (GOLD analysis project Ga0074044, IMG submission 94443) | Bog forest soil microbial communities from Calvert Island, British Columbia, Canada - Bog Forest MetaG ECP23OM1 | ecosystem: Environmental > Terrestrial > Soil > Wetlands ...
CCGACGCTTATCTCGTGGGGCAGCGAGGAACAGAAGCAGCGCTACCTGCCGAAAATTCTCACCGCCGAAGAAATCTGGTGCCAGGGTTACTCCGAACCCGGCGCGGGCTCCGACCTCGCTTCGCTGAAGACGCGCGCGGAAATCGTCGGCGATGAGTTTGTCGTCAACGGCCAGAAAGTCTGGACCTCCGGCGCGCAATATTCCGACATGATGTTCTGCCTGGTGCGCACCGACCCCGAAGCGCCCAAGCATCGCGGCATTTCATACATCCTCATCGACATGCATACGCCGGGCATCAGCGTGCGTCCGCTGGTTCAGATGACCGGCGATCGTGGCTTCAACGAGGTCTTCTTCGACAACGTCCGCGTGCCGCGCAAAAATCTGGTCGCCAAGCTCAACGAAGGATGGATCGTCGCCAACGCCACGCTGTTTCACGAGCGCAACATGCTCGGCTCGGCCAGCGGCAGCGAGCAGCGCTTCAATCGCCTGCTCGCACTTGCCAAATCGATCAAGCGCGGCGGCCGTCCGCTGACCGAGGACCCGGTCTTCCGCCAACGGCTGGTGGAGCTGGAGATCCGGGTCGAGGCGATGCGCTATCACGGGCTGCGCCAGCTTACCGATCAGATTCGCGGCAAGAATCCGGGGGTCGAGGCAATGATCAACAAGCTCGTCGGCACCGAGCTGAATCACGACCTCGCCACCGCCGCGATGGAGGCGATGGGCGATTACTCGATGCTCTCGCGCGACGACGAAGCCGCGCTCGATCACGCCTACTGGCCGTACGAGTGGATGTTCTCGCTCGGGCTGGTGATCGGCGGCGGCACGTCGCACATCCAGAAGAACATCATCGCGGAGCGCGGCCTCAAAATGCCGAAATCCCGCTGAGCCGGCCTGCCTCGCCCGCTCTTTTGCGGTAGAGGCCGCGGGCGACGAATAGCCAGACGCGGGTGAGGGTGCAGACAAGCCAAGCAGGAGAGCGAAGGTACAATCATGGATTTCGGACTCAGCGAAGAACAACAGCAGCTCAAGGAAAGCGCTCGCGCGTTTCTGAGCGGCGAATGCCCGACCACGTTCGTGCGTAAAATAATGGCCACCGATGACAGCTATCCGCGCGAACTCTACGCCCAGATCGCGAAGCTCGGATGGAGCGGGCTGGTCGTTCCCGAGAAATTCGGCGGCGCGGGGCTCGGGATGCTCGACATGGCGATGATTCTCGAAGAGGGCGGCTACGCCGCGATGCCGGGGCCGTTCCTGTTCTCGTCCGTGCTTGCGGCCAGCGCGCTCAAACTCGGCGGCTCCGATCAGCTGAATTCAAAATGGCTCAGCGCGCTCGCCGAGGGCAAGGCAATCGGCACCGTCGCAGTCGTCGAGAGCGCCGGCAGCATCGAGCCGGTTGACATCGCGGCAGTCGCGACGAAGGACGGCGCGCGATGGCGCGTCAACGGCGCCAAGATGTTGGTGCCGTATGCCAACGTCGCCGACTTTATCGTCGTCGCCGCCAAAAGTGATGCGCGTGAAATTTCTCTGTTCGTGGTCGAGACAAAAGCGCCGGGCGTGACGACCCGTGCGCTCAAGAATCTCGATCTCACGCGCCGCGTCTCGAACGTCGAGCTCAAGGGCGCTCCCGCTGAGCGGCTCGGCGGCGGAGCTGATCTTTTCCCAAAACTAATCGACGTCGCCGCGATTGCGGTCGCGGCCGACTCGCTCGGCGGGACTGAGCGCGCGCTCGAGATGGCGGTGGAATACTCCAAAGTCCGCGAGCAGTTCGGCAAGCCGATCGGATCGTTCCAGGCGCTCAAGCACGCGGCCGCCGAAATCGTCGCTGACCTCGAGCCCGCCCGCGCGATGCTCTGGTACGCCGCCTATGCTATGGACACCGGCGCCGCCGACGCATCGCGCACGGCGGCGATGGCGAAGGCGCGGCTGTGCGATATCTACAGCCGCGGCACCGATCGCGCCGTTCTGATGCACGGCGGAATCGGTTTCACCTGGGAGCACGATATGCATCTGTGGTTCAAACGCGCGCGCTTCAACGAGTCGTACTTCGGCTCGCCCGCGTACCATCGCGAGCGCGTCGCCATCCTCGGCGCGTATTAACTCATAAACGTGAATATTCGCCGCACAAGGCTGTGCAGCTGGTCCGTAGCAATTTAGTTCACGACGTTGACGGGATGGCCGTGCAGAAATGCGCGCACGTTGGCGATGGCCGTATCGAGCAGCCGCGTTCGCGCTTCTTTCGTTGCCCACGCGATGTGCGGTGTCACGATGCAATTCTTCGCACGTAAAAGCGGATTGTCGGAGGAGGGCGGCTCGCTCGAAAGCACGTCAACTGCGGCGCCCGCCAGACGCCCGTTGTTGAGCGCATCAGCCAGGTCCTGCTCTATGACCAGCGGACCACGCGACGTGTTGACGAGAAAGGCGCTCGGTTTCATCGTGGCCAGGGATTTAGCATTGATAATTCCCTGGGTCTGTGGCAGCAGGGGGCAGTGCAGGCTCACGACATCGGCTTGCGGCAGCAGCTCATCGACTTCGCACCATCGAAAGCGGGGCCAGGCGGGAACCGGGCTTCGGACCGCATCGGCAGCAATCACCCGCATTTCAAATGCCAAGGCGATCTCGGCCACGCGCCGGCCAATTTGACCAAGGCCTATTAGACCGATCGTCTTGCCCGCCAGCTCGACCAAGGGTGTTTTCCAGAAGCTGAAATCCATAGATCGCCACCATTCTCCGGCGCGGGTCGCCTGGCCGTGAAGGGCCACGTGATGGCACAGCTCCAGCAGCAGCGCAAAGGTAAATTCCGCTACCGAGGCGGCAGCGTAGGTCGGGACATTGGTGACGGAGATCTTGAGCTCGCGGGCCGCTTGCAGGTCGACGACGTCGTAGCCGGTGGCCAGTACCCCGATATAACGGGTCTTTATGAGCTGCCGCAAGATTTGCGCAGGCAGCCGGGTCTTGTTGGTCAGCACGATCTCGGCCTGGTGCGCGCGCGCCACGATCTGATCGTCTGCGGTACGGTCAAAGACTTGCAGCTCGCCAATCGCGCCAAGCGCCTTCCAGCTCAAGTCGCCCGGATTCAACGCGTGACCATCGAGAACAACTATCTTCGTGTGAGCCGCCTCGATCTTCGTGGGAGACGGCTCGCTCTCCGTTGGTTGAACGGTCATTAATTGCGGTTCTGCCCGCATTATTATCACCGGGCAAAAGGACTCGCGCTCGACGCTCTCGGCAATGCTGCCGAGCAGAAACCGATCGATTCCCTTTCTTGCGTGGGTGGCCATGACTATGCAGCCGACGGGAATCCGGCGCGCTGCTTCCAGAATGGACCTGGCCGTGTCGTCGCTCTTTTCAACCAGGACTTCGTAGTGAATCTTGTTGCCGAAGTGTTTACGCGCAATCTCTTCAATTTTTTGCTTCATTTCCGACAGAGGCGTGGCCGCCTCTTCATCGGTAAGAGGGAATTTAAAATTCATCACGTGGAGCAGATAAAGGCGTCCATCCGGTCCCTGCAGCATGTCGCGGGCTGTTTTCGCCGCGATCAGAGACTTCTCGTCGAAATCTACCGGACAGAGAATACTGTCGAAGAGCCTGGTCATTCGCTTTCTCCTTGCTGAACTCTCGTCCTTGCCGCACAGAAATCAGCGCCAGCGTATGGTTTGTTCTGCCTGATGCGCTTCGTTGAGGCGCTGCCGGTTCGCTGACCTTATGTCGCTGCCGGAAAGCATCGCAACGACCGCGCGCGGGTTTTCACGCTTCACCACCGGGAGGCGGCCAAGCCCTTCTCGCACCATCAGATCGCTCGCTTCGCGCAGGTTGTTATCCTCGAATACGACCGCGCAAGGGCCGCTTACGATGTCGCCGATTCGCTTGGTGGCCGGCTCGCTTGCATCCAGCAGGGCGCGTTGACTGATCAGGCCGACAAGTCCACGCTCCTGGTCCACGACCGGAAAGCCATGGTGAGTGCTCTCTGGAAGACCTTGAGCAATTCGGGAACGAACTTCGCCTAAAGTCAAGCCGGCTCCAAGCGAGACCACCTCATATGTTGCCACGTCGCGCACGAGAATTTGCGAGAGGAAGTCGGCAGCATAGTCGGCAGGTACAGAGATACCGCGGCGGGTGATCTTCTCGGTCATAATCGTATCTTTCATGAGCAGGCTGGAAACGAGGTAGGCAGCCGTGCAGCCCGCGGCGAGGGGCAACAACGCGAACGGTTGCATCGTGGTTTCAAACGCAAACACTATTGATGCGAGTAGCGCGCGGGATGCACCAGCAAACATCGCCGCCATTCCGATCAGAGCGGCGACGCGCACGTCCAGTCCAGCGTGGGGGAAAAGCGCACTCAACTCACCACCGAGGGCCGCCCCCAAGGCGCCACCCATGATGAATAGTGGAGCGAGTGTTCCGCCTGATGTGCCGCTTGCGAGCGAGACCGACCAGGATAGAAATTTGAAAACGCAGAGCAGGACTAGAGCTTGCTCGGTCAGCGTTCCCGAGAGCTCGAACCTTATGTTGTCGTATCCCACGCCCAAGGTTTGAGGAATCCAGTACCCGACTACGCCAACGACAATGCCTCCCAGCGCAGGCCACCACATCCAATGGATTGGCAACATGCCGAAGGCATCCTCGATAAGATAAACGGCGCGTGTCACGCCTACGGAAACGACCCCAACTATAGCCCCAAGCAGGATATACAGAACCAGTGCGGTTTGATTCGGCGGTCCGATCCTCGGCATTGCAAAGATCGGTGAGGAGCCCATGAATGCCGTGCGAACCGCAGTCGCGGCCACGCAGGCGAAAGTGACGGGAATCAGCGAACGGGGACGGAACTCGAAGAGGAGGAGTTCGACTGCGATAAGGACCCCGGACACAGGGCTCCCGAAAGTTGCTGCCATCCCGGCGGCAGCTCCCGCTGATAGAAGGATTTTTCGCTCGTCGGCGGTGGTCTTGAGTAACTGTCCAATCAGAGAGCCAAGAGCCCCGCCGGTGGCGATTATTGGGCCTTCGGCGCCGAAAGGACCGCCTGTCCCGATAGCAATGGCCGCGGAAATAGGCTTAAGAAAAGTGATGCGAGGCCGGATTCGGCTTTGGTTGCGAAGCACCTGCTCCATTACTTCAGGAATTCCATGCCCGCGGATAGCCTCCGAGCCGTAGCGCGCCATTAGGCCAACGATTAGACCACCCGCAGCGGGGACGATGATCACGAACAGGCCGAGATGGTTCGCGGCGGGCGAAACGAATTGCGGCGTTAGACGGCCATAGAAGGCCAGGTTGGTTATGAGACCAATCAAACCCAACAGGAGCTGGGCGACCACGCCCGCCGCCACTCCAATTGCAACCGCGATTAGGGTGAGGAAGACGACGCGGCTATTTACGGCGGTCGAGCGCTGAGGTGTCACTATCGACTCGAGTACCGGCTCCATAGAGGGAGCAATAGGCAAGCCCTCCGTAAACGATGAATCGGCGATCTTGTGGTCGGTCATGGCGGGACCCTCAGACCGCTCCCGGCGTCGGTCTGCGCGGAGGCGTCGGGCGTTCGAAACTGCATTATCGGTCCCGTCACGAAGAAACCGGCGACGAGTCCGGCCGCGATTGCCCAATGATGAGCAACATAGTAGGGAAGTAATGCCGCCCCGATGATGTCAAGAATGAGCAAAATTATTCAGGGGCAGCACAGCGGTAAGTTCGCCAAGGATTCCCAATGCTGCGATCCTTTTTCTGCCAGGAATCGGCCCGGGAATTCATTTTGCAATATTAATACTAATGATTAGCAGCATGTACCTGGGTGGCACAGTCGCAGCAAACAATGTAGCAGATTTGATACAGCAATCGGTTGCAGGAAATTGACGTACCGAAGACTCGACGGCGGTGTGCGGGACGGAAGCGATGTTCAACGTCCAAATCGGGGATTTGCGAGTCATCGAGGGTTTCAACTACTTTCGCAGCATCATACGTCGATTAGGCACCTCGTTCCTCGTCATGTCATGACGAGTACAGCGCTGAGGGAAATGGCACGGCAATTGGATCGTTAGTCAAAAAGGGGATTTCACCCGGCCTTCGTCCAGGCGTCGCGCGTCGTCAGTTGACACGGATGAAACCGGCTGCCATTGGATTCGTCAGGTGATGGGAGATTATGAGCGACCAAGAGAAGGAACAAGACAAAGAACTCAATCAGTTGAATGCTGGGGTCAGGATTTTTCTCGTCGAAGACAATCCGGACCACGTTTTTATCGCGCTGACGGTAGTAAGGCAGGTGCTCGGCGACGACATCGAATTGGTGCATGCGCAGAATGCCGACGAGGCGTTGCTCATGATCGCGCAGTTCACCGAGCACGATCGCCCGGATTTGTTCCTGGTGGATTTGCGTCTGCCTGACAACGGCGGCTTCTCCGTGTTGCAGGCGGCGCGCGCGAACGAGGCGCTGACGGCGGTGCCGATGTTCGTTATCACGAGCTCGCTCTACGACCGCGATATAGCGGAGAGCTACCAACTCGGCGCGTCTGCCGTCCTGTGCAAGCCGCTCTCGCGCGCCAAGCTGCGCGACGAGCTGGTACGCGTGGGCGCACTGCCGCTATCGCAGCGGACGGTCGATTCGGCATATCGCCACTAGTCAAGCTTGAGCGCATTCGCACACGGGCTGTGAGTCGCACAACTCACGGCCCGTTCGATTTTGCAGGCTTGACGCTCACGCCGGCAAATAGGATTCTCGCGGACGGTCTGCCCGGCGGCAGGCGGGACTTGCATGGCGGCGAAAATCATCGCACAGGAGTTGCCGTGAAACCCTACACATTTGAGCATAGTGACGCGCTGATGGAGCGCGCCAAAAGAGTTGTTCCTGGTGGCATCTACGGCCATCAGACGCCACTGCTGCTGACCAGGGGCGCCTACCCGTCATTTTTCGCGCGCGGGGAGGGTTCCCACGTTTGGGATGTCGATGGGAATGAGTACATCGACTACATGTGCTCTTACGGGCCAATCGTGCTCGGCCATCGGCATCCCAAAGTCGAGGAAGCCGCGCGCCGGCAAATGGAACTCGGCAACTGCTTCAACGCGCCGGGGCCGGTGTGGGTCGATCTCGCGGAGCACCTGGTCTCGATCACGCCGTTTGCCGACTGGACGGTGTTCGCGAAAAACGGTTCCGACGTATGCACCTGGGCGACTGAAGTCGCGCGTCAAGCGACCGGGCGGCGGAAGATCGCAATGTGCTCTGGCGCATACCACGGCACCCATGCATGGTGTACGCCCCTTCCCGGCGGAGTGACACCGGAAGACCGCGCGAACATGGTTTATTTTCGATTCAACGATCTCGAGAGCCTCCGCCACGCGGTCGCGGAAAACAGCGGCAAAATCGCGGGCGTAATTCTGTCGCCATTCAAGCACGACGCCGGACACGACTCGGAGTTGCCGGTCGAAGGATTTCTGTCCGGCGTGCGGAAAATCTGCGACGACAACGGAATCGTCTTCATCCTGGACGACGTTCGCGCCGGCTTCCGCCTGCACCTGGGCGGCTCAGGCGAGTTGTTCGGAGTGCGCCCCGACCTCACGACTTACTGCAAGGCGATTGCCAATGGCTATCCGCTCGCCGCATGCCTTGGCCGCGACAGCCTGAAACAGGCAGCGCAGGAAGTGTTCTTTACGGGATCGTACTTCACCAGCGCCGTACCGATGGCGGCGAGCCTGGCGAATCTCAAGGAGCTGCAGGCGGGTGGCGGAATCGAGAGGATGCGCACGATTGGCGAGAAGCTGCGCACTGGTCTGCTCGCGCAAGCGCGCAGCGCCGGACTCGCGGTGACGTACTCCGGACCGCCGGCGATTCCGTACATGACGTTCGCAGCCGACGCGGGCCATTACGATCGCGCGAAGGTTTTCTGTGGCGCATGCGCGCGCAGCGGAGTGTACTTCGCGCCGCGTCACAACTGGTTCATCTCGGCTGCGCATACCGAGCGCGACATCGAGCAGACATTGGACGTCACCGAGCGAGCGTTCGAGGCCGTGCGCAAGCAATTCGGCGCATAGTCCGCCGAGGAAACATCGATTACGCGGTGCTCATGAATCGGTAAACGAGTTTCTGAAGCGATGGATGCGGGCCTGACCTAGCCGCTCTTCAGACCGCGGAGGACATCGAGACGTAGCTTCAGCTTTTCGCCCAGCCATAGCGCGTTGACCGCGTGATCTGTGTAAGCGTCGTTGGTCTCGGGATGCACCAGGATATTCAAGCCGGCGCGATTCAGCATCAGCCATGGCACGATCCTGGCGAATTCGCCGGGATCGAATTTCACCTGGTACATCGCTTGCGGATGCGGACCTACCGGCTCGTCACGCCATCGCCCCATTTCGACTTTGAAGCTGCGCCCGATGGATTCGCGCAGACGCGCGGCGGTGTCGCGCGAGGCATCGTCGTAGTAGATATGCGCGTGATAGCAACTTATGGTCGCGGGATCGATCGCATCCGCCATCGCGATGACTCCATCGAGGTTTTCCGAGTAGTCAGTCGATTATATTCGCTCCAGAGCGATGACCGGTATTTGACGGGTGGTGTTTTTCTGGTAGCCGGCAAAGGCGGGCATCGCTTTGGCCTGGGCGTTGAATAGGCCCTCGCGCTCGGCGCCAGCGGTAATGACAGCCTTGGCCTGGAAGCGTTCGATCCCGACCTCTAGCGTCGGCGTCGGATGAGCCTTGAGGTTGTGGTACCAGGTGGGATGTTTAGGCGCTCCGCCCTTCGACGCGATAATAACGATTCGATCACCATCCTTGGTATACACCAGCGGAGTGGTAAAGGGACGGCCGCTTTTCGCGCCGGTCGTGGTCAGCAGAAGCAGAGGAGCGTTCACGAACGGGCCGCTTAGAACCTTGCCGCCGTTGGCGCGGAACTCTTCGATTAGTTTCTGGTTGAATTCGCGCATTGCTTTCTCGTTGAACTCCGCCATGGGGTGTCTCCTCTCTTTCGCGGTTGAACTCATGCTCGACTGTGACGAGGTTCGAGTCAAATTCCCGTTTTGGCGAGCGAAGTATTTCGAGAAATTCAGCCGCGCGCGCTCAGGGCTGCGCAACGCCGGCCAAATCTGCCCAAGGGCGGATCAGGAAATGCGAGTGCCGGCACGGCCATCGTGGCCGTGCCGGCACTCTGCGGACAACTCGACTCGATTCAGACCGTCGCGCCGGGACTTCACGCTCCCCGCGCGACGGTCGTAGCTTGAAGCTCAGTCACCCGCGATCGCGTGGCCGCCCTCGGCGGCGTGCGCCATTGCGGAGGGCGAGAACCACGATTTATCCACCGCGCCCATGTTGATGAACCAGCCCTCGGGCGACGGCGCGTTCATCGCCGGATGGTAGCACACCGACGACAGCCCGCTTTGCACGTTGACCGTCGAGGAGCCGACCTGGAACAAGCGCTTGAAGGGGTAGATCGCGATGCGCGCGTCGGGACGCGCCCGGTCCGCGTAGTTCATCCATGAGGTGTAGTTGTTCATCAACTCGCCGCGGCGATCGTACAAGTCCACGAACATCGGGAAGTCAGCCTCGGAGTCGATGTAGACGATCTCCCTGCTGTACAGCGGGCTTGCAAAGCGTCCATACCGCGCGACGCCCTCGACCGCATACATGCGTCTCAGTTCCCACGCGTCGGGGCAGTGGCTCGCGCCGCCGTCGGTTGGGCAGCGCGGATCGGGGCTCTTATGAATGTCGATGGCGCCGAGCATGGTCTTTTCGCCTAGGTACTTCCAAGTGTAGTCCTCCGGCTTGCCGCTCCAGCCCTCGTAGTGGTTGGGGTCGTACGATCCGGCGCCGGTCGCCGTGTCAAGACCGTCGTAGCTGAGCCGGCGCAGGCGGCGCGAGCCCGGCTCCCAGGTCCAATTGTCGTCATCCCTGTTGGGATCGGCCCAGCGGAACCTGATGATCCCGGCGCCGCGCGCATCGGCAGGGGAGAGCACCGGATACAGGAGCGCAAGATAGTAGCGGCCAGTGATCTTGAAGTCGGGGTCTATCGGGAGCGGATCGACTTCCGTCCGTCCGACCTCGTTGTAGCCGGCGTAATGGCCGATCTCTTCGTCGAGGATCGCGAAGAACGACCGGTTCTTGCCCCAATATTCGCTGTCGCAGTCGAACCAGCGCAGGTCGTAGTCGTCGGTCGAGATGGGCCGGAACACTTCGTTCCAGATGATTTTCGTCGCCACCGTGGGGTCGTTGTCGTCAAGGATCGGGAACGGTTCGCCCGCCACGTAGCCGACCAGGCTGCGGCCGTCCTGCGAGAGGCGCACCTGCGAGGAATACTTCTCGGTAGCATCCTTGAACGGAGGCGGCCAGTCGATCCGCTCGGTCGGCTCAACCTTGATGGTCATTCCGTGTTCCACCCGCATGTAGGTGCCCGGCGGAAGCAGATCCTTGACCTTGTAGGAGTTGTCGGGGGTGATAAAGTCACCCGGCTTGACCTGGGCATTCGCCGGAAGCGCGGTGGCCGCGAGCGCGATCGCGAGCGCGAGCGCAACGCCTCCCGCCCGTAGGAACGTATCTCGGACCCGTGTCATATATGTTCTCTCCTTTCTGCCAGCGCGTCGCTGGACGTTTATCAGGCATGCTCCCGATCACGGCCATGCTTTCTAATGACTCCTTATAGGCTCGGGCGCACCAAACTGTCAACGCACAATCTCCCCGTCCATGGCGCGCGCGTCGGCCATCGCGTCGCCGCCCCGCAGCGCGCAAAACGTCAGCCACGGCGCCCACTATCCAGGGAAAGGCCCGGTCGGAATGCTCCAAGCCAGAAAGCGAATAAAGGCTTTGGACGAGGGCGGTTTGACACCCTAACAGACGTTAGATAGGTTTTTTTTGGCAAGTCAGTGCGAAGTATTTCGAAAAATTCAGCCGCGCGCGCCAGCGCCAAGGTGGTTGATCTGCGACGGCCCACCGACACCCGTGAGCGCGTGCTGCAGGTGGCGCAGGCGCTGTTCGCCGAGCGCGGCTATCGCGGCACCAGCCTGCGGGACATCGCCAAGCGAATCGGGATCAAGGCGCCTTCGCTGTTGCATCATTTTCCGTCCAAGCAGCAGCTCTACCTCGCGGTGCTGGACAAGATGTTCGAGAGTCTCGAGGATGCGGCCAACGCGATCGCCTGGGGGCGCGATAGCCGGCAGGAGCGGATGCGCCAGGCGGTTGCGGACACGATCGACTTTATCGCCGGCCATCCCGATTTCGTTCGAATCATGTGGAAGGAGATGGCCGACGAAAGCGGAGTCGGGCGGCAAGTGCTGAAACGGCGGCTGCCGCCGCTTTTTTCCACCGCGGTCGATTTTATTTTCCGCGGCCAGCGCGACGGCGAATTCCGCACCGAAGTCGATCCGCTGCATTTCATGTGGGGCCTCAACTCGATCACGATTGGCTACTTCACGACCGCGGCGATGATCCGGCGGCTGTGGAACCTGAACCTGCTCGAGCCTGCGATGATTGAGCGGCGCAAGCGCGAAGTGATCGACATGGTCGAACGCACGCTGTTCAGCGGTCCATCGAGTCAGTAGATTCGCGGGCGCGGCCAGCATTGCGAGATTGAATCAACGAGGACCCGAAGGAGAAAATCGCGCTTATGAAGTTGGGAACCTTTTATGAGCATCAGCTGCCGCGTCCATGGAAGGAGGGCTCGGAGCTGAAGCTCTTCCAGGATGCGCTCGACCAGGTCGAACTCGCGGACCGGCTCGGCATCGACCATATGTGGGAAGTGGAGCATCACTTCCTCGAGGAGTACGCGCATTCGTCGGCGCCCGAAATTTTCCTGGCCGCGGCGAGCCAGCGCACCAGGCAGATTCGGCTCGGTCACGGAATCGTGTTGCTGCCCCCGGGCTACAACCATCCGGCGCGCGTCGCGGAGCGGATCGCGACGCTCGATTTGGTGAGCGGCGGGCGGGTCGAGTTCGGCACCGGTGAATCGTCGGCGGAGCTGGAGCTGGGCGGCTTTTGCATC
>Ga0074044_10004246_pt1 | contig 11940 bp, 14 predicted proteins | sample BogForMeECP23OM1_FD_94443 | JGI IMG/M metagenome (GOLD analysis project Ga0074044, IMG submission 94443) | Bog forest soil microbial communities from Calvert Island, British Columbia, Canada - Bog Forest MetaG ECP23OM1 | ecosystem: Environmental > Terrestrial > Soil > Wetlands ...
GTTGTTGAGTTCAAGCTTTTCGGCCAGGTGACGGGTGAGTTGAGTTTTGGTCATACCAGAAGCCATGAATTCCTCCTTCAGGAACTTACAAATTTGCTTGTATCCATGCGCATACTAACGCACTGCGCTGTGGAAAAGAAGCATTTTATCCAGATTTTATGCGGTTCCAAGAAAGGTACCCCAGCAGAATGGCCTTAAAATCATGCTCTGGGGGGGTGAAAAGGGCCAAATGGCGCGCCTCGCCGGCCACAATCAAGCCCAAATTTCACCGCGGTTGCAGTTTGCAAGCATGCGATACACAGTACCGGTTTCGCGCAAACCACCGATAACCGGCGTGGATCAGCCAGTTGAACCCCGGCAAACTGAACACGGCATAGAACGGCCACGCCCACCAGATCCGGCGCGTCACATACAAATAAACATCGGCTCCGGAAATCAGTGGACCACTCGCCCTGAGCAAGCGAATATCGGTGACCAGTTCTTCATACGGCATCACGAGTTTCGCCGCGACCCACGGCTCATCCAGCGAAGCGATTTCGAATCCGCGCCGCCCGAGAGTTCCCGCCCAATACTTCACCCAACGCGAGCAGAAACCGCACTGCCCATCGTAGAGGACCACGCCACGAATCGCGCCTCGAGCCAGAAGCTCGACCGCTCCGCTGGTTTCGGAGCTCAGTGGCATACTCACAATCTTTGCCCTCGCATCACTGTAACCGCCGATCCTTCCGCGAGAAACGCGGGTTGGCGTCCACAGCTTTAGGATGCCCGGCCGAGAAAGTCCGATTCATGAGAAAGCCGAGCGCGGGTGCCTTGCTGAGAGCTGACAGCTGAGAGCTGCCTACGGATCGTACACCGCGCTGCCCATGCCGGCCTTCTTTGCGGCTTCCTGCAACTCGGCGAGGCTCTTCTTTTGCTGTTCCAGTTGCTGCTTCATTTGCTCGACGGTCTGCTGCTTCTGCGCCTGGCGCTCGTTGTACTGGAGGCCGTTGCTATAGAGGCTGGCCGTGACGTAATGAATGGATTCGTTGAGCTTGTCAATCTGCGCCTGCTGCGCCGCAATCATGTTTTTCCGCGACAGTATCAGGCTTTTCCATTGTTCCGCGGACATTCCGCCCGAAGGATTTGGCATCGGCGCCGGCCTGGTCTTGTCTTCAATCTCCTCCGATATCGCTGTCGGATTCGCGGGAAGATCCTCGTTGGTTATCACCTTTGGCTTCGGCGTAGCGGCGGATGCCTTGGCTTTCTGCTTCTCACGATTCTCTTTCGCCACATCGCCCAGAGACTGGCCATACGCAGCCGAACTCATTAGCAATGCGATGGACAGAACCTTCGGCACAATTCGGTACATACAATCTCTCCCCTGCAAGAACTATTCCCTTTCACATCCCAAAGAAAGTCCCGCCCACCAGTCCGGCGCTATGGATCGTACACCGCTGTATTCATGCCGGCATGTTGCGCGGCTTCCTGCATCTGCTCGAGCTTTCGCCTGTTTTCGTTGAGTCGCTGCTGGATCTGCGACACCAGCAGAAGTTGGCGCGCCTGATAGGAGTTGACCGGCCCTTCGAACTGCGCGTTTCCGTTCTCGGCACGAATCGCCGCATGGATCTGGTCGATGCGCGCCTGCAACGTCGCCACCTTATTTCTTTGTGCCAGAATCTGCCGCTTCCACTGGTCGGCTGCCCGTTGCTCGGCTTGGCGTTGGTCGGCAAAATGATGGTCGTCCGCGCGATTCTCAGCCGTTTTGCCGCTGGCATCCGCGCCCGTTCCCGGCAGTGTCGCACTCGACGCCGGACTGGGATCCGAATCCTTGGGAAGGTCCTTGTTGGTGATCACTTTCGGCTTCGGGGTGGAGGACTGGTCGGCGGCATTCTGCTTCTCACGGTTCTCGCGAGCAATGTCGCCGAGCGATTGCCCATAGGCGGCCGCGCTCATGAACAGGGCAATCGCCAGAATCTTCTTGAACATTCGGTGCATAACTGCCTCCTGCGTGCTATGCCGAACTGTTCCTTCCATGATAGCTTCGTTTGCCGAGGTTTCTAAGCTACGCCAGTAACACTTACCCGAAACTAAAGTACGAGCCCATCATGGGCAACCGGCCATCTCAAGCACCTTCTCCGCCTTCAGCCCGCTCTCGCGCAAATGCCGGATGCTCAGCGCATCATGCCGTTTTGCCAGCCGCATCCCGGCTGTGTCCCGCACCAGTTCGCAATGGAAATAATCGGGAGCGGCATAGCCCAGAGCACGTATCAAGAGCAACTGCCGGGCCGTCGACTTCAGTAAATCCGCGCCCCGCACCACTTCCGTGATTCGCATCGCCGCATCGTCAACCACGACCGCCAGTTGGTACGCGGGAACATCGTCGCGCCGCCAAACCAGGAAATCACCGAAGTCACGGCCCGCAACGTAGCCCTGACGCCCCAAATTCAAGTCTACAAAGTCGATCGGCTCGCCGTCCGGGACGCGAAACCGCCAGTTCACGCCGGCGGCCTCGGCGCAGTTAACATGCTTGCGCTCGCGACAAGTCCCCGGATAAACCGGCTCATCGTCGGCATCATTCGGAGCACTCGCCGCCTGCGCCAGATCCTTGCGCGAACAAATGCACGGATACAGAAATCCGCCCTCCCGCAACCGCCGCCAAGCCTCCAGATAGTGCGCCCCGCGCTCACTTTGCACGTAGGGGCCATAGGGGCCCCCGCAGTCCGGCCCCTCGGTCCAGTGAATTCCGAGCCAGCGCAAGTCTTCCATCATGGCGCGGGCAAATTCCGCGCGCGAGCGCTGCGGATCCAGATCCTCATTCCGCAATATCAAAGTTCCCTGCCTGGCGATCGCGCGTTGCGCCGCAATCCAGAAAGTGCGCGCATGACCAATATGCAAGAGCCCCGTCGGCGACGGCGCGAGGCGTCCGCGATAAGAGACATGAGAAGCAGAAGACGGACTCAACGAAACTTGCGGCACCAGAACATTCTAGCGGCCAGCACCGCAGCCCACTGGCGGTGTGCTTCCCGCCACACGGCGTGTAAGGCGGCGCACACGGCTCCCCGCTTGGTTCGCCCATAAGTTGCGTTCTATCAACGCCCGCCCGGTTGGCGAGTCGCCTGCGATATCAGTTCCGACTGCGCCAGCCGCAGAGGGGGTGACAAAATGTCAACGACGTGGAAATCCAGCAATCAGAAATCCGTTAGCCGCGAGTCGGCTAACCAGGCAACGAACAACACAGTCTCCGGGACGACGCTCTCATCTTCGTCTTCATCCTGGTCGCGCCAGCAGAAGCTGGCGATGGTAGCAAGCTTTGCGATTCTCGCCGCGCTGCTCGCCGTGAGCGCGTGTTCCAAGCAATCCCCAAAACCGGCGCTGGTCGGCGTGTCCAGCCCTACGGGAAATTCAGCAGCGCCCGCCGCTGTGGCAACGCTGACCACCAGCCCAACTCCCGCAACCGTTACGGCACCAACTACGCCCGCCAAGAAGACGCCTAGAAAGCGTCCCGTGAACGTCACTTACAGCGACGCCAACTACGGGGTTTCGTTTCTCTATCCGCGTAAAGCGCGGCTGACTTCTGGCGACAAAACACAGCCCGAGTTTGCCGCCGTGGGCGATGTGCCGATGAACTTCGCTGAGCCGGGGGGAGTCGCCGTCGCAACCGTCGCGCTGCCCGACTCTTCCTATCCCGGCACCGACTTCGCCTCCGCCTTTTTCAATGTGAACGTCAATCGCAGTGTCTCCGAACAGGAGTGCTCGCACTTCGCTTTCGTCGACACGCGCAACACCGATGGCGAACCGGTCGACGCCGAGAAAGTCAAAATCGGAGCGTCCGACATGCTGACCACTTCCACTTTCGATGCCAGCGCCATCAAGCAGCTCGAAACGCAGTACTACCACCGCTACGAGAATGGAGCGTGCTACGAATACGTCCTCGGCCTCGGCACCGAAGGATTTGCCACCGAAGGAGGTGTGCAGCACGTCGACCGCGATGCGGTTTTTGCCAAACTGGAAAAGATTCTGGCAAGCGTAAAAATCAATCCAGCGGTCCAGGAAAATGCCGCCGAACCAGCAGCTACCACTATGAGCGGTGGCAAGTAGTCAGGCAAAAGGGTGATAAGCTCGCGTAGGGACGGCCTCGGCCGTCCCGGGCGAGCGCAGGCTCGCCCCGAGGTTTCGTCCGAACTCTACCGAGCCGGGCTCGCAGGTCCTTCGCCCAAACTCACCCCCAAAGCACCCGCGAAATCTGGCCGATCGCCGATCTTAGCGCAAATCGCGTACAATCCCATCGGAGCAATTCGGAATCATGAGGAGAATGGGATGACTCAGAAAGTGATTGAAGTAGTCGGCACTTCAAAAGAAAGTTTTGCCAAGGCGGCCGAAGAGGCGGTAAGAGAAGCGGCGAAGACGGTTCGCGGCATCAAGTGGGCGCACGTGGATTCGCTCGACATGGCGCTCGACGGGAAAAAAGTCTTGCAATATCGCGCCACCACCAAAATCTATTTCGACGTCGAACACTAGCCAACGTCGTTGGTCGTTGGCAAGACCTTTCAGTGCCGGCAAATCGCGAACGACTAACGACCAGCGACAAACGGTGTTCCCGCTCGGCATTGCAAAGAGGTTAGAGGGAACTTTGCTGGCAGGATTCGACGCCTCGGCTCGCCGCCGGTCGCGCTGCGCTTTTCTTGCATCCGAGTCGAGTCGCGCCACATCTCAAATGTGACTTGACTCTGGAAGGCCGCGGGGGAGTTTTGTTGCCAAGCGCGGGAAGCTTGCTCTTTCCAGAAAAACTCACACAAAGGACATTAGACTTTGATGCCAAGAATCATTTTGCCAGGAACCACGCAACGAGCCGCTGTAGTTTTCGCCATCGCTCTGCTCGCGAGTTTGCCGGCGCTGGCCCAGACTTCCACCTGGGATATTGACCCCGCGCACTCGACCGCCCAGTTTACCGTTCGTCACCTCGGGATTTCGAATGTAACTGGCAGTTTTACCAAGGTGACGGGGAGCATCGTGCTGAACGAAAAAGATATTACGCAGTCGCAAGTGTCGGCCACCATCGATGTCAACTCGGTCGATACCCGGGTTGAGATGCGCGACAAAGATCTGCGCAGCCCGAATTTCTTTGACGTGGAAAAGTATCCCACCATGGAATTCAAGTCCAAGCGGATCACCGGCAGCGGCGGCAAACTGCAAGTGATCGGAGATCTGACCATCCACGGTACTACGCACGAGGTCACGTTGGACGTCGACGGCCCGACTCCGGCAATCACCGACCCATGGGGTAATTCGCGCCGCGGAATTTCCGCGATGACGGCGATCAACCGAAAAGATTTCAATCTCCTCTACAACAAGCTTCTCGGTACCGGCGAGGCTGCCATCGGCGATAACGTAAAGATTCAGATTGACGCGGAAATGGTGAAGAAGAAGTAACGTGACTGAGACATTGAATCATTGAGGCATTGAGTCATTGAAAACCAGCTCGACGTTTCAATGATTCAATGCCTCAATGCTTTAATGACTCAATGTCTCGTATACAACTTTTGCGTTCCAAGAAACTGGGCAGCCTGGCCTGGCTGCTGCATGCCTTCTCGACGCGGCCGGGCGGCGTTTCGCGAGTCTACGGTGGGAATGCGTTGAATCTTGGGTTCACGCAACAAGACTCGCGCGCGGCTGTTGAACAAAACCGCAAGATCTTCCTTAAGCAACTCGGCGTCGCTACTGGACGCCGCACCTGGCCGCTGGTTGCCCTGCGTCAGATTCATTCGGATTTGATTCATTGCGTCGAAGGAATTCCGCAAACGCCTCTCGCTGGAGACGGGCTCATCACCGATACACCAGAGTTGCTCCTGGCGGTGCAGACTGCCGATTGCTTTCCCATCATTTTGGCGGACCGGAAACGCCGGGCAGTCGGCGTGTTTCACGCGGGCTGGCGCGGAACGATAAAGCGGATTGCAGAAAAAGGAGTCGGCGAGATGCGAAGACATTTCCGGAGCGATCCGCGGAACCTCGTGGCTGCGATCGGGCCGGGGGTCGAGGGCTGCTGCTACGAAGTGGGAGAAGAGGTACGCACCAGGTTTGTCGCTCAATTTGCCTACGGCAGCAGCCTGTTCCGCGAGGTGAAGGAATCGGATCCGGTGCGGGAGAAATATCCGTTGCTGTTTCTAACCGCGCGCGCTCCCGGACACAGCGAGTTGCCGGTGAAGCTGTTTCTCGATCTGGCAGAAGCGAACCGCCGCCAACTGCTCGATGCGGGCCTGCTGGCAAAGAACATCGATAAAATCGGCCCGTGCACGGCGTGTCACAGCAATATGCTATTCAGCTTCCGCGCAGACAAGGGCGTGACGGGGAGAATGATGGCAGTAGCGGGAATCAGACCGAGATAAACGGGATCGGGCTATCGGGTGATCGAACGTCAAAGGCTCTTGAAATTTAGATCACCCGATGACCCGATCACCCGATCTCCTCACGCCAGATCGAAGAGCAGCACTTCCGCGTCTTTCGTTCCTCTGAGCGTCAGGTTTTTCTCGTCGCTGATGGCCGCGCCATCTCCCTGGTGCAGCTTGTGGCCGTTCAATTCGACTTCGCCCTTTGCCACCTGGAGCCATGCGTAACGCTTGGCGCCTAGCGAATGCGTTACCTCTTCTCCGGGCGCTAGCAAAGTTACGAACAGCTTCGCGTCCTGATTGATCCTTACCGAACCCTCGGCGCCGTCATTCGATGCAATCAGCCGCAACTTGCCGCGCTTCTCCGTTTCGGCGAAACTCTTCTGCTCGTAGCCGGGCTCGTATCCCTGTCGGTTGGGGAGAATCCAGATCTGCAGCAGATGCACGGATTCGGTCGCAGACGGATTCGTCTCGCTGTGCCGGATGCCGCGCCCGGCGGTCATGCGCTGCCCGTCGCCCGGCAGAATCACCGAGCCGGTGCCGAGACTGTCTTTGTGCTCGAGCTTGCCCGACAGGACATAGGTGATGATCTCCATGTCGCGATGTGGATGCGCCGGGAATCCTCCATTGGGCGCAACCCAATCTTCATTGATCACACGCAGCGAACGGAAACCCATCCACTTGGGATCGGAGTAGTCGCTAAAACTAAAGGTGTGGCGCGTCTTCAGCCAGCCGTGGTCGCCACCACCGCGCTCCTGGCCAGGTCGAATGGTGATCATAGGCGTCTCCTCGTCAGTCATAGAATATTAGTCGTTGTAACGACTATTTCCAGACGGTTTAGATGTAAATGCAGCGGGAAGGATTCAGAGGCTAGAAGACTCACGGAGGGGCGGGTGCCCTCACCTGCCCAGCCGAGCGAAAGCTCGGCAGCAGCTTGGCCCTGTCCGCCGCCAAAGCTGCTATCCTTCCCGAGCCACTATGCCTTATCGCGTAATTTCGTTCACCATGGCGCAAGTGCGGCAAGGAGCGCTCAACTTCCAACGCCAACTCAGCGCGATACTGCGTGAACATCCCGAAATCAAGGTCTATTCGGTTAGCCCGTTCGACCTCGACGAACGTCGCCGCGCCAAAGAGCGATTTGGCGGGGACGTAGTCTACTTTCTCAACGACGCGGCCTGTCAGGAATGCGAACGGCTGGGCATCGCCCTGCAATTCCTGGCGGAAATCTCGGAGGAAGAATTGCCGCGCCGGCGAACCCTGGTCATCGGCCTGCCCGAGCGTGCCCCTCATACCGGGTAAGCGGCTTACCCGACCATCAGTCTTTCTTCTGTTTTTTTTGTGTATCGGACTTGGGCTTCTCGTCCTTCTTGGTATCTTTGGTTCCCTTCGAGTCCTTGGATTCTTTCGCTTCTTTCGACCCGCTGTCACCTTCGGAAGAAGCGGACGAGGAAGACGCCCCTTTCTTGGCGTAGTCGGTCACATACCAGCCCGAGCCCTTGAACTGCACCGCGGGAGCGGAAATCACCTGTTCAAGGACGCCTCCGCATTCGGGACACTTCCTGGGATGCCTGTCGGAAAACTTACGGATTTCTTCAAAACGGTGGCCGCACTTTTTGCAGAGGTATTCGTAGTTGGGCATGGGTCAGATTGATTCTAGAGGCGCGGATTCGTCGGCGTCAATTTCAGGCCTACTCATGGCATCATTAGGAAGAGATTTCCTTCGTGCGCCTTCGTGTCCTTGGTGGTTAAACCAATTCTTAGCGCTTCAACAAATCCACGGGCTCGCGGACATCGTGCACGCGAAAGTACTTTGCCAGGGCGGGATATCTCGCAGCCACGGCTTCGTACATGGCATACGCTACATTGCGATAGGAGGTGTGTCCGGCGGGCGTGGTCCGCAACTCGGAGATGTACACGGCCTCGGCGAAGTCCATCTTGAACAGCGTGCGCTTACGGAACGCGAGTGGGATGGCATACTGCGCGTTCTGCGCGGCTTCTTCACCTCCGCCGGCAGAAAGCCTCTGCACCGCGGTCTCCGCGCGCTTCATCGCCGATTCGTAATCGGAGCGCACTCCGCCGGCTTCGACTTCGGGCGGAGTATCGAAGCCGTGGGCAGTGGTGAAATCCTGCATGATCTGGACACAGCGGCGATGGCGGTGCATGTCGCGGAAGCCGCCGATGTCCATGAGAATGTCGAAGCGGAATTGCTGTCCGGCGGAGAAGGGACGCAGCAGTTCATCGTGCTTGCCGCGATGGCGCAGGCCGAGGTCGATGATTTCGTGGCGCCGCGACGCGCCAGCCGCTTCGATGGTCCTGCGAAGTTGACGGTAGGAATAATGACAATGTCCGTAGAGGAGCGTGGTGGCGAGGTCGAGCTCGAGCGGATCGGTATCCACCAAATCGTCGTCAATTAAATCGACGAGCGGTGCGGGTTCGATGGCAGCACCTTGCATCAGGTCAGCGGCGGCCTGCTGCAGTTCGCGACGCGTCTCGATTTCATAGGGATTCGGGTCGGCGTACTTGACCAGGGTGGGCGCGACCCGCACTTCACGCAGGAGTTCGCGCTCGGCGCGATCGGCGACTTCGGGCGACACGGCGCGGATCTCGGCCACCAGGGCGCGCAGCGATTCCTCGTTCGCGTTGTAGGCGGGAGAAACGGCGGCTTGTTTCAACCGCGCTCCCAGATCGCGGACCTCTTTATGCGGTTGCGAGAGCAGGTGCGCGACTTGGGTTTCGAGGGTGCGGGCGTTGACGATCTCGCCGAGCGAAGTGTTGGTCGCGAGCGGCAACAGGTAGCGCGAGATGTCGAAGGCGCGGGCGCGCAGGGTGCGCTCGTAAGCGTCCGGTTTCATTTCGGCGGGCCGCGGCGTGATGCTGGCCAGGTATTCGAATGTACGCTGCGAAACTTTTTCGTAGGTCGTGAACAGGGACTCGATGGTTTCTCGGTAAAGAGTCTGCGAGGAGGCGTCGGCGAAAACGGGCGTGTAGTAGCCGCTCTTGCGGAAATCCTGGTAGCGCGTAGAGCGCTCCTGGCCGTCCCAGCGCTGCTCGTCGGCGACCACGATGGCGGCGAGGATGGAGAGGCGTTCGATGGCGAGCGCGATGTGGGCCAGGTCGGCGATGGAGCGGTGCCCGTACTGGAAGTAGAAGGTGTTCAGGAACTTCTCGGCCTTCTGCGCGGTGATCTCTTTCAGCGACTCCTTCATGGAGAGCGCTGAGCGCGAGTACTTGGCCATGGCGTAGGCCTGGATCTCGGGCTCGACACCGTAGACGGCGAAGACCTCGACGGAGGGTTCGGGGATGGTGGCGGCGGGCGGGGTCGCGGGCTCGGTGGCAATGACTTGGGACATGGGAGTGCAGAAATCTTAATCGTCCGGTGCGGCGAGCGCAACCATTTACAAAATGGAGAAGTGTTTCACGTGAAACACTTTGTCGGGGTATTTTTATGCGTACCCATATGTACATACAATACTGATAGTCGTAAGTTATTGATAATGCTTGGGGTCGACTGTGGTTAAAAAGCCACAGACGGGTACTTGTTACACTGTAATTATTACGTTAATGGTTATTTGCTGTGGTGCGAGCTGGAGCTTCCACCACCAAGCGCACCAAGGTACACGAAGGAGAAGCGGGCCAACCTGGCACCAACATGCTGTGCGGCGAGGCCACTTCTCGAAAAGCGCGAGAAGTGGCGCACCCGGCTGGATGCTTCCACCACCAAAGGCGCGAAGGAGAAGCGCGGAACTATCATTGTGGCTATGACTGGGACTTCGGCTTCCCGCCGGATTGATTTGCTTCGGGCCGCGTCGCCTGAACATATCGAGGAGGTTCGCGGGCTCTTTGTGGAATATGGCAGGTCCCTGGGCTTCAGTTTGTGCTTCCAGAGTTTCGATGAGGAACTGAGAAGCCTGCCGGGAGCTTACGGTCCGTCACGCGGGCGATTGCTGCTGGCGCGGTATGCGGATCACGCCGCCGGGTGCATCGCGTTGCGCCCCCTTCAGGCCGGCATTTGCGAGATGAAGCGGCTTTACGTGCGTCCGGGGGATCGCGGGCTTGGGCTGGGGCGGATGCTGGTGGAACGCTTGATTGCCGAGGCTCGCGCTATCGGCTATGAGCGGATGCGTCTGGATACGGTTGCCTCGGCCATGCAGGATGCCATCGCACTCTATCGCAGGGTGGGGTTCGTGGAGATCGCACCGTATTCTTCGATTCCGGTTGAGAGCGCGCTTTGGATGGAGTTGGCGCTGTAGCTATTGCGGCGAGGCCACTTCTCGAAAAGCGCGAGAAGTGGCGCACCCGACGTAGAACGACTGCCGTGACGAATCTAATCTTGCCCAATCTCGCGCTACTTCATCGGCGAAAAATCCGTCGGTCGCATGTATGTTACATCTATTTTTTCCACCGTTTTGTTGGCCTGCTCAGTTTTGAGCACCTCTTGAAATTCTGGGTCTGCGCGGAACGAATCCCAGTTCTTTTTCGCTTCCTCCCGGCTGGAATGAGCCAGCATAAAGATGAACGTGTTGTCCCAATCGGACGCCCCCTCGGGTACCCAGTAGCCCACAACCTTCAGATCGTGTTTGGCGAGGATCTTTGAAGTCGTGTTGCGAAACCGTGACTCCAGCTCCGGCACCTTGCCCGGAACAGTGTGATAAATGCGAAGCTCGAAAATGCGATTGCTATCAGCCCTCACCTGGTCAATGTGCGCCAAGCGGGCGGTGATAAGCGATCCCGCGGCAAAGGAAAGCAAAGCCATGGCGCAAACCGTCCATCGCTCAGATTTCCGGCTTTTGATTTTCCAGCAGTTGAGTGTCATGGAAGTCTCCCTTTCATTTTCATTGCCGCCACAATATTCAATCTGAACCCGCCAGCTCAAGCCTCGCGCAGGGCAATCATTGGATCCACCTTGGTCGCGCGCCGCGCTGGAAGATAGCTGGCTAGAACGGCAACGGCAAACAAAAGCAGAGGCACGATCAGAAACACAGCGGGATCATGCGGGCGCACCCCGTAAAGCAAAGTGCCCATCAACGACGCAGTGGATGCAGAAACGACCATGCCGACCACAATTCCGAGGCCCGCCAGCACTATACCCTTTTGCAAGAACAGCTTCAGGACGCCGCCTCGCCCGGCCCCCAAGGCCATGCGAATACCGATCTCGCGCGTTCTTTGGCTGACCATGTAGGCCAGCAAGCCATAGATTCCGATGGAGGCCAGAAGAAGTGCCAGTCCGGCAAATCCGCCCACCAGGTCGGCAGAAAAACGCCGCGAAGCCAGTGACCGATCAAGGATGTCATTCATCGCGACAACATTGAATACGGGTAAGCCGGGATCAATGCTCTGGATTTCATGCCGAATCTGTGGTTCGAGCAGGGTCGCGGGCAGAGACGTCCGCAACACCACGTTCACTTGCTTGCTGGAGTCTTGATAGGTCGAAACGTAGATGTGGGGAACGCCATCGATGTCGAGACCGTCACTCTTGATGTCCTTAATAACACCCACGACGGTCGTCCATGGCTTGGTAGGGTCTTCTCCGAACCGCACTTGGCGGCCCAACGGATCGCGAGTTGGCCAATATTTACGA